>Ga0193716_1000960_pt1 | contig 17123 bp, 13 predicted proteins | sample U2c1metaG_FD_145901 | JGI IMG/M metagenome (GOLD analysis project Ga0193716, IMG submission 145901) | Soil microbial communities from a riparian zone of the East river system, Colorado, United States - U2c1 | ecosystem: Environmental > Terrestrial > Soil > Riparian zone | place: USA: East River...
CGTTCGGGGTGACCTGGATTTACTTCAGATGTTGCCAGGCGTCATAGGTGAATATGCCGACGATACCGGCGGTCATGGCTGCCGCGGCGACGCCGAAGAATCGGACTAAAGGCTCTATCTTCTTTACTTTGCGAACGATCTCGCTTTGTTCGCGTTGTTCGTTGGACTCAGTTTCATTAAGGAAGAGTTGATCTTCTTCGTAGCGGGTCAGTTGTCCGCGGTAGGCAAGCAGCGCTAAAAAACAGGCCGCCACCGCACCCCAGACAATGAGCATGATGGGTATAGCGCTCATAGCAGGTTCCTCCGCCCTGTAGCAGGGTCCGAACGATTTAGGGCGGTCTTGTAATACCTGACGGGTCCGGCTGCGGGCTCGAGGTACGAGGCCGTCCGGTGGCATCATACGCTTGTCGAGGAGTAATGAACCAGCCTATTTCGTGGGAGTGAGGGGTTAGTGACGAGCCGTCAAGGGTTAGTGATGGGCGAACCAATACAGGGCAAAGCCGGCTACTGAGGCGACGGTCGCGATCACTGCAAGCAGCATGACGGCAATGAACCGGGCGGCACGGTTCGCAGCCTGGGGTGTGGGCTGTGTGATGCCAAAGGTATTGATGAAGGCGTTTGCAAGGTAGAGGAGCAGTTTCATGGACTTAGATAGCATGTGCAGAGAATGACAGCGAGGAAGGTTGCAATGTGCCGTAAAAATGGCTGCATCCATCGTGACAGGGCTGCATCTATTACTAGAGTACTCTCGTTGCGTTTTGAATGGCACGCTTGCTGCCGCGGTGGTAGGCGACTACACTAATTAGGTAGATATACAAGGAGAATTGCCCGATGGCTACTGCAACCGCTACCCCTACCGCTGAAGTTGTTACTGGTGCCCCGGTTTCGACGACGCCGGTGACCCTGACTCCGTCCGCAATCAATAAGGTTCGGGAGATTATGGCTACGCAGGATCCTGTTCCTGCTGGTCTGCGGATTGGTGTGGTCGGCGGCGGATGTTCGGGTTTCCAGTATTCGATGTCGTTCGAGAATCAGAGCGGCATGATGGATAAGGTCTATAAGTTCGAGGATTTAAAGGTATTTGTGGACGCTACCTCGGCCATGTACCTGAGCAACTGCACGGTGGACTATGTGGAGACCCTGGAGGCTGCGGGCTTCAAGTTTGAGAATGCTGCGGTGAAGAGCACCTGCGGGTGCGGGTCTTCTTTCAGCGTTTAGTTCTGATTTTTTTTTGTGAAGGGCCTCGGGCTTTAGCCGAGGCCCTTTTTGCGTTTATTGGGCGTTTTTTAGGGGTGTTTTGCGAGAGCCGAGCGCAGGCGGGTGGTTTTTTCGTGCAAGTTGTGGTGAACCGTGTGGCAAGCGTGGACAGCGGACTGACGGTTGGCTGGCATGGAAAACATGCCAGATATTTCAGATTTATTTTTTGGGTGGAGAGGCTTCGGAATGGTCTTGCTGCGGAGAGAAGAATCGGAGTTTGAGGGGATGGCTTGAGTGAGCCATCCCCTCGGTGGTTGTCGACTAGGTTTCTCTTCTTAGAAGATGGCCCGGACCGAGAGTTGAATCTGCCGGTTCGCTCCGATGCCTACTTGATTGCCTACCGTCGACGTAAGTTGACCGAAGGAGCCTGCGTTAGAGAGTGTGAAGGGCGTTCCGGGCGGTACGCCGTTGCCGGGGGCTGTTGCCAGGGTCTGGTTGAGACGGACGGTTCCGGGATTGGCGTAGTTGGGATGGTTGAGTACGTTGTAGGCATCGGCATGGAAGTCTAAGGAGAGTCCCTCCGCGACGTGGAATGCCTTGCTGAGGGTGAGATCCAACTGGGCCAGATTCGGACCGCTGTAGTCATTGCGACGTGCATTGCCGAAGGTGCCCGGCGCCGGCGTGGAGAAGGCTGCAGGGTTGAGGAATTGCTTCGATGACTTCAGGTACGGGTTTACGCCCGGTACGACGTTCGGGCGCCGGATGTTGCGGCTGTTGCCGCCTCCCGGAACATTGGCGACAGCTGTTGTCTGCACGACGCCGGCAGTCACGACCGGCGAAGAGAAGGTCTGTCCGGCGATGGGTGTTCCAGCTTTGCCGACATAGGCGATATCGGGCCGAGTGATCAGTACGTCGATCGGCACACCGCTACGGAAGTTCACGATGCCGCCGACCTGCCAACCGCCGGCGATCAGATCCATTGGCCCCGAAAGAGAGTAGGCCTTTCCGCGGCCGAAGGGCAGGTCGTACAGCAGGGTCGCGTTCAGGGAGTGGCGGATGTCAAAGGTGCCACGGCCGTACTCTGTCTTGAAGTCGTAGGGGTTCTGGGCTGTGGTGGCTTCGTTCGATCCGCTCGACGTGCCGAGTTCCTTGGCCCAGGTGTATTGGGCACCCACAGAGAGTCCCCGTGTAAAGCGGCGCTGGAGCGATGACTGCAGCGCGTTGTACATGTCGGTTCCGCCTGAGGTCTTGTAGTCGATCTCGGCGAAGCGTCCACCGAACTGGCGAATGGCCGTACCGGTGCCTCCCGCGGAGGGACCGGTTGCGGGGCCGGTGGTCACACTGGTGATCAGGTTTGTGATCGACCGGAGAAAGAGGTTGCGGCCCATCGATCCTACGTATCCGACCATGAACTGCATCTGTCCGGGGAGCTGTTGCTGGATTGAGGCGGTGTAGGTCGTGACCCGCTCCGGAACCTTGTAGTTTGAGGTATAGGCGCGCGGTTGATAGCCCAAGGTGGGGCTGTTGATGTCATATCCCGCATAGACGTCGGTCGCCGGAATAATGGGATAGGCCTTGCCTGAGGTGAAGGTACGCGAGACACGATCGTTGGCCTCTGGTTGAATCTGATCCTCGGTCTGGCCTGGACCGTAGAAGACACCGCCGCCGAGGCGAATGACTGTTTCACCCTTCGAGAAGGCGGGCGACCAGGTCAGAGCCAGGCGGGGACCAAAGTTAACCTTTGAGCTGTTGTACCAGTCTCCTGAGAACTTCGGGATGATGGTGCCGGCGTTCATGTCGAAGAAGACGTTCTTGTTGCGGACTTCGTGGAGCGGCGAGTAGTACTCGTACCGCAGACCGTAGCTTAGCGTGAGGTTCGGTTTGACCTTCCACTCGTCCTGGGCGTAGCCGATGTAGTAGTTCTGCTTCACCTGGGCGTTGCCGCTGAGGCCGGTGAAGGGGCTCAGGTCGCTCAAGTCTCCGAAGAACTGGATCTGGTTGGGTGTGTTGGCGATGAAGGCGCTGATGGAATTGTAGGTATAGGTCGTTCCACCGAGCTGGTTGTTGTAGAGCGAGATCGGGCGAATCTCCGCGCCGAACTTCAGGTTGTGGTTTCCAGCGACGTACGAGAGGTTGTCGATGTAAGAGAAGGTCTGCCCGGTATAGGGAGCGCCGACGCCGTTGAAGGAGCTCGATAGACTGATGAGCGAACCAATGTTGGTCAGGCCCGCGATGGAGATGCGCGCACGGCTGAGATCCGCGTTGGGGCTTGGACCGGCGAGGCCGAGCACGCGCATCTTGATGCCGTTGTAACCGAACTTCGTTTCATTGAACAGACGAGTCGACCAGACCTGGTTGAGCGCCAGTACGCCGTTCTGCGGGACAGATACCTGACCAAACTGGCTCAGCGAAGCATCCTGCACCTGGGTGGAGGTGCCTTGATCGCGGTTGTAACGGGCATACATGGTGAAGCGGTCGTTGATGTGGTAATCGAAGCGGATCGCGCCGAAGTCTTCGTTGATCCGGTTGTTTCCAACTACCGTGACCACAGGTGCGGATGTGATGGTCTCGCTGGAGGCCGGGTTCGGATCGACGGGGAAGGCTGCCAGCAATGGATATATCGGGGAGCTGCCGGCGATCTGGTTTCGCGCGAAGTTACTCAGCGTCGACTGGCTGTATGGAGCTGCCCATCCCTGGCGCAGACCTTCATAGTTGGCAAAGCCGAAGAGCTTGTCCTTGAGGATGGGACCGCCGATGGATCCACCGAACTGGTTGAGGCGGAACTTCGGGTTTCCCGAGCCCTTCTTGTTGAAGGTATTGCGGGCGTCGAAGAAATCGTTGCGGAGATACTCGAAGACGGAACCGTGGAAACGATTGCTGCCTGATTTGGTGATGAAGCTGATCTGGCCTCCCGTTCCAGTTCCCATCTCGGCGGGGTAGCTCGATGAGTCGATACGGAACTCCTGAATTGCCTCGAGAGACTGCTGCAGGCGGAAGGTCGAAGTCAACTCGCCGTTGAGATTGCCCGGAGAGGTATCGATGATCGAAGTCGCTTCGATGCCGTCGAGACGAATGATGTTCTGTTCGACAGCGCGGCCGGAGAAGCGAATGTTATCGAAGGTTCCAGAGCCGGCGTTCGTGGCCCCGGGAACGAGGAGATAGAGCTGAGATATCTGCCGACCGTTGATAGGGAGATTTTCGATCTCGCGGCTTGCGACATTGGCACCGATCTTTGCGGACGAGGTATCGAGAGACACGAGGGAACCTGCATCGACAGAGACCTGGGTCTCGGTTCCCGCCAATGCGACGGCGAAGTCATGATTTACCTCCTGGCCGACGGCCAGCGAAACGTGCTTTATCTCTGCTGCCGCGAAGCCAGGGGCAATTACGCGAAGGTCGTACTCTGAAGGCTGCAGCGAAACGATGATGTACAGCCCGTCGCCATTGGTGCGAACGGTCCGTTGAGCGCCGGTCCGTTCGTTCGTTATGGTGACCTCAGCGTTTTGCACCACACTGCCCGTGGGGTCTTTTACGATGCCGGCCATGCGGGCCGTCGTAATCTGCGCGTGAGCAGAAGCTAGAAACACGCCTGTCAGAAAAAAGTTGTTTAATGCCTTAAGGTATTTCATGCTCCTAGCATGCTCGGTTGGAACTCGGGAAGCATGAACAGGGAGTGAATTGAGGCTATTTTCTGTTAAAATCACGCGAATTAAAATTCGGGGCCGAAACTTTTTTTGTATGTGTGGGTAGAAAGTGTGGCAAAGATGGATCGTAGGCAGCTGCTTGGAGGAGACGAAAAATTGGGCGCTTATTCCGGATTTATTTTTTGCAGGCCCGGAGGGCTCCCAGAAGAAACTCGGTCAGGAACTTTGTGTCGTCTTCAGTCGAGCGGCCTTCGGAGTAGACCCTTCGCTCGCTGACGCCTCGGATGGCATCCAACGTCGTCCATGCCGCGGCGAGAAAGTCCTGCTCCGGGATCTCCCCGGCTCTCGCCCCGTCCGCAAGGATCGACTGCAGGTAGAGGACGATCTCTCTCTGCCATGCAATACTCCGCTTCTTGTACTGTCCCTCGCGGCTGAGGCTGAGAAAGATGCGGTAGAGCGATTGCTGCTCATTCCAGAAGGCGATGCGAATCCGGATAAATGCCGCGAACTTCCCGGCGAACGTCGACTCCTTCTGCACGTGCTCCTCGGTCAAGGCAGCCAACTCGGCGAGGGCTTGCTGCACTGTCGCCTGATAGATAGCTTCCTTTGAGTTGAAGTAGAGGTAGAGGGTTCCCTTCGCCAGGCGGGCGACTTTTGCGATCTCGTCCATGCGGGTCGCCTCGAAGCCCTTGTTTCCAAATACCTTGATCGCAGCGGCAAGTATCTCCGAACGCCGGAAGTCGGCGACGATCTTCTGTTTTCGGTCTACGGCGGCTCGCGGCATTCAGGTCTCTCCCGGTTCTTTCCTAGAAAGAATTTCCATGTTTCTGTGGTCGTTGGAGCGGGGAGAGGATAGCCGCAATGAGCAAAATGCGGGGTTCTTCGCTGCGCTCAGAATGACGACAGTTTTTTCAAGTTACAGCATCTACAAACTACCCTAAGCATAAACGTGCACCGAAATGACCAGTGGGTCATCCAACAGAACGTAAGAGTCATTATGCCTGCACTGATCGAAGAACAAGACATCGCGCAGGCCGAGCAGTCGCTTGCAGAGACAGCTCCGCTGTTCGACAATGAGAGTCTCCAAGAGGCCAAGGCATTCAATCCCTGGATTGTCGCTCTGGTCGTAACGATCGGCACTTTTATGGAGGTGCTCGACACTTCCATCGCCAATGTTGCTCTCCCCCACATCTCCGGCAGCCTCTCAGCGTCGCAGGACGAGGGCGCGTGGGTGCTCACCAGCTACCTGGTTGCGAACGCGATCATTCTGCCGATCAGTGGATGGCTCTCATCTATTCTTGGCCGCAAGAACTTCTATCTTCTCTCCGTCTTCTTCTTCACCGTCTTCTCCGCGGCCTGTGGAGTCGCACCCACTCTCGGCATGCTTATCCTCTTTCGCGTCGCCCAGGGACTTGCGGGTGGAGGCCTTCAACCTTCAGTGCAGGCTATCCTGGCCGATACGTTTTCTCCGCAGAAGCGGGGTATGGCGATGGCGCTTTACACGGTCGCGATTCTTGTTGCGCCTGTTCTTGGTCCCACTCTCGGCGGATGGATCACAGACAACTACTCGTGGCGCTGGATCTTCTACATCAATATCCCGGTGGGTATTCTTTGCGTCTTTCTTACACGGATGGTGCTGGAAGATCCTCCGCATATGGAGGAGCTGAAGGCGAAGGCGCGGAAGCTGTCTGTGGACTGGGGCGGGCTTGGATTTATCTCTATCGGGCTTGCGACGCTGGAGATTGTGCTCGATAAGGGGCAGGAGCTTGATTGGTTCGGTTCGTCGTTCATTGTCTTCTTCGCGGCTGTCTCTGTTACGGCGCTTGTCAGTGCGGTTCTGTGGGAGCTGAAGCGAAAGAATCCGGTGGTCAATCTTCGGTTGTTGAAGGAGCGCAACTTTGTCTCCTGCTGCATCATCATCCTCGGGCTCTACGGGGTTCTCTACGGCACGACCTATCTGCTTCCGCTCTACATGCAGCAGATGATGGGGTACGACGCTACCAGCTCCGGCCTGGCGCTCTCACCGGCAGGTCTCTTCACCATGATCGAGGTGCCGTTCGTCGGCTACATCCTGACCAAGGGCTACGACCCTCGCAAGATGGTCTTCGGCGGCATGCTTCTGCTCGCCTCCTCCTGCTGGTGGATGGCCTCGCTCAACCTCGAGATCGCCCAGCGTGACATCATCCTTCCGCGTATCGTGCAGGTGCTCGGGCTCGGCCTCATCACGGTCCCTGTGAGCACGATCGTCTTCAGCTTCATCCCGAAGACAGAGAGCTCGCAGGCTGCGGGGCTTTACTCGCTGGTGCGTAACGAGGGCGGCAGCATCGGCATAGCGCTCGTCAGCACCATGCTGCAACGCAAGGCTCAGCTCCTTCAGCAGACGCTGGGCCAGCACATCAATGCCTCCAATGGGCTGGTGCAGCAGTATATTGGCCGGGCGGCTGCCGCTCCCGGCAACGCCGGGGACAATCACTACTCCGGTATGGCGCAGCTCTACAACGCCTTGCAGCGTCAGGCGATGCTTCTCTCCTACATGGATCAGTTCCGGATGTTGTGCGGGATCATGCTGTGCATGCTTCCGCTGGTGTTCTTCCTGAAGCGACCGCCGGTGCAGAAGCATATAGAGCTGGAGGCGCACTAAAACTGGAAAAGATGAGTGATGGGTGATTGAGCGGACGCTGAGAGGGCGAATTCGCGGCTGGAACGTCTAAGATGGACAGAGTGGCTGGAGTCGCGCCCTTAAGACCTTTCTATGACTGAATTTGTAGTGAAGCTGACGGATGAACGAGGGCGGGTGCAGGAGCAGACTCATGCCGCAGCTACAGCGGAGGAGTTGCGGGCTCGATTTACGCAGGCGGGGTACTACGTCTACTCGGTGAAGGCGCGTAGCGTGCTGGGGAGTGGGAGCAAGAAAAAAGTCAAGCTGGAGACGTTTCTGATCTTCAATCAGCAGTTTTTAACGCTGATTCGAGCGGGGTTGCCGATCCTGGGATCGCTGGAGCTGCTAGGACGGCGACAGAAGGTGTTGGACTTCCGGTCCCAGCTTGAGGATGTTGCAGCGCGGGTAAAGACGGGCGAGTCGATCTCGCAGGCATTCGAGGCACAGGGTGGGTTTCCGCTGGTCTATACGACGACGCTGCTGGCGGGGGAACGGTCGGGAAATCTGGAGGAGGTGCTGCAGCGGTTTCTGGACTTTCAGCGCGTATCTCTGACGTTTCGGAAGAAGCTGAAGGCCAGCCTGATCTATCCGGCGCTGCTGATTGTGATGGTGATCGCGCTGTTCATCTTTCTGATTACGTTTGTGGTGCCACGGTTTGCGCAGTTGTACGAGCAACTGGGGACACATCTTCCGGCGCTGACGACTTTTCTTCTGGACCTGGGGCAGTATGCGCAACACTACGGGATCTATGCGGCGCTGGTGCTTGGGGTGGTGGGGTATCTGATTTATCGATGGGCGAAGACTGAGGCCGGGGCTACGACGCTGGACAGGATTCGGATTGGGTTGCCGGTGTTTGGAAATGTCTGGCTGAAGTATCAGGTGGGGTTGTTCTCGCGGACGCTTGCGACGCTGCTGACAGGTGGTCTGCCGCTGGTGCCGTCGCTTGAGACGGCTGCCCGGTCGATTGATTCACGGCAGATTGGGAATGCGGTGTTTCGGTCGGTGGAGACGGTGCGGGAGGGGAAGGGGCTTTCGGTCAGTCTGCAGCAGACAAAGGTGTTTCCTGAGCTGGCGATCGAGATGATCGAGGTGGGGGAGTCTACGGGTGCGCTGCCACAGATGTTGAACTCCGTGGCGGAGTTTTTTGAGGAGGATGTGCAGACGAATCTTACGGCGGCGATGAGTTTGATTGAACCGATGATTCTGATTCTGATGGGCGTGGTTGTGGTTACGATTCTGATTGCGCTGTATCTGCCTATCTTCAGTTTGAGTGCAGGTGGAGTGAGTCAGTAGGTTGCTGTTCGGGTAGATGAGCAATTGCGTTTCGAAAAGGGACCTGAGGTCGATTTCTCTTCTACAACTCTGCTCGATATCCTTTCGCATCCGCAGGGGTTCAACGACACGGTTGAGAAACTGGGACCTCTTCAGAAGATGCTCGGCCTCTCCAGATAGGTAAAAGCTCTGGAGATGGCTTGCGGAGTGTCTGGAGTAGCTCATGGTGTGGGCTATAGCTGCAGACGGGATCGATGGCATCGGCATCACCTGTCAGCATGAACGCCTGGCAGCGGCAACCACCGAAGTCGCGTTCTTTGCGAGGACACTCGAGACATGTCTCGGACATCCAGGCGTCCCCGCGGAAGCGTTGAAATGCGGGCGAAGCCTGCCATATCCAGGCGAGGTCATGCTGACGAACATTGTCGAAGAATAGGTTTGGGATGACTGCTGCCGAGTGGCATGGGAGAGCCTGTCCGATAGGGTCGATCAGCATCATCTGCCGTCCCCAACCGCCAACGCAGGCCTTGGGGAAGCTTCCGAAGTAGTCGGGAAAGACACTCTCCAGATGGATCTTGCCCTTCAAGCGCTCCTTGGCGGCTTCGACAATAGGCAGCGAGCGATGGACCTGTTCTTCGGTCGGCATCAGCAGCGAGCGATTCTTCAAGGCCCACCCATAGTATTGGACGTGAGCAATCTCAAGCCGGTCTGGGCCGAGATCCTCCGCCAGTGCGATGAAGTCCTCCAGGCGATCCAGGTTCATTCGATGAACGACGAGATTGACCGTAAAAGCGAGGCGAAATCTCTTGAGCACAGGGACCAGGGCGAGCTTGATCGCGTGCGCACGCGTGCCGGCGATGTGGTTGGCACTGGTTTCATCCAGGTCTTGAAAGCTGAGCTGAAGATGCTCGAGGCCGGCCTCGACGAGAGTGGAGAGACGATCCTCGGTCATCCCGACGCCGGATGTGATCATGTTGACATATAGGCCTGCATCTCGAGCTGCAGTGATCAACTCAGGGAGGTCTTTGCGAGCGAGGGGCTCCCCGCCGGTGAGATGGAGGTGCAGAACACCTAATTGCGCGGCTTGCTGGAACACGCGCTTCCAATCCTCAGTCGAGAGTTCGTCTTCGGCACGTTGCATCTCTATCGGATTAGAGCAATAGAGGCAATGCAGCGGACAGCGGTGCGTAAGCTCGGCGATGAGTGAGAGAGGCGAGGCAAGTGGCGGATTCGAGGTATCATTTGGCGTCATCATCAGGTCCGAACGACGCCACGCTGCTCCAGGCGTTCGAGCAACCCGAGGACGTCTCTTCTTACTTCATCGTCATTGGCGCCTGAGTACCCTTGGAGCAGATCGTCGACAATGGCGGTCACGCTCCTTCTGCCATCGAGGCGTGTGAGAATATCGCGCGTTGGCCCGTTTAGCTTTAGAGTTCCTTCCGGTATCAACAGCACATCCTGGGTTGGATGAAGCCGGCAACCTGGAGCTAGTCCCGGGATTGAGTTCATGTCCATGTCAAACCCTTCTTAGAGAATTAGTCGCAAACGGGAACGAAACAGCCGGGCGGTATATTTCCGGGCGCAAAATAGGCATAGTCGATGGCATCCAACTGCGCCCAGAGGATCGCGCATTTTTGTTCGAGGGCTTGAATCACCTGCTCCTGCTGCGTACGGGTCACTGCGTGTGTCGAGACATAGTCGAGCGCAAAGTTTGCGTCCTCTGGAGCCTGCGTGAGGCGCCCAACGAAGTAGGCCAACCCGGGTGTCAAGTATGGATAATGCAACCTCATCTTATCCATCCGGAGAGAGATCAGATCGCGGGAGAAGAGCTCCGTCAGTGAGGAAGCTACGGCGATCAGCAAGGGGCTCTCACTGACGAGCGCGAGGTAGGCGTCGACAGCGTATCGGACACCCGGTAGAACTCCGGTGCAGGGTATGACCTGCTCCCGCGAGATACCCGAGGCTTCCGCAAGTTGGATCCATTTCTCAATGCCACCATATCCATCCTGGTCGCCATCATGGTCGAGGATGCGTTTTCTCCAGGCTCGACGAAAGGCTGGATCGTCACTCTTTGCAAGCAGTAAGGAGTCCTTAATCGGGATGCGGCTCTGGTAGTAAAAGCGATTGAGAGCCCAGGCCTGAATTTGGCCTCGACTCAACTCTCCGTTGTGCATGCGTAGATGGAAGGGATGCCGGTGATGGTAGCGGTTCTCGCCGACCGCGAGAAGGCGATTACGCAACTCCTCTCGGGACAGAAGATCTGATTCGTTAGCTGTCACTGTCATAGTCACTGATTCAGTTGCCATCCGTCGTGCCCTATCTGCCACCCCGCGTCGATGACTGCCTTATATTCTTCACTGCGAGGATCGAGTACAGGGTTGGTGTTGTTGATATGAACAAAGATCTTTCTTGGAAGGTCCAAGTCTGAAAGTAAAGCGATGGTGCCGGCGTCTCCGTTCATCGGGACATGGCCGATGGAACGGGCAAGCGGTGTTCCGGAGTGGGTTTGGCTCAACTCCGCGTCGTTCCAGAAAGTGCCATCGATCAGTATGGCGTCGCAAGAGTCATAAACAACGCGAAGACTCTCGGTGATCTCTGGAACAGAAGGTGTGTAGGCCAGGCGTTGGCCATCGGCTTCGAGTAATAACCCGAGGCTGGACTGCCCTGGCTCACGGGTGCTCAGTTCGCGGGCATAGAAGGGCAGATCTCCAGCAAGCGGGATAGGAGTGCACGTAACCCCGCTGTTGCCGAGTGAAAAAGGTTTGTCCGGAATAATCTCTACCCATGTGAGCTGGTTTGGAACACGCTCCAGCATTCTGAAAAAACTGTTGGATTCGAGTACCTGGCGCACCAAGGCGGTCGCGTAGACGGTGAGCGGCTGAAACTCCCTGAGCAAGAGGAGTCCCATCGCCTGATCCAGGTCGGCGCTCGTCAGAACTATGCCTTTGATTGGGGTGTTGCGCTTGCCGCGCATGCGGGTGGGTTGAAGCTCTGGATTCGCCTCAATTTGAAATCTGAGATCGGGAGAGGCATTCAAGAGGAACCAGCCTTCGCCGTCGCCCGAGACCGCCGCCTGGAGTTGAAAGCGCGGCACCACAATTTGTGGCTCCCTCCGGCAAAGTTCACAAACTGTACAACAGCAATTCCACTGGGGGATGCCACCACCGGCAGCAGTCCCCAGTAGTTTGAAGTTCAACATCCTTTAGATTTCCGCAGGAGCGTAGCAGTTGATCTCACAACCGAGGCTAACTTCTTCGAAATCAGGGCGGGTCCAGGCTTTCGTTTGCATTGATAATCTCCGATGTTTTAAAAAATGACTACTTTTTAGGCCAAAGCGACCTCTGCTTTTTTCCTGAGAACATTATAGGAGTATTTTCATGCGATTGTCGTCTCTTTGTCCCGCTTATCGCATCGCGCTCATATTGCCGCCAAAGTCGCAATAGGAGCCGAAACTGGAAGGATATCGCGAGTTTCCCGAGAATTAAGCCAGAATGGGAACGTATCGAGGATTCACGATATTGGGACCTGGGATTGTGCTGCCCTTATCCAAATCACAAGTCTCTCTGAATGGTGCTCGGCTCCTGCGTTGGCTCTGAAGGTGTCTTACTAGGGTTAGTTACGTTTCGCAGATGACATTTTTACAATAAGGGCAGTCGCCGGAGACAGAGTTAGTGCAACTGTAGAGTGCGACTGTTTGTTCGATACCTGAGTCCAGCGACCTGCCCAGTGGCCATCTGAATTGATAGAGGCTCCACCGAGTTGAATCCCGCTAGTAGCTGCTATTTGGGCTTTGGGCGCCGTGAGTGTCATCGTGTCGACATTAACTAGACCCTGTGGAAGTTGTACCCGCAGGTCGACTTTTTTCGCTGTAGCTTCGAAGCTTTTGTTGATCAGGGTAAGGTACACATCTCCGTTCGGAGCTATTGTGGCAAACGCCTCTACAAAATCGGGTGCGGACGAAAGTTGTACCGGGACGAGTGCGCCATGGTCGGCTAAGTGGAAGGCTGCAAGTGCATAGGCGATGGGATGGATGTCAAGATCGTGCGGGGTATTCCAGAAGGTGGCGTACCAGCAAGGGGTTTGTACTTCGCCTGCCGCTACCTGATCTCCGGTATGAAAATTGATGCCCTGAGCATCGTGTGCGAGCCACCAATACATATAGCTCAGTGCCCAAAGAGAACTTGCGAACGTGTTGCTGGCATCTCTGACTCCGCCGTTGTAGTAGCTGTTTGTCTCTTCGATGCGGTACTGCACCCCAGCGGTCTTTGCTGTCGGCACAAAGACGTCGTACAGTTTTTGGTATTCCTGTTCAAAGGCATTCGAGAGCATGGCAGCGCGTGCTGTTGAGGGATCAGACACCTTTCGACTGTTCCCGCCAGGGTAGGAGTGCTGCGTAACCTGATAGAGCTCCGGCAGCTGGTGAAAGTCGTGGATGTAGCTGTTGACCCATACACCAGATCCGGGAGTGGTGCTAGGGCCGCAGAACCGTGCTTTTGGAGCGACAGATATTACTTCGGGGTAAAACTTCTTGAGGTCCTCAGCATATTTAGGATACGTGTGCTCATAGACATTCGGTTCATTGCCAATCACCAGGCAGTCGATCTGGTCTGGATAGCGATCCATGATATGTTTCGCCGCCTGCTGAACCTGTGAAGGAGTGGAGTCGCGTAAGCGAAGCGTGTAGATCAGCCTTACGTTGGCTTTCTGTGCGAAGGAGAACACTTCATCAATGTCGGCAGGTGTAGGTGTGGGGACTGAAGGGCGGTCAGAGGTATTGCCTCCGATCCGAATGCTCTTGATGCCAAGGGTCTCAAGAAGCTGGATCAAAGGTGCGTTTGTCGGATTGAAGTATGGATATCGTCCATCGGTGCCACGCAATGTCGCTGACGTTTCAAAGCTAAGGCCAAGGAAGTTTTCAGGAATTGGTTTGCCAGTAACATGCGGATCGATGCGAACAAGTACTTGCGCGTTTGATGTGCCTGCGCAGACCGCCGCCACACAAAATAAAGTCGACAGGATGTTCTGAAGGAATTTCATTCCAATCTCCATTTGAATACATTCGGCATCCTGGCGTGGCTGAATTCCATCAAAGTTGCAACCAACATCATGGCTTAGCCCCCAAGGGCAGAGCTACTTGAAAATAGTATTTTATACTTAAAACTCTTCTTGGCATCGACATTCCCGCTCACGTATAAAGCTTACGGGCAATTTCAGCACGTTCTTCATGCTGCTGACTAAAGCAACTTTTCGTTATTTCAAGGTATTCAGATCGCTGTCATTACCAAGTCGAGAAAAGGGGATAAATGCAGAACGATGACGAAGTACTCAATCGACGGACGTTTCTAAAATTGGGGGCTGCCGGCTTTGCAGTAGCAGGTGGTACAGGCCTTCTTTCACGGGCGATGGCTGCGGAAGCCGGTACGAGAAGCACACCTGCTCGTCCCTTAGCGTTGAAGTCATCGTCTCTCGAGTTGATCCTGGACGAAGCGGATGGTCTTCCCTTCGAATATCGGCTGCTCAAGAGCGGTGTTCGCTTTACGGGTGAGGGTATGGGCAGTTCGTTGAGCGCGAAGTTGCACCGGCGAGAGCCCAGAGGTTTTGCGTCCGTTGCCGTGACGCCGAGTGGCAATAAGGTTTCACACCTGACTGCAGACTTCCACTTCACGGCAATGTATGCATCAAGCGCTGCGGCAGCTGACTTTACACTGCGTTACGCAATTGAGGGCAGTACGATTCGCGTGACGCTGGAAGATGTCCATGAGCACGAAGGATTTGAACTGATCTCGCTTTCGATGCCTTCGCTTGTGACGGTTCACGAAAAAGAGAGTGCTGCATGGCTGGCGCACGGGGATGCGGGTGGGGATATGGTGGCGCTGCGCGAGGCCAAGGCTGGGAAGCTGGGATTGAATACCTTCTGGGGGGAGATCAATGGCATCCTGCCTGTGATTATGGCGGGCCATTCTGGGGCAGTGTGCGTGCAGGAGACTACGGCGTTCATGGATGGAACGTTGCTGTCTGTCACGGGCGAAGCTCCGGACAGGAGGGCTTGTCTTGGGACCACCAAGGTGTTTCGTGTGGACGGCAGTGAATGCTACGACATGAACCTTGGGCGTGGAGCTGCCAGAAGCTGCGGTAATACTTCCACGCAGAATCTGCTGGTCGATCAGAAGTCTGCTTGTCGGTTGGATTTCCTGGAGCCTTCCTCGAAGGCCCAGGCGCTTACATGGATCGATGGCGCCAAGCTTGTTCGTGGGCGAATGCCTGCTATTCCAAACCATTTCTACCATGACAAGTTCATCTATGGCATCAGGACCGATGAGCCAAAGTTTCCAAAACCTTCAGCCACCTTTGAGCGATGTGAAGAGATCATTCGCGATGTTCATGCGTTGACGGATGGGTCGCCGCAGCTGGTGCATCTGTGGGGCTGGCAGTTCCGCGGGAAGGATACTGGATATCCGGCGGTGAATGTGGTGGACGAGCGCATCGGCGGATATGACGGCATGATGCGCTTGAAGGAGCGCACCAAGTCTCTGAATACCACGTTGAGCCTGTCGGACAACTATGACGATGCTTATCGCAGCAGTCCGGCGTGGGACGAAGATATGATCGCGCGAAAGCCGGATGGCGATCTGTGGAAGAGCCGTGAGTGGACGGGAGAGGTCTCTTATATTCAAGGCCTTGCCAAGTATATGGAGGGTCCGGGCGTGGAGAGGGTGCGCTACACGTGCGAACGCTACAAGCTGCCGGGAACCATCCATGTCGATGTGCTTTCGTACTTTGCTATTCGGAACGACTGGGATCCGAAGCATCCGGCTAGCGGCCTTCGCAACCTCTATGCGGGGCGTTATCGCATCATCGAAGAGTTTGCGAAGCATGGCGTGGATCTGACCTCCGAAGGACTGCGTTATCCGTATTTAGGCAAGATCAGCATGTGCTGGTACGCCGGAGGGCCTTCGCCTTGCCCGTTTGGCGGCAAGCCTGTTCCGATGCTTCCGCTCATCTATCGCAAGAGCGCTGTTTGGGGACGTGCAACCAACCGTGGAGACCTGCCGCTTCTGCTGATGATGTTCTATGGCGAGGCGCAGCACAGCATCTTCAATGGCGAAACTCCTATCAACAACATGCTCGACTCGTTCTATCTCGCGATGGTTCCCTGGTTCCGCCTGCATACCCTCAACGTCGAAGGCTTCGAGCGCGTGCAGGATCGGACGGTAACCACGCTCGAGAGTCCGGGTACGCACGTCGACATCGATTGGGAGAAGAAGACGTATAGCGTCACCCTGGATGGCGCGGAGGTGGCGCGTGACAGCTCGACGTTCTGCCCGCTTGGCAAGGACCGCATCGCGATGTACTCGATTGCTGATGGTCCGCTGGTGGCTAACCTCCCTGCGGGCTGGAATCCGAAGGAGATAACCGCCTCGACTTTGTTCGCGGATAGAAAGGAGGCGGTGGAGTTCAAGGTGGACGAGAGAAGAGTCACCGTGCACATGGAGGCTCGCAAGCCGGTCATGATCTATCGGACGAAGTCTGTTGCGTAACCCGGTTTCGGTATAGGGGTACCGGGCTTAAGTCTTTTTGTTGCAATTGCATAGCTATTATTACGTGCGCTAAATTCGTCCAAATAAAGGGGTTATAGCTAAATTGGTCCAAGCAAAGGAGTTAGGAGTTAGTGGACCTAACCCGATTTGTATCAATGGGCACCGACTTGGACGTTGGCTTAGGTCTCCTGACTGTTTAAAGTGGAAGAGCCCCGGTGGTGGCCGGGGCTCTTTCTTTGACAATGTTTCCAGTATAGCGGATTGAGGAAAACTAATAGGCAACGTAGATGTTGTTTGTTTCTAGTTAGTTAAATGATTTAGGCGCTTGACAAGAGTTTTTGGTGGTGGCGCTTGCGGTGCCGCTTTTGATGCGGCACGGGTGTCCTCCGTTGCGCGGGAGTTGTCAGGTTTGGTTTTAGGGCTTCCTCGGAAAGGGACAAACGATGGAGAGAACGGTGGAAGTTGATGGTTGGAAAGGTCCGGGCGGTTATGGTGAGTCTAGACTCTCGGGATCCTTCGCTTCGCTCAGGATGACGACGTAAAACAAACAACGACAAGAGCGACGGCAAGAGCAGCGGCAACGACAAGAGCAACAGCAACGGCAAGAGCAACGGCAAGAGCAATGGCAACGACAAGAGCAATGGCAACGACAAGAGCAATGGCAACGACAAGAGCAATGGCAACGACAAGAGCAATGGCAACGACAAGAGCAACGGCAAGAGCAACGGCAAGAGCAACGGCAAGAGCAACCGCAAGAGCAACGGTAATGGCAACAGCAACTGGAAGACAACAGCAGGCTGCAAAAAGTCGAGC
>Ga0193716_1000961_pt1 | contig 17110 bp, 19 predicted proteins | sample U2c1metaG_FD_145901 | JGI IMG/M metagenome (GOLD analysis project Ga0193716, IMG submission 145901) | Soil microbial communities from a riparian zone of the East river system, Colorado, United States - U2c1 | ecosystem: Environmental > Terrestrial > Soil > Riparian zone | place: USA: East River...
GGTGGTCTACCAACTGATCCATGTCTCACATCATTCACCGGCCGGCGAGTCGCTTAACACCCGCCGGTCAGTTTGGCGGTGGCGCGGCGTCGAAACTTCTACAGTCGTTGGGTGGTGCCGAAGAGCCCGTCAGGAGACGAGGTCCAGCTGGCCGCTGGACACGTCGGGGATACCGTGGCGCACCTCGAACGCCGCATCTACGCACGCTTCGGCGAGCGAGGGTTGACCAAGGCCGCACGCGACCTCGGTCACCTGGTCGATCTGGTGCAGAGTGAGGCCGCCGAGTCTCGGGTGCGCCTTCGGCGTGCGACGCTCACTGCCCGTGCGGCGAGCATCGCGATCCTTGCGGGCACGTTGGTTCTGCTGGCCGTCAGCTTGCGCTCGGCCGTCACCGACGGGCTCGCCAAGACCGTGGACTGGGTGCCCCTGACCGAGAGCGCCATCAACGACATCGTGTTTGCCGCGATCGCCGTCGTGTTCCTCTGGGTGCTACCCGAACGCATGGAGCGGCGCGCGTTGCTTCGACTACTCCACCGGCTGCGGTCGCTGGCCCACGTCATCGACATGCACCAGCTCTCCAAGGATCCGGAGCAGGTCAGCCCGAACTACACGCCGACCGAACAGAGCGTCCGGCACGGTCTGGACGCCGAGCAGCTGCGCCATTATCTCGGCTACTGCTCGGAGATGCTGAGCCTCACGGCCAAGACCGCAGCGCTGAGTGCCGAGTACAGCACCGATGGCGTCGTGCTCGAAACCATCTCCGGCATCGAGACCCTCACCACCGAGCTGTCCAGCAAGATCTGGCAGAAGATCTCGCTGCTGCCCTGATTCAGGTTTGTCGGGTCGGCGCGTAAACCTCGATCACGCCGTTGTTTTCGCGAACCTGAATCCGCGGCAGGGGCGCAGGGGCGATCGGCAGCTGATGTGTGAGCGTCTCCCCGGCAAGGGAGAACGACGTCGAGTGGCACGGGCAGCGCAGCCGGTTATCCGGAGCATCCAGCCACAGCCGGCAGCCCTGGTGGGTGCAGATCCCGGATACCGCCTCGAGCTGGCCGTCAATCCGATGGATGAAGCCGGTGACGGAGCCGAGGTCGAAGGCCAGCGTCGCGCCGTCGGGGACGTCGACGCTCGACCCGACCGGAGCCCAGACGCCGGTGTTCGGCTCCATGACGCCCTGCGCGGACGGTGTCGGTGCGGGTGTCTCGCCGTCCCGCAACAGAGTGCGATCCACCACCAGCCCGGCCGCCGCCGACGCGGCGGCGATCGAGGTGCCGATGACGACCTGCCTTCGGGTGCCAACGGGGCCGCTCCTGGCGGGACGATCGACCCCTCGTGCGTCATCCTCTGCCTGAGCCAGCCGACGATGGAGGTCGGCGACGAACTCCTCGCGCGGTGCATCACTGCCCAACCGGGATGCGCGCAGCTCGATGGCAGTCTTCATCTGCTGGGCTTCGACATCGTCCGGGCGTGCGCGTTCCGTCGGCTGCCCCCGTAGCAGGCCTTCGACGAAGCGGCGCACGTTTCGGTCGCTCACGTCGTCTCCTCGTCACTCGATTGCGCCGCCATCCGCAGCGCGCGGTGTTGCAAGACCTTGGCATTCGCGACGCTCACACCCATCTGAGTGGCCGCCTCGCGTACCGAAAATGCCTGCAGGAAACGCAGTTCCAGGATACGTCGATAGTTCTGCGGCAAGCTCGCCAACAGTCTGCCGACGCGGTCGGGCGCGTCGCTCGCGATGACTTCGGGCTCGCATGCCTCTGGCACGTCTTCCTCGATCGACGTCACCTCCCTGCCCATCCGATCCGCCCAGTACGACGCGAGAACCGTGCGCGCCGTCATCCGAAGGTACTTGCGAACCTCGGGCACGGTGGCCGAAACCCGGAGCGGCCGAAGCGCCGTCGTGAACACCTCGGCGGTCAGGTCCTCGGCGTCGGGCCGGTTGCCCACCTTCCCGTACATCAGGCGGTACACCCACGTCACGTTGTCGGAGTACACCGCTTCCCAATCGGGATACGCCGCATCCGTCACCGACCGCAGCCCTCCCTCCGAGCGCGAGGTACGCGTGTCCACCGATCGAAGACGACGCGCTTCATTCTCGCTCGGCATCACCCACCCCCGTCCCGGAATCGCTCTGAGGGTTCGATCAGGACACCGCCGCCGGCGCCTTGGCCCGGCTCATGCGGGCGTCGAGGGAGTACGCGCCCGCTCCGACGATGAACAGAAGGACGCTGCCGCACAACTGCGCCATCTCGACGCGGGATTCGTGGAGGAAGTCCCAAACGCCGCCTTCCTTCGGGTACAGCGCAGCCTCACCCCACAGGAGCGGCAGTTTGGTGATCGACAGTGCGCCGATCATGTCGACGATCATCGGCACCACCGCCAGTCTGGTGAGCAGCCCGGCCAGAATCAGCACGCCACAGCCGATCTCGAAGGCTCCGTCCAAGTAGGCGAAGAAGGTTGGTGAGGGGATGCCGACCTTGTCGAACCGGCCGGGGCCCAGGGAATCTGGACGGAGGAACTTGAGGATTCCCTCGGAGGCGAAGATCAACCCCACGTAGAAGCGGATCAGGACCACCGCCCCAGACGCCCTGGTGGTGGTCAATTGGAGCAGAGATATCTCCCGCTGGGTCATCGCGTGCCTTTCTCGCGCCGATAGTGCCGCCACGTGCGGCTTACTTCTAGATAAGGAGTGGGGTTACACCGGCTCGGCTGAGTACGATCAGCCCAGGTAGAGATGCCTAGGCGTACCGAGGGGGGCCATGGAGCGCAGCCACGAATTCACCATCAACGTGCCCGGCGAGGGCACCCATGTCATCAAGCTGCTCGAGGGCGTAGAGATCGAGCAGCAGGACGGCACGATGATCGGCCGCTGGCCCGCCTTCGACCTGGACGCGGAGAGTGACGGCGAGGCCGCCACTGCGGGAACTGCTCGTCGACGAGCGCGCGCACGGTCACTCCCCCGTCGCTTCGCTCGCCCGAGGCGGCCGCCGAGACGGTCAGCTGGCCGGCGTGCATGTCCATGGCCGCAGCTTGACTCAACCCGATCGGTGCCCACAAGCGAATTCCGGGCCGCGACCCACCGCGAATCAATACCCAGGGTTGTCCCAGTCAATTCCGAGGGCTTCATCAGTTGCAATGCGTCGGCGGAGAGTATTCTTTGCGAGCCTTTGAATAGGCGTTGGCATAGTGGAAAATGAAAACGCGATAAACGGCGAATGAACCGTGCATTCTCAGCGCGAGTCGCCGAGGGATTTGCACCAAGCCGTCGCATCACCAAAACCGGTTTTTTCTAGGAAAATACGCTGACGACGGCGGCATCGGCGGAATCCTTTGAATGGTCTTCAGCGCAGAGAATTGGGCAGTATCCACGGCCATTTCCCGCCGCGAAATCAATCGTGTTTGGACTCACATATCGTCCCACCGTATGTCTCAAAACACGTGAACTGCCGACGGCCACGGTTCGTCTGCCTAGGTATGACAGATACAACGATTTTCACAACGGTCGACTCGCAGGCATTGAACCGAACCGGTGCACCAAGCATTGCCGGGACCGGGGTGGCGTTTACGCCGTACCGATACAACCAGGACGAAGTCACGAGCGAGCTCACCAAGGTCGGTGGGCCGGAGTTCATGCGCTTCGCCCGAACGAGCGGGGTAGATCACCGCAACCTGGCACTTCCCGTCTCGCGCTACCCCCAGATGAGTGGTTTCACCGAAGCCAACGCCGCATACATCGAGGTCGCCTCCGAGCTGGGTCGGCAGGCAGTGCTTTCGGCGCTCGACTCGGCGAACATCGCGCCCGACGAGGTCGACGTCATCGTGATGGTGTCGAGCACCGGAATTGCGGTGCCGACCGTCGATGCGCGCATCGCGTCGAGCATCGGCCTGCGGCCCGACGTAAAGCGGGTGCCGCTGTTCGGGCTCGGCTGTGTTGCGGGCGCGGCAGGGATGGCCCGCGTGCACGACTACCTGCGTGGGTTCCCTGGTCACGTGGCGGTTTTGCTGTCGGTTGAATTGTGTTCTCTCACACTCCAGCACGACGACACGTCGATCCCCGCGCTGATCGGCGTGTGCCTGTTCGGCGATGGTGCGGCTTCGGTGGTCGTCACCGGGGCTGACCGGGTGCCGAACAGCCCAACGACGAGGTCTGGCCCGAAGGTCCTCGACACTCGCAGTCGGCTCATCCCTGAAACCGTCGACGTCATGGGGTGGAATGTCACCTCCAATGGATTCCAGCTCGTCATGTCCAAGGACGTGCCGATGATGGCGGATACCTACCTCGGCGAGGAGGTCGACCGGTTCCTCGCCGACCACGGTCTGTCGACCGAGGACATTTCGACGTGGGTGTGCCACCCCGGTGGCCCCAAGGTCATCGAATCGATCACCAATGCGATCGACCTGCCGCCGGATGCCCTTGACCAGAGCTGGAACTCCATGCGCGATCACGGCAACATGTCGTCGGTATCGGTGCTGGACGTCCTTCGACGGACAATCGCCGAGCCACCGCCAGAAGGTTCACTGGGAGTGATGCTGGCGATGGGGCCGGGCTTCGGCTTCGAACTGCTCCTTCTGAGCTGGTAGGGGCGCGCCGTGTACTACCTTCTGATCCTTGCTGTCGGCCTCGAAAGGCTGCTGGAACTCGTCGTCTCCCGACGAAACGCGGCATGGTCAATTGCAAACGGAGGCAGGGAGTTCGGTCGCGGTCACTATCCGGTGATGGTGGCGATGCACGTCCTTCTCCTCGTCGGATGCGTCGTCGAGGTCGCGACGATGCACCGCCCGTTCATTCCGTGGCTCGGCTGGCCGATGCTGGCAGTCGTGGTGGCCAGCACCGTCATGCGCTGGTGGTGTGCGACGGTGTTGGGCAAACACTGGAATCCACGCGTGATCGTCATCCCTGACGCGCCGCTGGTGCGACGCGGACCGTACCGATGGCTGCATCACCCCAACTACACGGCGGTCGTCGCGGAAGTAGTGGCGCTCCCCCTCGTGCATTCGGCGTGGCTGACCGCGATCACGTTCACGATCGCCAACGCGCTCGTTCTGAACGTGCGGATCAGAACGGAGAACAGGGCTTTGGGCTACGCGTAAGGCGGGACGGTCGCGGATGCGGTGTATGGGCGCGCCCATACACCGCATCCCCGTCTCAGCCACCGACCACCACTGGCGATTCGCAGCACCTTCACAGGAAAGGCACGTATACAGAATCTATAGGTGGTATCCAGGGAGGCGGAATGGCATACGCGAGTGCCGCGGCACGGGTCGCATCCGAGCTAAGATCGGAGATCCTGCAGGGCGACATCACGCCGGGCTCGAGACTTTCTCAGCAGAGCACCGCCGAGCGGTTCGGCGTGAGCCGCATTCCCGTACGCGATGCCCTTCAGATCCTCGTCGGAGAAGGTCTCGTACATCCTGTGTCGAATGCCACGGCCGTGGTGACCGGGATGTCCATCGCAGAGTTGCAGGAACTGTACGAAATGCGCGAGGCCATCGAACCGCTGGCGACCCAGATCGCCGTGCCGAATGTCGGCCGCGCAGAACACATCACGATGCGCAAGCAGCTCCAGATCATGGAGGAACACGCCGATACCCGCACCTGGCTGGCCGCCAACGGTGCCTTTCACGCCGCGGTGTACGAGCGTGCGGGCCGTCCGCGGATGATCGAACTCGTCGAACGGTTGCGCCGGCTCACCGACCGCTACATGTATGTCCACATCGAGGTAATCGGTCAGACCGAGCATCTGGTCGCAGAACATCTGGGCATCCTTGCCGCGGTCGAGAACGGCGATTCCGCGTTGGCCGCCACGCTCACTCGCGAGCACCTGGCGTCGGCGCACGACTTCATCCTCAGGTATCTGATGAACGGCCAGGACAGCGCAGGCACCGATCACTTCGCGTTGAAAGCCTCGCTGACGCCGTGACCGCGAACGGCGACGATGGCCGGCGCGCGAACGACAACCCGGTCGATCGCGCACTGGTCAGCGAAGCCTTGAATCGGTTGCAGCCGTTGGACCGAGAGATGATTCGACAGGCCCAGCACCTGGGCTGGACGACGGACCGCATCGCGGCCGATCTGCACATCGCCGAACCGGTGGTGAAGTCCCAGCTGCACTCCGCACTGCACACCTTGCGGCAGTTCCTGGCCGACCCACCGAACGGTGAGAGCCTTACTCCTCGTCGTCGATGACGTGGACGGCCGCCTCTTCGGCGGACGCGGCGCTCCCGTCGATGCCGACGTCGGTCGCCAGCAAGTCCGATTCGTCGTCCACGTTGACCCCCTCGTCGGGCGCGACCAGCCGGCCCGCGCGGCGGTCGCCCACCTCGTCGTCCTCGGAGAAGTCCTCGGAGACGTCGGCGCCGGAATCTTCATCGTCGAGCTGCATCGCCGGGTCGGGTTCCTCCTCGGAGAGAAGCTCGTCCAGGGTCTCGTGGTCGCGGGGTTCCTTCCACTTCTCCGGCGGCGAATAGCCCTCGTCCAGGATGTCGTCGACGCCACGGTCGATGAGGGTGTCCTCCTGGGAAAGCTGATCCTCGTCATCGGTGCTGTACAGGCCTGCCGATTCTTCTGGGCTCTCTGGGCTGCTCATAGTTCACCTTGCATGGGCACAACGATGTCACACCTACGATGCACTCATGACCGAAGACTTCGCCGTCGCCGACGTTCCCTTCACCCACGACCCCTGGGTAGCCGCACGGCACCGCTACGACGGGATGCCCTACCGCCGCGTGGGCACCTCCGGGCTGCTGTTGCCCGCGATCTCGCTGGGCCTTTGGTACAACTTCGGCGACAACCGGGCGTTCGACACTCAGCGTGAAGTGCTCCGCTACGCCTTCGATCGCGGCATCACGCACTTCGACCTCGCGAACAACTATGGACCGCCCTACGGCTCAGCCGAGGAGAACTTCGGCCGCATGCTGCGGCGCGATTTCAAGCCGTACCGCAACGAGTTGCTCATCTCCACCAAGGCCGGGTGGGACATGTGGCCAGGCCCCTACGGTCAGCTCGGCGGCCGCGCGTATCTGTTGTCCAGCCTGGATGAGTCGTTGGACCGGCTGGGACTCGACTACGTCGACATCTTCTACTCGCACCGCATCGACGTGAACACGCCACTCGAGGAGACCATCGGTGCCCTCGACACCGCGGTGCGGGTCGGTAAGACCCGCTACGTCGGCATCTCGTCCTATTCGGCAACCAAGACCGCCGAGGCGGCGGCGATCGCGCGGAAGCTCGGCACCCCGCTGGTCATTCACCAGCCCTCCTATTCGCTGCTCAACCGGTGGGTCGAGGGTGACCTCGTAGCCGAATTGAAGGACGCGGGTATGGGTGCGATCGCCTTCACCGCGCTCGCGCAGGGCCTGCTGACGAATCGTTATCTCGACAAGCCCGCGGCCGACATCGCCCGCGCCACCGAGCGCCCGACCTTCGACGACGACCTGGTGACCGGCGAGGTCAACGAGCGACTGCGGGGACTCGCGGGGATCGCCGAGCGGCGCGGTCAGTCTCTGGCGCAACTCGCGCTGGCCTGGGTGCTCCGCGACGCGACGGTCGCATCCACTCTGGTCGGTGCATCCAGCGTCGCGCAGCTGGAGGAGAACCTCGGCGCGCTCGACAATCTGGACTTCACCGCCGAGGAACTCGCCGAAATCGACCGATACGCTTCGGAATCCGGCATCGACCCGTGGCGGGAGAGCTCTGATCTCTGAGGTCACCAGGCTCGCCGTCGACCGGCTCCTCCTTGACTGCGACGGCGTACTCGTCGACTCACACGATGCCGCTGCCGCCACCTGGAATCTGTGGGCCGAGCGCTGGGCCCCAGGCTTCGACTTCCACCGTGACATCGAACACGGACGGCGGTTAACGGATGTCGTCGCCGAATTGATCAGCACCCCAAGCGATGTCGCCGAGGCCGCCCTCGAACTGAAACGAATGGAGCTGGACCACGCCAGCGACGTGCCCGCCATCCCGGGAGCACGGCAGCTCCTCGAATCCAGCCCCGAGGGAAGCTGGGCAGTCGTCACCTCTGGCAATCGCGGCATCGCGACGGCGCGCATGGCGTCCGCCGGCCTACCACCGGCGTCCATACTCGTCTCGGGTGAAGACGTGCAGAACGGTAAGCCGTTCCCCGATCCGTACGTCCTTGCCGCCGAGCTCGTTCAGGCACTCCCCCGATGCTGTGCCGTGTTCGAGGACGCCCCAGCGGGAATCGCGTCGGCCCGTGCGGCCGGGGTGACGACCATCATCGGAGTCGGTGCCAACGCGCGCACTCCCGAGGTGACGCTCGTGGTCTCCGACCTCAGTGGTGTTCGCTTCGACGGACATGAACTGCGGATCGACGCCAGCACGATCCTCGACGGGTAGCAATCACAGCCGCGTCAGCGCCTCTGCCGCGGCGATGGTGACCGGACGGTCGGGGTCGGGCACGCCGAGCAACGTCCCCTCCTGCTCGACGGCGGTGGCGCCGAAGCGCAGGGCGTTGGCCAGCGCATCGGCGGGCGTCGCGCCGGCATCCAGGGCGGCCAGCCAACCGGCGAGGAACGCGTCGCCCGCTCCGACGGTGTTCACGACGCGGCGGGCGGCGGCGTGGCCATGCAGTGGCCGGGGCAGGTCGGCATCGACGAGCAGGGCGCCGTTGTGGCCAAGGCTGATCAGCACGGTGCGCACCCCGCGCGCGAGCAGCACCTGCGCCGCGTCGGCCACGTCGCCGAGCGTGGTCAGGTCGCGACCGGTGAGCTCCGCGAGTTCCTCGGCGTTGGGCTTCACCATGTGCGGCAGTCGATCGCCGTGCTGCGAAATCACCCGCATCAGAGCGGGTCCTGACGAATCGACGGCGACGAGCCGGCCTGCGGCCCTGGTGTCGGCAACGGCGTCGGCGAACCGCTGCGGCGTGAAACCTCCTGGGAGACTGCCCGCCCACAGCACCCACTCACCAACGTCGCTGCCCGCCAAGGCCGTTGCGCACAACACGTCGACCTCGGCATCCGACAACAGTGGGCCCGGTTCGTTCACCTTGGTGCTTCGCCCGTCGGCCTCGACGAGCGAGATGTTGCTGCGCACCGCGCCGGCGATCGGCACGTCGACGTGCGCGATGCCGAGATCGTCCAGCAGCGAGGCGATCTCGCGCCCCGCACCGCCCCCGATCGGAAGGACGGCGCGCACGTCGACTTCGGCGCCATGCAGCGCGATGGCGACGTTGACGCCCTTGCCGCTCGGCTCCACCATCGTGTCAGTGGCCCTGTTGACGTGGCCGCGTACGAACCGGGGCAGATGAAGTGTCCGGTCCAGGCTTGGGTTCGGCGTCACTGTCGTGATCATTCCGCCACCTCGACGGTGACGTCTGCAGCCAATAGCCGGTCGCGTTGCTCGACGGTGATGGCGTCGTCGGTGACGAGCACGTCGACGTCCTCCAGCGTGGCATGCCTGGCGTGACTCTCGCGGTCGAACTTGCTCGTGTCGACGAGGAACACCCGTTGCCGAGCGGCGGCGAGCATCTCCTGCTTGACCCGCGCCTCCTCGACGTCCGGCGTGGTGAGTCCGCGGCTGAACGACAGTGCATTGGTGCCGAGGAACGCCACGTCGACGTTGATCCCGGCGAGCGCGGCGACGGTGAGCGGTCCGACCCCGGCCATCGTCTCCGGTCGTACCCGGCCGCCGAGGCTGACGGCGGCGATGCCGCGCTGCAGCAGCGTGGCCAGTACCGGCACGGCGTTGGTGTAGACGACGAGCTCGTGGGTGGTCGGCAACAACTCGGCCAGCCTGGACGTCGTGCTGCCTGCGTCGAGCAGGACCGTGCCGCCGTCGGGCACGAAGCGCAGCGCGTGACGGGCGATGGCGAGCTTCTGCTCAGCTTGGTCAGTCCGCGAGGCGACGTTCGGCTCGTCCTGCCTACGCTGACAGGGAACGGCGCCGCCATGCACGCGCCGCAGAAGTTGACTGGCCTCGAGCTGAGCCAGGTCCTTGCGGACGCTCTCCGCGCTGACGCCGAAAAGGTCTGCCAGTCGGGCGCTTTCGACGCGCTGCTCGGTGCGCAGCAGTCGAAGCACCTCGGCCTGCCGCTCGTCGGCGAACCACGTCCGATCCCGGTCGCCCGTCGTCATCGAGCGGCCAGGTAATCGTCGGGGCCGATCGCACCGGTGGCCCGCGCTGCGAGTACCGCCGCGCCGAGTGCCCCTGCCTCTTCGACGGCCGAGACCTCCAGATGGTCGAACCGGGCCGCCTTCGCGCGCATGACTTCGGCGCTGTGCCGCCAACCGCCGGTGACGATGACGCGCGTGGCGGGCCCGACCACGTCGTCCATCGCGCGGTGCAGCTCGAGCGCTTGGTCAGCGGCGGCGGCGACCACCGCCTTCCAGACCGCGCCAGGACCATCCGATGCGTACTCGGCGTCGGCGTCGAGTACGGCCAGACCGTCCGGACCAACGCCGAGTTTCTCGAGCGCACGCTTCTGTGCCAATCCACCCTCGGTGCCGCCGAGCAGGCTCCAGTAGCCCGGCCGGATGCTTGGGTCGGTCGTGATGCCCACTGCGGCCAGCCGGGCGACGTCGGCACGGTTGGGCACATGGGGCACGGTGCGCACCAACGCCTCCGCGGTGCCCGAAGAATCCAGTTCGTCGCCGGACCCGACCGCGCGAGCGCCGAGCGCCGATGCCTGGTGGTCGTGACCGGCGAGCACCAGCACCGCCCCGCGCAGCAGCGGACTGACCGTCTCGGACGTCACCGTGCCGACCGGCGTGCCCGCCTGAACCAGTGGCGGCATCAGCTCGCGACGGGCGCCAGACCAGGCCAGCGCGTCGTCCCACCAATCGCATGTCGCCACGTCGAGCCAGCCGGTGCGACCGGCCAGGGACAGCTCGATGGCGATCTCACCGCCGAGACCGCGCACCACCCAGCCGCCCACGTCGAAGCGCAACGTGGCGGCGCGGCTGGCCGGTTCGTGATCCAGCAGCCAGCGGTGCTTGGTGAGCGCGAACTGGCCTCGCAGCGGCTTGCCCGCGACGCCGCCGAACGCCTCGGCGCCCAGCGCGTTGGCGAGGTCGGCGACCTCAGCGCCGTCGCGGTCGTCATGCCAGGCGATCACTGGCGTCAGCGGCCGCTCGTTGGTGTCGGTGAGCACGCCGGACTCCCCCATGCTGGTGATGCCGACCGCGCGCACGGCTACACCGGCCGCTTCGACGGCTGCACTCAATGCGTCGAAGGCACTGCGCAGCAAGGCATCCGCGTCGATGTCGGTGCCCCGCGGACCGACGTCCCACGTGGTGGTGGCGCGTCCGGTGCCGAGCTCCGCGCCGTCCTCGGCGTACACCACGGCCTTGCTCGACGTCGTTCCGACGTCGAGTCCAGCGAAGGCGGCCATCGCGCTCCTGACCCATGTTCAACGGTATTGCCGAGATTGGGGTTGCGTGGATATGGTTGCGTATTGTTGGAAACGCGTCAACCCCGCATCGAGCGAGCAGGAGCGTCATGTCTCTGGTCACGACCGCCGAACTGATCCACGAGGCGCGCCTGCGCGGTGGTGGCGTCGCGGCGTTCAACGTCATCACGATCGAGCACGCGGAGGGCATCATCGAAGGCAGTCGGCGGTCCGGCCGCCCGGTGATCCTGCAGGTCAGCGAGAACACCGTGAAGTTCCACGGCGGTCAGATCCGTCCTCTGGCGGCCGCGCTCAACGCCCTTGCGTCCGAAGCCGACACCCCGGTGGGCCTGCATCTCGACCACGCCGAGAGCGCGGACCTTTGGCACGGGGCCGCGCGAGCCGGCTACTCCTCCGTGATGGTCGACTGCGGGTCACTACCCCACGACCAGAACGTCACGATCACCGCCGACGTCACCAAGCTGCTTCACCAGCAAGGGCTCTCGGTCGAGGCCGAGCTCGGCTACGTCGGCGGCAAGGACACCCAGGTGATCAGCGCGCATGCGCCGGGTGTCCGCACCGATCCGCAACAGGCCGCCGCGTTCGTCGCCGCTACCGGCGTCGACGCGCTCGCCGTCGCCGTCGGCAGCTCGCACGCCATGACGACGCAGACGGCCGAGCTCGACCTCGATCTCGTTGCCGCGCTGCGCGACGCGGTGCCGGTGCCGCTGGTGCTGCACGGTTCCTCCGGCGTGCCCGACGACACGATGCGGGCCGCCGTCTGGGCGGGCATCGTGAAGGTCAACGTCGGCACCGCGCTCAACGTCGCCTACACCGGTGCGCTGCGCGACGCGCTCGCCGCCACTACCAAGGTCGACCCGCGGGCGCCGCTGGAGGCCGCCCGCTCCGCGGTCGCCGACACCGTCGCCAGGCTGCTCGACGTCATCGCCACCTGAGCGCTCGGCAACCAGGTAATCGCGAGTGTGCGGTGTCGTATGCCCTGCCCGGCGTGTCGCGTACGACACCGCACATTCGCGGCTCAAATCGTCAACGGGTGAGGGTCAGCAGTTCGACTTGTATGCCGCTGCGCCGCCCTCACCGTCCAGGTTCTCCTTCGTGATGATGGTGAATCCGGTCTGCACGTCCTTCGTGTTCTTGCCGCCGTCGAGCGCAGTCACGGCCTCGTCGATGCCGAATTTGCCGATGAGACTGGGCTCTTGGGCGACGAGCGCCTGGACGGTGCCCTCCTTCAGCGCCTGGATCTGATTCGGGCCTGCGTCGAAGCCGACGATCTTCACCTGGCCGCTCTTGCCTGCCTGCTTGACGCCGGTGGCCGCGCCTTCGGCGGCGAACAGGTTGGCAGCGAAGACTCCGATGAGGTCGGGGTCCTTCTGCAGCTGGGCGCCGATGAGCTGGGCCGCGGTGGCCGGGTCGTCGTGGCTGTACTGCACGCCGACGTAGGTGAACTTGGGGTCGGCCTTGACGGCGTCCTCGAAGCCCTTGGTGCGGGCATCGGTCGTGGAGATGCCGGGATCGACTCCCATCACCATGACCTTGCCACCCTCGGGATGCAGCTTCTTGATGGCATCGAACGCCGCAGTGCCGCCGCCCACGTTGTCGCTGGCGATCGCGGACACCGCGAAGGACGGGTCATTGGTGGTGGTGTCGACGAGCACCACCTTGATCCCGGCCGCGGCCGCCTGCTCGAGGGGCTGCTGCATGGCCTGCACGTCGGTCGGTGCGACCAGCAGTGCATCGGGCTTACTGGCGACGATCGAGTCGACGATCGGCTTCTGCAACGTCGGGTCGAACTTCTGCGGGCCCTGGGTGTTGACCGTGACGCCGAGCTTGGCCGCCTCCTCCTGCGCGCCGCACTGCATCGTGATGTAGAACTGATCGCCCGCAACGCCCTGCAGGAACTGAATGTTGTAGTTCTTGCTCGCCTTTGCCGGAGCGGCGACGGTCGTGGCCGCCGCCTCCGAGGTGGTAGGGGCCCCGCTCGACGACTCACCGGCGCCGCTCGACGTCGGCTTCGACGACGTACACGCCGGGAGTGTGAGCACTACCGCTCCCAATGCTCCCGCGACGAGCATTACGCGCTTACGGTTCACTGGCGTTCCTTTCATTGGGAGCCTCTTCGTTTGAAGAGGTTTCTTGTCCGCGCACTGCGCATGGCCGCGGCGCGCCTGGTTTGGTCGACGTAGACGGCGGCGATGAGCACCGAGCCGACCGCGACGCCCTGCCAGAACGGCTGGACACCGATGATGACGAACCCGGACTGCAGCACGGCCGGGATGAACAGGCCGACGACGGTGCCGAAGATCGTCCCGTAGCCGCCGAAGATGGACGTGCCACCGATCACCACCGCGGCGATGACGTTGAGGTTCGTCAACGACTGCCCGGCGATCGTCGTGGTCCCGTACTGCGCGAGCGAGAGCAGTGCGCCGACGCCTGCGAGGGTTCCGGCCAGCGCGTACACGAACACCAGGTGTCGCGTCACCTTGATGCCGGTGCGCCTGGCGGCCTCCTCGTTGGAACCGATGGCATACGTGTAGAGGCCGAACTTGGTCTTGTGCAGCAGGATTCCGCCGATGATGAGGACGATCAGCGCGACGAAGGGCAGGCCAGGAATGCCCAAGATCTTCGTGTAGGCGCTGAAGTCGGTGAGTTCGTCTGGCACCGATCGGATGTCGATGCCCCCGGTGACCACCTGCGCCAGACCCAACGCGATCGAGAGCGTGCCGAGGGTGACGATCAACGCGGGCACCTTGGCCCTTGCGACCAGGAAGCCGTTGAACGTTCCCCACGCCATGCCGCTGACGACTGCGGCGACCAGCCCGACGGCGGCCACGCCCAGTCCACTGCCGCCCATCGCCGCCATCACCTTGGCTGCGACCACGGACGAGAACACCAGCACCGAACCCACTGACAGATCGATGCCCGAGGTGATGATGACGAACGTCATCCCGACGCCGAGCACCGCCCACACCGCGACGTTCTGCGACATCAGCGAGAAGTTGCCCGCGGACAGAAAGCGGTCGCCAGCGATGACGGCGAAGAACAGGCAGATGACGACGAGGACCCCAAGGATCCACACCGCCTGCAGCCCGAGTGCTCGCTTGAGCAGCGACTGCGTTGGGTTGTCCTCGTCGCTACCGCTGACGACGGCCGGTTCGTTGGCGATGGTGCTCACGCGGCGCCCTCCCTCGGGTCCAGCGCGCCGGTCATGGCGCCCACCAGTGTCTCGACGGACGTCTCGGATCCGCGATAGGTGGCGACGCGGCTGCCGAGGCGCAGAACCTGGATGCGGTCGCACACCTCGAGCACGTGCGGCATCGAGTGGCTAATCAGAACAACCGCAATGCCCTTGTCCCGCACGCGCTTTATCGACTCGAGCACGTTCTTGGTCTGCACTACCCCGAGCGCGGCCGTCGGCTCGTCGAGGATGACGACCTTGTCGGCCCAGGCGATGGCCCGCGCGATGGCGATGCCCTGCCGCTGCCCGCCCGACATCGATCCAACGGGTGAGGTCAGCGATCGCACCGTCGCACCGAGTTGCTTGAACGACGCTGTCGCCTGGCGGCGCATCTCCTTGTCGTCCATGAAGCCGAGCTTGCCGAGGATCCCCTTGCGCGCAATCTCCCTGCCGAGGAACACGTTCCGGACCGGATCGAGGTGCGGTGCGAGCGCGAGGTCCTGGTATACCACCTCGATGCCAAGGTCGTTGGCCTGCCGGGGGCTGGTCAGCCGCACGGGTTTGCCCTCGAAGCAGATCTCGCCCTCGTCCAGTTCGAGGCTGCCCGACAGTGCCTTGATGAGTGTCGCCTTACCGGCGCCGTTGTCGCCGATCAGCCCGACGACCTCACCTGCGTCGACGTCGAAGTCCGCGCTGTCGAGTGCGCGGACGTGGCCGAAGCTGCGCGAAATGCCCCGCGCCTCAAGCAATGCGGTCATGCGGTTGTCCTTCCCTTCGGTGGCCAGGTGGTGCCCGGCCGGCAAACGAGCAGTCGGGCGTCGCCGTCGACGTGCCAATCACCGGAGCCAGCGGGGACGACGAGCGTCTGACCCCTCGTCACGTCGAGCGCCCGGCTGCGCGAACCCGTCACCGCCCCGGTTCCTGACAGCACCACCGCGATGGCGAACCCGGCGGGCACGTCGATGCCCGACGTCAGCAGCTCCATGCGGAAGAACGGCGCGGCCTCCTCGGGCAGCACCTCGACGAGGCCGGCCACGTGGGCGGCCGTGTGCCGGGTCAGCGCGGCGACGTCCTTGAGCTCGGAGGTATCCACGACCGACAGCGCTACGTCCCTTGGCAGGCCGAGGAAGATCTCGTCATCGGAGGCCGTGGTGTTGGTGCGTTCCAACAAGATTGACTGATCGGTGGGCTCCTGGGCCTCCACCAGCAGAATGCCCGCGCCGATCGCGTGCGGTATGCCGCCAGGCACCAGCACACCGTCGCCCGGTCGCACGGGGATCCGGTGCATGAGCGCCAGCATCGCCTCGGCGTCCTGTGCGTCGACGAGCGCCGACACGCGGTCGGGGTCGACGTCCTCGCGCCAGCCGACCCACACGGCGGCATCGTCGTCTGCCTCGAGGACGAACCACGCCTCGGTCTTGCCGTAGGCGCAGCCAAGGTGCGTCGATGCGTACGAGCGGGTGGGATGTACGTGCACGGGGAGACGCTGCCCGGCGTCGAGCAGCTTCACCAGCACGCCCGTGTCACCCGGGTCGCCGTCGTCGCGGCCGAGCCAGTCGCACGGATCGGCGAGAACCGCATCACGGAGCAGTGTGCCGTCTTCGAGTCGTGCGGGTCCGAGAGTTGGCTCGCCGTAGCGGGCGACGGTGGCGCCCACCCACTCCTCGGGTGAGCGGTCACCGACCGGCGGCAGGCCGCGCCAGGCGGCAAGCGCGGGCCCGCCCGCGTACCAGTGCGGTACGACGTTGGGCGGCAGGAGCTGTGGTTGCACGATCACCTCTCTGATGGTCCGGTCGATCTGGTTCAGGCAACGATGACGACCTTGTGCGCGGTCGGGTCGGCGCGCAGCGCGTTCAGCGCATCTCCGTAGTCGTCAAGCCCGAATCGGTGGGTGATGATGCCGTCGGTACGCACCCTGTCGCCGCGTAGGGCGTCGATGGCCGCACCGAACGACGTCATCTCGGCGAAGGATCCCTTGATCGTGATCTCGCGCCGGAACACGTCGAACGGGTGGAATCGAACGAGGTCGCTTTCCCTGGTGACGCCATAGACCAGGACGGTGCCGCCGCGACGGGTCAGTGGCACGCAGATGTCGCCGACGGTCGGCGAGCCGGTGGCCTCGACAACCGCGTCGTACCCGTCGCCGTGCGGCGAGACCGCAAGCAGCGCAGCAATGTTGGCGCCCGGGTCGTCGCGCGAAATCCGCACCACCTGGTCCACGCCCAATCGCGATGCGGTGTCGAGCTTGAACTGGCTCGGGCCTGCGACGGTCACCGACGACGCGCCACCCGACGCGATGAGCTGGGCCAGCAGCAGCCCGGTCGGCCCTGCGCCGAGTACCAACGCGCTGCCGCCGGGACGCATCTGTAGCGTCTCGAGGCCGTGCATCGCGCATGACGTCGGTTCGCTGAACACCGCGGTGTCCGCGGGCAATCCCTCGGTCGAGAACACCAACCTGTGATCGGCGACGGTGTACTCGGCGAAGAAACCCTGAAAATTGCTGCCGTACCCCAACATGCCCGCGCACTGTCCGAGCCGTCCCGCCAGGCAGTAGGCGCACTCGCCG
>Ga0193716_1000962_pt1 | contig 17102 bp, 14 predicted proteins | sample U2c1metaG_FD_145901 | JGI IMG/M metagenome (GOLD analysis project Ga0193716, IMG submission 145901) | Soil microbial communities from a riparian zone of the East river system, Colorado, United States - U2c1 | ecosystem: Environmental > Terrestrial > Soil > Riparian zone | place: USA: East River...
TGTAGTCGTAGAAGCCGCGGCTGCTCTTCTTGCCCAACAGCCCCGCGTCGACCATGCGCAGCAGCAGCGGCGGCGGCGAGTACAGCGGCTCCTTGAACTCCGCGTACATCGACTCCGCGATCGCCTTCGTGGTGTCCAGTCCGATGAGGTCGGTCAGCGCGAGCGGGCCCATCGGGTGGGCGCAGCCCTGGATCATGCCCGTGTCGATGTCCTCCGCGGACGCGAAACCGGACTCCAGCATGCGGATCGCCGACAGCAGGTACGGCACCAGCAGCGCGTTCACCACGAACCCGGCGCGGTCCTGGGACAGGATGACCTCCTTGCCCAGCGCCGACTCCACGAACGACTCGGCGCGCGAGCGGGTCTCCTCCCCCGTCAGCAGCGACGGCACCAGCTCGACCAGCTTCAGCACCGGCACCGGGTTGAAGAAGTGGATGCCGATGACCTGCTGCGGCCGCGACGTCGCCATGCCGAGCTTCATGATCGGGATCGACGACGTGTTCGACGCGAAGATCGCGTCGGGGTCGGTGACCACCTTGTCCAGGCCGGTGAACACCTCGGTCTTGAGCTGCTCGTTCTCCGCGACCGCCTCGACCACCAGTTGACGGTCGGCGAACTCGCCGAGGTCGGCGCTGAACCGCACCCGCCCGAGCGCATCGTCACGGGCCGCCTCGTCGAGCTTGCCGCTGCGCACCGCGCGTGCGAGGGACTTCTCGATCCGCGCCCGGCCGGCCGTGAGCGCCTCGTCGGTCACCTCGTTGACCACGACGTCGAGCCCGGCCCGCGCGCACACCTCAGCGATGCCCGACCCCATCAGGCCACAACCAACGACGCCAACCCGCTCGATACCCACAACGCTCCCCTTATTGCTCACACGTTCCGCCGGTACTGGCCGCCGACCTCGAAGAACGTCGCCGTGATCTGACCCAGCGTGCACACCCTAGCCGCGGCCATCAGCTCGCCGAACACGTTCCGATCCTCCGCCACCGCCGCGCGCAGCCGCCGCAGCGCCTCCTCGGCCTCGGTCGCGTGCGTCTGCTGGTAGGCGCGGGTCCGGTCGACCTGCGACCGCTTCTCGTCCTCGGTCGCGCGGGCCAGCTCGATCGTCGGCAGCTCCTCCGCGTTGTCCTTGTTCGGCAGGAACGTGTTGACGCCGATCAGCGGCAGCGAGCCGTCGTGCTTGCGCTGCTCGTAGAGCATCGACTCGTCCTGGATGCGGCCGCGCTGGTAGCCCGTCTCCATGGCGCCCAGCACGCCGCCGCGATCGGAGAGCCGCTCGAACTCGACCAACACGGCCTCCTCGACCAGGTCGGTCAGCTCGTCGATCACGAACGAGCCCTGCAGCGGGTTCTCGTTCTTCGACAGGCCCCACTCCTTGTTGATGATCAGCTGGATGGCCATCGCGCGGCGCACCGAGCTCTCCGTCGGCGTGGTGACGGCCTCGTCGTACGCGTTGGTGTGCAAGGAGTTGCAGTTGTCGTACAGCGCGCACAGGGCCTGCAGCGTGGTGCGGATGTCGTTGAAGCCCATCTCCTGCGCGTGCAGCGACCGGCCCGAGGTCTGCACGTGGTACTTGAACTTCTGCGATCGCTCGTTCGCGCCGTACCGCTCTTTCATGGCCACGGCCCAGATCCGCCGCGCCACCCGGCCGATGACGCTGTACTCGGCGTCGAGGCCGTTGGAGAAGAAGAACGACAGGTTCGGCGCGAAGTCGTCGATGTTCATGCCGCGCGCCAGGTAGGACTCGACGTAGGTGAACCCGTTGGCGAGCGTGAACGCGAGCTGGCTGATGGGGTTCGCGCCAGCCTCTGCGATGTGGTAGCCGGAGATCGACACCGAGTAGAAGTTGCGGACCTTGTTGCTGATGAACCATTCCTGGATGTCGGCCATCATCCGCAGGCTGAACTCGGTGGAGAAGATGCAGGTGTTCTGCCCCTGGTCCTCCTTGAGGATGTCGGCCTGCACGGTGCCGCGTACGTTCGCGAGGGCCCACGCGGCGATCTCCGCGCGCTCGGAGTCGGTCGGCTGCCGGTCGTGCTCCACGGCGAACTTGTCGAGGTTCTGGTCGATCGCCGTGTTGAGGAAGTACGCGAGGATCGTCGGCGCCGGGCCGTTGATCGTCATCGACACCGACGTGGTCGGCGCGGTCAGGTCGAAGCCGTCGTAGAGGGCCTTCATGTCGTCCAGCGTCGCGATCGAGACGCCGGACGTGCCGACCTTGCCGTAGATGTCCGGCGGGGTGTCCGGGTCGTGGCCGTACAGCGTCACCGAGTCGAACGCGGTGGACAGCCGGGTCGCCTCGGAACCCTCTGACAGGTAACGGAAGCGGCGGTTCGTGCGGAACGCGTCGCCTTCGCCGGCGAACATCCGCGCCGGGTCCTCGTTGTCCCGCTTGAACGGGAACACCCCCGCGGTGAACGGGAAGAAGCCGGGCAGGTTCTCCTTGCGCAGGAAGCGGAGCAGCGTGCCGTCGTCGTCGAACCTCGGCAGCGCGACCCTCGGCACCCGGGTGCCGGACAACGTCTCGCGCCACAGCGGGGTGTGCAGCTCCTTGTCGCGGACCTTCACCACCAGCTCCTCGCCGCGGTAGTCGTCGGCGAGCGTGCGGTAGCCGGCGAGCAGGTCCGCCGTGTCCCGCTCGACGCGGCGCTCCGCCTCAGCGACGAGCCCGTCGAGGTCGTCGGTGGCCGACCCGGCCTTGTCGAGTGCGACGCGGGCCCTGGTCAGCGCGAAGTGCTCGCGTACCGCGTCGACCTGCGTGTCGGTCTCATTGTGATACTCACGGATCGCCTCCGAGATGTCGGCGAGGTAGCGCGCCCGCTGCGCCGGCACGACGGTGGCCGCACGGGTCGATACCCGGCCGCTCACCGGCGCGAGCGCCGGCTCGCTCACCGCGAGGCCGCCTTCGGCCAGCAGGTCGCGCAGGTGGTGGTAGAGCGCGGTGACGCCGTCGTCGTTGAAGGTCGCGGCGCTCGTGCCGTACACCGGCATGTCCTGCCAGGAGACGCCGAACGCCTCGCGGTTGCGCACCAGCTGCCTTGCGACGTCGCGACGTGCGTCCTCCGCGCCGCGGCGCTCGAACTTGTTGATGGCCACGACGTCCGCGAAGTCCAGCATGTCGATCTTCTCGAGCTGCGACGCGGCGCCGAACTCCGGCGTCATCACGTACAGCGAGGAGTCGACGAACGGGACGATCGCCGCGTCGCCCTGACCGATGCCGGGCGTCTCGACGATGACCAGGTCGTTGCCGGCGGCCTTCGCCGCGGCGATGGCGTCGGTCAGCCCCTCGGGCACCTCGGTGACCGCGCCGCGCGTGGCCATCGAACGGAAGTAGATCTGCTCGCCATCGTCGTCGCCGATGCCGCCGAGCGAGTTCATCCTGATCCGGTCGCCGAGCAGCGCGCCACCGCCGCGGCGGCGCGTCGGGTCGACCGCGATGACCGCGATGCGCAGCTTGTCCTGCTGGTCGAGGCGGAACCGTCGGACCAGCTCGTCGGTGAGCGAGGACTTGCCGGAGCCGCCGGTGCCGGTGATGCCGAGCACCGGGGCCGTGCGCTTGCCGGCCGCGTCGCGTATCGCGGCGAGCGTGTCGTCGGAGAGCCGGCCCGCCTCGATGGCGGTGATCGTGTGCGCGAGCACGTCGTGGTGGCCGGAGAGCAGCGCCTCGACGGTCGGCTCCGGCCGGTCGGCGAGGTCCGTGTCGCACGCCTCGATCATCGTGTTGATCATGGGGGCGAGGCCGAGCGTCTGGCCGTCGTCCGGCGAGAAGATCCGCGCCACGCCACGGGAGTGCAGCAGCTCGATCTCCTCGCGGACGATCACGCCGCCGCCGCCGCCGTAGACCTTGATGTGCCCGGCGCCGCGCTCGGCGAGCAGTTCGACGAGGTAGCTGAAGTACTCGACGTGGCCGCCCTGGTACGCACTGATCGCGATGCCCTGGACGTCCTCCTGGATCGCCGCGCGCACGACCTCGCGGACCGACCGGTTGTGCCCGAGGTGGATGACCTCGGCGCCCTGCGTCTGCAGGATCCGGCGCATGATGTTGATCGCCGCGTCGTGGCCGTCGAACAGACTGGCCGCGGTGACGAACCGCACCGGGTGCTTCGGCCGGTGCAACGGGAGGTTCTCGGGCATAGAAATAGTTTGACGTCCTACTTTCCAACGTGCAACCGATGTGTCGCAACTCTCGTGTTTGTACTACCCGACCTGCGACAATGTCCGCTCGATTTTCCCTGGAGGCTCACGTGTCCGTGCCCGATTCGGTGCAAAGGATGCTCGATGACGACCTCGCGTCCCGCACGCTCGGCATGACGCTCACTGACGCCGGCGCCGGCCACGCGACGGTCCGGATGACGATCGCCGACACGATGGTCAACGGCCACGCGATCGCCCACGGCGGGTACGTGTTCCTGCTCGCGGACACCGCCTTCGCGTGCGCGTGCAACAGCCACGGCCCGGTCACCGTGGCCGCCGGCGCGGACATCACGTTCGTGGCCGCCGCCCGGCTCGGTGACGTGCTGGAGGCGCGCGCGGCGGAGCGGGTCAGCTACGGCAGAAGCGGCATCTACGACGTAACGGTCACCCGAGACGACGAGGTGATCGCCGAGTTCCGCGGCCGCAGCCGCACACTGCGCTGACCGACACACCGCAATCCGTCATACCTGCGGCGACCGCCACCCGCGCGCCCCTAGAATCGCGCCCTGCCCGAGCGCATCCGTCACATCCGCGCCGGGGGGAACGAAGTCGCAGGCGTGGCAGCACGGCCGGAAGGACAAACATGGGGATCATTGCCAAGCTCAAGGGTGAGCTCGTCGACATCATCGAGTGGCTCGACGACAGCCGCTCAACGCTCGCCTGGCGGTTTCCCCGCTACGAGAACGAGATCAAGAACGGCGCCGAGCTGATCGTCCGCGAGGGTCAGCAGGCGGTGTTCGTCTACCGCGGCCAGCTCGCGGACAAGTTCGGCCCCGGCCACTACCAGCTGGTGACCGAGAACCTGCCGATCCTGTCGACGCTGCAGGGGTGGAAGCACGGGTTCAACAGCCCGTTCCGCAGCGAGGTGTACTTCATCAACACCCGCCCGGTGACCGACCTGCGCTGGGGCACACCGAGCCCGGTCACCGTGCGCGACCCCGACTTCACGATGGTCCAGGTGCGCGCCAACGGCCTGTGCGTGCTGCGCATCGCCGACCCGGCGATCTTCCTCCGCGAGGTGATCGGCACCGACTCGTCGGTCAGCACCGAGGAGATCGCCGAGCTGCTGCGCCGCGTGATCACCCAGGCGTTCTCGGACATGGTGCTCGAGAGCAAGCTCGGCGTGATCGACCTGCAGGGCAAGCAGACCGAGCTGGCCGGCAAGCTCAAGCACTACGTGCAGGAGCGCGTCGACGACGAGTTCGGTCTCAAGATCGACGACATCGTCATGACGATCACGCTCCCGGAAGAGGTCACCGAGGCGATGACCCGCGGCGTGGCCCGCGGCGTCGAGCAGGCCCGCTACCTGGACAACGTCGGCCCCATGGACCGGCTGCAGCAGGGGGCCGCCGCCGAGGCGATGGTCGAGGCGGCACGCAACCCCGGCGGCGGCGCCGGCAGCATGATGGGCGCCGGGCTCGGCATGGCGCTCGGGCAGCAGATGGGCAACATGATGGGCGGCCTCGCCGCGCCGCAACAGCAGGCCGCGCCGGCCGGACCGCCGCCATTGCCGGCCGCGCAGCAGTTCCACGTCGAGATCAGCGGCCAGGCGTCCGGCCCGTTCACGCCGGACCAGCTGCGGCCGTTCGTGGCCGGCGGCCAGGTCACGCCGGCGACACTGGTGTGGACGAACGGCATGCCGGGCTGGGCAGCCGCGCAGACGGTGCCCTCGCTCGTCGGGTTGTTCACCCCGGCCGGCCCGCCGCCGCTGCCGAACGCGCCACAGGCCGGCGCGTGAACGCCCCCGGCGGCCCACCGCCACTCCCCCCGCAGGGCCCGCAATACCAAGGCCCACCGCCCCTGCCGGGCGGTCCGCCGCCATTGCCCGCCGGACCGCCGCCCGTCCGGCAACGCCCTGCGCAGCAGCCGCCGTCGGCGCCGTTGCGTGCGACGCTGCACACGACCGAGCAGACGCGCACCTACCCGTGTCACCAGTGCGGCGCGCAGCTCGTCTTCGACATCACCGCGCAGCGGCTCAAGTGTCCGAGCTGCGGCAACGAGCAGCCGATCATCGAGGACGCCGGCAAGCAGGTCGTCGAGCACGACCTCGGCGGCATCCGGTCGGCCCGCGCGCGGGCGCTGGTCCAGGCCGGCGCGGAGAAGGAGATCGTCTGCCAGAACTGTGGCGGGCACACGACCTTCGGCGGCACGCTGACCGCCACCCGTTGCCCGTACTGCGCCACCCCGATCCAGCGTGACGACATCCACGACGCGCCGGACCGGCTGCCGGTCGACGCGGTGCTGCCGTTCCAGGTGCCCGAGCCCGCGGCCAAGGACGTCGTCGAGAAGTGGATCAAGAGTCGCTGGTTCGCGCCGACGGAGTTCAAGAAGTACAGCGAGGCCGGGTCGTTCGCGAGCGTCTACATCGCGTACTTCACGTTCGACGCCTCCGCGAACACCGACTACACCGGCGAGCGCGGCACTACGTACACGGTGACCGTCGGGTCCGGTGACAACCAGCGCACGGAGACCAGGGTTCGCTGGTCGCACGCGTCCGGGCGCGTGCACAACTCGTTCGACGACATCCCGGTCATGGCGAACACCGGCCTTGACGAGCAGAAGGTCGCGGCGCTTGAGCCGTGGCCGACGCAGCAGGCAAGGCCGTACTCGGCGGAGTACGTCGCCGGGCACCTCAGCCGGACCTACGACCGCACCGCCGAGCAGTGTCTCGAACCCGCCAGGCAGCAGATGGAGGCGGAGATCGACCGCACCGTCCGCCGCGACATCGGCGGCGACCAGCAGCGGGTCCACTCGAAGAGCTCGCAGTGGTACGACATGCGGTTCAAGTACCTGCTGCTGCCCGTGTGGCTGCTGACCGTGGTGTACGAGGGCAAGCCGTTCCAGGTGTGCATCAACGGCGTCACCGGCGAGGTGCAGGGCAGGCGGCCGATCAGCAAGATCAAGGTGACGCTCGCCGTAATCGTCGCGCTGATCGTCGTCGTGGGATTGTTGATTCTCTACCAATCGCGCGGAGGCTGACGTGGGAACCGTGATCGTCGTGGTGATCGTGGTGGTGCTGGTCGTCGTGATCGGGTTCGCCGTCGCGCTGGCCAGCAACGGCAAGCGGCGCGCCAAGGAGGCGCTCGGCCTGAGCCCGGCGCTCGCGAAGAACGTGCCGCCGGAGTGGGCGGGCGCGCACTCGCCGGAGGCGAAGCTGCACCGCAGGCTCGCCGCGGCCGCGGCGTCGCTGACGGGTCAGCCGATGGGCGACGCGACGGAGATCGAGAAGCGGGTCGCGGTCGAGCAGCAGATCCTGCAGCTCGACGAGCAGCTCGTCGCCGCGGCCGCCGTGCCGGGACCGCGCAGGGCCGAGCTGATCGCGGAGCTGACGCCGCTGGTGGACGCCGTCGAGTCGTCGGTGGCCGACAGCGCGAGCGGGCGCGTCGAGATGGCGCAGCTCAAGGAGACCCAGGCCGAACTGGACGCCGGTGACAAGTAGCTAGGGGCCGTCCAGGATCCCGAGCGCGAGGGTGTGCAGGGCGGCGGTCACGCGTTCCGTGTGACCGGCCGCCATCCTGCGGATCACCGGCTCCGCGGTCAGGCCGGCGAGCAGCAGCTCGGCGAGCACGTCCGCGTCCAGGTCCGGGCGCTCCTGCGCGATGAGGTCCCGGATATGGCCGTGCCAGAGCACCACGACCGGATGGTCCTCGCCGTGGTGATGCTGTGCCGTGACGACCTGACCGAGCGCGGCGACCAGGCCCTTGTTGCGCCCGACCACGTCGATCACCGCGGTGAGGAAGGCCAGTAGCCGTTCCCGCGCCGGCGCGCCGGGGCCCAGTGGCGGCGGCCCGGCGTCGATGTCGTCGCGCAGGCCCATCGCGCGCTCCTGCATGAGCGCGACCATCAGCCCCATCCGGTTGCCGAACCGGTGGAACACCGTGCCCTTGCCGACCCCCGCCGCCGCGGCGACCTGCTCGATCGTCACCTCGTCCGGCCGGTGCGTCGTCAACAGCTCCTCGGTCGCGGCGAGGATCGCGCGCCGGTTGCGGGCGGCGTCGGCACGCATGGCGCCTCCCTGTCACGTGACAACTGGACCGGCGGTCCAGTACGGTAACTTGACCGCAAGTCCAGTTACGTTCCTCAGGCAGGAGAATACCGTGCGTCGAGTCCGCTACCACGAATATGGCGGCCCGGAAGTGCTGCGCGTCGAAGAGGCCGACGTGCCGCGGCCCGGTGCCGGGCAGGTGCTGTTGAAGGCGTCCGCGATCGGCGCGAACTTCGTCGACACCCGGTTCCGGCAGGGTGGCACCGGCATGTTCCAGCGGCCGCTGCCGGGCAGTCTCACGGCCGACGTCGTCGGCACGGTCGAGTCGGTCAGGCCGGAGGTCGACACCGGGCTGGTCGGCCGCCGGGTCGCGGCGCTGGTGGCCGACGACGCGTTCGCGGACTACTCCGTGACGGACGCGGACTGGCTCGTCGAGGTGCCGGCGGGTGTCGACGACGCGTCGGCGACGATGCTCCCGATGGCGGCGCCGTTGGCGCTCCGGATTCTGCGCACCGGCCGGCTCGCGCCCGGCGAGACCGTGCTCGTGCACGCGGCGGCCGGTGGCATCGGGCACATCGCGACACAGTTGGCGAAACGCCTTGGCGGCAACGTGATCGCCACCGCGGGCTCGCCTGCGAAGCTCGAGTTCGCCCGCGCGCACGGCGCCGACGAGGCCGTCGACTACCGCGACCCGTCGTGGCCGGAGCGCCTGCCAGACGGGGTGGACGTGGTGCTGGACTCGGTCGGCGGGACCGTCCTCGAGCAGTCGATCGCGCTGCTGAAGCCGTTCGGCCGCGCGGTCGTGTACGGCGCGGCCGCCGGCGAACTGGCCCGTATCCCGGTGGAGTCGCTGTTCGGCCTGAAGACGGTGACGGGCTTCTCGGTGCTGGCCTGGCGCGCGGCGGCGCAGAAGGAAGCCGCGGCGGAGATCGCGGAGGTGGCGGCCATGTTCGCCGCCGGACAGCTGCGCACGACCGTCCACACGCGACTCCCGCTCACCGACGCCGTCGAGGCGCACCGTGTTCTCGACGCGCGTGAGCAGGCGGGCCGCGTGCTGCTGATCCCGTGAGGTTGGCCGGCACCGGTCATCCGGGACCCCTCCCGAGGCCTGCTCGCTAGCCTTCTTTCATGCGGTGGTTGGTGTCGGTGCTGGGGGTCGGGCTGGTTCTCGTCGGGTGTTCGACGACCGAGGAACGGACCGCGCCGACACCACCACCGCGGCCGGCGGCCAGTCGCGCGCTGGTCGCGTGGGCAGAGACGACCTGCACGCAGGTCACGGAGCTCGACAACCTGCGTGGCAGGTTCGGCGAGCTGGCAGAGGAGCTGAAGCCGTCCGACTCGTTCTCGGCCGGGGCCGCGGCCGAGTCCTACGTCAGCGGCGCGGTGCGGTCGGTCGACGCGGCTACCGCGGCACTGACGAAGTTGACGCCAAGCGGGATCAAGGCGGCCGACACACACGTCACCGGCCTGGTGAAGGCATTGGCCGGCCTCCGGCCGAAACTGCCTCCCGCCGAGGACACCACGCTGATACAGGCGCCGGACGCGGAGAAGATCGCCAAGGCGAAGGAGGTCGGCGCGGCCGTCGCCACGCTCAAGCCGCAACAGCCCGCGCTGAGGTCGCTGGCCGGGAAGACGCCGAAGCTGCTCTCCTCCTACAACCTGGCGCCCGCCTGCACGCCCGTGACTCCGCGCGACAACGACGCCCGCGCGCTGGTGGCCTGGTCGACCGCGATGTGTGACAGCACGACGTCGCTGCTCGCGCTGGACACCGACCCTCTTGGCGACCCGACGTTGACCACGCCGGGGTTCACCCAGTTCGCGGAGATCCAACTGGCGCAGTACCTCGCGTCGTCGGCGTATCCGGTGAGCACGATCGCCGACCAGCTCGACTCGGCGCCGTCGATCGGGGTCAAGGAGGCGGACGAGTACCGGGCCGGCCTGTTGGCCGCCGTCCGAGCGGCGCTGCCGAAGCTGCCGAAGGACGACCATGGCGGCATCGCGTCGGAGTCACAACCCATCGAGGAACTGAAGACGCAGGCCGTTCAGGTGGCCGACATCCTCAAGTCGATCCAACCAGAGCCGTCGGCCCTCGCCACGGCCGTCGCGGCGGACCCGGAACTGTCGAACGCGTACAAGCTCGCCCCAGCCTGTGAGCCACCCGAGGCCGCACCGACCGAGCTGCCGACGGCGGCCAACGGCACCGACGTGACGGCGTGCCAGTCGGGCAAGTGCCAGATCCAGCTGACCGGCGCGACCGACGTGACCGTCAGCGGCCTCGCGTTCCGGATCACGGTGACGACGTCGGGCGTGAACGTCACGACCGACAGCAGCCTCATGCAGTTGAGCGCGCAGGGCGAAGGATCCTTCGGCAGCGGCGACACGAACGTCACGATCAAGGTCCTCGGGTTGCTCGACACCACCGCGGTACTGGACATCAGCACGTCCTAGCCGCGGCGAGCCTCGGCGAGCCGGAGCGCGCCCTCCGCGGCCGGCGCGTCGGTGATCAGCGTCGTCACCATGCCGGACCGGAGCACGGCGTCGATGGCCGTCGCCTTGGGTTCCGTGTAGCCGAGGGCTATTACCTCCGGCACGCGTTTCAGCTCCTCGATACTGATGGCCAGCACGTGGTGCGCGAGGCCGGTCGACAACGCGTTGCCATCGCCGTCGAAGAGCCGGGCCGCCACCTCCGCCACGGCGCCCCGCCGGCCGATCGCCTCGCGTTCGGCCGTGTCGAGCGAGTCGTACACAGTGGACTCCCCCGGCGCCCACGCGCCGATCGACACCACGGCCTTCGTCAGGTTGCGGAACTGGCCGAACGTCTCGGCGATGCCCGGCTGCCGGCGCAGCGTCTCGGTCGTTCTGCGGTCCGGCAGCACCAGCGGTCCGTAGATCGGATACGCGTCCCCACCACCGACGGCCGCCACGCGGCTCACCGTCTCCACCGACCGGTCCCGCATGTCCATCCCCGCCTGCACTCCACACAGCTGCACCACCGGACACCTCGGCAGCGCCGGCACGGTCTCGGCCATCACGTTCACCGAACGGGACCACGACAACCCGATGACGTCGTCCTTCGTGACCAGCTCGGACAGCAGGTCGGCCGCGAGCGCGCCGATGTGCCGGCGCGTCTCGGCCCTGGTACCTCCGGAGAACGCTCGTTCGAGCACGATGACACGATTCAGACCATAGGCGGAACGCAGCTCGTCGGACAGGGCGAGGTCGACAGGAAGACCAAGGTCGAACTCGACCCGAACAAGGCCGCTTTCCCTTGCCGCGTCGAGGATGCGGGCCACCTTGAAGCGGCTGATGCCGAACTCCTCGGCGATCTCCAGCTTGGACTGGCCGAGCACGTAGAACCGGCGGGCGATCAACGCCGCCGCCATGGACTCCGCAGGCCCAATTCTACTAGTTTCTGCGCTCATTTGAGCACTCTAGCATCAAAGGGTTGACGTATTCCACAGGGAAGTTCTCTAATCGATGGACATTCTCGGCAGCGCATAGGTCGAGACGTGCTCAGATGAGCATCCAATGAGGGAGGCCGCATGCGAGCCGCGATCATCGACGAACCCGGCAAGATCCGGGTCGGTGACGTACCGGATCCCAAACCGGAGCCCAGACAGGTGGTGGTCAGGGTCGGCGCCTGCGGGATCTGCGGCACCGACCTGCACATCGCCGACGGCCACTTCCCACCAACGCCGTACCCGATCGTGCCGGGGCACGAGTTCGCCGGCGAGATCGTCGAGGTCGGCCAGGAGGTCAGCGGCTGGTCGGTCGGCGACCGCGTCGCCGTCGACCCGTCCTTGTTCTGCGGCTACTGCGGTCCGTGCCGCGACGGCCGTGGCAACCTCTGCGAGAACTGGAACGCCACCGGCGACACCGTCGACGGCGCGTTCGCCGAGTACGTCGCGGTGCCGGCCGCCAACTGCTACCGGATGCCGGATCACCTGACGTGGCAACAGGGTGCGCTCGTCGAGCCGCTCTCCTGCGCGGTGCACGGCGTCCGCCGCATCGGCGTCGAGGCGGGCGAACGCTTCCTCGTCGTCGGCGCCGGCACCATGGGGCTGCTGATGCAGCAACTGTTGCAGAGCGCGGGCGCGACCGTGTCCGTGGTGGACCGTGAGGCGAAGCGCCTCGGCCGGGCGAACGACCTCGGGGCCGCCGCGACCGCGACCGACGTGTCCGAACTGGACGAACGGTTCGACGCCGCGGTCGACGCGACCGGCGCCGTGCCGGCGATCGAGGCCGCGTTCGACGCGCTGCGCCGCGGTGGCCGGCTGCTCGTCTTCGGGGTCGCGCCGGCTGAGGCACGTATCGCGCTGCCACCGTTCCGCATCTACAACGACGAGATCACCATCGTCGGCTCGATGGCCGTGCTCAACAGCTACGGCCGTGCGCTCGACCTCGTCGCGAACGGCAGCATCAACACGGCCACCTTGCTCACGCACACCCTGCCACTGAACGACTATCCGGCCGCGCTGGACCTGATGCGCAGCGGCGCCGGACTGAAGGTGCAGGTGGTGCCCGATGCGTAAGCCGCTGACCCTGTTGCTCGTCGCGGTGCTGCTCGGGGTCGCCGGGTGCGCGGGCGCCGGTGCCGTCGGCGCGGGCGGCCGGACCCTCGTGGTGGCGATCGTCGCGAACCCCCAGATGCAGGACGCCATCGAGCTGTCCGACGAGTTCGAGCGCGACACTGGCATCACGCTGCGGTTCGTGACACTGCCGGAGAACCAGGCCCGCGCGAAGATCACCGCGTCGGTCGCCACCGAGGGCGACGAGTTCGACGTCGTCATGATCAGCAACTTCGAGGCCCCGCAGTGGGCACAGAACGGCTGGCTGGAGAACCTCGAGCCCTACATCGAGGCGAGCGACGGTTACGACGAGGACGACTTCATCCCGAGCATCCGCAGCTCACTGTCCTATCGGGACTCACTGTACGCCGTGCCGTTCTACGGCGAGTCGTCGTTCCTGGCCTACCGCAAGGATCTCTTCGAGCAGGCCGGGCTGACCATGCCGGCGAACCCGACCTGGCAACAGATCGCGGACTTCGCGGCCAAGCTGGACGACGACGAGCAGGACATCGCCGGCATCTGCCTGCGCGGCAAGCCCGGCTGGGGCGAGAGCCTCGCACCGTTCACCACGGTGGCCAACACGTTCGGCGCGTCCTGGTTCGACGAGAACTGGAACGCGCGGCTGAACACGCCGGAGTTCAAGAAGGCCACCCAGTTCTACGTCGACCTCGTGCGCGAGCACGGCGAAGTAGGCGCGTCCAGCGCCGGGTTCTCCGAGTGCGGCACGCGGTACGGCCAGGGCCAGGCGGCCATGTGGTACGACGCAACGGTCATGGCCGGCACCAACGAGGACAAGTCGAGCAGCAAGATCGTCGGTAAGTCCGGCTACGTCGCCGCCCCGGTCGAGAAGACGAAGAGCAGCGGCTGGCTCTACACCTGGTCACTCGCGATGCCGAAGGTCGCGTCGGACAAGCAGGGCGCCTGGGAGTTCATGAAGTGGATGACCGACAAGCAGTTCGTCAAGTCGGTCGGCGAGAAGTTCGGCTGGAACCGGGTGCCGCCGGGCTGTCGTGAGTCCACCTACGACATTCCGGAGTACACGCGGGCCGCGAAGGCCTACGCGCAACCGACCCTGGACGCCATCAACGAGGCGACCCAGGAGAACGCGATGGCGGGCAAGGTGCCCTACCCGGGCATCCAGTTCGTCGGCATCCCCGAGTTCCAGGACCTCGGCACCCGGGTGAGCCAACAGCTTTCCGCGGCGATCGCCGGCCAGATCACGGTCGACGAGGCACTCGCCCAGTCCCAGGAGTACGCCGACACCGTCGGCCAGGCTTACCGGGAGACGCGATGACTTCATCGGTACTGCCCTCGAACGTGGCCGCACGCGAGGAGACCACACCAGCAAGGAAACAGGCGCCCGCGCGGAGCACGACGTGGCGGCGACGGCTGCCGCTGCTGCCCGCGCTGATCTTCACGATCGTCGTGACCCAGATTCCGTTCGTGCTCACGGTGGTCTACTCGTTCCAGTCGTGGAACCTGGTGCGGCCGGGCTCCCGGCACTTCGTGTGGCTGCAGAACTACGTCGACGTGTTCGTGGACAGCCAGTTCCGCACCGCGCTGCTCAACACCGTGCTGCTGACGGTGTTCAGCGTGCTGCTGTCGATGCTGATCGGACTCGCGTTGGCACTTCTGTTGGACCGCAAGATGATCGGTCGCGGGGTCGTGCGCACGCTGCTGATCACCCCGTTCCTCATCCTGCCAGCGGCCGGCGCGCTGCTGTGGAAGACCACGATGTTCGACCCGACCTACGGGCTGCTGAACTTCGTGTTCGGCGGGAACACCGACTGGCTCGCCGAATGGCCGCTCACGTCGGTGATCGCGCAGATCGTCTGGCAGTGGACGCCGTTCATGATGCTGCTGATCCTCGCCGGGCTGCAGAGCCAGTCCAAGGAGGTGCTCGAGGCCGCGCAGGTCGACGGCGCCAACCGGTGGCGCACGTTCGCGTCGATCACGCTGCCGCAGCTGTCCCGCTACCTCCAGCTCGCCACGCTGCTCGGCGCGATCTACATCGTGAACAGCTTCGACTCGATCTTCCTGATGACACAGGGCGGTCCCGGCACCGCGAGCACGAACCTGCCGTTCTACATCTACCAGCGGGCGTTCCAGGGCTTCGACATCGGACAGTCCTCGGCCATGGGGGTGATCGTCGTGATCCTCACCATGATCGTCGCGACTTTCGCGCTGCGCCTGATGTTCCGCACGTTCTCGGTGACCGGCGGGGTGAAATGACATGACCACAGTGGACACTCGACCGCCGCCCGTCACCCGCAAACGGAAGCGCCGCATCGGCTCGATCTCGCTGTCGGCGCTGACCTGGGTGATCGCCATCCTGTTCGTGTTCCCCTTGATCTGGATGGTGCTCACCTCGTTCAAGCAGGAGGCGGACGCCTACACCGACCCGCCGAAGCTCGTGTTCGGGCCGACGCTGGACCAGTTCGCCGGCGTCATCGACCGAGGGTTCCTGCCGTACCTGGCGAACTCGGCGGGCGTCACGGCGATGGTCACGCTCATCGTGCTGATCTTCGCGATCCCGGCCGCGTACGCGTTGTCGATCGCGCCGGTGAAGGGCACCACGAACGCGCTCGGCTTCTTCCTGTCGACCAAGATGCTGCCGGTCGTGGCCGCGATCATCCCGCTGTACGTGATCTCGCAGAACATGAAGCTGCTGGACAACGTGTGGGCGCTGGTCATCCTGTACACGTCGATGAACCTGCCACTCGCCATCTGGATGATGCGGTCGTTCTTCCTCGAGGTGCCGACCGAGATGATGGAGGCGGCCCGCGTCGACGGCGCGAACCTGCCGACGCTGCTGTACAAGATCATCCTGCCGGTCGTCGCGCCCGGCATCGCGGCGACGGCGCTGATCTGCGTGATCTTCTCGTGGACCGAGTTCTTCTACGCGGTCAACCTCACCGCCGCAAGAGCCGGCACCGTGCCGGTGTTCCTGGTCGGCTTCATCACCTCGGAAGGTCTGTACTGGGCGCAACTGTCCGCGGCCGCGCTGCTCGCCTCGCTGCCGGTGATGATCGTCGGCTGGATCGCACAGAACCATCTCGTCCGTGGCCTGTCCATGGGCGCCGTCAAGTAGGAGATCGTCATGGCTGAAGTCGTGTACGCGGACGCCTCGCGGGTGTACCCGGGCGCCCACGCGGTCCGCGCGGTGGACCGGCTGGACCTGACCGTGTCGGACGGCGAGTTCCTCGTGCTGGTCGGACCGTCCGGTTCCGGCAAGTCGACGGCGCTGCGCATGTGCGCCGGACTGGAGGACGTCGACGAGGGCGCCATCCGCATCGGCGAGCGCGAGGTCACCGACCTGCCGCCGAAGGACCGGGACATCGCGATGGTGTTCCAGTCCTACGCGCTGTACCCGCACATGACCGTCGCGGACAACATGGCCTTCGCGCTGCGGCTGCGCAAGATGTCCAAAGAGGATGTCAGCACCAGGGTCAAGGAGGCGGCCGCGATGCTGGACCTCACGAAGTACCTTGACCGCAAGCCAAAGGCGCTGTCCGGCGGACAACGGCAGCGGGTCGCCATGGGCCGCGCGATCGTGCGCGAGCCCAGCGTGTTCCTGATGGACGAACCACTGTCCAACCTGGACGCGAAGCTGCGGGTGGAGACCCGGGCGAACATCGCGGAGCTCCAGCAGCGCCTCGGCACCACGACCATCTACGTCACCCACGACCAGGTCGAGGCCATGACCATGGGCGACCGGGTCGCCGTGCTCAAGGACGGCGTGCTGCAGCAGTGCGCGTCGCCGCGCGAGCTGTATGACCGGCCGGCCAACGTGTTCGTGGCCGGGTTCATCGGCTCACCGGCGATGAACCTCGGCAACCACCGGCTGACCGACGAAGGTGTGACGCTCGGCGGGCTCGCCGTGCCGCTGGCCCGGTCCGCGCTCGACGCGGCGGACGGGCTGTCGGAGATCACGTTCGGGGTACGCCCGGAGGCGCTGGACCTGGTGTCGGACGGCGGTTTCACGCTGTCGGTCCGGCTGGTCGAGGAACTGGGCGCGGACGCGTACGTGCACGGCGAGCTCGAGAGCGGCGAGAAGATGGTCGTCCGTGTCGACGGTCGCACGCCGCCCCGGCTCGGCGACCGGGTGCGGGTCGGCCTGCGGGACACGAGCGAGGTGCACCTCTTCCACCCCGAAACCGGACTGCGCATTCCGTAGTCTCTGCCGCTGTCCCGCACCTTCACCTGAGCGCTAGGAACACCACTCCGCCCACGATCGGACCCAGTAGCGCCCCGGCGACGACCTGCGCGACCGTGTGGTCCTCCACCACCACGCGGGACCAGCACACGAGCGCGACCGCGGCCACGAGCAGGAGGTACCACGGCCCGTAGAGCAG
>Ga0193716_1000963_pt1 | contig 17080 bp, 13 predicted proteins | sample U2c1metaG_FD_145901 | JGI IMG/M metagenome (GOLD analysis project Ga0193716, IMG submission 145901) | Soil microbial communities from a riparian zone of the East river system, Colorado, United States - U2c1 | ecosystem: Environmental > Terrestrial > Soil > Riparian zone | place: USA: East River...
ACCGCCATCATACCGCGGGTCTTTCGATGGGCTGGCCCTTACATCACCGGCATTTAACTGGCCGTCCTTATTGACGTCCTGAAATAAATAAAGCCCGGTTTCCCTGCTGACCCCCAAATAATGCAACCCCTTCGACACTGTCAAAAATTTACCAACTTCTAAAGTAGAATTATAGGAAGTGTTCACCAGATCCGGAAAACGCTGGAGCTTATTTCGGGCCAGCGTCAGGTTTACCACAGGTGTCCAGGAGACCGGCCCAAGTGACAAGTTGCTGGCCCGCAGGCTCAACTCCAGCGATTCATTGTTGACCTGTACCGGTTTGTTGGTAACCACGCTGACCCCACCCGCCTGGCCGGCAACGGTACTGGTCAATATCTGGTCCTTACTCTTCGACTGGTAGCCGGTCACGGAAAAAAAGACTTTATCCTGCAACAGGCCCAACTCCAGTCCCAACTCGGTAGCATAACTTTTTTCCCAATGCAGGTCGGCGTTGTAGAGGGTCGCGGGAATGACTCCCTGCTGGCCGCCCTGGCTGGCGATGGGTGTATAAACCTGAGCAAATTGGTTGTCATCTGTTTGATCGTTGCCGGTCTCGCCGTAGCTGCCACGCAATTTCGCAAAACTCAGGGTCTTTTTCAGCCGTTGAAAAAAAGCCGCCTCGCTAAAAATCCAACCTCCACCTAAAGACCAGAAAGTACCAAATTGATGACCAGGCCCCCAACGGCTGCTCCCATCCCGCCTCGCAGATCCTTCCAGGATATACTTGTTCCCGATATTATATTTGGCGCGGCTATAAAAGGCCAGATAATGATAGTCTACTCTTTCCTTCGAGGAGGAATAGACTATCCCCCCGTTTCCTGTCCCCAGCACAAGGTCATCGGGATACCCGCTGATTGTCAGGGCCGAGCTGTCCCGCCTCTCTCCCTGCCAGGTCCCCCCCAGGATAAGTTCCAGCGATCCCAGTGGAAGCCGTGGTGCATACCGACCCAGTACTTCTGTAATATTGCTTTGATAATCATTCCGTGAATTGTTGCTCGTGCCTGTCGGTGGAGGTTGCAGGTTTGGGTCCTGCCCTGCCAGCCTGGTCGTTCCTTCTTCGTTGGCTCCGATATGGAAGATCCCCAGGCTGCCCTCCAATGAAAGGGATTTAGCAAGTTGCCATACCGACTGCAGATGACCCAAAAAGTTATAGACACCCAGATGATACGTATTATTCGTCAGGGCCGGGATATTTATAAAGGAGAGCCCTTTACTGCTCCAAACCGGCTGCCCACTTACATCAAAAAAAGCGGGAGCATTTGGCGCAAGTCCCTGATAACCGGTAAGGTCCTCGAGGGGAAGGTTTTCCTTTTGATTGCTATACAAACCGGAAACGGCCAGCCGCAGCAGGTTGTTTTCACTGCGGTAATGCCAGTTGCCATAAAGGGAGGCGCGGGTATCCTTAGTTTCCCCCGGGAACATGGTATTTTGCGCATGCAGTGTACCCGAGAAGAGGAAGCTGTTCCGGTTGTTGCCACCGCTAAGCCCCACCCGTACATCGTGAAAATACCCGGTGCGTCCCAGCACCAAATGCTGGTAGTCCGTATATCGGGTGGTATCCCAGGCGAGTTCAGGTACCGTACTGGCATTGATGATCTTGCCGTCGTTGCCTGCGGCCTCTTGCCGTAAAGCCAGGAATTGTTTGGTGTCCAGGAACCGGCTCACTCTTGCACTGTGTTCCCAACCGGACGTAACATCCGCCGTCAAGGACAATGCGCCAGGTGCACCTTCCTTTAGCGTGATAAGAATGACCCCGTTGGCGGCGCGGCTGCCATAAATGGCCGTGGCAGAAGGTCCTTTCAATACGGATACGCTGGCTATATCACCGGGAGAAATACCGTTGAGCGTGCTTGCGCCCCCACTCCCAAGGGAAGACCCCGGACCGATCGTCCCGATAAAGGAACTGGACGCCAATGGTACTCCATCTACGACAAATAAGGGCTCATTGCCCTGTGCTATTGAATGGCGTCCCCCCAGCAAGGTCTCGTAGGTACTGCCCGACACTCCACTGACACGCCGGATACTTAGTCCGGGAATCTGTCCGGCCAAAACATCCAGCAGATTCGTCACCGGCTGGATGCGGATAGCATCGCCTTTTAGCGTAGAGATGGTACCGGTAGAAAACCTCTGCGTCGTCTTGCCATAGGCTTCCACCTGGACTTCGTTTAAATTCACTGCGGCGGGTTGCAACACGATGTCCTGTTCATGCGGCTGCCGGTTGGAGAGTAATACGTGCAGTGGGAGATATCCCGAATAACTAATGGTCACGAGGGTTTCAAAGGCAGTCACCGGGAGACTAAATGATCCGTCTTCCTTTGTCAATACCTGCTTGTGTCCTCCTTCGATCGATACTGTCGCCAGAGGCAATGGCTCATTTTGTGCGTTGAGCACTCTTCCCTTAAGATTCAAATATAAGTTAGACGTGGGAGGTACCCGACGGATGACAATGATTTTGCCATAAAACGTGGCTGTATAGTTCAACCCGGCAAAGAAGGAATCGATGAACTCCAGCAAAGTCGCCGCCGTCAAATCCAGGTCGACCCGCGGCCAATCGAAAAAATTGGAGTCACTGTAATTGAAAATATAGCCTGACTGTTTTTCTGCCGTTTCGAGCGCCAGCTTATAAGGCACCCGCTTTTGATGAATTGTGATTTTTCCACCTGCATTCTGTGCAGCACAAGGTAGCCTTGTGGAAAAAACAAGCAATAACATGGTTAGAGGTAACCATACCCTTACGGGCAGGTAGGTTTGTGCCAGTACCGGCATATAGGTAGTTTGTTTTAACAGCAAGAGTGATAAACTTATTTAGCTTCCGAAGTCCTCGTTATAATTATCCTGTTCCCTTTTCTCAAAAAAAAGGCGGTCCCGCTCTCCACGCATTCCAGTTCCTTTAATATTTTCTCAGGCGATTGATCCCGGTAAAACGTCCCTGTCACCGGTATACCTTTCACGCCTTCCGGGTTTTCTACCTTTAATCCAAAACTGGCCGCGATCTCCCCGATAGCGGAACCAAAATCCATTCGTTCGAAATGCATATCTGTTCGTATCCCCGCCCAGGCAAATAACTCTCTCCCGCAATTCAAGCCTTCTTCTATCAGCTTTCCTTTCCGCGCAACTATTGCCCCTGCATTTTTCAACAGGCGGCTTTCCTCATTGACGGATACCTTCACCGCCCCCGAGATCAGCCAGACCCGCTGTTCGGTTTCGCCGGGGCGAGACCGGATTGCAAGAGACGTCCCCAGCACCTCCGCCTCCATTCCCTCTGATCCCCGGATCGCCACTCGTAGCTGGCTGTTTGGGGTTACTGCCAGCCAGGCTTCGCCTTCTATTTCCAGCAGCGCCTGCCCATCCCGCGCCACCGGATATCGCAAGGTTGAACCAGGCGTTAAATGCACGCGGCTGCCGTCCGGGAGTCGAAAAGCAACTGCCTGGTGCTGCGCGCCGACAGCAAGCCGGTTCCATCCGGCGAGGCCTGATCCCGATCCAGCATTCATTGTATAAGTCAGTTGATCGGGACTATTTTTCTTTACCGATAGATTATCCGCAAGTCCGATCACTGTTCCCACAGGAAGTGAATCCAGGCTAATCGTGCTGTTATCGGCCAGAGTCAACACCGCTTGTTTGGAGGGAGGAACCAGCGGCTTTTCAGGAACTCTTACTATGACTTCGGGTGTAATTTTGGCCTCTGGTCTTGTGCTACCTTTATGAAGAGTATACCAGAATATCCCGAGGAAAACCAGGATCACTATCGCTGCGGCCGCAAGATAGCAGGCCGCAGCAGTGAAATATTGTCCCCTGCGCCGGGCAGGTTTTATTACCGCGGCAGGCGGACCGGCATCCGCCTTTATCCGTCGTTCGATGTCGCTCCATATTTCCGCCATGGGCACAGGAGGCAGGGAGCGAATACTTTTATTCAGCAACTTCGTTTCCGGGCGGGTCAATTTTTCCCCCCGCACACACTTGTCGAGTATGCCGTCGAGGGAGCTGTGATGTTCGACCATAAAGTGATCATTTTTCAAATTAACAATAGGACATGACTGCCACTTTCGCGGTCTTAACCAATATTATTGTCTTTCAATGCGGGACAGGAGTAAGCCCATCGCTACCAACATGAATTCGAGTCCGGACAATCGCTGCTCCATAGCATGCACTGCCTTGTTACGGGTATTCCGCACGGTCTGAGGAACGATATTCAATTCCATAGCAACCATCGGAACAGCTTTTGCTTCCAGGTAGAGCTTGTGCAATACATTTCGTTGCTGGCGCGGAAGGTTATTTAGTTCCCGGTTCATCGCGGAGAGTATTCTCGCGCGTAAGACTTCCGGGTCCTCCAGGAAACGATAGGCATCCTGCAACGAAATGGCCTCAGCTATTTCTGTCTTCCCACCGCTGGTGTCGGCTCGCTGGTTGGAAATACACAGCTCGAATGCCGTGACGAAGAGAACTCCGACGAGGTGATCTTCATTTTGCAACGTATGACGCTGCTTCCATACTTTGTGAAACACTGCGGCCGTGAGGGCTTTGGCCGAATGTTCATTCCCGCATCTCCAGCTAAGATATCGGTAGATAGCCCGTCCGTAGTAGTTGAAAAAGAAGTTCAAAGCTCGATCATCACCACTCAGGAATTGGGTAAATTGATGTTGATGCTTAGCGAAATCGAACATGTTCCAAAATATTTTGGTTAGAAGAATAATTTTATAGCAAGGGACCGCTATAAGATTTACGTCATTGTTCAGTGAGTCTTTCAGGACCGGGATGGAATTATATTTTTTAAAATTTGTATCATTTCGTTGGTTACCATCTTAACTACACTTATCAATATCCTTTATTCTGGGCGAGACTCGGGTTCTTTGTCAATTCCGTTGCCGGTATTGGATACAGCACCGCGGTAGGCTTCCAGCCCGTCTTTTCCGGCCCCAGAACCGCATCCGCCTGCCCCAACCTCTTCAGATCCAGCCAGCGATGTCCCCACTCTGCGGCCAATTCGATCTGCCGCTCGTGCTGTATCGCCATCAACAATCGGTCACTACTTCCGGCTGCAACAGCGTTTAATCCAGACCGGTAGCGAACAAGGTTCAGGTCATTCGCAGAACCCGTAATATTCCCTTCATTTGCACGTGCCTCCGCACGGATCAAATAGGTCTCGGCCAGCCGCAGTACGACATTTTCTTCCGGATTCAAAGGGTCATATGCGGACTGCTTGTATTTATTTGGATAGATTTCCCCGCTGCCGGCCGTAGCCGTCCATTGAGTCAATCGTAAGTCCCCCGATTCATAGCTATTTATCAGTGTTTGTGTCAACGAAAATTGTGGCGGCAGGAAAGGTGCTGCAGGAATAAAAGCGGCTCCTTCGGCGGTAGCCTGGCCATCGTAAGCCGGCTCCAGTTGCCAGATCGTTTCCCGGCTGCCGGGCAAAAACACACTATCCAGGTCAGGCTCCAGTTGATACAGGGAATTAGCTATTACGGCGCTGGCCGCACTATCAGCCTGTGCCCAGGCGCCCTGGTAAAGGTATAACCGCGCCAATAGTGCCGTGGCGGCGCCCCGGTTGGGAGAGGTCCGGAATGAGCCATCGGCGGAAGGAATATAGTCGGCGGACAATAGTGTTTCGGCAGCCTGCAGGTCTTTGACAATTTGCTGATAGATGACCGTTGGTTCGGTGCGGGGCAATGAAATATTCGTAGTAAAGTCGGTAGTCGTCACCAGCGGCACTGCACCAAAGAGATTGAGCAGATAGAAATACACCAGCGCTCTGCTGAAACTGGCTTCTCCCCGAAGTCTTTGCTTCATCAATGCGGATACGCCCGAACTTCCGTCCAGTCCGGCCAGGATGGAGTTGGCTGTGTAGATGAGTGCATATCCCGAATCGTAGAGTCCTGCATTGGCAATGTTATCTGGAGATAGACTGTTGGTCCGGAAGGGAGTTTCTATTGATGCCAGGTGGCTATTGGCATTCACCAGTTCATCCGCACTGAGTCCGGCATAGATGGTAACCCCGCCGTTCAGCAGGCTGCGGGAGTTTTGCATCATCTGAATATAGAGGCCTGTCATGGCCTTTGCAGCATTGGCATCGCTGCCAAACACCGACGAATTGCTGATCTGGCTTAAGGGCGGTGGCACGTCAAGCAACTTTTTGCAGGAAACAGAGGTGAATACACAGGCCGTGAAAACAATAGAATTCAGCAAGGTAATGCCACGAAAGGTCATAACCATTTTTTTAAGGTTAATGCGATAGAGTTTAGCAGGAATAGGTTCTGAAGGTGTAGTGCTGGAAAAAAATGCCGGCTTTCACGCTTACGTGATCACCGGCATAGCGGTCTGGTCCAAACGAGAAAAAGGCCAGGTTTAATGGTTGATACTTGATCAGCGGGAAGCCATAGCATCTGAGATTTCGATCGTATCCCCCCTCCTTTTCAGGAAGGCGTAACCGCTTTCAATGCGGTCGATCATCCCCAGCGTAACTTCCAACGATTCCTTCTGCCGGAACACGCCCGTGATAGGAATTCCCTTCACGTCGGCCGGGTTATATACTTTCAACTGGTACCAGCGGGCAATACGCCCGACAACTGTAATCAGATTAGCATTTTCAAAATGGAAAAAAGGATCTTTTCCGGCCCAGGACAATACCGTCGCCGAATCCCGGATGTGACGGAGGTCCAGTTTCCCGTTCGCCGCCACCAACTGTTGATGCGGTTTCATTAATTTGCTATCTTCCCCATGGGTGACTCTTACCGCACCGCTGAAAAGCGAGACAGAGCTGCCCGACTCATCCTCATAGTCAGATACGTTGAATACCGTACCCAGGACCTGCACCCGCGCATTTTTAGTCAACACGGCAAAGGGCTGGTGACTATTTTTCGTCGTCTCAAAAAAGGCTTCACCAGTCAGGGCCACTTCCCGCTGCCCTTCATGATAAGAGGTGGAAAGGCTCGACGCATAAGAAAGTTGAGCCTTTGTTCCATCCGGGAAGACAAGGTGGAAAGAGCTGGATTGGCCTGTTGTAACCCGGCTATTGATGGCCGTCTCTACGGCTCCGGGTTTTAAGATATACTCGAGTCGATTGCTATCCGTCTTGGTCAGTATCAGGTTTATTGTTTCTGCTACCTTTCCATTAGGTATATGATCCAACGGCAGCACCCTGCCATCAGCGAGCGTCAGCAATACCTGGTGATTACCCGACGGTAACTTTCCGGCGCGGGCGATGGTTGGCACCGGTAGATCTGCATTGCTGCCGGTAATAACGGAATGTTTCAGCAGCAGCCAGCCGAAGGTTCCCAATATTACAGCCGCTGCACAGGGCGCCCATTGTCGCACCCTGCGCAAATGCCCGCGTGTCCGTTGGGGTTCATTCTGTATGTCCAGCGCGATCCGATGCCGGATAAAGTCCCACATTCTGTCTGAGGGCACGTTCTCCAACCGCCGAAGATTCTCTCTTAGCCAATCGGGGTCCTGAAACTTTTCCGGCAGGATCTGATGGTTCCCGGAACGACCCTGCCATTCCCGGAGTTGGGCCCGTTCCTGTTTGCTCAGGCGCTGGCCGCGGATGTATTTAATGATCAGTTCTTCGATCTGGATAGGACACTTAGGCATAAGATCAGGGTTTGCGGCTTTGTTTTGAGTAAAAAAAACAGACCCTCAGTTAGTATAATAGAAAAATCAGTTTTTTTTCTACCCCGTTTGTAGTTTTTTTTTGAGATATTGATAAGTCTTGGTGAGATGCTTGTAGACATTTTTCTCGCTGGTACCCAATTTTTCCGCAATGCTGCGGACATCCATCCGTTGGGTAAAGTTTAGCAGGAAGACTTCTTTTTGCTTTGGCGGCAGCTTATCGATATGCTGAAAGATCAGCGCCAGAATCTTATCCCTGGCCATTTCGACTTCATCAAGCTGTGTAGCCCATTCGTACTGATATTTTGCCCATGCTTCTTCCGATTCGGACTGTCTCTTCAGCTTCATCAGGTGTGCAAACGCCTGACGCCGCGCCACGATATAGAGGAAATTGACAAGATGGCGAGGGTCGTTTATTTTGTCCCGGTCATCCCAAAGAATTACAAAGACGTCATCGGTGATTTCTTCGGCTGTCGCCTCGCTATGAAGCAGATTTAAAACAAATACGTAAAGCGGACGATGATAAAGATCGTAGAAGAATTTGAAGGCGGCTCCCTCACCTTTCTTAAATAAACGAAATTGCGGCGGAATGTCCGCGGCACTTCGACCTGGATTGTTGTTCAGCATGGTTTACAGTTCATGAGTTAAGGTTCATCGTAAATAGTTATTTCTCACTACCTCCCGTTAGTTGGGAAAGTTTCTTTCCACCTTAATTACGATTCATGAAAAAATTTCTGTCAACGGCGATTGGGTTCGGCCTTATCCTTGCTCTGCAAGCTCAATCTACCGTGCGCCATGTCATCTTAATCACCATCGATGGCATGAGGCCGGAGTTCTATGAAGATCCTTCATGGCCAGCCCCCAACCTGCAGCATATGATGCAGGAAGGTTCCTATGCTGTGCACGTCCGGCCTGTTTTCCCCACCGTAACCCTGCCAAATCATACGGCCATGGTCACAGGAGCTTTGCCGGCACGAAGTGGAGTCTACTTAAATTCCCCCTTTACCCCGCTTAGCACGACTCCGTCCTGGAACTTTAACGCTAGTCTCATCAAATTACCCACTTTGTTTGACGCCGTTCATGGAACAGGCAAGGTGACGGCGGCTATCGATTGGCCTGTCACAGTAGGCTCAACGGCTATTGATTATAACTTTCCGGACTACTGGGGATTTGACGAAAAGACCGACAATATTGCCCTGGTCCGCAGCGGGGTACATCCCGCCGGCCTATGGGATGAGTTGGAAGCCAATGTATTGGGTAAAATACCAAGTGAAGAAATCAACAGTGACGACTTTCTGCGTACCGATGAGAATGCCAGCCGGATAGCGGCATATCTAATTATGAAATACAAGCCCACCTTCACCGCCTTTCATATTACCGAGACTGATCATGCCCAGCATGACCATGGCCGGGAGGGTTATGAAGTCCGGGCTGCCGTTGCCGCAGCCGACCGGGCGGTTGGGTCTGTGCTTGAAGCCGTTCGCCGTGCGGGAATAAAAGATAGCACCGCGATTCTTATCTGTGGCGACCATGGCTTTTCCGATATCCATGCCGCCATCGAACCAAATGTATGGCTGGCACAAGCCGGTCTATTCCAAAAAGGCACCCATTGGCGGGCAAAATTTCAGTCGGCCAGCGGAGCTGCTCTTTTCTATCTGGAGGATAAGAAGGATACAAAGACCCTTGCAGAAGTGTTGAAGGTGATGCACAACGTGCCTGAGAAATACAGGCATTTGTTCCGCATTGTCGAACGGCCTGAACTCGATTGGCTTGGCACAGATTCTTCCGCTGCACTGGCCCTGGCGCCAGCACTCGGGATAGCAGTCGGCAATGCGAGTGAAGGAGAAGTGTTACGCCCCGCACACGGAGGGACACATGGCTTTATGAATGATGAACCCCAGATGTTTACGGGGTTTATAGCCTATGGCGCTGGTATTTACAAGGGCGTAATAATTCCGGAAATGGGGACCCAGGACGTGGCGCCACTGGTGGCCAGGCTTTTAGGCCTTGACTTCCCTTGCCCGGACGGGATCCTCTATCCGGGGTTGATAAAGAAGTAAAATGGAAGGACGAAAATAAAAGGTCCCGGGACGGAAGTTCGGGGGCTTTTACTTTTTTATAAGTATTCCTTTATTATTTCACGAATCTTGTAGTTTTTTAAACTATAAATTATTAGTTTTAGTCCGAAGAATTCCAATCAAACGCAAATTAGTTACGTAGAATCACGAAAAATGGATTTATTTGCATCATGAAGGGTCCTGGGACCCATCCTGCATGAAATTCCAGAACTAATCGTCGATTGCCTGTAACTACCTTTCTCGCCAGTTTGCGGAAAGTCATTAACCTTTTATCCTTTTTAGTTAGAAGAATCCATAAGAAGCAAAGTCGTTCCTGAAAAACGAGTAGTAAATCCGTATACATCACTTTACTGTTATCCGGCATGCAGGTAATAATTAAAAACGAGTCAACGGCCCACGGCAATGAAGAGGTCATCATGTCTGCCTTTCGTGAGGGAGACAAGGAGGCCTTTCGCTGGGTCTACGACCGGATGTCGCGCCCTCTAACCTATTTTGTGGAAAACATTATCCACTCACAGGTTGACTCCGAAGACATTGTCGCCAATGCGTTTTATAAGCTTTTTCATGCCCGGGCAAATATGAAATCATACGAGCATGTGAAACGCTGGCTGTACGTGATTGTACGAAATGAGTCCATTGACTTTCTCCGTCTTAAGAACAAACAGCGCGAAAGCAAACATGATCTTGCCTACCTGGAAACCGGTATCGACGAACAGATTGAAACCGAACGCGTCAAAGCCACCCTCTTCCAGAACATCCTTCAGGAAATCGAAAGGCTGCCCCGGCAGCGAAGGGCTATTTTACGTCTTTATTTCTTCGAACAAAAGTCGACCAGCGAGATTGCAGAAATGATGCAGCTTAACAGCCAAACCGTCCTTAACCATAAGGCAAAAGCCCTGGAAACCTTGAGAAAGAGCGGCCTGAAATTCAAATGGATGCTCACTGGTATGCCAGGTTTTCTCCTGGCAGCAGCCTTTTACCTATTGAAATAATAATTTTATTAACGAATTCTTAATCCCGTCGGGATAGTTAAACAGACAGCTATCACGTGGCCTGTATAGGAGAAGTGTAATTATTATGGATCAATCTCAGGAAATAGATAGGATTTTACTAAAGTATATTCGGGAAGAGGCTCTTTCAACAGAAGAGACGATTATCCTCCAGCAATGGCTGCACGCAGGCGAAGGTCGGGAAGAAATGATCGAGAATATCAAAAACGAGACTGATTGGATGCAGGACGGTCTCAAGAAGATGCAGCAGACATCCGGCGCCCGAATCTGGGACATCGTCTCCACCCGTCTTGAAGAAGAAGGGCATTGGACAGCCGCTACTGCCGCGCCTGTGATGCCCCTTACACGCCCGGCGAATCGCTGGTGGCGCTACCTCGCTGCCGCCACTGTACTTTTTGCTGTTGCCGGCTCTACATTCTGGGTTCTCCAAAATCGGCCAATTGCTCCGGCTAACAGTCCCGTGCAGTCGCAATTGACTAAGGCCACAGACGCACAACCCGGCAGTAATCGCGCAATCCTCACCCTTTCCAACGGCCAGCAGATTAATCTCGATAGCACCGGGAATGGAATTCTTGCCAGCCAGGGTAATATGAATGTTACCAAGCTTGCCGACGGCCAGCTTGCTTATAATAAGTCATCCGAAGAAAAACCCACAGTCCCCGCTTACAATCTGCTAAGTACACCCCGGGCTGGTCAATTTTCACTGACTCTGCCAGATGGTAGTCATGTCTGGCTAAACAACGCATCCTCTTTACGCTACCCCGTATCATTCACCGGTAACTCCCGCGAGGTCGAGCTCACCGGTGAAGCTTATTTTGAAATTGCAAAAGACGCCTCCCATCCATTCCGGGTCGCCGTCCATCGTGGCTCGGGAACAAGTACCATCGAAGTACTCGGCACCTCTTTCAACATCATGGCTTATGACGATGAAAATTCCGAACGCACTACTCTTGTCGAGGGCAGCGTCAGGTTTGTTCACGAAAGGGCCTCTATTCTGTTAAAACCCGAAGAACAATCTGTACTCGATGAAAAAGGTGCCTTAAAGACACTTCGGCAGGTAAATATCGCTGAAATCACTGCCTGGAAAAATGGGTACTTCCACTTTGATCACTCCTCGCTCGAAACTACCATGCGACAACTTGCTCGCTGGTATGATGTCGATGTTGAATATGCAGGCAATGTACCTGCGCAGGAATTTATGGGTAAGATCCAGCGTAATCTGCCGATTTCAGCGGTTTTGAAAGGATTGGAAAATGAGCATGTCCATTTTTCATTAGAAGGAAGGAAATTGACCGTCAAGCCATAATCATCTACTGAAAATGATCTTTTAGCCATTAGGGAAATAATGGATCCCAGCATCTTGAAAGATTAGTCCCACTGCAGTGTATTAACAGTAAGATAATACACTAGCATGAAAAAATCAGCCTTCATTTTACTCTGCATCCTTCCCAGTCTTCTTGATGTATCTAAAACGTACATTGACAACTATCTTCTTAAGCAAAAGGAAAATGAGATTTATACCCCAGTAAATATTCAGTTCCTGGCGGATTTTTTACAAAGTTCGCGGGACAATGCCTTTCATTTCCTTTATAACCACACCGACAAAATAGACATGGTGATGAAGACCCAAGGTTTTACCTGGAACCTGATAGATCCAATTATAGAACGGGAAGAAATAAATCAGCGCTTGTATAAAGATGGCCACGCCTTTCAGGCCATTACGGACAAACCTGACTGGACCGAAATGCAACACAAAATAAAAAGCAAATACAACTCCGGTTACGCGGATCGGGTTGTTCTTTGGGCAAAAATTAAATGGTCAGAACATAAAAAAGATTGGACGGACTACACAAAGTATGTCATCGAAAAAGTAGAAAAGTACGGCGCCTATGTCAAGATTTTCCCGTATGTCTCGGTTGCTACCTTCAACACCCAGTCCCTTAACTATTGTGCATGGGAAATCTTCACCTATAGCACAAACCCCCAAGAATTGAAAAAGGCCCTCGATTGGTCAGACAAAGTCATCAAAGCACTTCCAGAACCAAATGCCAATTATCTCGATACTTATGCAAACCTGTTATACAAATTAGGCAGGACAGAAGAAGCCTTGAATTATGAGGAAAAGGCATTTGCCTTAAACCCGAATGCCAAGGACATCATCGACAATCTCGCCAAAATAAAAAGAGGCGAGCCTACCTGGCCGATGAAATAATTGATTTCCTGATCAACTTTTCATCTCAAGACTAATTTCTATGCCGAAGTAATCCGGGTGTTAAAGTCGATAAAATGTCCCATTTCTATATGCTCCGCCGCATCTGCCGTCGCTTCCGCCTTGGTATTTCTCCATTGTGGCGACAGGACAATGTGCTGAGTGACACAAACCGCCTTATATTGTTTCACCAGGCCCAGCGGATTTACATCTGCCGCCTTATTTCCGCCTACAAGGGTGATCTTTGCACCTTTTTCATTAGTTGCCATTTGTTTGTTTATTTAAATGTTGGAAAATTGAAGGGTATTCCCATATGAACGCCTACTTCATTACGGTTAATAAAGCGGACCTCGTCCTCGTCCAGCGCCTTCCCGATATCGATGAGCTTGGCATAAACCTCTAAATTGAATAAAGTTTTATCCTTCTTATTGTTTAAAGAAAAGATAAAGCCTGCCCCTGAATTAAAAGGGTTCTTTCTATTGTCCCTGAACTCTACGTCCGGGAAGACATGCAGCGCAAAGTTTCTCTTCTTTCCGAATACGTAGTAATAGTTGAGGTAAACCTTCCAGGCCTTGTATTCGGTTATCGGATCCGTATAGACATTATACTTGGTGGCAATATTATGCGTTGAATCCCCCGCTGAATATTTTTGCGCATCAGTAAGTTCAACCGTACTGAAGTCTCCCGTATTATTATTTCGGACCCTGCTGATGCCCAGGTTCCCAACATGCACATGGGGCATTTTCCCGGCCACCGGGTTATTTTTTTGAGAAGAATACCCTATATAGTTGAATTCAATACCATATGCATAACTCGTATATTTTTGAGAAGAGAACTGGTTGGAAAAGGAAAGACTGTCGGCAAAACTGTAATACTTCTTCCTGTTTAGCCCCCCGGTCAGTGTAAGCCAAAGAAAGGAAGAGCCCTTGATGTCTATAGTCATTTCCAGAGAGTCCCGCCTCTTATTGAATGCAGCCGTGCTTCTAAAGACAGCCTGGTTGATGTTGTTCAGCCGGGTAAGCAGATCCCCAAGTAAAGCTTTATTGGCAGCCATTTCCTGTCCCACCTTCGCACTGTCAGTCTGCAGGCTTGCTTCCTGTTTAAACAGGCTCAGCAGAGAGTCGGTTATTTTAAGGATCTCCAAGGAATCTTTTGAAGTGGTCAGAGCAGTTTGCAAACCGGAGATGCTCCCGCGAGCACCCTGTAATTTTCTCCCGATAGCCCTTAGATGAGCAGCGTCATTTATATACTGGATACTCAGGTGAGTGCTGTCAAATTGCTGTCTGGCCTGCAGCTGCTGCATCTCCATTTCACGACGCAATTTTGTTATCCCTGCACTGATACTGTCCGCTTCGTTTTGGCTGATATCCAAAAAGGCAAAAAGGGGCAAATGAAGCTTACCGGTGACGTTCAATCCGGAATTGAATTTGGAGTTATTGAATAAGACCCCTGTATTATCCCCTTCAATATTCCCCCCGGCGTCAACGGAAAAAAAGGCCGCCCTTCGGGTATCCGTAGAGCCTATCGGACCAAATATATTTAGCTTGAACACTCCGTTGACCGGATCAAAAGACCCATAATTTGCCAAATTAGCCGCTTCGCCCTGGCCGGTGGCAATAAGCCCAAAGGACTGATTGATCTTTTTGTACCAGGTCTTATTGGCAATCGTGTCGCCGGAAGTTTGGGCAAAAGTAGCCAAGCCCGTCGCTAACAGGGGTATCAGTAGAATAGTTTTAGTATGCATGGAAAAGTTAGTGTTAATGGTTTCTGTAAAAATATGATATGAAGATCCCGGTTGCAAGGGTGTTTTCCCCGTATTCTTTTTTATAGGACGTTAAAAGGGTGTTTTCCTCATTGTAGAGTACCCCGCCATAAAATATCTTCACTTTATCACCAATAACAACTAAATTGAAATTTATGGCAGACCCAGTACTACCCCCACAATGTCATTCCGGATCCGTCCTTCCGGATGTCCTTGCCAACGCCAGAAAAAAGCTTTTTACCCAACACAAATTACCCGCCCTCAACCCCATGGTCCCTCACAGTGGGAAAGAGGACAGCGGTATAAAGATCGACCTGTTTAAATTCAGGGATCTGCTAATTCAATTCAGAGACGCTAAAATATACACTGGGATGAGAGTATATTTTGCCACCTGTCTGGATACGCCAGGCTCCCCCCACGTGCCTGGTGGCAGAGAAGGGCATTTGACGCTGATCATCGTCCCCACTAAACCCACCACTCAGGGACAGACCATCGGCGGCACTGATGACCCCAAACATTACTATCACCTTTATGATGACTGCAGACCCCTGCCGGTCCCGTCATCAGGTTCTTCGGGTGATGACGCCGTAACCCACTGGACCGGTCATTTTAAGAATCACCGCAGACCGGGACTGCTAAAAGATGGAGCTACCGTCACAAGCTCTTCCGGGTTTGAAGAAACCGAAAGCTTGTGGTATTCAATTCGCACGATTGCCGGCGATGCCAGCGATATCGGGATGATCGGCTCGATTCAATGCGGTATCGACTTCTCTGACAACCCTGTCATCGGATTAACTGCCGAATACTGTTGTTTTATTGAGAAAGAGGACGAACCGAAAATATATCCTTTTTACCAGCTGTCACTCATGTTCGAATTGCACCAGCGTGACGATCGCGCGGAAAACAAAATGACATTTGGTTCCTTGTCGATGATACCCCTCCTAGGAGGAAAGGTCGATACAGGCCTGCCTTGTCCACCCGCAGGCTCCTGCCCGCCCTAAGCTTGAATACCATGCCAGTACCTATCTATATCTATCTCGCATCCGTCCTGATTGCTTTTTTATCCAGCCTGACGAGTTTCAGGCTGGATCTTCCTTTTCATCTGAAATTATTCTCCTGTCTGTTGGGTTTGACGCTCCTGGTAGAATTGACTGCAAGTATCCTTGTATTCGGGTACCATCGCAGTAACCGTTGGCTGTACAACGGGTTTATGCTCGTGGAATTCTCGACCTATGCATATTATTACCTCCGGATCATCCCATCCAGAAAATTGAAGAAGATCTTGCAGGCCTTCCTGCTTATTTTTCCTATCTTTTGGGGGATTGTAGAGATAAAGACCGGATTTTATGCCTGGAATGGCTTTGTCGTTACCGTAGGCAGCTTCTTCAGCGTACTCTTTGCCCTGATGTATTATTACCGGATCATTACCACCCCGGAGATAATGGTTCTTCGCACCCTGCCCGAATTCTGGATAGCCACGGGAATGGTCATATTTTACTTAGGTTCTTTTTCTTTCTTCGGGATGTTGAATTTCATCAATAAATATCCGAAGGTGGCAGTGAGGCTTTTGGATGTTTACGAGATCCTGGATATCGTCATGTATGCCCTGTTCAGCTATGGATTCTTATGCCGGATAATCAATACAAAGAAATCCTCATCGTTCTGATCGCCTGCACCGTCCTGTTTTTAGTACTGGCAGCGATCATCCTGTTATTTTTATACCTGTACCAGCGCCGCCGGTATGAGCAGCAACGGCAATTGACAGACTTGCAGCAACAGTTCAGGGAGCAGTCGCTAAAGGCTCAGCTGGAGATCCAGGAACAGACTTTTCTGGCTATCAGCCAGGAGATCCACGATAATGTCGGACAGGTATTGAGTTTGGCTAAAGTACAGGTCAATATTCTCCACGAGACCGGCCAGCTGGACAAGGAATTGCTGGAGGCAACCAGAGACAATATCGGCAAAGCAATGGCAGACCTTCGCGACCTCTCCGGCAGTCTCAACAGCGACCGGATACGATATAGCCCCATTCACGAAACCCTGATGCGGGAAGCGGATGGTATTAACCGGACGGGAACCATTCTCGCCGAGGTTCAGATAGAGGGAGAAGCGCGGGAGATGGAGCCGCAGAAAAAGCTGATCCTATGCCGGATCCTGCAGGAAAGTATCCAGAACTGTCTCAAACATTCCGGCGCCTCACGCATCTTGATCCTATGCCGCTATCTGACGGAAGGGGTCTACGTTTCGATACAGGACAATGGCAAAGGCTTCAATACCGGCCTGATACTTCAGCGCGGCAATGGCCAGGGCCTCAACAATATTCAGACCCGCGTCCGGCTCACAGGCGGAACATGCAGCATACACAGCCTTTTGC
>Ga0193716_1000964_pt1 | contig 17075 bp, 12 predicted proteins | sample U2c1metaG_FD_145901 | JGI IMG/M metagenome (GOLD analysis project Ga0193716, IMG submission 145901) | Soil microbial communities from a riparian zone of the East river system, Colorado, United States - U2c1 | ecosystem: Environmental > Terrestrial > Soil > Riparian zone | place: USA: East River...
CGATCACCCGTCCCAGCGCGTCGGCCTCGATCGGGTCACCGAGAATGGTGCCGGTGCCGTGCGCCTCGACGTAGTCGACGGTGCGTGGGTCGATGCCCGCGTCCTTGTAGGCCTTGCGCAGCACTTCGGCCTGAGCGTCGGGGTTCGGCGCCAGCATGCCGTTGGACCGGCCGTCGTGGTTGACCGCGCTGCCCGCGATGACGGCGATGATCTCGTCACCGTCACGCCTGGCGTCGGCGACGCGCTTGAGCACCACCATCCCGGCGCCCTCCGAGCGGGCGTAGCCGTCGGCGTCCTGCGAGAAGGACTTGATCCGGCCGTCCGGCGCAAGCACGCCGCCGACCTCGTCGAAGCCGACGGTCACCATCGGTGTGATCAGCGCATTGGTGCCGCCGGCGATCACCACGTCGGCATCGCCAGCGCGCAGCGCCTTGACCCCTTCGTGGACGGCCACCAACGACGACGAGCACGCGGTGTCGATCGTCATCGACGGGCCGCGGAAGTCGAAGAAGTAGGACACCCGGTTGGAGATGATCGCGCTCGAGTTGCCGGTGATGGCGTAGGGGTGCGCGACCGAGGCGTCGGACACCGACAGGTAGCTGTAGTCGTTGAGCGAGCTGCCGACGTAAACGCCGACGCTGCCGCCGCGCAGGCTCGACGCCGGAATCCTGGCGTGCTCCAACGCTTCCCAGGTGAGTTCCAAGGCCAACCGCTGCTGCGGATCGATGTTGTCGGCTTCCATCTTCGACAGTGCGAAGAACTCGGCGTCGAAGCCCTTGATGTCCGAGAGGTAGCCGCCCCTGGTGCGCGCCTTGGCGACTCGCTCGGCGATCCGAGGCTCCTCGAGGAACTCCTCCCACCGCCCCTCGGGAAGGTCGGTAACGGAGTCGCGACCCTCGAGCAGCGCCTGCCACATCTCGTCGGGGGTGTTCAGGTCACCAGGAAAGCGCGTACCGATGCCCACGATGGCGATGTTCGCCAGATCCTCGTCGACGGTGCGCGTCCAGTCCTCGGCGCCCTCGACGTACTCCTCTTCCGGTTCGCCCTCGACGATCACCGTGGCAAGCGCCTCGATGGTCGGGTGCCGGAAGGCCATGGTCGCCGTCACGACGACCCCGGTGTAGTCCTCGATGTCGCTAGCCATCGCCACGGCGTCACGGGAGGCCATGCCCAACTCGATCAGCGGCGCGGACTCGTTGACGGAGTCCGGCGACGTATTCGTCGCGTTGGCGACCCAGTTGCGCATGAACTCACGCAGCTCGGGCACCGAGACGTGGGTACGCGGCTCCGGCCGATCTTCGGCGGGTGATTGCGAATTGTCTTCTGCGTCAGTCATCTTCACTGTGCTCACTGTTCATCTTCGCCGCCAAATCGGCCTGGTAACGGGCCGCGTATTGCGAGATCAGTCGGTCTGATCGGGGTAGTCGTTGGACACCTTGCCGCTGCGCAGGCTGCCGTCGAGGTAGCCCGCGCGGCAGGCGCTGCGGCCGATCTTGCCGCTGGAGGTACGCGGGATCGCCCCTGCGGAGGTCAGGAGCACGTCGCGAACGGTGACGCCGTGCCGCACGGCGATCGCGGCCCGGATGTCGTCGGTGATCGGCTGCTGGTCGAGCTTGTGTGCACCCGCGGCACGCTCGCCGACGATGACCAGCTGCTCGGAGGTGTCGTCGGGGTCGAACTTGAGTCCCGAGTGCGCACTGTCGAAGACCTCGCGCGGCAGCTGATTTGCGGACACCGAGAACGCGGCGACGTAGCCGACGCGCAGTGCCTTGCTGGCCTCCTGCGCCGAGTACTCCAGGTCCTGCGGATAGTGGTTGCGTCCGTCGATGATCACCAGGTCCTTGACGCGGCCGGTGATGTACAGGTCGCCGTCGTGGAACGAGCCGTAGTCGCCTGTGCGAACCCACAATCCGTCGTCGGGAACCCCGTCGGCGTGCGACGTCTCGATCCGCGACTTGAGGATGTTCTGGAAGGTCGCAGCCGTCTCGTCGGGCTTGCCCCAGTACCCGGTGCCCATGTTCTGGCCGTGCATCCAGATCTCGCCGATCTGGCCGTCGGGCAGCTCGGTGGCCGTCTCGTTGTCGACGATGGTGACCCAGACGGCGACGCCGACCCGGCCCGCGGATGCCTGGGCGACGGCAGATGGCGAGTCCTCGGCCACCTCGACGAACTGGTGCTTGTTGAGCGCGTTGCGGTCGACGTAGACGATCTTCGGCGGCTCGTCGACGGGGGTGGCCGATACGAACAGCGTTGCCTCGGCCAGACCGTAGGACGGCTTGATGGCCTCGGGCTTGAACCCGTACTCCGCGAACGCCTCGTTGAACCTACGCACGGTGGCGGCCGAGATCGGCTCGCTGCCGTTGAGGATGGCCTTCACGTTCGACAGGTCCAGCGGCGGCTCGCCCTCCTTGGGCAGACCGCGCGCTGCGGCGTGGTCGAAGGCGAAGTTCGGCGCCACCGAGATGACTCCACCGGTTTCGCCTTCCTTGCGCGCCATCTCCCGGATCCACCGACCGGGCCTGCGGACGAATGCGGCCGGAGTCATGAACACCACGTAGTGGCCGATCATCGGCGACACCATGGCGGTGATCAGACCCATGTCGTGGAAGAACGGCAGCCAGGACACGCCGCGGTCGCCTTCTTCGCCGCCGATCGCCTCGATCACCTGCACCACGTTGGTGGCCAGGTTCAGGTGGGTGATCTGCACGCCGGTCGGGGTGCGCGTCGAGCCGGACGTGTACTGCAGATAGGCGACCGTGTCGAAGTCGACGTCGACCTGCTCCCAGGTGGCGGCAACCTCGTCGGGCACCGCATCGACGGCGATGACGCGGGGACGTTCGTTGGCAGGCCTGCTGCGGAAGAACTTCCGCACGCCCTCGGCGGACGCGGTGGTGGTCAGGATCGCGGACGGCTTGCAGTCATCCAGGACGGAGTGCAGGCGGCCGACGTGGCCGGGCTCGGCGGGGTCGAACAACGGGACCGCGACTCGGCCTGCGTACAGGGTGCCGAAGAACGCGACGAGGTAGTCGAGGTTCTGCGGGCACAGGATCGCAACGCGATCGCCGGGTTGGGTGACCTGCTGGAGACGTGCGGCAAGCGCCTTGTTCCTCAGACTGAACGTCGCCCAGTTCAGGTCGCGCTCGACGCCGTCCCGCTCGGTGGAGAAGTCGATGAACCGGTAGGCGAGGTTGGCGCCGCGGACCTTGGCCCACTTCTCGACGTGCCGCACCACGCTGCCGTTGTCGGGAAACCGGATCTGGCCGTCCTTCAGGAACGGGTTGTGGAATCCCATTTCATTCTCCTGTCAAAGCTGTTTCGAGGCCCGCTCGCCACCGGGCCTCTTTCGCACGGGGTGTCCGGGCCGACGCGTCGTCGGCCGTCCGCCGGTACGTCAAACCCCGAGAATCGTACCGGGGTGTTGGCGCTGGCCACGGGACGCCGATCAAGTGTCCTCGCGTCGATGCCCGAACCCTACTCTTACGTTTCTCTTAATGTTAGGCGAGCTCAGGGCACAGGCCAAATCGTCTGACGGATCTTTACTCAACCGTGTTTCGGGTGCGGCGCGTTGTCGATCAGTCCCTGAGCCCATCCCAGCGTCCACTGGGTGGAGGTCTTGCCGTCCAGGCTCCAGAACTCCGGGGTGTTGTACAACGCGTGCACCGGCTGACCGGCGCCACCGCTGAGCACCTCGAGCGTCTGCGGGAGGTTCACGATCGAGAACGCGGACTCGGGTGCCGCGCAGATCAAGTCGCCCCTCGCACAGATCTGGTTGGTGCGATCGTTCAACGTGCCGAACCCGCCGGGCCGCGCACCGGTCATGGTCAATCCCAGCGACGACAGCGCAGGTACCTCGGCCAGCGTGATCTCAGCGCCCTGGCCCGCGGGGTTGGGGCCGATGTCCTGGCCGACGCTGTCCTGCCTGCGGCCGTCGGCGATCAACGTCACACCGAGCACCAGGTCCGCGTCGATAGGCCCCTTGCCGTTGCCGATGTCGCTGGCGATGTCCCCCGCGATCACCGCACCCTGCGAGAAGCCGACGATCACGTAACTCGTCAGCGGGCAGTCGGCGTTCATCTTGGTCAGCGCCGCGAGGGAGGCACGCATGCCCTCAGCGCGGCTGTCGTTGTACGACATCTGCTTGTCCGCCGAGAACGGATTGTGGAACTGCGCGGTGTACGGAACCGTGTACTCGCCAACGCGGTCGGCGCCGAACGCACCCCGAATCGGGTTGGTCACGTTGAGCAGCAGCGCAATCGGGAACTGCGTCGGGTTCAGCGGATCCATTTGTGGCGACGACTCCCAGGTCCCTGGGATCGAGAACAGCTGGACGTCGGGGCAGCTGGCGTCCTGGGACTCCGGCCGCGGCTTGGACGACGTCGGCGGAACCCCCGTCGGCGGGATGGCGCCGGTGCTGGGCGGCAACGCGGTCGGCGGGGTGTCGGGCTGACGCAGCCAGACCACCACTGCGGCGACGACGACGGCGACCAGCACGGCAACGGCCCCGGCTGCGGCCAGGGCAAGGATGCGGTGACGCTTGCGTCGAGTGGTGGGCATGTTCTCCTGCTAGCAGAGTCGTTCGGTTGCGATGCGAATGTAGTCGGCGGTGACCGAGTTGACCTGACCCGCGGGGGGCGCCTGCGCACTGAGGTGCGAGTCACGGACGTCGCCGCGCACCATCGGCATCACGAAGTCCCACACCGCTTGGTCGCTGTGGTTGGCCGCGCGGGCCTGGCACACGTACGAGCCGATGCTCAATGCCACCAGTTCGCTGGACGGATGCACACCTGCCGCGGTGAGCGCTTCGAGGTACGCCCGCTGCTTGGGCGTCTCCTGCACGACACCGGACATACCGCCGTCCGGTTCGGGCTGCTGCGCGACGACCAGCGCCCCCGAACCCGCAGGAGCGGTCTCCGAGGTCGGCATTCCCATCGTGGCAATCACCCCATCGGTCATACCGCAGCCACTGACCAGCAACGCGGCGCAGGCGACGGTACCCAGCGCGCGCGAACGGGGTTGCCCCTTTGCTAGACCGGTTACCGGCGCAGGCGTGTGTCGCACGCCTCCAAGGTACCGGCTGGCCGGAGCGGCCCGTTCGCGGTGTTTGCCGGCGGGTCGACTACTTGATCGCCGCGGTGAGGTCGCCTGACATCGCCGCCAGCTGCGGACCCCATGTACCCCAGTCGTGCTGACCGCCGGTCGGGAAGTCGAAGTGCCCGTTGTGGCCGCCCACGCTGCGGTAGTGCGAGTAGAACGTGCGGTTGCTGCCGGATGCCTGATCGCAGTAGCCGATCATCGCAGCCGGGTCGCTGCACGTCAGGGTCGCCGGGCTGAACACCCACAGCCGGGTGTTGTTGTCCGACAACAGCTGGACGTGCACGTCGGGGTCGTGCCACTTCCACCGGCCCAGCTGTGGCAAACCCCACATGTTGCGGGTGTCCACGCCACCGAACTGCGCAAGGCCCGCAGTGATGGCGCCGTTCAGCGCAGTCTGCGACGGGGTGAGGAAGCCCGACAGCGAGCCGGCGTACCGGTACCGGTCGGGGTGGAATGCGGCCATCATCAGGGCGCCGGTACCACCCTGGGCGGCGCCGACGATGCCGTGCCCGCCGGGCGCGAGGCCCTTGTTGGCAGCCAGCCAGTCCGGCAGCTCACTGGACAGGAAGGTCTCCCACTGTCGACCGCCGTCCTGCTCCCAGTCGGTATAGAGGCTCCACGCGCCGCTGGCGGGAGCGGCAACGGAGACACCCTTTCCTGCGAGCGTGTTCATCGCGTTGCCCGCCGTCACCCAGTTGCTGACGTCGGGGGCGGCGTTGAACGCGTCGAGCAGGACGACCGCGTGCGGCCCGCCTGCCTGGAACGCCACCGGGATGTCGCGGCCCATCGCGGCCGAGGGCACCATCAGGTACTCGACGGCTGCAGCCTTCGCGAGGGTCGGACTCACCGCCCACAGCCCCGTGGCCAGCGCCACCACACACATCGCTCGAAACAGCACCGAGAGCAGCCTCATACCCACCTCTGTTTGGTCGCCACGTATCACCTATGGGTCCCCCGCAGGCCCGTTGTAGTGAATCACATCACGACGACGGGCGGCACGGTAAACGAACCGACGGCGACGACCCGTTGGGGTCGCCGCCGTCGGACGTTCGTTCTAGCCGTTCCTAGCCGCCAGAGGTGGCAGCCGCCTGCTGCGTGGCGGGCACCGCGCTGGGGTCACCTGGCGTCGCGCCAAGCACCCGCTGAATGTCCGGCTTCATCTGCTGCAACTGGGAGCCCCAGTAGGGCCAGTCGTGCACGCCGTTCTGCGGGAAGTTGAACACGGCGTTCTTGCCGCCCGCGGCGATGTAGTTCGTCTGGAACGTCTTGTTCGTCCGCAGCGTGAAGCCCTCAAGGAACTTCGCGTTGAACAGGTTGAACCCGCTGGTGCCCGCGCTGAGATCCGACGGGGTGCCGTCACCGCAGTAGATCCACATGCGGGTGTTGTTGGCTACCAGCGAGCCCATGTTGACCATCGGGTCGTTGCGCTTCCACGCGGGATCGCTCGACTCGCCCCACATGTCCTTGGACTTGAAGCCGCCCGCGTCACCCATCGAGGTGCCGACCAGCATGGGCCACCAGCCCTCGGACAGGTTGAGGAAGCCCGAAAGCGATGCCGCATACGGGAACTGATCCGGGTGGTAGATCGCCAGGGTCAGCGCGGCCGAACCGGCCATCGACAGACCGACTGCTGCGCTGCCGGTCGGCTTCACCTGCTTCTGCGCTGCCAGGTAGGCGGGCAGTTCCTGGGTGAGGAACGTTTCCCACTTGTAGGTCTGGCATGCACCGGTCTTACTGCAAGCCGGTGAGTACCAGTCGCTGTAGAAGCTGGACTGTCCACCGACGGGCATCACCACGGAGAGGCCGGACTGGTAGTACCACTCGAAGGCCGGGGTGTTGATGTCCCAGCCGTTGAAATCGTCCTGAGCGCGAAGGCCATCCAGCAGATACACGGCGGGCGAGTTCGGGCCACCGCTCTGGAACTGGATCTTGATGTCGTGCCCCATGCCAGCCGACGGGACCTCGAGGTACTCGACCGGCAAGCCCGGCCGGGAGAATGCGCCAGCAGTCGCCGCGCCGCCGACGACGCCAACCAGTCCGGGCAGCGCTACCGCTGCCAGGGCCGCGACCGCAAAGCGGCGCGCCATCTTTCCAACGAAACTCATGCTTCTACATATCCAATCTGTCGTATGCCGCGCCCGGCCAGGGTCATCAGACCACTCCGCGACGCCCGTGTAGTGAACCACACCTATGTGGCATCCCTCATCTCCTGCGGTTGCACTCCTGGTCACCGCTCAGCCGTTGAGTGTGGTGATCAGGTCGGGCTTGAGGGCCTGCAATTGCGTGCCCCAATAAGCCCAAGAATGGTTCCCAGCGGGTGGGAACTGGAAGGTGGCGTTGGTGCCACCGGCCGCGACGTACTTCTCCTGGAATCGCAGATTGCTGCCAATGGCAAGTGATTCCAGGCTGCTTGCGCTGACCGTCAATCCGGGGTCGACGTTCTCGTCGGCCGGGCCGCCGCCAGGCGCGCAGTAGATCCACAGCCGTGTGCCGTTGCCCACGATGCGGGCGACCTGCAGGAGCGGGTCATTGCGCCTCCACGCGGGGTCCCACGGTGGACCCCACATGTTGTCGACGTTGTAGCCACCGGCATCGAGCATCGCGACGCGGATGGCCTGCTTCATGAACAGCGTCGACGGGTTGAGGAAACCCGACAGCGACGCCGCGTAGCTGAACTGCGCGGGGTGGTACGCCGACAGGATCAGCGCGGCACCGCCAGCCATCGACAAGCCGACCACACCGTTGCCGGTCGCCGAGACCTGCTTGTTGGCGGCCAACCACTGCGGTAACTCATTGGTGAGGAACGTTTCCCACTTATAGGTATAGGGCTGGTTGTTGAAACTCGATGGTGAGTACCAGTCGGAGTAGAAGCTCGACTGCCCGCCGACGGGCATGACCACCGAGATGCCCGACTCGAAGAACCACTCGAATGCAGCCGTGTTGATGTCCCAGCCATTGAAGTCGTCCTGGGCGCGCAGACCGTCCAATAGGTAGACGGCTTTGTGTCCGCCTCCGTTGGATGTCGGCGCCGGGGCGCCTCCGCCCTGGAACTGGACGTGCACATTCCTTCCCATCGCCGTCGAGTAGACGTCTAGGTACTCGACTGGCAGACCTTCTCTTGAGAAGGCGGAGGCCACCGGCGTCCCGCCGAGCACCGTCAGCGCGGGAAGCGCCAACACCGCGGCAGCGGCGACCGACGCGCGTCGGACCGCCATCCGCAGGGCGCCGAAGCGCATAGATGTACCCATTGCAGCTCTTACCATCCAATTTCGTATGTCCGGCGCCGCGTGCAGCGGCGGTGTCCGTGGCACAGCTCATGGCAAGCGATGAATCAACTGATTGCTTATCGCCTCAACATGGCTGGAGCGTTACCCCGGGCGCAACCAAAGCAGAAGAGCGAGCCGACGAACAAATCAAGGAGACGTTCGTCACGGCCCCGTCGCAGGGAGGCCGGTGTACGGCGCGACCTTCGGCGCAGGTGGCTCCAGACCGCATCGTTCCAGCTCATAGCGCGGCACGCGATTGATCCGGTACCGGGTGAACTCGGATGCGTGGAGCAGATTCGACAGGAACCGTCGCGGTCCCATGGGCGCACGCACCGAGTTGAGCATGGCGTCGGTGGCCGGGCAGGCCAGCGCGGCCTCGGCCTGGGCCACCCACTCCTCGTTGAGGTACGGCGGGATGAACGGATACTCCTTGAGGAATGGGCCCTCGGCGACCGCCCAGTCCGGGAACAGATTCTTGTCGTGGCCGATGCGGCCGTCCTCGATCCGCGCGGTGTGCGCCGCCAACGGGTTGGCCAACCCGATCTGGTCGATCACCCGAACGTCGAGGCCGACGTTCATGCCGAGCATCCCGAGGTTGGTGAAGAACACCGTGTGCGGCCCGATCTGCTTCTTCACCGGAGGCGAGCCGGGTGGCGGGGGTGGCGGCGGTATGGCGGGCACCACGTCCCACTGGTCGTAGTTGCCAGAAGGCAGCAGCAGCGCACCGTCTGGCGTGTTGTCGATTGCGCTGAGCACCGCGCGCATGCGCGGGTAGTCCAGGTAGTCGGCGGCAGTGAGCGGGTGCGCGTGACCGGTGGCCTGTGCGTAGAAGCGGCGCTCGTCGACGATGCCCGAGTAGGTCACCCTGGTGGCGTCGGCACCCATCCCCGGCGACGTCGCCGCCCACGCCGACCAACCCACGACGGCCAACCAGATCGCGCTGGTGGCCCCGGCCAGCAGGTAGCCGGTCGCCCTTCCGATCCTGGTGCCGCCCGGCAGCACGACGGGGATGACCGCGACGGGCAACAGAAGACAGAAGAGCGGGGTCAGCAGCACCCTGCCGTGCATGAAGTCGCCACCCTGCCGAATCCAGTAGACCGCCTGTACCAGCCCGCTGATGAGCATGAAAAGCACTACCGCAGGCGGACTTTGGATCGACCGCGCGAGTCGCCCGTAGCCGGGCGGGACCTGGTGTCGAGCCCACCACGGCATCGTTCTCGACGCGTAGAGCACCAGCCCGATCGCCGCGAGCAGCATCACCGGCGCCCACAACATGTAGGGCTTGTTGAAGTTGGTCAGGTACAGGAAGCCCTGCTGCCACTTGGACCCCGTCGCATCCTTCGCGATCGCGGTGCCGGGTACCAGCAGGCCGTAGTAACCCATCCGGAAGATCTGGTAGGCAACGGGCAACAAGCCTCCCGCGATCACGATCAGCAGCCGCCGCTGCCAGCCACGGGCGGCGACGAGCATCATCACCAGCGCCAGCCCGCCGATCAACGCCAGCTCGGGCCGGACGAGGACGCTCAGCCCGGCGACGAACGCCAGCGACCCGTCGAAAACCCGGCTCGTCGCGCTCTTCTCCTGCGGTTCGCCTGGGCCGGCCGGGGCTGCGGGCAGCCGCAGCGCCTGCGACCAGCACACCATCATCCACCAGAGCAGCCCGAGATAGGCCAGCACCAAACCGTTTTCGAGCCCCGAGGTGGCGAAGTCTCGTGCGGGCGGGATCGCGATGTAGACCAGCATGCCTGCGGGCAGCAGCAGCGCCCTGCGACCTCGCAGCCCCGGTGCGTACAGTCGCCCGGTGCCGAGCATCGCGAAGACGATGCCGAGCACGCTGAGCACCAATGCCAGTGTCAGAGCTACGTATTCGAGCTGCGCCGAACCACCGACCCAGGCGCCCAAGGTGACGAGGTAGGACCACGCCGTCGAAGTGTTGGCCTCCACCCGCTCGCCCGCGTTGAACACCGGGCCGTTGCCCGCCAGCAGGTTTCGTACCGTCCGCAGGACGATCAGGCCATCATCGGCGATCCAGCGCCGCTGCCACCCACCCCAGCCGAACAGCCCGGCGACCACCAGCACGCCCAGCCAGAGGCTGACCCTGACCGTGATGTCATAGGGAAACGCAGGCCAACGCGCGAACCGGAGCGCGGCGGCCGAACTCGGCCGGTCAGCTGAAGTAGACGGCCGCACCAATGGTTCCGATCAACGCCACGCCGAGCAGCTGCAGCACGCGGTCACGCAGCACGATGTCCTCGGGCTCGCCGGCCATGCCGCCGTCCACGTCGACGGCGTAGCGCAGGATCGCGATCGTGAACGGGACCATCGAGATGGCGAACCAGGATCCGTCCGTGATGCGGTCCCGCTCGAACGCCCACAGTCCGTAACACACCACCACGGCGGTCGCCGACAGCGTCCAGACGAACCGGAGATAGGTGCTGGTGTAACTCTCCAACGACTTGCGGATCTTGGCACCGGTGCGTTCGGCAAGCTGCAACTCGGCGTAGCGCTTGCCCGCCGCCATGAACAGCGAACCGAAGGCCATCACCAACAGGAACCACTGCGAGAGGGGAATGTCCGCGGCCGCGCCGCCCGCGATGGCACGGATCAGGAAGCCCGACGAGACGATGCAGATGTCCAGCACGGCTTGATGTTTGAGCCCGAAGCAGTAGGCCAGCTGGATGGCGATGTAGATCGCGATCACCAACGCCAGGTTGGGTGTGGTGAACCAGGAGATCACCAGCGACCCGACGGCCAGCAGCACCGCCAGCGAGTACGCCAACGGCTCGGGCACCACCCCTGCGGCGATCGGGCGGAATCGCTTGGTGGGGTGCGCGCGGTCGGCCTCGACGTCACGGGCATCGTTGATGAGATAAATGGACGAGGCCGCCAGGCTGAACGCGACGAAGGCGATGCCGACCTTGATCACCACGTCGCGGAAGTCGTAGTGGACGTCACCGCCGAGCGCGAACAGCGGCGCGACGAGGACGAGCAGGTTCTTCACCCATTGCCGCGGCCGCAACGCCTTGATGATCCCGGTGAACAAGTTCTTCGGCGGGCCGGCGACTGACGCCGATTCCTCACTCATCGGTGCCTCCTTCGACCCGGTCTGCAAGCCGGCTCACGACCTTGGCCACCACCGCGCCGACGGCCACTCCCGTGACGACGTCGGACGGATAGTGCACGCCGAGTACCAAGCGGGACAACGCCATCGGTGGCACCAAGACGACGGGCAGTGGAAGTCCGGTGACCCGACCCAGCAGAATCGCCGCTGCCGTCGTCGACGTGGCGTGCGCCGAAGGGAAACTCAGCCGACTCGGCGTGCCGACGTTGACGGCGATCGACGGGTGTGAAGGCCGTTGGCGCTTCACGATGCGCTTGATCACGACCGCCGCGGCGTGTGCGAGAAACGCTCCGACACCAGCGGTCAGCCAGGCCCGGCGTCGCGCGGGCTGTAGCACCGCACCGAGCACCGCGACTCCGGCCCAGCCCGCACTGTGCTCGCCGAAGTGGGACAGCGCGCGCGCACCACTGAGCACCCCGGGTCGACCCGCCAGTGTCGACTGCACCGCGACCAGCACCGCGTCCTCACCGCGCGCGGGCGCAGCTGTCTCGAGGCTCATCCGAGCCGAGCGCCCTCAGCCGCAGGAAGCAGAACGGTCTCCCACTTCTGCTTGCTCGACAGCACCGGCAGCGCGGCGCGGTAGACCTTGCGCATGCGATTGAACTTGCGGGCAAGGCGCGCTTGACGTTTCAGCGACTCGCGAAGCAGTTCGAGCATCTTCTCGCGGTCGCGCTGCCGGTAGACGACACCGCGTCCATCCGCCGTGGTGACGGTGACGCCGTCGACGTTGCACAGCGAGAACCACCGGGCGTCCTGGGTGGCGACGTTGATCTGCGGACGGATGTGGTGCTCGGGGTCGTGTGCCCGAAGCTGGTGGACGGCACCGCGGCTCACCCGCAGCGCGATCGCGACCGGGCTGGTGGGGATGTTCACCTTCTTGCGCCACCGCTTGTCCGACGGCGTCGGTAGCGCGGTCGCACTCGGCAGCACGACCGCGTCGGGATACTGCTGACGCATCGCCCGCACGTCGGGTAGCGCGGACTCGAGGATCGAGAAGATGTGCTCGGGCCCGGCCAGGAAGTCGTCCATTGCCTTGTTTTGGATGGCAACGGTCGAATACTCAAGGCAGAGCAGGTGTTTCAACGTCGCCTTCAAATGGCTCGCGATCAGGCCACGGATGTTGCCGTCCCAGTGCATGGCCGCGACGACCAAGCGGTTGCGCAGGTGGAAGTAGGCCTGCCAGTCGATGGCGTCGTCCTTGTCACTCCACGCCATGTGCCAGATCGCGGCGCCGGGCAGCGTCACGGTCGGATAGCCGTGCTCCCCCGCCCGCAGGCCGTAGTCGGCGTCGTCCCACTTGATGAACAACGGCAGCGGCTGACCGAGTTCCTCGGCAACCGACCGCGGGATCATGCACATCCACCAGCCGTTGTAGTCGACGTCGATGCGCCGGTGCAGCAGCCTGCTGCGCAACTCCTCTTCGTCGTTGAGCGGATACTTGGCGAAGTTGTGGTCGTACTCGGTGTTGACCGCGCCGGTCCACATGAAGTTCTCTTGGTCGACCATCTCGCCCATCACGTGAAGATGCGATGGCTCTTGCAGATTCAGCATCTGTCCGCCGACCAGCGTCGGCACCTTGGCGAACCGGTTCAGCGCGAGCGCGCGCAGGATCGAGTCCGGTTCGATGCGGATGTCGTCGTCCATGAACAGGATCTGCTCACAGTCGGTGTTCTTCAGCGCCTCGTACATCACCCGGCTGTAGCCGCCGGATCCGCCGAGGTTCGGCTGATCGTGCACGGAGAGCCTGTTGCCCAGCGCCGCAGCGGCGTCGTCGAACCCGGGATGGTCTTTCGCCTTGCTGGTGCCCTGGTCGGTGACGATGACCGCACCGATCACCTCGTCCACCAACGGATCCGACGTCAGAGCGGCGAGCGCGCTCACGCAGTCGGCCGGCCGGTTGAAGGTCGGGATGCCCACCGCGACGTTGGCCCGGCCGGGGGCGGCCTGCGGTGCGTACCAGCCGGCGCTGTGCACCGTGACCGGCGAGTTCGTGGTGATGTCGAACCAGATCCAGCCGCCGTCCTCGAACGGGTCGATGCCGATCTCGAACTCGGCGACGGCGGGCTTTCCGGAATCACCACTGGAAACGGCGCTGCCGCCCACCGTGATTCGCGCGCCCGTCGCCTTCGATCGGTACACGTCCACCCGCGCGCTGCCGACCAACTCGACCCGCAGTACGACCGACTCGAGGATCGACCAGCGCCGCCAATAGCTGGCGGGGAAGGCGTTGAAGTAGGTGGCGAAGGAAACTTCCGACTCGGTGCCGATCTCCAGCGTGGTGCGGGTGGGTGCGTGCGCACGCCGCGCGTTGGTGGTCGACTCCTCGATGTAGAGCTTGCGGACGTCAAGGGGTTCGCCGGGACGCGGCAGGATGACGCGGGACAGCAGGCTGACCGCTCGGGTCTGCCCGGTGTCCAGCGCGCCGGACGGAATGTCGCTCATGCTGGGCTACTTTCGTCTTCGGCAAGCGGCGCACCATCGACGAGGTGCGGCGCCAGCGTGTTGTCGTACATGTTCAGCGCGCTGGCAATCGCCATGTGCATGTCGAGGTACTGGTAGGTACCCAGCCGGCCGCCGAACAGCACCTTGGCCGACGCCGTCTCCGACCTGGCCCTGGCGCGGTACGCCGCGAGCAGTGTGCGGTCGGCTTCGGTGTTGATCGGATAGTAGGGCTCATCCTCGTCATCGGCGAACCGCGAGAATTCCCGCATGATCACGGTCTTGTCCGTCGGGTACGCCCGCTCGGGATGGAAGTGACGGAATTCGTGGATGCGGGTGTAGGGCACGTCGGCGTCGTTGTAGTTCATCACGGGCGTGCCCTGGAAGTCCCCGGTCGCCAGCACCTCGAGCTCGAAGTCCAGAGTGCGCCAGCCCAGCCGGCCCTCGGCGTAGTCGAAGTAACGGTCCAGCGGACCGGTATAGACGACAGGCGCATTCGGATGCGCAGCACGAAGTTCTTGGCGCACGTCGAACCAATCGGTGTCCAACCGCACCTCGATGCGTTCGTCGGCGGCCATGTTCTTCAACCAGGCGGTGTAGCCGTCGACGGGCAAACCCTCGTAGGTGTCGTTGAAGTACCGGTTGTCGAACGTGTAGCGGACCGGCAGCCGGGTGATGTTGCCTGCGGGCAGTTCCTTCGGGTCGGTCTGCCACTGCTTGGCGGTGTAGGCCTTGACGAACGCCTCGTACAGCGGGCGCCCGATCAGTGAGATGGCCTTCTCTTCGAGGTTCTGCGCGCCCTCGGTCTTGAACTCGGCGGCCTGCTCCTTGATCAGCGCCCTGGCCTGATCGGGGGTGAAGTACTTGCCGAAGAACTGCGACACCAAGCCGAGTCCCATCGGGAACTGGTAGGCCTGCCCGCCGTGCATGGCGTAGACGCGGTGCTGGTAGCCGGTGAAGTCGGTGAACTGCCGCACGTAGTCCCAAACCCGCTTGTTGGACGTGTGGAACAGGTGCGCACCGTACTTGTGCACTTCGATGCCGGTGCTCGGCTCGTCCTCGGAGTAGGCGTTGCCGCCGATGTGGGGTCGGCGGTCGACCACCAGAACGCGCTTGCCGAGTTGTGTCGCCACGCGCTCGGCGATCGTCAGACCGAAGAATCCGGAACCGACGATGAAGAGGTCATAGCGGCCGGTGGTTGGGGTTTCCCCGCTTGCCGGAGAGGGAGCAGCGACCCTGGGATCTGTTGAGGTCATCGGCAGCAAGGGTATCGGACTCCGGGGTCGTCACCCGAATGCCTCGTCGGCCCGCGGCAGGTCGCAATTCGCTCACGATTCCGCATCGTCCCTCCAGTCTCAGTAGTCACATCCGTACCATCGACCACGTCGGTATTGACGGACTCAACAGACGAGGACGCCGTTGCCGACGAACCGACCACAACCAGCAGCTATCACATGTAGCCGATGTCAAGCCCAGTAATTCGAATGGAGACTTCCGTGCCGAACCGCCGCCGACGCAAGCTCTCGACAGCCATGAGCGCAGTCGCCGCCCTGGCCGTCGTAAGTCCAGTCGCCATAGCCGCGCTTTCCGACGTGTCCAGCACCACCAACGCCGAACCGCAACAGCGTGAGTTCGTGCAGGCGTCGCTGGTCACCGACCTGCCAAGCGAGCTCCTCGGAGCGTTGTCGCAGGGCCTGTCGCAGTTCGGGGTCAACCTGCCGCCGATGCCGACGGGCCTCCTCACGGGGTCCGGCGCGCCGTCGTCGTCGTTGTTGACGTCGCCTCTGACCAGCCCCGGCCTGACCGCGCCCGGTTTGACTAGTCCTGGCCTCACGAGCCCTGGTCTGACCGCGCCTGGCCTGACCCCGCCGAGCGGCCTCACCACACCGGGTCTGACCACGCCTGGTCTCACGACGCCGGGGCTCACCACCCCAGGTCTCACGACGCCGGGGCTGACCGCTCCCGGGCTGACCGCTCCTGGCGCCACTGTGCCGGGCCTCAGCGTGCCCCCAGTCTCGGCGACGACGCCTGGCCTGACCGGCACCAGCCTGACCAACCCGGCACTGACCAACCCCCTGTTGACAAGTCCCACCGGTGCAACGACCGGCCTGACCACCCCGAGTGCAACCGGTTTGACCGGCTTGGGTGCCCCTGGCGAGATCCCGATCGGCGCTCCTACCGGACTCGGACTCGACCCGTCGGCGGGCACCTACCCGATCCTCGGCGGCGATCCGTCGCTCGGTCTCGGTGCACCCGCCGCCAGCAGCGGCAGCGGTGGCTTGCTCGGCGACCTGGGCAGCGCAGCCCAGACGCTCGGCGCCGGCCAGGCGATCGACCTGCTCAAGGGCATGGTGATGCCGATGATCACCGGTGCCATCCAGCAGGGTGCCGCGGCACCGGCGGCCGCAGCTGCTGCTCTCCCGGCAGCAGCCGCCCCGGCCTAAGAACCCGAACCGAAACGGCACCGCAGAAGCCATCACCGGCTCTGCGGTGCCGTTGCGGGATTGAGGCTTGACATTGCTGGGTACATAACCCCGTGTCGAAACTCTGGTAACACCTGACCCATACGTAACATCAGTCCGTGCTGTCCCGCCGCAACGTGCCGTCGCTGCTGTTCTCGGCCGTGGTGGCAAGCGTCGTGATCCTGCCGTGGGCCGTCGACGGAATGCCGGGCGCTCGCGACGAGCAGCCATTGGCCACCAGGCCCATGATCGTCGAACGTCCCCTTACCGGCATCGGCGGCGGTGAGACCGTCCGCGAGGTGCATCAGGAGACGCCGTTCTCCATGGTGGCGCTCACCGCGGACGACATGACCGGCATGTCGGCACGCGTCCGCGCCAAGCAGTCCGACGGTTCGTGGGGCCCCTGGTACGAGGCCGAGGCGCTCGACGGTGTCGGCGAGGGTTCAGGTGGCTCGCCTGGCACCGACCCGGTCTTCGTCGGCCGCACCACCGCCGTGCAGATCGCCGTCAAGCGGCCCGAGGGCGCCACCCCGACCGTGCCCGCACCCGAAGGCAAGAAGCCCGACCTCGGCTACGTGCCCGCGAACGTGGAAGAGCCGTTCGCGCAGAATCTCAACGCCGTTCTGATCAGCCCGCCGCAGGCCCCCGTCGACGTGCAGTGGGATCCGCCGACCGCGGTCACTGCACCCGGAT
>Ga0193716_1000965_pt1 | contig 17073 bp, 11 predicted proteins | sample U2c1metaG_FD_145901 | JGI IMG/M metagenome (GOLD analysis project Ga0193716, IMG submission 145901) | Soil microbial communities from a riparian zone of the East river system, Colorado, United States - U2c1 | ecosystem: Environmental > Terrestrial > Soil > Riparian zone | place: USA: East River...
ATTGCAGGGGAGTGGCGGAGTTGGCGAAGGTGCTGTCGATCCGTGCGGCAATTTCGGCTGTCTTGGTGGGGTCGTTGACCTTGACGCGGAACTGGCCGGTCTTGCTTTGGTCCGACAGGGTGCGTGCCTTGTCCATATAGTCGAAGTTGCCGAACATGTAGCCCTGGCTCATGTAGCTGATGTCCGGGGTCACCGCGGCGACCTGGAAGGTCCAGCTCATGGTGCCATCGATCTTCTGGACCATCGGGGAAGCGATGACGAAGGTGTCGCCGGTCTTGAGATGCCAGCGATCGGCCTGCATCTTGCTCACCAGCATGCCCCGGCGATTGTCGCGGATCAGCTGCCACTGTTGCGGCGTGATGGGCCATTCGGGCACCATCTTGGGCATGTTTTCGTCCATCATGTTGACGAACACGCGGTTCTTGGGATCCTGGATGTAGCCGCCGATAAAACTGCTGGAGGCGACCAAGGAGACGCCGGGCAGCCGTTCGATCTGGCGCGCCATCGCGATGGGGATCAGGCCGCTGAAGCGGGCGAAGGAAAAAATGCGGTCGTTGCGCGCCTCTTCCTTCAGCTTATCGAAGGTGGCGTTCATGCCGATGGTGAGGCCGAACAAAGTGAAGGCCAGCATCACGGACAGCAGAGTGAGGATGGCGCGGGCAGGCTTGCGCATGACCGCGGCCCAGACGAGGGGAAGGTATTTCATGCGGTGGCCATCCCGCGTTCGATCAGCTGGCCCTTGTCCATTTCCAGCTGACGGCTGGCGTGATCGGCAGCCTTGGGATCGTGGGTGACCATCACGATGGTCTTGTTGTGCTGGCGGTTGAGCTGCTGCAACAGGCTGAGAATTTCATCCGCCGAGGCACGGTCCAGGTCGCCGGTGGGCTCGTCGCAAAGCAGGATCGCGGGGTCACCGACGATGGCGCGGGCAATGCCGACGCGCTGTTGCTGGCCACCCGACATTTCGCCCGGCTTGTGGCTGGCGCGATCCTTGAGGCCCACGATCTCCAGCGCCACCGCGACGCGGCGCTGGCGTTCGGACTTGGAAAGGCTGGTGAGCAGAAGCGGCAGCTCGACATTGCCGGCTGCCGACAGCATGGGCATCAGGTTGTAGAACTGGAAGACAAAGCCGACATGGCCGCCGCGCCATTTGGTGAGCTGGCCGCCCGACATGTTTTCCAGATGCTCGCCGCCGACGATGACTTCGCCTGAGTCGGCGTGATCCAGGCCGCCGACCAGATTGAGAATGGTGGTCTTGCCTGAACCGGAGGGGCCCATCAGGGAGACGAATTCGCCTTCGGGAATTTCCAGGCTCAGCCCGTGCAGGACCTGGACGGATTCCTTGCCCCGTTTGTAGTTTTTGACGACCTGACGCAATGAAATGGCGGATGACATGCAAACCTCCGTGCGTGTGATTTTCGGCGCGTGACGCAATCCTGATATGTCATACGGTGTAGAATATATTGGAGATGGTCAAGCTCTCTTGTCTGAATAGGTATCTTGCATGACACGTTAGCAGAGTCCAGCGGCTTTTCTGACAAGCCGTCACAAGGGCAGGGCGTCGAAGGCGATGGTGGTGCGCGGCGAGGCCGCGCGAAGCGGAATTGTCCCGTGCCACATATAAGAGGGGAACAGGACCAGCCGTCCGGGAACTGGTTGAACAGCGCGGCGGATGGGGTTCTTCAGCGACAGATCCAGCGACGGCTCGCCGAACTTGATCCAGCCATTACGGGTGCCGGGATCCTTGGTTTCGTCCGGCACGCTCACGTAATAGCAGGAGCTGATCCAGCCCTGCGGATGCAGGTGGTTCACGTGAAAACCCTGGTCGCGCAGCAGCGATGACCATGCGCCGGCATAGCGAAAGCTTTTGCCGCGGCGCGCCAAGAAGGGATGCTGGTCATCCGGTGCAAGATCGGCAACGTAAGCGGCGAGCGCTTCTTCGATACGTGTCCGCAGCTTTTCCACCAGGGCATGGCCCGCGCCGAACAGGCCACCTTCGGTTTGCGTTCCGCCGCGAAGCGATTGTTCCAGGTAGGCGTCGGTTTGGGGATGCAGGCGTTCCAGATAGGTCCCGAGCTCGGCATTGAAACTTTCCATGCTGGAAAAGCCGTCCGGCGGCTCCAGGTCGAAGACGCGGATCAGGCTGTCATAGCCGTTCAGACTTTCGTCCTGCTCATCGCCCTGCAAGCGCCAGGCGGTCCCCAGAAGCGCCAGGCAGGTCTGGTCATGCGGCGCGAGGCGCAATCCCGCCTGGCAGAAGAATTCCGCTTTTTGCGGATCGCCGGCCATCAGGGCCGCGCCGGCAGCGCCGCTGAAAACCGTGGGATCGACGTCGCGACGCTTTGTAAGGGCCTCGTAGGCCGCCACCGCTTCGCCATGGCGCCCCGTCAGCATCAGGCTGCCGGCCCAGCCGGCCGCCGCTGCTGTGTCCAGCGGATCGCGCGCCAGCAGGCTGTTATAGATGTCCTCAGCCTCGGCGCCGCGCTTTTGCAATGCCAGCAGGCCCGCCTTTCCCAGTAGAATATCGCGGGTTTGCGGGGCCCGGTCGTAGGATGTGAGGTACTCCTGCGTCCGGCCCAGGCGATAGAGCAGGCTGTTATAGGCGTGGTGGAGGTGGGGATCGGACGGATTGCGGTCCAGCAGCTTCTTGTAAAGCTGCTCGCAATCCTCGAAGCGGCCCAGCTTGAAAAGAAGATCAATGCGGCGCTGGTCGGTGTTGGGCAGTTCCGGCGCCAGGGCATGGGCACGTTCCAGGTTTTCCAGTGCTTCGTCTGTCCGGTTCTGGCTGCCCAGTGCCACCGACAGGTTGTTGTGCAGCACGGCCTGGGCTTTCTTGTCCTGGACATGAAGCAGCGCCTTGCGCAACGGGGCCTCGGCCTCGGCGGGCTGGCCGATTTCCATCAGCACGGAACTCAGCGCCAAAAGAGCGTCGACATTGTCCGGAGCAAGGCGCAGTAGCCGGCGGAAGGTGGCTTGCGCCGCGCTGGGATCGCCCAACTTGCGCTGCGCATCGCCCAGGCTGAGATAGGGGGGCACCGCATTGGGCTCCCGCTTGATGGCCTCCTGATAGGCGGGGACGGCTTTGTCCAACTGTCCCATGCCGGCGAGGGCGGCGCCGTGCAGAAAGGCAAAACGCGCGTCACGCGGCTGGCTCGCGCGGGCGCGTTCAAACATCTGTGCGGCTTCGGGGAAACGTCCCTGCTGCAGTCGGATCATGCCAAGCATGGGCACCAGGTCGTCCGTCAGGCCGTGGATCAGCAGCGGCCTGAGGACATCTTCGGCCGCGCCGGGATTGCCGTTCTGCAGCAGCTGCAAAGCCAGAGCCTGAGCCTGATTCAGTCCGGGCGCGAAATTTCCTGCGGTCATTGGTCCCCCGCCGGCAGCGGCCGGCTTGCGCCACGCTAATCCGGCGCCCCCGCCAAAGCCATCATCGGGATTCTCACCAAACTTGTGCGGTGAGGCGGCGGGATGCGCAAGATATGGCCCCGCGCACGCAGCTTCGTAGACAGTTGCGTGTCAAATATTACGCGAACTGCATTTTTGCAACAGAACGCCTGGCGCTGATTTTGCGGCGCAGCAATGCTGCTTGGCGGGCGTGCGATGAAGTGCGGGATTCCCGGCGATTGGCTTGTGCAGGAGGTGTGTGCGCCGCCGAATTGGAGAAATTGTCAGTGCGTTGCGGTCGCGGAATTTTCGGATCGCGATTGAGACGTGTACGGACTATATCCGCGCATACGGCTAAAGTCCCTTGACGGAAGAATTAAATCGGGGGCGAGATATCGGTAACAGGACTGCAATGTAAGCAAAGGACGCATTCGCACAAAATCAGAAAACATACTCCGGGGGACATATGGAAAATCTCTGCAAGAAGCTCATGCTGGGCGGCTCGATGGCTGCCATGCTCGCTGCGATATCCACGAGCGGCGCCGATGCCCAGGACAATGCCTCGACAGAAGCCGTAACGGTCTCCGCATCCCGCATCAGCATCCAGGGCTATGAAGCGCCCACCCCCGTCACCGTTATCGGCGCTGCATCGCTGGAACGCGACGCCAAGGTCGATATCGGCGACGCCATCCGCGAACTTCCCTCGGTCGGTATTTCCGACTCTCCCGGCAACGGCTCCCATGCGGGTAACGCGTCCCAGGGCGACGCGGGCCTGGATACCATCAACCTGCGCAACCTGGGCGTGGTGCGTACCCTGGTGCTGTTCGACGGCCAGCGTGTCGCCACCTCGAACCCCAATGCCTCCGCGCCGCCGGCCATTGGCGGCGTCGATCTTTCGACAATCCCCACCAGCATTATCGAGCGCGTGGACGTGGTGACCGGCGGCGCTTCGGCCGCCTGGGGCTCCGACGCCGTCGCCGGCGTGGTCAACCTGGTGATCAACAAGCACTATTCCGGCTTCAAGGCCAATGTGGTGTACGGCAACAGTTCGGGGGACGATCACCAGAGCTACAAGGGCGAAGTGACCGCCGGCACCGACTTCATGGGCGACCGCGGCCATGTCGAGTTCGCCGCCAGCTACACCATGAGCCCGAACGCCTTCTACAGCTGGAACCGTCCCTGGTATAACGGCGCCGGCGCTGCGCTGTACCCCTGCGGCCTGCTCGGCAAGACCGGGCCCACCCTGTGTCATACCAATGGTGCCGCCTATAGCACGTCCTTCACCAACGGCGGCCTGATCACCGCCAGCCCCGCCACCACCGGCACCGCTCTGGCGACCAATATCGCGAGCATTACCGGGCTGGGGCAAAATTACGCGGGACTTGGCAGCAACGGCGGGGTTGCCGCCAACTTCCTGAAGGGCAATCAGTTCGTGGGACCGAATGCCCAGGTGGTGCCGTTCAATTACGGCATCTCGTCGGGCAGCAACTGCATCCAATGTTCGGCCAATGTCACCACCAACATCACCAACGCGCCGCTGATCGGCGTGCCGTATCACAATATAACGTTGTTCAACTACACCAGCTTCCGGCTGACCGACGATATCAGCGCGTCGGTGATGTTGAACTATGGCTATAACGCGGAAGAGAACCAGGCCAACAACGGCCGCCAGAGCCAGCAGACCATCGGCATCGACAATCCGTTCCTGCCGGCGTCGATCCGCCAGCAGATGATCGCGGGCGCCATCCCCAGCATCACCCTGGGCACGGCCGCCAACCAGAACATGACGTTCGGCGATTTCACGATCAAGAATTATGAAAAAGCCATCGGCCAGAACTTCATCCAGAACTATCGCCAGCTGATGCGCGGTGTCTTCACGCTGACGGGCGGCTATCACCTGTTCGGCAACGACTGGTCGTGGAACGCCTATGCCCAGAACACGTCGGTGCGCGAGCGGCAATACGCCCCCTACAACACCTACGGCCAAAACTTCGCCAACGCCGTCGATGCGGTGACGGTGACGTCAACCGGCAGGGACTCGCTGGGCAATGGCAATGCGATACTGGCGGCACAGGTCACGGCGGCACTGACGGCGCGGGGCGCCCATGTTCCGCAGGTGGGCGACATCGCTTGCCGTTCGGCCCTGAGCTCGACATCGTGGGGCACACAGACAAATGCGGGAACAGGCTTCCAGGGCATTCAGCCGGGCGGCCTGCAGCCGGGCTGCGTGCCGCTGAACCTGTTCGGCGAGGGCACGGTTACGCAGGCCGCGTTGAACTACATCGCGCCGGGCCGTACCGACAAATCGATTTCGGACCAGGCGCTTTACCTGATCGGCCAGTCGGTGTTCTCGGTTTCGACCCAGGGCACACTTCCCTGGGGCTTGCCTGCGGGCAAGATCGCGGTGGCGCTCGGCTTTGAAGACCGGCTGGAGCAGCAGCGTGTTACGCGCGATCCCCTGCAACTGGGCCAGTCCGGCACGTTTGAATCGGGCAATTTTGCCCAATATGCCGGCCAGTACAATGTGCAGGAAGGCTTCCTGGAGTTGAACATTCCGGTCCTCAAGGACCAGTTCGTCGACAGCCTGGACTTCAATGCCGCGGGCCGCATCACTTCCTATTCCACAAGCGGGATGGTGCAGACCTGGAAACTGGGCGCCACCAGCCAGCTCAATGAAGACATCAAGCTGCGCACCACCCTGTCGTCCGACATTCGCGCGCCGGGCATCGGTGAGCTTTTCCAGAATCCGCTGATCAGCACGCAGACGCAGAGCTATCCGCCCGGCGGCCCGTCGTTCAACGTGCATTTCGGCGCGGCGGGCAATCCATCGCTGGTGCCCGAGCAGGCCACGACCGTTTCGGGCGGCATCGTGCTGACGCCACACTGGATCGAAAACCTGTCGATGTCGTTCGACTGGTATTCGATCACGCTGCACGGGGGAATTTTCGCTCCCTCGGCCGGCCAGATCTTTGACCAGTGCGCCAACAAGAAAAACCCGAATTTCTGCTCGCTGGTGTTCTTCGGCCAGGGCTATCCGGGCAACGGGACCACGGCGGTGGCGTCGGAAATAGACGGCAACGGCGTCTCGCCCGGCCTGATGGGCCCCGCCGGCTTTAATGTGGGCACCTTCAGCGCCGACAGCGAAGGGGCGTTCAACTTCTACCTGCAGTCGCCGGTGAACGCGAACCGGGAAACCGTGTCGGGCCTGGATTTCCAGACCGATTATCACCACGACCTGTTTGACGGCATTCTGGACTGGCACATCCTGGGCAACTATACCGACGAGAAAACCCGCACCTCGCTGGGCATAACGTCTGACGGGGCGGGCGCGGTCAGTACGGATTCCGCGGTCAATCCCCTGACAGGATTCACCTCGCCCAAGTTCCGCGGCACGGTGACGACGACCTACGCCGAAGGTGCATGGTCGGTGACGGCGCAGGCCCGCATCATCGGTTCGGCGCGGCTCAGCAATCAGTATGTCCAGGGTGTCGATGTGGACCGCAACGGCGTGCCGGCGGTTCTCTACGGCGACTTCCGCGGCTCCTATCGCTGGAACGACAGTATCCAGATGTATGGCGCGATCGATAACCTCTTCAACGCTCCGCCGCCCAACATCGCGACCAATGGCGGCGGCGGCGCGGAATGCCGGGTCTACGACTGTATCGGCCGCATGTATCGCATCGGGGTGCGGTTCGGCAATTGAGCCACAGGCGGCCCAAGCGCGTCTGGATTTGACGAAAAGCACGGCGCGGGGGCAATCCCGCGCCGTGGCTGTTTTGGAACGAACCTCTCGGCGCTTTCCTTACCGCTCCAAGGTCAGATTGAAACTCATCGAGATCCTGTCGCTGTCGCTTCTGTTGGGCAAGACGAAGTGCTCCAGGTATGACGGAAACAGGATGATCAATCCGTCGGATGGCGTGAAATACTCGCTGTCGCCATCATCCTTGAACAGCCTGCAGGGCGCCTGGTTTGCGCCTGGCCGCGGGTCCCTGAAGACGATGTCCCCGGAATCCGCAGGCACGCTGACGTAATAGACCCCCGACAGATTGTAGTTGTTGGTGTGCGAGTGGATCAGATTCTGGTCGTGTTTTTTATTAATGCAGGCCCACATCTGGTGCAGCTTTGCGCCCTTGACCTTGAACACCTGGGCGCAGAGGGCGCCGATATGATCGCATAGCGGTTTGAACACCGCGTTCTCGTGCAGATTGACGTCGCTTTGCCAGCCGCCGTAATTGGATTTCTTGATGTCGGTGGGAATGGCCGTCAGACGATAGATTTCCGTTTTCGTCTGTTCGAGATTTTCCGCGAAGCTGGACTGCATGACGACGGTGGGCCACAGCAGGGAAAATCTGACGTTGTCCTGTTGCTGGTCCATGACTTTATCCTAGTGTCCCGGGTGCGGGATCAGAGTATTGGGTCGGGAAGCAAAATTCCACTCGCCCTTCAAACACGCCGCAGCACGGCAAGGAGCCCCGGGACTGGATCGCCGTTCTGATCGCGTTCGTGAATGGCTGTCTTCAGCATCTGTACGGAAAATCCGCTTTCCGGCGCCAGGCGCTCGACGTAACCGGCGCTGTGTGTGTAGCAACCGCTCTGGGCGAGTTTGTCGTTTGAGGCGACGGCAAAATCCGTCTCCTCCGCCCCGCTCGAAAAAAGCGTGAAAACGAACAGGCCGTTGTTTCGCAGGCTCGCGGCGGCCGCCTGGAATACGGCGTGCAGGTCGCCGAAATGGATCAGCGTCGCCGCGCCCAGGATGGCGTCATAGCTGTCTTTGTGCCCGGACATGAAGGATACGAAATCAGCCTGATCCAAGCCGTCATATAGTTTCTTGTCCCGTGCCTTTTCGAGCATTGCGGGCGAAATATCGACGCCATCGAGTCGGCTCGCCAGAGGACGAACAAGGGCGCCAACCAGCCCGGTGCCGCAACCGATATCCAGGATATCCAGCTTGTGATGGGCTGCATGTTGCTGCAGTCCCTCAGCCACCAGCGCGTGCCCGAAATAGGAATTTTCCCGGTCCCAAAATCGCGAACGAACATCGTATATGCTCAGCAGCTGGGCTGGCGACGTCCGCTCCGGAGCAGATGCCAGGCCGAGATGCGCCAGGAGAATCCTGACGCCACGGGAATCGTCGGGGTCGAGATCCAGGCAGCGGGAGAAATGGAGCGCGGCCTGGTCCTTGTCTCCCGTATCGCTGCGAAGAATGCCCAGATTATAATGTGTATCGGCATTGTCGGGCTTGCAGAGGAGTGCCTGCTCGAAACAGGCGCGGGCCTTGTCCAGCAGGCCCAGCGTTTTGCAGATATTGCCAAGATTGTTGTAGGCGTCGGCATAGTCTGGCTTGAGAAGGATCGCGCGCTCATAGCTGGCGGCAGCCTCCTGCAACTTGCCTCGCGCCCGCAGCACGATGGCCAGGTTGTAGTGAAAATCCGGCATGCGCCCGTTCGCCGCGATCGCCCTGGTGATCAAATCGGCCGCCAGGTCGAGGTTGCCGGCGCGGAAGGCTTCGACACCGGCGGCATGCAGGATGATGGGGTCACGCGTATCAGCCGGCGAGGGCGGTGGGCGGCCCTTTTCACTTGCCCGGCGCTGCTTGCGATTCATCTCGAAACAGCCCGCCGATCGCTCAACGCGGCTTGTTCAGTACCGCCAGCAGCGGCTCCGGCGTCTCGTTGGCGGGGTTGGCGGCGAAGGCATCCTTGGCCTTCATGTCTCGGGCCACGCCGATCACCATCAGCTCCAGCGGGGTGCTGCCGGCCTTGAAGCTTTTGCTCTGGTTCAGGTCCACCGGAATGGCGTCGCCTTTCTTGATGGCGACGGTCTCGCCATTCACCGTGGCGGTGCCTTCGCCGGAGATCACGTAATAAGCCTCGCTCATGTCGGCTATCTTGCTGGTGCCGGTGTCGCCGCCCGGGGCGATCAGCTCATGATCCAGATAGGACCAGGGGCTGTAGAACACGCTGGGGCTGAGGGCGCGGCGGCGCTGGACCTTGCCGCCGTCGGAGGCGGGCTTCAGCAGCGCTTTGTCCAGATGCATGGTGACGAACTGGGGGATCTTGTCCTTGGGCGCACCGACCCGGTCGTCGCCCAGGTTGAAGGCGTCATAGACCTTGGAGGCGCCGACATTGATGTTCATCCATTCCACGTCATGGTCGAGCGGATTGTAGATGGCGTGGCTGGAGCCCATGCGGTCAGGGGCGCCGGCCGGACCCTTGAGGGTCGAGGTGCGGCCGTTGATGGTGAACTCGGCCTCGCCGTCGAAGATCACGAACATCTCTTCGCAGTGATTGTGGAAATGCTGGCCGATGCCGCTGTGCGGGTGAAGCACGCCGCGATGCAGGAAGATCAGGTTGGTGGAGAGGGTGTTCAGTCCCATGATGGGCATGAAGTTCATGGTGCCGGCGCCGTCGTGGACGGCGGTGAGGTGGGCGGCTTTTTCGGGCACATAGTGGCCGATCTTGGCCGCCAGCTGGGCCTGGGCGGCGGTGGCGGACAGCAAAAGAGCGGCAGTCAAAGCCAGGCGTTTCATGGTGTTTCCCCGAATGTGTTTGCTGTCGTGCAGCATTCATTTCCCGCATGGATCAATAGCATGTTCGCCGTCGCAGGCCCACAGGGCGGGTGCTAGGCTGACCCCATAACAACAAGCAAATTTAGGGGAAAATCATGAAAACCATGTTCACCGCACTCGCGCTGCTGGCCCTTGCCACGCCGGCGCTTGCACAGGCCGTCAACCAGGGCGAGATGTGCGCCAAGACGCCCGTCATGCCCGCGCCCACCGGCAGTGCTGAGAACCGCATGCTGTCGGACGATGCCGAAGTTGCCGACAAGGTCGGCGTCTCCAAGCAGATCATCAAACCCGAGCAGGCCATGGCGGCCGGTCAGGTGGTGCTGCGCGCCGGAACGCTGCATCACGCGGCGGTGGAATATCGCCGCACGCCCACGCCGGCATCGCTGCACACCCGCATGGCGGAGTTCTTCTATGTGGTGGACGGCGAGGCCGACCTGATCCTGGGCGGAACCCTGACCAATGCCAAATGCTTGAACTCGTCGAATCTGGCGGGCGATGGGGTGACGGGCGGGGTGACGCATCACGTCAAGAAGGGCAGCTATATCCTGGTGCCGGAAAACACCGCGCACTACTTTACCAACATAGACAAGGCGCGTGGCATGACGGTGGTGGATCTGCATGTGCCGACACCGGCAGCGGACCAGTACTGAGGCACTGCCGCGCTACGCAGACGCTGGCGGCTGCTTGGCCTGCCGCGCCCGCCCTCAAGTCGCTGTCGCGCGGGCCGTTTGACTTTATTTTTAGGCTGCCGCGGGCCGATAGGGGCGGCCCTGCTACGCTGACGCTCGGGCCGCCTATCGGCCCTTGGCATTCATTCGGCCCGCAGTGCGGGCCGAATGAATGGTGCCGGGTACAGGACTCGAACCTGTGACCCCCTGATTACAAATCAGGTGCTCTACCAACTGAGCTAACCCGGCGCGATCGCCGCGAGGAATAACCACAGCCCCCCTTAATGGCAAGGAAATCAGGCCGGGTGGCGCCTGTTCCATTTTTCCCAGGCGGCAGCCGGGCTGGGGGCAGAGACTTGCGGGTTGGCAGGGCATTCCTCGCTTTCGCAGCCCACTACGAATTTGCCGGCAATCTGGGCGGCCAGGGGCGGTGCGTCGCCGCAGAAGGGGCACGGCAGGGTGCGGGCGCGCCGCAAGGTATCGGCGGCGCCCTGCTGAATGACCTGCAGCATGTTCATGCCGTCGCGCGTTCCTTGCGATCTCGTCACAAGAACGATACAAGAACACTTGTAGTTGTCAACAAGTGAACTTGTGAGGCCGCCGCGTTACTGATGCGGCGAGGGGCGCATGCCCGGTGTGCGCGATGCGGCGTCGTAAATGCAATCCAGCCCGCGCCAGACTTCGAACGGTTTGCCGGCGGCGAATTTCTGCGCCGCCCGCACGGCGGCGTGATCGTTCAGATACAGGCTTTCGATGATGGTTTGGCGGTCGGACAGGATGCGGATTTCATAACTGTCCATGAAAGCCTCCGGATTCCAGACGCGGTAATTCTCACTCCTGTTTTTGGGTGCTGTCCAGACGGAAAATTTTTACGGTTCGGACAGGCGGCCGACTCAGGCCTCGCCAGAGCCGACGACACGGTGGATGGAGACAATGTCATCCGTGCGGATCTCGAAGCTCTTGGGCGGATTGAATTGTTCCAGCACGATCTTGGCGCCGCTGCGCCGGGCCAGCCGCTTGATCACCGCCAAGGGTGGCTCGCCGTCATTTTTCGGTTTGCGCTGCACCAATACATAAGCGCCCACGGTCAGCGGTTTTCCAGGGTGGATATGCACCAGCTCACCAGGATGGTAGCGCGGTTCCATCGAGGCGCCGACAACATAGACCGCATAGGCGCCCGGCACGCCGGCCAGGTTGGCGGGGCGGGCGATCATGTCGATGACGTCGCCGTTCCACAGCGACCAGCCGTCAGGGCCGCATTCGGCCATGCCCAGGACCTGGAGCCGGTCGGCCGCGGCGGCGCGTGCGGTGGTGCGGGCAGGGGCTGGCACGCCGCCGGTGCCGTCCTGCAGCCATTCGGCGGTGACGCCCAGCGCCTTGGCAATGGGAACCAGGTGCTTGCTGCCGCCGCCGGCCTCCAGCTGCTGGATGGCCTGATAGGTGATGCCGCCCACTTTCTTGGCCAGTTGCGGCTGGCTGAGCTTGAGGGCGATGCGCCGTTCGCGCACGCGCTCTCCGATGGTCCTGGCGGGAATGGTCTTCATACGGACCACACTATCCCAGGTGGTGGCGCGATTACAAGACACCTTGTAATATAACTTGTGCAAGTCACCTTGTTGACTGCTTGCAAGCGTACTTGTTATGTTCTCATTCTGAGAACAAACAGGAGTGGGGCTGTGACGCGATTTGGACTGAATGTGGAACGGGTGCGGCCCAAGCTTCATCCCGAGCAAACCTCGGTGCTGGAGCAGTTGATGGGGGAACTGAAAGACCGGCTACCCAGCGACGCCTGCAGCTTCGCCACGGCCGATGGCGCGCCGGGCATCGTGATCTGCCACAAGGGCCGCGCTCTGGGTATAAGCTAACTACAGAGGGAGCAGCACTTTTGTCACCGACGAGATATCGAGCACTCCGCGAAATCCTGCTCGCGCTAGTTCGTTGCGAACTCAAAGCTCGCTATGATTGTTTGGGGAATTGGCAAGTCACGGCCCGTGGCGCGTTGCCGGTGATACTGTTTGCCCTAGCTGCTATCCTAGTATGGTGCCGCTGGGTGTAACGAAAAATAACGGCCCGAAGGCCTTTAGCATTACCACCAAGCTTCTATCTCAATCACTCGCTTTTGGACTATTTCGTCGGCAATTGATTGGGCGGTAAGTCGGTTTCTCAGGTTGATCAACACGAACTCGATAGCTCTATTGAGCTCGCTTTGTTTGTCCAATACGGGAGCGCTCTCCTGTTTGGCTAGATAGGTGGCCAAGTTTTCCAACTTTGTGAGTTGAGAATATATTTCCGCCTTATCCATCATAAACGTGGACACCTTTTCAAGTAAGCGCCGTTGGCGCTCCTGATCGCGACGGCGCTCTTCTGCATCTTGTCGTACGCGGGCCTCTTCTTCCTCCTTTGCCCGCCGATATCGTGCGGTGGCTGCTCCGACTTTCAAGGCTGCGATTGCCTCACCGAGCTGATCTTCCAGCTTCCTGGTTGACCTATCGCGCCACCGGCCCACGATAGGGTCTCCTTGCCACCGTATTTGCTTCGGGTCGAAAATCTCGAGTATCAATCGGCCAGATGGAAAATAATCCCACGAGCGATATATCTTTCTGGTATTTTCTGACGATTTGCGAGAACGCCACTCGTCATCCTTAGCTTGTTGGTTTACTTCGGCAACCGTCGGAATATGTGGAACTCTTTCCTTCGACTCGTAGATCCGGATTGCGAGCGGCTGTTCATCTACCATAAGCCGACACTCTCCGACATTTGATAGTTTGTATCCCCTGTCAGCCGCAGCGGTGAGCAGCGCGTGGATCAGGCGAACGGTTCGATCAATCGACCCCGGACCGATTTGGACGGCCAAAATCGCAGAGCCTTCAGTAGTAAGAAAGCCCTCATTGTTAGGCTTTGCCTTCTGTAACTTCTTCTCACATGCTTCTGCAACTGCATGCAGCTTCACGGGCCTTTCCGTAGGAACGATGACCAGCATGCCGGGATCAGCTCTTTCTAACTCTCCAACCTGGTGCGCCCGGGCAACCTCCGCTGGCTGATCTTCCTTGGACCTCTTTTCCAACTTAATGCTGTCTGACTGACCGTTTTTGAGTAGGGGAAGTGGAGGACGGCTGACTTTCTTGCCGTGTTGTAGCTTGCTCCAATATCCCAAGGGAGGCGTGGGAATACCGTGTTTGACGCAGATTTTCCGGATCGCCACATCTGACAAACCAAATTCTCGCGCAACGTGAGTAACCGGTTTGGCCCAAACTAGTTCGTACAATGCTGCGCGGTTCATGGTGCCTGTTGTACGTTGTGCCTTGAGCCAACGGTGGCATTACCTAATCTAAGCCCGGAGAGCCCAGGTTACATCCGGTTTTGGTGTTCGCTCGATCAGTAGGTTGTAAGTCGCTTCGCTTACCCCATAGGCTTTATGAACAAGCCTCCCAAGCTTCTCCTCGCCCGCGCATATCAGGTGCCAATGGTCGTCAACTGCCGCCTTGGACTTTTTATAAATCTCCGCGAGAGAAGCACCTCGAGCTGGAGAAGTGGCCCCATAAAGTTTACCCGCGAAAATTCTGAATTCGGCTTCTGAAAGGCGCCAGAAATCGCCAAAATCAGACAAGCTCGCTTCACTGGAGAAGGTTTCTAAGTCCAAGTTTAGTCCGCGGAGCTTATTTCTCAGTGTCTGCCATTCCTCCTGCAGCGCGATACCAACCCTTGCAATTTCTGCTTCGACCCCTGCCTCCATCTTCGGGATCGGAATGCTGGCCAGGTCAATTTTACTGACTTTGGGAAATTTGTCGCCAAAAAGTCTGTTTGCGCGTCGCTCATAGCTGCCAGATATGAACCTGCTGTTCATCAGGCCCAAAATACACCCAAGCGACACGTCCTTAGCGCCATAAACAGCAAACAGGGTATTCAGATATAGCTGCGGCTCGGATGGCATCTGTAATGCGGCGGCCAAACGCTGCCAGAATATCTGCTGCACCAAAATTCGTGGTTCCGAATAGTGCGCAAGCTCTCGCTTGTCTCGCAATTTATCGTTGTAGTGAAGCCACTGTACGTTCGATGGAGCAATGTAAAAGCGTTGAACATCGTTTGCGTCAACATAAGGGTACCATTCAGTCCCTTCGCGCATAGTACTGTGGAAACCTCGCTGCTTAATGAATTCCTTTGGTACTTTGGTGTGGTGGTAAACCTGAATTCCAACCGTTACATCCGCGAGACTATCAAGCCGCTTGCAGCGGGACGCTATTTCGTCCAGCTCGTTTGCCACGACCGGCGGATAAATCACCTCAAAACGATGACCATCTTGTTGATATTGAAAACTGTGAGAAGTCGAGTGAGAAATTGTCCAACGACTTTCCGCAAGTTGTCGAAGCTTTTCGGTTTCGGATTTTCCGCGCTCCACGGCACGGATATTCATCTCTCGCTCACAGGCTGATGATTTGTTGTCATCATAAGTCAACCTGGACTCGCGCTTTCGCGCCACAATAATACTGGCATCATGATTGACGTCAGAGAACACCTTCCAAATGTTGGTAATCTCCAACAACTCAAAGTATTCCAGAAGCCATCCACGGAAATCCGCATATCCATTAACGGTAAGCCAGGAATTGGGAACGATGAAAGCCAATATGCCTCCAACCTTAAGCATCTCAAACGCACGGACAATGAATATCGCGTAGGAGTCGAGCTCAGATCCGGAATTTGGAAACCGCGCTGCAAGCTCTCCAGGTTCCCATCCTTCAAGAGTAGCGCCCCAAGGCGGATTGCCAATGACAACGTCATAGCAGTTATCGTCTTCGCTTCTTAACGAGTCGCCGACACTAATAGAACGATCTAGCGCTTCGAGTTTTTCGCCCCGCTTCGCTGTCCGTAGCCAAATGCTAAGCTTTGTAATTTCGACAGATTCGGGGAGGATATCGCGGCCAAACAGGTTCTCACGAAGAATTAGCCTATCCAAATCAAGAAGTGACCGCTGCTTTTTAAGCCCGGAAAGCTCCGATAGCGCTCGATTGACTTTTTCATATTCAAAATGCAGCTGTTCCAGCGCTTCGACAAGAAAAGCTCCCGAGCCGCAGGCTGGATCGATAATTTTCAAGCCAGTAAGCCGCTCCGCGTAGCGTGCCAGCTCCTGAGAATCGCGGCTCCGTGCAGTCGTTCGCTTCACTTTTCCGGCAAGCGCCCTTTTAACGTCTGCCTTAGCTGCGCTGGAATACTCTGAAAAGATATACGAAAATGCGCTTCGCGTGAGATAGCCAGTAATTTCCCCAGGGGTGTAATAGACACCGCCCGCCTCTTGGTTGGTCACGTCGACTTCGCCGACACCTCGGACGGGCGCATCTCCCTTTGAAATGTCTTTGAGGCTCTGCTCAAATATTGCACCAAGCGATTGTACGTTAAGATCATCTGCAAAGTCATAAACGTCAAAGCCGAAAATACCGACAATTTCTAAGCTTTGCCGCCGTCCTCTACCAGCTCGAAACCGCATAGTGAACAGTTGGTTGGGTATATCAATCTCATCAAAATAGCTATCGTGCGCGAAAAGACCTCCGTTGAAAGCGTTTAAAGCAGAGCCGTTTAAGCCACCGCCAACGTTCAAAAGATCGAACAGAGCCTTATATGCACGCCAAAAACAGGAGGGCGAGCCATCTCTCCGAGCATCGCTGTATACCGTGCGCAAGGTGTCATGCGGGACCAATTCTGCAGGATGTTTTTCACAAAATGCGATGAATAAAATGCGGTTCAACAGCTTGTGCGTTTTGCCATACAGCTCAACTGTAGAAAGGTGGCGCGACGCGGGCTGGCTAGATAGCTCGCTTAATAGGGCTTGCTGAACGGATTTATAGAGTCCATAGAATCCTTCAGTTAGGTCTCTTCCAGCAGAGATAGATTCTCTGAATGCTCTAAGCGCTGCGGGCTCTCTGCCACGAAATGTCAAACCGTCAGGACGAAGGATTGCGTAGAATTCAAAGAGACGGTCGGGATCGGTAAGGTCGGTCAGCTTCCAACAATGATACGAGTTCAGGTAGCCGTTTTTATAGAGACGTATCTCCCGAAAATTCGTCACAACTATCCATTCGACGCCCGCCTTTCCTTTCGTTGCATATCGAAAGGCTTGCTCCACAGGGGTTTCCTTGTTGCTCCTGTTGACTTGCGGCTGGTCCAAGTCCGTCTTTGAGTCTTTTATCTCACCAACCGCAACCCACTCTTCCAGACCAGCCGAGAGGTCAAATTTTCCAATAACAAAATCGGGAATGTCTCGGCCACTTGGGCCGGTTCTCTTCGGCATAAGAGTTGCCTCAACAGCCTGGCCGACCTGCTCGTATCCCAAAACGGTGCCGAAGATTTCATTGTTAAAGGTTTGTTCTGCCGAGCTCTCGGTCATTCGATCGAGAACTCCGCGCTCCAGCTGCTCAACCCAGTGGTTCATGCGCGCGAGAGCTGCAGCGGGCAAGCGAATGC
>Ga0193716_1000967_pt1 | contig 17066 bp, 14 predicted proteins | sample U2c1metaG_FD_145901 | JGI IMG/M metagenome (GOLD analysis project Ga0193716, IMG submission 145901) | Soil microbial communities from a riparian zone of the East river system, Colorado, United States - U2c1 | ecosystem: Environmental > Terrestrial > Soil > Riparian zone | place: USA: East River...
GCGCTCGGCACGGGCGAGCACCGGCACGAAGATGGCGGTGAAGGTGGCCTCCAGCACCAGCGCGGCGATCAGGTTGGGCAGCTGATAGGCCACCGAGAACGCACTGGCCAGCGCGGCACCGAGAATGGTCGCGATCAGCACGATGCGGATGAAGCCGGTGATCCGGCTCATCAGTGTGGCGAACGCCATGCCCCACGAGCGCGACACCACCGCGGCGTCGGAGAGTTCTACCTGGCCGGCGCGGCGGCGCGGCGCAGGGCCGCGAGGGATCCGCTGGTGCGGCGGAGGGGGCGCCGGTCGGCGGGGCGGCGGTGGAGGCGGCGGCTGCCACTGGGGCGGTGCCGGTGCGCGTGCCGTGAGCGGAGGTGGCGGCCTGCGCGGCGGCAGCGCGGGTGGCAGGGGAGCGTTCACGAGTCGTCCGGGGCGTGGGCGATCGCGACGTCGAGCGGATCGGGTTCGCCGCGGGACGCATAGCGTCGCCGCGGCCGGTCGAGGTCGGCGCGGTCGGGCTGTCCGCGGAAGCGGTGCCACAGACGCCGCCCGGCCAGCAGGACCAGCACGGCACCCGCTGACAGCGTGATGAAGAACAGCACCTTGCCGTACGCGTTGGAGTGCACGGACAGCCGAACCGGCTCGCCGAGCGGCAGCCCGTCGGCGGTGCGCAACGCCACGTCCACCGCCACCCGCTGCGTGAAGTGCACCTCGATCGGCACCCGCAGCGGAAGGAATCCGGGCGGCAGCTCGATCTCGCCCATGTCGGTGACCGTCATTCCGGGTGGTGCGTCGACGGCCAGCCGCACACGGATCGGCACGGGCAGGTCGTTGCGCAGGGCCAAGGGCAGCGGGCTGCGTTCGGTGGCAAGGGTGTAGGACCCGCCGGGGTTGACGATGGTGACGGCGCGGAACAGATCGTCGACGCTTGCGCCGACGGTACGGACGCGTTGGCCTGCCATGCCGTTGCGCGCATCACGTGGCACCGACTGGCTCAGCGCGCGCAGCAGGTCCTCGCGCAGTGGCGCCGTGTACTGGGTGCCGGTCAGTCCGGTGCGGGGGTCGACGGTGAGCGCGGAGGTCAGACCCCCCAACTTCTCGGATACCGCGGCCACGTCCTCGGTCACCGAATCGTCGAAGCGGGCGCGCGAATTGCCGAGCGTGTCGCCGGGAAGCGGCTGGTCGTCCGTCGGCGGCAGGGCGGCGCTCTCGGCGATCACCGCGGTCAGTGGCCGCGGCACGGACAGCCCAGAGTGGATGGAGGTGGCGAGGGTGGAGAGGATCGCCGCGGCGTCGTCCGGCGTCAGATCCCAGACCAGCGGGGGAACCAGGATCTGGGTGCGTGGTTCGGTTTTGGAGCGCAGCCCGCGCCACAGCATCGACGCAAGGGCGTCCTGGCGTCGAGCGACGGAGGAGTCGTGTCGTAGCGGCACGTCAAGGGATTCATCGTCAAGGGAGTCAGCGAGGTACGACGGGGCGTCCGGTGAGCGCCCTGCGCCGGCGAGCGCGGCACCGACCATCGGGTCGAATGGCGCGGTGACCACTTGCGGCGTGTAGCGGTGCGGCGCGATGTCAAGGGGCAACGGCTCGCCGTCGGCGGAGTCCTGGACCGTGAACGCGGGGGCCGCGATCGCGACGGTCGGGCCCTGATCTGACAGCAGCCGGACCGCGGGACCGGTGAGCGGGCCGTCACCGATCAGGGTCGCCCCCGGCACGGACTTGATGCCGAGGATCTGGTCGACGATTGCGCCTGAGTCGTTGGTCGCCACCGCGCCGAGGCCAGGATTGCCGACCCGCCGCAGCGCGCCGAGGTCGGCCTGCGCGTACACCGACGGCGCCACACACATCCGCTGGGCGAGCGCCTTCAGCCGATTGAGCCAGTTCAGCGCGGCGTCCTGGCCGGTGCCGGGGTGAGTCGGGGACGTCAGCCCGCCGGCGGGGTCGTCGTTGACGACGTAGCCCAACGACATCGCGTTCACGGTGACCAACAGGTCGGGGTCGACCGCGAGGCACGCGGCGCTGCGGACCTGGCCGCCAGGGTCGACCTCGGGACTGGTCGCGAAGTCGATCGCGGTGAGCAGTGTGTCGAGCCTGCCGCCGTCGCCCAATGAGGACGCCAGGTCGTCGTCGACGAGGCGGACAGGGGTGGTGCCGCCCGGCACACCAGCGGCCAGGCGCGGCCGGTCGGCCAGCGGCCACAGCATGGTGATGCGGGTCGGCCGCGACGTATCGGGTGCCACCACGGCCGCCACGGTGTCTGTGGTATCGGTGGACGGGTCTGGCGGCACACCGAGCACGGGCAGCAGGAAGCGCGCGTCGTCGAGGCGGGCGGGCGCACCGTAGTCGGGGGTGCCGTTGACGTTGACCAGCACGGGGTAGACGCCGGGCTCGTCGATGTGCAGCGACGGCAGCTCCGCCGAGCGCATCGGATAGGCCAACGTGAACGGGACGTTCTGCCCCTGCGCCATCTCCGGGGCCACCGTCGTGAAATCGGCAACGGCCTCGTACTGCTCACCATCGCCGGTCAGGTTGGTGCGCAGGCCCGCCGACGACGTCACCGCCGCAGCGTGCTCGAGCCGCACCATCACGTCGCGCACAGGACGGTCACCGACGTTGGTCACCGTGCCCGTGACCGTCACCATGGGTTCGCTCGTGGTGCTCACGATGTCGGGGGTGACGGAGTCGATGTGCAGCTGGAGGAAGGGCTTGGCTCCCGGCTCGGCTGCGGCGACGCGAGGGAGGAGGGCGGGTGCGACGATCAGCGTCAGCAGTGCGGCGACGGCCAGCAAGCGCGACAGTGCAGTTCCAGCCGAGCTAGCCGACATGGCGCCTCATGGACCCTGGCCGCAGCCGTTCGCCCGCCGGCCAGGTTTTGGGGGTTGCGTGGACTCGTCGGGTCGACGGTTTCGGGTGTGCGAGTGGGTCTGAGAGCGGCGTCGCGGCGAGGAGTGGGGAAGCGGCGGTAGAGACGTCGGACCGTCGGTGTGCAGGCGGTCGATCAGCTCTCCTGCGACCTCGGCCAGGCGGCGCTCGTCGGCGTAGGCCAGCTTGGCGGGAAGCTCCTTGACGGGCACCCAGGCCACCTCGCTGACCTCGACGTCCTCGTCGGAGAGCTCACCCTCGAGGAAGCGCAAGAGGTAGTGGTGCACGGTCTTGTGCACGCGTCGGCCCTCCGTGACGAACCAGTAGTCGATGCTGCCGAGCGCGGCGAGCACACTGCCCTGGATCCCGGTCTCCTCGGCGACCTCGCGAATGGCGGTCTGCTCGGCGGTCTCGCCCATTTCGATGTGGCCCTTCGGCAGCGACCACAGCATGCGGCCCCGCCGGTCCACGCGTCCGATCAGTGCTGCCACCTGGTCGTCCTTCGGGCCGTCGATACCGTCGATCACGAGGCCACCCGCCGAGGTCTCGTGCACCGTGCGCAGCCGGTCAGGTGGACGTCGGCTCGGGCCCGGTTTGTGACCCTCGGCGGAGGGCTTGGCGGAACCGTTGGAGTGGTTGGGTTTGATGGCATCGGCAGAGGGGGTGGGGTTCGTCGGCGGCACGATGGCTTCCGGCGGACCAGCCGAGCGTCGTCCGCGGCGCCTTCCGCGGCGCCGTCGTGGTTTGGCTCGTTCGCCCTCCGACACCCAAGCGATAGTAGCTGCCGTCGAACTTTCGCCCTCGATGCACTCACGTTCGTGGTCGGCTTGTCGCCTGGTCGTTATGTCGTCGTGAGCCGCGATGGAATGATCTGCGAACGTGTCGAACGATCCCAACGCCTCCAGCGCCGACGTCGAGCTGTTGGCTGCCGTCAGGGCGCTGCAGCCGCACGCCCCGGTGCTGCGCGAGTTGGGCGAGTTGTTCGCTGAGGCCGGCCACGAGCTGTATCTGGTCGGCGGCAGCGTCCGCGATGCCCTGCTCGACCGGTTGGCCGTTGCCGATCTGGACTTCACCACCGACGCCCGACCGGAACGCGTGCAACGAATCTTGCGCGGCTGGGCCGACGGGTTGTGGGACACCGGCATCGAGTTCGGCACCATCGGCGCCACCAAGGGCACGCAGCGGGTGGAGATCACGACGTTCCGCGCCGACAGCTACGACCAGGTGTCGCGAAACCCTCGGGTGCGCTTCGGCGACACCCTCGAAGGCGATCTGGTGCGCCGCGACTTCACCGCCAATGCCATCGCCGTGCGGATCGACCCGAAGGCACCGGGGGCACTCGGCGAATTCTGCGATCCCCTAAGCGGTTTGGCGGCGTTGCGGGCGGGCGTACTGGACACCCCTGCGGCGCCGGAGGTGTCGTTCGGCGACGATCCGCTGCGCATGCTGCGTGCCGCGCGGTTCGTGTCGCAGCTCGGCTTCACCGTCGCGCCGCGCGTCCGCGAGGCGATGGAGCGGATGGCGTCCGAACTCGGCCGCATCACCGCCGAGCGGGTGGCCGCCGAGCTGGACAAGCTGATGCTGGGCGCCGACCCGCTGGCGGGCATCGATCTGATGGTGCAGACCGGGCTCGGTGGGGTGGTGCTGCCCGAGATCGGGGCGATGCAGATGGCCATCGACGAACATCACCAGCACAAGGACGTCTATCAGCATTCGCTGACGGTGCTGGCGCAGGCCATCGATTTGGAGACCGACGGCCCCGATCTGGTGTTGCGGTGGGCCGCGTTGCTGCACGACATCGGCAAGCCCGGCACCCGGCGGCACGAGGCGGACGGCGGAGTGAGCTTCCACCACCACGAGGTGGTCGGCGCGAAGATGACGCGCAAGCGGATGCGGGCGCTGAAGTACTCCAAGCAGATGGTCGACGACGTATCCCAGCTGGTCTACCTGCACCTTCGGTTCCACGGTTACGCGGATGCCGATGGGGCTGGCAAGTGGACGGACTCCGCGGTCCGCCGCTACGTCACTGACGCAGGTCCGCTGCTGGACAAGCTGCACAAGCTCGTACGCGCTGACTGCACCACCCGCAACAAGCGACGGGCCGCGCGGCTGCAGGCCAACTACGACAGCCTCGAACAGCGCATCGCTGAACTGGCGGCCCAAGAGGACCTGCAGCGGGTCCGGCCCGACCTCGACGGCAACGAGATCATGAAGCTGCTCGGCATTCCCGCAGGCCCCGAGGTGGGGCAGGCCTGGCGGTATCTCAAGGAGCTGCGGCTGGACCGCGGACCGCTCGATCACGACGAGGCCGTCGCCGAACTTCAGAAATGGTGGAACGCCAGGGGCTAGGGCCGCGTCCTATCTACTCGTGGACTATTGCTTGGGCGCCGGGGATGGCACGGCGGCGATGTGGACGGCCGAGCCGAATCTGGACTTGGACGGTGACGGCGTCTTCGACGCGATCGGCTTGGACTTCGACGGTGACGGCCTCATCGACGATGCGCTGGCCGACCTCGACAGCGACGGTGTCGTTGATCACGCAGTCCTCGACCTCGACGACGACGGGCACGCCGAGGCGGCGTTCACCGACGACGGCACGGGGACGTGGAGCGTCGACGCCAAGGGACGAGGCGGCGAGATGCGCTGGTTCGGGCTGGACGGGGCGGAGACGGTCGGTGGGCCGCAAGTGGACTTCGACGGTGACGGTGAAGCCGACGACCGGCTACTCGACACCGATCGGGACGGCCTTGCCGACCGCGCGCTCGTCGGCGATCAGGCGTACGTCGACGCCGACGGTGACGGGCGGTGGGACGTCCGGCTGGCGGACACCGACGGTGACGGCGCCGCCGATGCGGCCACGACGCTCTAGCGCTCTGGTTGGTCGGGGCTCTTCTCTTCGTTCATCGCCCGGGCCCGGGCGGCCCTGCGAACGCCTGCGCGATCGTCAGCCACTGTTCTGCATCGGTGCCGTCGGCCGTGACATCGAGTTCGGCGCGCGGCCTGCGCTGCGTGACCAGCATGCAGAAGTCCTCGGCCGATCCGCTCACCCGTTGCGGGGCGTCGGCGGGTCCCCACGACCACGTCGTCCCGTCCGGTGCAAGAAGCTCGACGAAGAACGGATCGGCGGGCGCCGCCAGCCCGTTCACCATGTACGCGTAATCCCTTGCCCTGACCCCGATGTGGGCGACCGAGCGCAGCCGATCCGTGACGGGACGCGACACCCCGAGGGCATCCGCAACGTCGAGGCCGTGCGCCCAGGTCTCCATCAGCCGGGCCGTCGCCATCGACGCGGCGCTCATCGGCGGACCGAACCACGGCAGCTTGCGACCGTCGGTCACGGCGAGGAGTTCGTCGTGCAGCCGGGTCCTGGTGCCTCGCCAGTCGGCCAGCAGCTCGGCGGGCGGCATCGCGGACAGCTCCTCGGCACCGGTGTCGACGAACCCCGTCGGATTCTTGCCCGCTTCGGTGAGCAGCTCGCCGAAGCCCGCCTCGTCGGTGACGGCGACGACCGCGACCCGGTCGGTCCACAGCAGATGCGCGATCTGGTGGGCGATGGTCCATCCCGGCGCGGGGGTGTCGGTGCGCCAGTGCTCATCCGGTAGGTCCGAGATGAGCGCGTCGAGGTCGTCACTCTCCGCACGAAGGTCGGCGACCACGGAGTCTGCACCAGCCATGGCCCTATCCTTGCGCACCCTGGTTGGGGCCCGACCGCCGACCGAGCGCTGCGTGCGCGGCCAGACCGACGAGGTAGACGACCGAGCCTGCGAGCGCGAGCGGCGGCGCGTGACCATTGGCGGGAATCACGGCGGCCGACACCGTGAGTGCGACGATGAACGAGATCCAGAACAGCGAATCCTGCACCGTGAAGACGTGCCCGCGCAGCGCATCATCGACGTCGATCTGCATGGCGGAGTCGGCGCACAGCTTGATCACCTGTCCTGCGATGCCGAGCAGGAAACCGCACGACATCATCAACACGAGCTGCAGTCCCGACCCGCTCAGCTGGATGATCGCTGCCAGCCCGAGCGCGCCGTTCGCCGTGGCGAAGCGCCCCCATCGCCGAACGGCGCCCGGGGTGATGAGCGTGCCGATGAACAATCCCAACCCTGTCGCGGCACCGAACAACACCGTGGTGCCGAGGCCCGCGACGGCGTGTTCGTTCGTCCGCCGCACGATGACGAGCACCAGCATGGTGTTGATGCCGAACACCATCCGGTGCGCGGCCAGCCCGGACAGGGTGGCGGCGACCGTGGGTACGGTAATCGCGGTCCGCAGGCCATAAACCCAACCGGTCGCGACCACGTAGAGGGCGGAACCGTGGACGGCCCGCGCGCTGTCGTCGGGTCCGAGCACGTGCGGCTTGAATCGCACCGACAGCCACATCGCGAGCGCAATCGGTAGCGCCGCGAGGAAGATCACCGACGATGCTCCTGCGTCGTCCGCACCGAACAACCAACGGGGCAGCAGCATGAAGATGGCGCCGAGGAACGCCGCGACCGAACCGATCGCGGTGGCTACCGAGTTCATCGTCACGACTTGCTCGCGCGCGACCACGTGTGGCAATGCGGCGGACAGGCCCGACGACACGAAGCGAGTGAAGCCGTTGACCACCAGCGCCCCGCACAGGATCGCCCAATCGTCCGCACCAACGGCCAGCAGGGTGGCGGCGCCGAGCATCAGGACGATCCGGCCCAGATTCGCCCCGATGAGCACGGCGCGGCGGTCCCACCGGTCGAGCAGCGCACCTGCGAACGGACCGAGCAGAGAGTAGGGCAGGAACAACGCGGCGAAATCGCCTGCGACCTCCCACGGCCCAGCGGCGCGATCGGGATTGAACAACAGGGCACCTGCGAGGCCCGCTTGAAAGAGCCCGTCGCCGAACTGGCTCACCGCGCGCAACTCGAGCAGTCGGCGGAACTCGGTCATCGCGCGCAGCGATTGCCACAAGGCAATGGGTGCGCGGGATTCGGTCACGTCAGATCCGATCTTGTCGAACGGTGTTTTCGCCGAGATCGGCAACCCCACCAACACTACAAATATCCCGCCTTGCCGCGCCTGTTCGCCACGTCGGACGGGTGCTGGTGACATGATGGACGGGTGGCGCATTCAGACGACCCGGAGGATTTCATCGCCCCCTCCGTGCCCCGGGTACGTGCGGGAACGCTGCTGCTCGCAAACACCGATCTGCTCGAGCCGACGTTCCGGCGCAGCGTCATCTACGTCGTCGAACACAACGACGGTGGCACCCTCGGCGTGGTCCTGAACCGGCCGAGCGAGACCGCCGTCTACAACGTCCTGCCGCAGTGGGCGAAGCTGGCCACCAAGCCCAAGACCATGTTCATCGGCGGACCGGTCAAGCGCGACGCCGCGCTGTGCCTGGCCACGCTTCGGGTCGGAATGGACCCCACCGGTGTGCCGGGTCTGCGACACGTGCAGGGCCGAATGGTGATGGTCGACCTGGATGCCGAGCCCGACGAGATCGCTCCCATGGTGGAGGGCGTGCGCGTCTATGCCGGCTACTCAGGCTGGACCATCGGCCAGCTCGACGGGGAGATCGAGCGGGACGACTGGATCGTGTTGTCCGCCTTGCCATCCGACGTGCTGGTGGAGCCGAAGGTGGACTTGTGGTCGCGGGTGCTGCGGCGTCAGCCGTTGCCGCTGTCCATGCTCGCGACGCACCCGATCGACGTCAGCCGGAACTAAGTTCGTCAACCTCCGCGCGCGACATCCGGCTCGCGATCGCCGCGCACGCCAGCAGCTGGATCTGGTGAAAGATGATCAGCGGCAACATGATCAAGCCCGCGGTGCCTGGCCCGAAGAACACAAGCGCCATCGGCAGCCCCGAGGCCAGACTCTTCTTGGAGCCGCAGAACAGCAGCACCGTCATGTCGGCCCGGTTCAGCCTGGCCAGCCGGGCTGTCCCGACGGTCAGCGCCAGCATGATCGCCAGGAGCACCACGCACACCGCGGCCACCGCGAGGATCCGCCGTACGCTGACTGCGCCCCAGATGTGCTCGGTCACGCTGAGCGAGAACGCCGTGTAGACCACCAGCAGGATCGACCCGCGGTCGAAGGTCTTGGTGATCACCGGGTGCCTGTCCAACCAGCCGGACACCAGGGGTCGCAGCAACTGACCGATCACGAATGGCAGCAGGATCTGCAGCACGATGTCGAGGACCGCCGAACCGTCGACGCGTACCCCGCCGGTGGTTTGCATCAGCAGCACGACGAGCAATGGCGTGACCACGACGCCGAGGATGTTCGACAGCGAGGCGCTCACGATTGCGGCGGGCACGTTGCCGTGCGCGATGGAGGTGAAGGCGATCGACGACTGGACCGTCGACGGGACCAGACACAGGAACAGCACCCCGGTGTAGAGGGCGGGGGTGAGGACGCCGGGCACCAGCGCCTTGGCGGCAAGGCCGAGCAGCGGGAAGACGACGAACGTGGCGGCCAGCACCAGCAGGTGCAGCCGCCAGTGGCTCAGGCCGTGCCACGCTTCGGCAGGCGCGAGTCGGGCGCCGTAGAGCGCGAACAGCAGCCCGATGACGATCTTGGTCGCGACCGACAGCGCGTCGCCGAAGTCGCCGCTCGCGGGGAACACCGCGGCCAACGCGACGACGGCAAGCAAGACGATGACGAAGCTGTCGGCGGTTATCCACCGCGGCATGACCGTCAGTTGCAGGACAGCGTGCAGGATGCGCAGGCGCCGGCGCAACCGGCAGTGGCCGCATGGGCCTCGGCGGCCTCCTCCTGGCTGGCCACGGCCTTGGCGCTCTGATAGCACCCGGCGGCGACGGTGCCGACGGCTCCGACGACGCAGACCACGACGACCAGCAGACCGGTCTGCGGACGGGCCGACAGCGCGACGCTGCCTCCGGCGGCGAGCATGGCCGCGGCCGCCAACTGCGTGGGGGCGACGGTGCGCAGCACCTGCCGGACCGGATCGCCGGATCGCGGCCGGCTCAACAGCCATAGCCCAAGTCCGGCGATGACGGCGGCGGCGCACAGGCACAGCACCGCGGCGATCAACATGGCCGACACATTACTGGCCCGCCGCACGCGGGGCGGTCTGGGTTCGGGGCTAGCTGGGGACCCCGAGCACCGCAGGCAAGGCGGGCAGGGCAGGAGCAGCGGGCGCCGGTGCAGGTCCGGCAAGCGGCGCACCGGGCACCGGCGGGGCCGCTGCGGTGGGCGAGCTGACCCGGAATCCGTTGACGACGGCGTCGGTGGCTGCGCCTGCGGCAACCGATACCTGCGCGCTGGTGGTCACGGCCAACGACACCAGGTAGCGGTCGGTTCCCGAGGTGGCGATGACGTTGCGCTTCGAGGTGTTCAGCGTCAGGTTGTTCTGCCGGTAGGTGCCCTCGATCATCGACGACGGGAAGCCGGCGAAGTCGGCCATCGACCCGTCGGTGGACCGCCACGCAGGAAGCTGCTGGCTGTCGATCAGACCGTGGCTGATGGCTTCCTTGGGATCGAAGTCACCGAGCAGTTTGTAGACGATGACCTGGGCGTTCGACGTGTACAACCCGTCGCCGCCGACGCGGTCCGCGATCACCGCGAAGGCGTCGGGCACATTGGGGTCGGGCACCTGGCTCCAGCCGGTCGGCATCGGCAGCACGATGTTGAGCGCCTTGAAGTCCTTGGCGGATTGCGGTTCGAGGCCGACGTTCTTGCTCTTCAGGAAGTCGGTGATGGTGCCGGAGGCGGCGGGCACGATCGTCGGCGGCGCGGCCACGGCCACCGGCGCAGTCGCGACGTTCATGCCTGCTGCGGGCTGGACGCCGGGGGCGGCGGCCTGGGCGGCCGCGGCGGGTTGGCCGAACGCCCCCTGGATGGGCGCGGATGCCGGTGCGACGGGCGGCACGGTGCCCGCCTGGACGGTGATCGTCTGTGTGACGGTGGCGGGCGCGGGCAGCGCCGGTTGCGGGAGCGTTGGCTCGGCCGAGGCGGTGGTGCCTGCCAGGCCGACGACGCAGGCCACACCGGCGGCGAAGCCTCCTACCAGGAGGCCCCAGCGGCGGGCATTCACGAACATGTGACGTGGTCCTTCCGGAAAACGAACTGGCCCAACCAAGGCGGGATGCCCGAGGTCAGGCGCCGACTGTAACCACGGCCGGGTGCCTGCGAACAGGGCTGGAATCGACTCGCAACCATGCGCAGACCGCACTGCAACGGAACCGAGATCAAGCCGTTGCCGAAGCCCCGCGAACGGCCGTGAGCTGGGCCACATGGCGCGCCGACAGAGGTGCACACACCGTTGACTACCCTGTTCACGTGACTGATCGGGACGGCGTCTCCGACGCTTCGGACACCCCGCAGTTCCGCTACACCGCGGACCTGGCCGGGGAGATCGAGCGCGCCTGGCAGGAGACGTGGGCGCAGTCGGGCACGTTCAACGTGCCCAACCCGGTCGGGTCTCTGGCTCCCACCGACGGCAGCACGGTGCCCGCGGACAAGATGTTCGTGCAGGACATGTTCCCGTACCCGTCGGGTGAGGGCCTGCACGTCGGCCACCCGCTCGGCTACATCGCCACCGACGTCTACGCCAGGTACTTCCGGATGACCGGGCGCAATGTGTTGCACGCCTTGGGCTTCGACGCGTTCGGTCTACCCGCCGAGCAGTACGCGGTGCAGACCGGCACGCATCCCCGCGAGCGCACCGAGGCCAATATCGTCAACTTCCGCCGTCAGCTGGGCCGCCTCGGCCTCGCGCATGACGCGCGCCGCAGCTTCGCGACCACCGACGTCGACTTCTACAAGTGGACGCAGTGGATCTTCCTGCAGATCTACAACGCGTGGTTCGACAAGGCGGCCGACAAGGCGCGCCCGATCGCGGAGTTGATCGCGGAGTTCGAGTCCGGCGCGCGGACACCATTGGACGGGCCCGCGTGGTCGGAGCTGACCGCAGGCGAGCGTGCCGACCTGATCGACTCCTACCGGCTGGTCTATCGGGCCGACTCGATGGTGAACTGGTGCCCAGGCCTTGGCACGGTGCTGGCCAACGAGGAAGTGACGTCGGACGGCCGCAGCGATCGCGGCAACTTCCCGGTGTTCCGGAAGCGGTTGCGCCAGTGGATGATGCGCATCACCGCCTATTCAGACCGCCTGCTCGACGACCTGGACGTGCTGGACTGGCCGGACAAGGTCAAGGCCATGCAGCGCAACTGGATCGGCCGGTCCACCGGCGCCGAGGTCCAGTTCGCCACGGACGCAGGCGACATCGAGGTCTTCACCACGCGCCCGGACACCCTGTTCGGCGCCACCTACATGGTGTTGGCGCCGGAGCATCCACTCGTCGAAGGGCTCACCGCAGCGGCATGGCCCGACGACGTCGACCCGCGATGGACCTACGGTGCGGCGACGCCTGCCGAGGCGGTGGCCGCCTATCGATCGTCGATCGCGGCCAAGTCCGATCTGGAACGCCAGGAGAACAAGACCAAGACCGGCGTCTTCGTCGGTGCCTACGCGATAAATCCGGTCAACGGCCAACGCATTCCGGTGTTCATCGCCGACTACGTGCTGATCGGCTACGGCACCGGCGCGATCATGGCGGTGCCCGGCGGCGATCAGCGCGACTGGGACTTCGCTACCGAATTCGGCCTCCCGATCGTCGAGGTCATCAGCGGCGGCGACGTGTCGCAGGCCGCCTACACCGGTGACGGCGTCCTGGTGAACTCAGGAGACCTCGACGGGCTGAGCATCGCGTCGGCCAAGGAGGCGATCGTCGCGCGGTTGGAGGCCGACGGCCGCGGCCGTGCCCGTGTCGAGTACAAGCTTCGGGACTGGCTGTTCGCCAGGCAGCGCTACTGGGGTGAGCCGTTCCCGATCGTCTACGACGAAGACGGCCGCGCCCATCCGCTGCCGGAAGCGATGCTGGCCGTGGAGCTTCCGGACGTGGCGGACTACTCGCCTGCGCAGTTCGACCCCGACGACGCGGACAGCGAACCGTCGCCGCCGCTGGGCAAGGCGACCGAGTGGGTGCACGTCGACCTCGACCTCGGCGACGGCCTGAAGTCCTACACCCGCGACACCAACGTGATGCCGCAGTGGGCAGGCAGCTCGTGGTACGAGCTGCGCTACGCCGACCCGCACAACTCGGAGACGTTCTGCGCCAAGGAGAACGAGGCGTACTGGATGGGGCCGCGGCCCGCCGAGCACGGCGCGCACGATCCCGGTGGCGTCGACTTGTACGTGGGCGGCGTCGAGCATGCGGTGCTGCACCTGCTCTATTCGCGGTTCTGGCACAAGGTGCTCTACGACCTCGGACACGTCAGCTCCCGCGAGCCGTACCGCCGTCTCGTCAACCAGGGCTACATCCAGGCGTTCGCGTACACCGATGCGCGGGGCTCCTACGTGCCCGCCGCGGAAGTCGTTGAGCGCGAGGGCAAGTACTTCTATCCCGGCCCCGACGGCGAGATCGAGGTGTCGCAGGAGTTCGGCAAGATCGGCAAGAGCCTGAAGAACTCGGTGTCGCCCGACGAGATCTGCGAGGAGTACGGCGCCGACACCCTGCGCGTCTACGAGATGTCGATGGGCCCGTTGGAGGCATCGCGACCGTGGGCCACGAAGGACGTCGTCGGCGCTTACCGGTTCCTGCAGCGGGTCTGGCGCGTGGTGGTCGACGAGAGCACCGGCACCGAGCGGATCGCTGACCACGAGGCCGTTGGTGACGAGACGCTGCGGCAGCTGCACAAGACCATCGCAGGCGTCGCGGAAGACTATGCGGCACTGCGGAACAACACCGCCGCCGCGAAGCTGATCGAGTACACCAACCACCTGACCAAGGAAGGCGTGAGCGCTCGGACGGCCGTCGAGCCGCTGGTACTGATGGTCGCGCCGTTGGCGCCCCACCTCGCCGAGGAGCTGTGGCGCCGCCTTGGCCACGACACGTCGCTGGCGCACGGGCCGTTCCCGCAGGCCGATCCGGCCTACCTGGTCGAGGACACCGTCGAGTACCCCGTCCAGGTCAACGGCAAGGTGCGCGGGCGCATCACCGTCGCGGCCGACGCAGACGCCGACGCGCTCGAGGCCGCTGCACTGTCCGACGAGAAGGTCGCCGCCTTCCTCGACGGCGCCACCCCGAAGAAGGTCATCGTGGTGGCAGGCAAGCTCGTCAACATCGTCGCCTGAGCGGCTGACGCGGGCGGATGACGACTTCGTACACGTGCCCGTCGGGCGGGGTCGACACCGCCTGTGCCACCACCGCGGCCACCGTCTCGGGTTGCAGGAAGTGCTCCGGAACGTACTCGCGGCCCTCGTAGGCGACGAGGTCGCGCTGCATGTCGGTGGCGATTCGGCCGGGGTGCACGGAGGTGACGCGCAGGTCGGGCTCGTCGGCGCGCAGCGAGTCGGCGAACCCCCGCAACGCGAACTTGCTCGCGGTGTAGGACGCCAGACCGGGCGAGGCATTCTGTCCGGCACCGGAGTTGATGAAGATCACATGCCCCCGCGCGCTGCGCAGCGCGGGTAGCAATGCCAGCGTGAGCGCGACGGCGCCGACCACGTTGACCTCGAACGTGGCGCGCCATTCGTCTACCGTCGACTCGGCGACGCGCCCCGGGTAGGACACCCCCGCGTTGTGGACCAGCACGTCGAGCTCGGCCAGCACTTCGGCGCCCGCCTCGATGGAGTCGGGATCGGTGAGGTCCAACGGCCAGGTGGGGGCGCCGAGCCGCTCGGCGAGAGCGTCGAGGCGCTCCGACGGACGGCCCGCGAGCAGCAGCGTATGGGTCGGCGCCAGTGCGTCGGCGATGGCGGCGCCAAGCCCGCCGCCGGCCCCTGTGATCATCGCGGTCGGCACGTCGTCACACTACCGACCTGCATAGTTCGCCTCGAGGTCGCATCATTGAAGCGATGCCCCCCGATCCCAGCTTCGCGCCCACTCAACTGGCGGCCCGTGCCGCCTATCTGCTGCGCGGCAACGACCTCGGCGTGATGACCACCGCCGCGCCCCTGTTGTACCCCCACATGTGGAGCTGGGACGCGGCGTTCGTCGCGATCGGCCTTGCGCCCCTGAGCGTGGAAAGGGCGGTCGTCGAGCTGGACACGCTGCTGTCCGCGCAGTGGCGCAACGGGATGATCCCGCACATCGTCTTCGCCAACGGCGTCGACGGCTACTTCCCTGGACCTGCCCGCTGGGCGACCTCGGCCCTGGCCGTCAACGCGCCGCGCAACCGGCACACGTCGGGGATCACCCAGCCACCCGTCCACGCGATCGCGGTCCAGCGCATCCTCGACCACGCCCGCACGCGGGGCCGCTCCACCCGTGCCGTCGCCGAGTCGTTCCTCGACCGCCGCTGGGCCGATCTGGTGCGCTGGCACCGCTGGCTGGCCGACGCACGCGACCCCCAGTCGCGCGGCCGGGTCACGCTGTACCACGGCTGGGAGTCCGGCATGGACAACTCGCCGCGGTGGGACAGCTCCTACGCCAACGTGATGCCCGGCAACGTGCCCGAGTACCAACGCGAGGACAACGCGATCGTCACCGACGCCAGCCAGCGTCCGTCCGACGTCGAATACGACAGGTACCTGTGGCTTCTCGAGGAAATGAAGTCGGTCCGCTACGACGACGAACTGTTGCCGAAGGTGATGAGCTTTGCCGTCGAGGACGTGTTCGTCTCGGCCATCCTGTCGGTGGCCTGCACGGTGCTTGCCGAGATCGGCGAGGACTACAAGCGGCCCAACGCCGACGTCCGCGACCTCTACTCCTGGGCCGAACGCTTCCGCGCGGGCGTGGTCGATTCCTCCGACCAGAGAACCGGCGCCGCAAGGGATTACGACCTCAGAGCAGAAAGATGGGTACCGACGGAAACGGTCGCGCAGTTCGCCCCGCTGCTGTGCGGCGGCCTGCCGCACGACAAGGAACGGGCCCTGCTGAAGCTGCTCGACGGTCCGCGGTTCTGCGGGCATCCCGATCTCAAGTACACGCTGATCCCGACTACCTCTCCGGTGTCGCGCGACTTCCGCGCGCGCGAGTACTGGCGCGGACCCATCTGGCCGGTGACGACGTGGCTGTTCTCGTGGTGCTTCGCCCGACGGGGGTGGTCGGAGCGGTCGCTGATGCTGCGACGCGAGGGGCTGCGCCAAGCCAGCGACGGTTCCTTCGCCGAGTACTACGAACCGTTCACCGGTGAACCGCTTGGCAGCATGCAGCAGTCGTGGACCGCGGCCGCAGTGCTGGATTGGCTGGGCTAAACCCCGAGTCGCTGCGCTCCTGCCCGCCGGATGCTGAACCCCGCTAGTACTAGTCGTCGCTCGCCTGTTCGGCCAGCCGCGCCAGCGGCACCAGTGCATTCGTCAGCGCCGTCCGCTCGTCGTCGCTGAGCTTGCTGAGCATGCCGGCCAGCTTCGCCCGGCGCGTGGCGATGGCCTCGCGGTGCTGAACCAGTCCGCGGGGGGTGACGTCAACCAGAACAGCGCGCAGGTCGGATGGATCCCTGGAACGCTTGACCAGTCCGAGCTTCTCCAGCCGGCGGATGGCGACGGTGGTGGTGGGGGTGCGCACGCGTTCGTGTGCGGCGAGTTCGGTCATCCGGATCGGACCCTTGTCGAGCAGGGTCAACAAAATGGACAGCTGGGCCAACGTGAGGTCGGCCGTACCTTCGGCAGTCGCCCGGCTGGTGTCACCGCGGCGCAGCACAGAGAACATCTTGGAGAGCACCTGCTGCAGCTCTCCGGCCAGCTCAGTGACCTGCGGTTCGGTTTCTACCATAATTCGCTAGTCTAACCGTTCTTGCCTGCCAGATCGCCGACATGTGGCGATTTCGTTTGAACTGGGGGTGATCCGCACGTGACGGGGCACGCCAGGAGGTTGCTCGTCGTGCGCGGGGACGTCTAAAGCACCTGGGAAAGGAACTGGCGGAGCCGGTCGGTCTCGGCGCCTTCGAAGATCTGTTCGGGCGGTCCCGATTCGACCACCACGCCGTGGTCCATGAACACCACCGAGTCGGCGGCCGACTGCGCGAAGCCCATCTCGTGCGTGACGACCACCATCGTCATCCCGTCCGACCCGAGGTCGGCCATCAACGCCAGGATGCCCTTCACCAGTTCGGGATCCAGTGCCGAAGTCGCCTCGTCGAAGAACATCACCTGGGGGGCCATCGCGAGGGCGCGCGCGATCGCCACGCGCTGCTGCTGTCCACCCGACAGTGTGGCGGGACGTGCATCGGCCTTGTGCCGCAGCCCGACTCGCTCGAGTTGCGCCAGGC
>Ga0193716_1000968_pt1 | contig 17061 bp, 25 predicted proteins | sample U2c1metaG_FD_145901 | JGI IMG/M metagenome (GOLD analysis project Ga0193716, IMG submission 145901) | Soil microbial communities from a riparian zone of the East river system, Colorado, United States - U2c1 | ecosystem: Environmental > Terrestrial > Soil > Riparian zone | place: USA: East River...
CAGCAGTCTAGCCGTAATGGCAAAAATCAGCATTTTACAAGAAGCAGTAAATACCTGCAAATCTGCCATTACGGCTAGACTGCTGACTGTACCGAGGTTCGCCAGGAGCGGATATGGTACAGGAGGCACATCAGCACCTGGAATATCCGAAAAAAGATTATTGCTATAGGCCGCATAAGGCACCAGAAAGTCGTTAAGGATGAGCTTTGTGTCTGATTGAGCTGATGCACGAAGATGCTTCAGAATCTTCCTCGCGTATGCATCGGGCCAGTCATGAATAACACCGCGCAAGAAGAATACAGATGCGTCTTTGATTGGCTGAGGTTCAAAGAAATCGTGTGCTGCATTGAAAGTTGGGTTTCAGCAATAATTTTATTTCGCGGAGATATTAAATTTTTACTTTTGAGTTCTACTCTTCCACTCATCAGAGCATTTAGGTCTTCATTTTCCCAGAACTTGTGTAATGAGAGCAATTACTTGAATACCGCAAACTGTTTCACGTTGAGTCTGAACATACCTTGACTGCGTCATCAATGACTTTCGGTCGGTCTTGGACCACATAGCGCAAATGAGGGTATTCTTTGATCAGATGCAGAGTCGCTGACCCAAGACCACCACCGACATCTACTACCAATGCATCTTGTTTAAGCAATCCCCAATCAAACCCTACGAACATCAGCGAAACCTCCCTTTCTTGCTATGCTCTGCCACTATTTGGGAATGTTATGGCATAAATATAGTCTCTACATAGTATTACATGGCCATTATAAAGTGCAGACAAATTCTGAGACCGGTTGCGAAGACAAAAAAATATTTTATTACTTGGCAAATGGCTACAACATTGGCAGGGGTTAGATAAAGACATGCAAATTTTTCTGGAACTTTGTAAGAGGTTTATCGACAAATCACAGACCTGCTCGCAAGTTGCTAAAGCCATATAACCCGTTCGTACTTTGTATTAGATTTCTGACCCACCGCCAGACCGAGAGGACAACCCGAGAACCCAGAGAATATGGATTTTAACAATCATTTCTAGAAATCTGCAAAGCCATCCTCTTCGCCATTGTAATCCCCGTCTTCCCCGTCTTCGGGCCCAAGTTCGTCCTCATCGTCATCTTCGGAATCAGTACCACCTTCCTCACCATCATCCAGATCATCCCCGTCGTCGAGGTCGTCTTCATAATCAATTACATCATCGCCCTCCTCGGCGCCTCCGATGCTATCATCTTCGTGGCCATCGTCGGTCCCAGTACCCCCCTCTATCCCTTGCTTCGGGTTGACAAAACTGTGGCCTACACCTCCGCCAATATGGCGCATGAACATATCGCGATCTGCAAAACTTAACAAATCATGACATTATGAATGACGATCCGAGATTACAAACTGGGAGGGCAGAAATTTTTTACATACATATTGACGTAGAATGCTACCCAATCGTCAACCTCGTCCGGAGGGCGGGCAGCAGTGAGAGGCACCGTCAAAAGGCCAGATGTCCGTCCATCATTGAATGCAGGTATCAAGTGGCACCCCCTTAGTACAAGCGATGGATCCAAAAAACCAAATGCCAACGGATCGCTCTCCGGAACAAATCCGATTTTGGGCAACCGAGCAGCTTTGTGGCCATAGCGATGGCCTGGATTAGTTCCAAACCAGCGGACCCACAAAAACTCCATATGCTGAATGGACCGATTGGTTGCCAATGGACCCGTATGAAGCACTCGGGCATGAAAAACGCCTAGCACTCGAGCATACCAGTATGGATGTGCTCTGGGGCCAGTTTCCGGAGACAGGACCATTACATCGGCGTGAGTTCGCGGATTCATGGAATCTTGATCACGTCGTATGTCATAAGTTGTGTAGTTTACCCGTAGGACTTTGGCCGAGTAAATTCGATTGTCGACGATCCGAACAGTATTGCGGTCGGAATCTGAAAATTCCTCCTCATCTCCGTCAAAGGGTCTATGTAGCAGGCGGGCTAGCAGATGGTCTTTAAGTCGAGGGACGAAATCCTGCAAGGGGGAGACAATTAATAAAAACCTTTTGCATTCTTGAAAAGATATCCACCTTCACAGCTGGGTCTGCAGGAAATTGTCTGCAGAACGAGAAGGCATCCTGGGAATGTCGTTTTGAATCAGAGATATGATGGTGCATTGCAGGATCTGTATATGGCAATGGATCGTTGTCAGAGAATGCGACGTGGTGTGAATGCATCTTTGCTTCTGCTGCACGTCGTGCTCGTAGCAGTTTGGTCTCGCGCCGCTCGTGTTTGGTCATCTGCTTTACAGCATTGTTCTTATTTGTTCGTCCGTAGAATCGCTTCACCCGCCGATGTTCAAGTTCACCCTTTCAACTTATAAGACTGTGTCCTTGTTTAATGATGTCTAGAAAGACTCACTGTTTGTGTAGAGTAGGAGTCGGTTGTACCTAAGGCCCGAATAGTCCGCGCATAATCGCCAAGCGAGTGGAGTTTATAAGTCCACAGACTGAATTTCCGCTTTTTTGCTTTGAACGAATCATGAGTCGCTAATCTTCTTTATCCATGAAATCTTACCAGGTTTATCAGCTTGTAACATTGGCGTCTGCGCTGGTGATGATTTAGCTGCGGAACTGCTACCATGTACATCGGAGGCATTGTTTGCTGCTGCCTTTGCCTGATCCCGCTGTTTTTTTCGCTGACGAGCTGCTTGTTCCTTTGGGAGGTCTTTCGTCGAATATGCGGAGCAAACAATTTGACGAAATCTGCGAAGTTCCCGGCCAAGAATGGAAGTGACGGAGTCCAAGAGATCTAGAGTAGTGTCAGTGTGCATGCGAAGCTTGGCAAGTGCATGCCATTCAGCAAGGCGATATAGTAGCGTCATCACGATCTCGTTGTGGTGGGAAGGTAATAGGCCTTCAAATGCCGGTATTGCACACTGCCATATGTACGACTCGGAGTTAGATGGTACCCCAAACTTTCAATATTGGATACCCATACCTGCAATAAGTCTTCGAAGTTTCGGGCGGCCATTTTTTTCATCTCAGATGCGTTATTCGAAAATCGACGTATAGTACCCCGACCAAAGGTAGGAACTAGTCTAAACCTGATAACAAATTCATCGACATTTCATAATTGATAAAATAAGAGACCGACGAACCTCCGATCTAACTCTGCAACAGCACGTCCAGCAGCCCCTGCTGCATAGAGGATGCGTATGAGGTGTGAGAACACTGCCTTCCAAACACCCAGCTCAAACTCGTGCATGAGGTCAACAACCAGCATTTTAAATGGATTTAGGCCTAACGGGCCCAATTTTTGGGCAAATATGTTCTAAACATGAAGTCAATATAGCAATAAGATAGTGGTTCCGATGATATCCTACCGTGGTGGGCACCCATGAATGCTCCAGGAGCAGACGCTCAACGGCAGCACCTGCGACATTGAGCCCTTTCCTATAGATGAAATCCCGCGCCAGCGTAATGAGATCACCAACGTAGGATCGTGCATGGGATAGATGGCTTTGCATGTCCCTGGCTTGTCCCAGCTTTGAAATGTCCTCCTTTTTCACCAGACAGCGAGGGCAAGGACAGTGGCCATTGTTTCTGACACCTGCGAGGAGGACTCTGTTTTGCTAGTTTCAGACGGCAGTATCGGTGAATATAGATCATAAACTCACTTTTCGGGATAATCAGCCGAATATGTGAATATGCGTGGATAGAAACGCCGCCAGACGCCGTCCAAGCATTCCATTTTGAATCCGTGCCTGTAGCAAGCCACGAATTCATCATCTAGAAGTTGGTCCCAGACTCCATGCATCAGCTCCCGACGGCAGTGCGTGGTAATGGCTGCCCTTTGGCTACTATTTGCAATTGAGTCTTGAAGTGAGTCCGGAAGCTAGAAAACCAAGACAGTAAGGCAGGGCAACTTGGTCTAGAAATAGAACATTACACACCGAGGGAATATATGCGACATGATGGGAGGCTCCAGAAGATGGCTTACAGCGTATATACTTCGACAAATTGGCAAAATACATATAGAGGGGCCAAACTTTGGCTGTTCCGAAACTGGTTAAATGAGTGGAGTCCGACCAAAACATGAGACCAAGAATGACTTTCTCCAGTTTACATCCCGGTTCATTTGGCTGCTTCTGCAAATCGTCATGCGCCTCGATCCATCCATCCGATGTATAGGCCTCATCGTAACAGCGCACCTCAGAACCTAATGGAGACTTCCAGAATCGTTTGAAGGGAGAGAAGTGAAAGCGTCGGCTAGTGATATCAGCCAAAGCCGACTTCATTATCTTGCACAGCGACCGCAGCTGAAGACCAGGTACAGTGAAAGGCTGACCAAGCCCTTCGCTATCCTTCTGCCCTGTTGGGACCACGATGCGAACATTTTTCTCGATCCAACCATCTCCCGGGAACGGACTACTGGGATCGTGCTGCTCGGACGAGTCGAGTCGTTTGTTCTCCTTATGAGCACTGAAGTTGGCAATATCCTCCAGCCGGAAGTCCTTCGATCCTAGGACATCCTTTGCCAATCGATCCACTTCACCAATCGACTTCTGGTTTCCACCAGTAATCATCCATTCCATAAGGAGATAGATGGACATGTTTTGAAAGGGCCAGGGTGGACGACATGATTCCGCACGGGGAATGAGATTGATTTCAGCGGGTTGTGCTGCGTGACAGTTTGAGAGTTCGTCTTCCGGCATGGAGTGATCAGGGTCATAAGACGGACGGTGGTGGTATTCACGGAAGAGACCAAATCGATTTAGACCCGTACGCATGAAATCGCGCACATGCAATATGACGCGGGGAAGAGCATATGATCCTGGGGCAACGGGTGGTAATGACGGAGTAGGGGGTAAAGGGGCAGGTCCTTCAGGCTGAACGTCCTCGTAACGGGCTGGAATGCGACGTATACGCACAGGCCGCGTGGCTTCATTGTGCGAAGGGACAATACTGGCAGGCATTGGTGGAGAAAGAGGCGATTGTATGACAAACGGGGAATGAAGGGTTGAGGATGTCTCCTCAATGCCACGATCCTGTATGTCTGCGTAATCGTCTAGGACACCGTCCATCGCCACATCTTGGGAGCTTGTAGCTGAGGATTGCCCCGGAACCGATATCTGTAAACCATATTTAATCAATTGCGAATACAGATTAAACTGGCCAAGCAGACCCACAGATTCAAGGTCCAGAATATGAGCTCGTCCTTTGCCCTTCCGGCTCTGCCGTGCTTTTGTCGCTACCTTTTTCTTCTGCCCCGCCAGTAACTGCCTTTTTGCAAAGCCTGCAGTCTGATAATTCTTGTAGTGACTGCATGCCAGCCTATGGAGGTGGAGTCCTCGCTCGGTGGTAAACGTATGCTTGCATTCGGAGCCGCTTCGACACCTATAGATCATTAGATGAGTATTCAAGCAGCAAGCATGAACCTTGTGCTGTGAGATTTGTCAGGAGTTTACCCTGGAGTCTGGCTAGGAGAGATAAGCTATTATGTGAACTTGGCGATTTGACTCAGTGTTAGGCAAATAATCGCAAATGAGGTTCACAGACTTGGCGTATTTGAAAAGAAGAAAATTTTATATTAACGAGTTGTTAACGAGGACAAGTTCGAGCATAAGCCTGCGGTTGTGATCAATCGTTACATGTCCAAATTTGGACTCCAAGTTGCGATCTCACATCAACTTAGCGATTCACCCATGCTCATTCCTATGTCTCTCGGGATCTCACAATTTAAGTGATCACACCAGGACTCGGATGATCACAACCAGAAGCAGCGCCGACAGGTCTCAAAATACCTGATTGCCTCCCAAGGCAAATTTTCGCCGTGACCCAACTCAACCTATTCAGATGAACAAGGTATTTTCTAACTATCCCCATCCTCAAAGGCACTTTATCGCTTTGCCGGAAGATTTCGATCAGTGGTTCACCGTAAATCACTTCATCCCCGGTCCTATGTGTTGCATGGGGGATGTACCAAGTGAGAAGGTAATTTGCACGGTGCAGCTAAATAGAACAATGGTATGGCGACTTATTGCTGCCCAACTCCGTCTTTCCTGGAAATTAAATTTTCTATCCAATAGATCGACCATGCCAACTATATCTTCAGATACAACTTAATGATGTATGTTGAAGTTCCGGAATCGTCGGGGCTAGATCTCGCACATTTATTCAGCCCCGTCGTGACCATAGCCTGCTATGAAGGCGACTCGGGTGATATCGCTGCCCCGCTATGGACCTGCATCTCTCCGCAGAAAGTCTTTGACTTTCATCAGCCTCGTCGCACTGCGGTAGAGCTATTTTTCAAGTTAGCTTTATCGGCATTCAACTCGACACCATCAGTTAGTCTTCTCTTTGTTAAACCTGTTCTTTAGTCAAATATTGCACTGCACAGGGTGTCCTTTGTTCGGACATGCTTAATTGGGCTTCGGCAGTTTGTGTGAGTGGCGGATCTTATCAGTAATGCCGCTGCTACTGACCTACCGTGATAGTGGGGACCATCAAAGGACAAGGGCTGCGCAGAACTTCGCACCTCTTCTACCTTCAAACTGACACGGGACTACATCGCACCGCGCTATCGTGCTCCGCAGTCACTCAAGGCTGCCCTTCGAAACGTACGGCATCGCAGTGCTCCAGATGAGGTTGTAATCATAGAGGTGTCTTCCTCGGATGAGTGAATATTTGCTTAAGGGCATCATAAATTTGTATGGAAATGATATATTCGCTCTCGGAAGTCTGGATTGTGCCATATAAGATGCAGTGACTACATCGCTATGCTATAGTTAGGTATCTGTTAAGTAAGGGAATAAACAGATCTACACATCCCACTAAGCCTTCGCTGCCGCCACTAGCTCAAAAAGAAAAGAAAATTACTTGCATAAATTCTTGAGCTCGTCCAATGTAGAGAATAGGCCAAGACCCTTTTCCCAGCGATGCCGCATGGCATCCTCCTCTTCAATAGCCTCCTCTTTTGACAAATTGGAGTGATATTCATCTTCCTTCTGAAAGCCATGGTCTACCCATCGGAATAATCCACCCGCGGTGTATTGTGTGAAAGAGTATCGCTCCTCACCCTTTTGAATCGTAGTGTTGGAGTGCCGAAGGACTGCAGATGGGATCATGATTGTTGACCCAGGCGGAAATTCGATAACAAGTTGGAGGTCCCAAAGAATAAGATGTCCACCGCGCTTGGGGTCGAAAGGGCCAAGGGAAGTAATGGGGCACCAGCCATAGGGCAGGTTACCGGGGTCGGTGTGGATGAATGAAACCGTGGAGGGACCAAAATTAAATGTAGCGCACATAAACACGGTTGCGAAGTTACGCCGAAGCTGGGCACCGTACCAGTCAAAGAGTGATGTGGCGTGTTCCAAGTAGTAGGTGAAGAGCTTTGGTGCCCATGTTGCGAAACAGCCTATTGAACCATTAGTATGAGTGAGCGGGCATGTCTTGAAGAGACCCGATGCTTACTGTTAGAAAACCTGGCAAGGCGGATGAAGGCGGTGGACTCCAGAATTTCATCCAGGATGGCAGTGTTTTTCGGAGTGTTGACCAAATTACCAGGTACCTGTAGCATGGGTTAGCGAAAACCAGGAAGCCCGAGGCCGGGCACTAACCTTTTGGCCACCTCCAAAGGAAACGCCCGTCGCAAGGGCAGTGAAGTGTCCTCGCCGATGCTTCGAGTTTTTCTTGGTACGGGCTATGCGACGCTGTGCTCGCCGCATGGTGCTAGCTGCCCCGACGTGTACGGTGTCCCAGTCGGGGTCATCCGGATGCCCACAAAGTGCCGCAATAACGCGACCTACTTTATCAATAATTGGGCACGATACCCTGGGGTTTGTAAGAATGGATAAAATTAAACAAAATTGAAGACGTACTTTCCGTCCCACTCCACAAGATTAAAGTTGAATTTTGAACCCACGCCGACCATCTCCTTGAGCGCGTATGCCCTCTTGCTTGTCTTTGGATCGCGGGTGCCAACGTATCCTGTCTTCGCGGGGGTTTTTGTATCCAGGCTGAATGATGGGATACTGATGGGGGTGGAGGAGGCAGTGTGCCGCTCACGCATACTAGGCGCAACTTCGACCCCAATCTCAGCCTTCGAACTTTGCCTATCGACTGCGCGGCGTCTCTTGAACATTAGCTTCTTGTAGGCAATCGTTGACTTGGATTTGCGCCTGCGTTTGCGAGATCCTGGGGTAGAAGTATCCACTTCAAATGAAGGCTCGGAGTCGGAGGAATTATCGATGCTGCATGCAGGCGAGGCGTTTCTCGACGTAGAAGGCACGCTGGGTGCACCAGTAGGCGAGGCTAGCTCATTCACGGCCACAGAACGAGCCACCGCTCGGGCTGATGCAGTAGGATCGTGAACCGCTTCGAAGCCTGTACCATCGGATGGGTCGCCTTCGGTTCCCTCGCTGTCGTGTTCCCCCTCAGTTGCAATAGCGCGCATGAGGAGCGTGTCAAATGCGAAGTCTTTAATGGAGGAGGCGATGGCCTTTGACATCTCCCATGGCGAAAATGCCGCGCCTGAGCGTGTCTATTGGGCAAGGGTGGGCAAAGAGGCTACAAAATGCAAAAATGGAGAAACTAACCACTCGAAATTGCATCGCAAATGTCGCCGACGCGCCGTTTTATGCGTAAAATCTGAAAACCAAAACAAACGCGTTAGGCGTTTCTATTCAACCAGAGCAGAATTGCTGCACGACGATGCCGCATGGCGCAGCATAGCAAAGTTCCTGGGCGTGGATCTCCACAGTGCTCACGTAGGGACACGCCGTGCAACGGATGAAAGGACTTACCAAGAAAACAGCCTGTCGAAGTCAGGCGTAAGTCCCAAATGCACAAGTAATGGTAGGTAAGAGCGAATTTCAAGTTGGAACTCAGAATTAAAACGAAGGTTATAAGTACCGAACTTACTCATGACGCGAAATTCTTCATTGCTCTGTATCATGGTCCTTGGAGTGCCGCTTCAATATATGGTTAACATTTGATTCAGTCCCGGGCAAGAATAATATTCGCAATTTTTTTTAGCACTTTTGACTGACTTTCGATCTTAAAAAATTATATAATGGGTTTCAAAAACCATCAATTCAGCAGAGTCGCGGCTCATAAGGTAGAGCCGGTGGCAATCAAAACTCGTAAAGTTAGTCATAGCAAGCCATGGTCGTGTTGGTTGGTCGCGTTGGTCATGTCGATTGGCCGTGTCGGTCGTAAAGTGGGTCGTGGTGGTCGAGTCATTTGAAAAGTATGTGTAGCAATACAAGGATATGCAGGTTGGAACTGCAGTTGATGGCGACTAACATTGAGCAGGTGGTATCAAAAACCTTGCATGCATTGCATGAGCGCGTAAAAAATTGAGAGAGTAAAACACGTATTAACTACTTACCAATTAGGTGGATACTTGCTCCGCGTAGGTGTTGGATAGCTGCCGAAAATACGTTTTGACAATTTTGCGGATAGCCCCCCGCTCGCACCCAATCGTGGACTCAGCCTATTATATAGTACAAATTGAGTGATAATACAAAAATGGTTTTTGCAACTCACAGGCACAAGCTGGGTGGCATCAATAACTGCTTCAAAGAATAGTTCGTTGATGCCGTTTGTCGCAGGCCTTCCCCACTGCGGGTTGTGCAGGAGCATGCCGTTGGCATCGTAGCGGTGCATACCGTCTGGATGAGGGAGGGTATATTTTCTCCTTCTGATTGGGTGCGAGTTTCGGCGTGCAGCGATCTCGCTATATTCAATGGCCCCGCAGAGTCGTCTGCATTCAGCTCTAACAATCGACTGTCAAATATAAATTAGTGCCAAAGCAAAATATGAAGCGCATGGATTACAAACCGCGAGTGTCCTCTTGTCTTTCGGATTTACGTCATGGCGCGCGAAAAGCGGAAAATTAATGAAATTCCCATTACTCAGCGCCTGGTGCCTCGATGTGCCAAGACCTGTGGCAATATCCATAGAGGATGGTTTTCCCTGTGAAATAGGCTGTACTGAAGCGGTCGCAGGATGATTGGTCACAGGCATAAGTGGAGGTAAGTCCTGGAAATTCCACTCGGAGTTCGGAATGCCATTATCTTCAAACACGTGCGCGGCAAACTTAAGGGGCAGACTCGGAAGTGCAGCATGATCATCGAGAGAGTTGGAGGGAAACAGCGCGAGGAGAGACAATAGGTCGTCATCACCCATAGGTGTAGAAAATATAGGGTTCTCCAAAGGAATGGCAGGCGAAACATTTGAAACATTGGAGTTAAAATCCATGCCTGCAGATGGATCGACTGTGGGGGTGAACACTGCTGCACCGTTGTTCTGAAGGGGTGTCAAAATTAATGATAATTGATGCATGCATAGGCGTACACTTGATGACTCGCTGTAAGCCCGGTTACTCTCGGACTGTGTCTCATTACTATACGAAAAATCAAGAAAGGGTGCTTCTCAATGAAATCGTCAGCAATGGCATCATGCATGGATGGAATAGACGTACCATTTCGGTCGGTGTTGCAATATTGATGCTTTGCAGCAAGGCGCTGCTCGTCCATCCAAACCTGAATCTCGGACATGAGAGGCCTGAAATTACAAGGAGGAGTAGTTCAGAGGACGTGGTTTGTGTGACTAGATGAGACCCGGACGGAGCGTGCTGGGAATGATCTCCGAGACCACCATCCCAAGAGGCTTTATATCGCTGCGAAATTGGCGGGGACCTGGCCTTGATGATGCATTATTGAACAGCAAGGGGGATGTCATAATTGCCGGAGAACATAGTGGAACCCTGATGCATTCCAATATGCGAGATAGCAAAACTATAGTAAAACGCAAGGAAGCATTTGCCCACATTTGAAAACGTGAACCCCATCGGCGGAAGGTCGCGCCGCGGCTGTACTGCTAATGATATGGGTTCCATTTTTTTTTTACACAATTGACAGCAGTGCATACAATCCTGCAATTGATGGCGTACCTTGCTAGCCTGCCTCAGCAACTGACAATAGGCTGGTACGGATTGACGGGCATCATGTTTGGAGTACACCGAGGGAGTTCGATAGGTTTAGAAAATTAATTCATTTATCTAGTTACAAAGAATAAACGCTCCATGATTTGGATTGTCGTTGAAAACTAGGAGAGCGAGCCTGATTTAACCGTGGCATTAGTAAGCTTGCTGCGCAGAGTGAAGATACCGCCTTCTTGGCCCTTACCCGTCACTCGCATTTCCAATTGGTTCCATCTCATTGAGATGGAGATAAGGACTTCGAGATCCGGGCGCGTTTGGGTGCGCAAGGTGTGGAGATAGTGACCTCCGAACCGGAATCAGTGCTGTTTGACAGACTCTGCCGCGCCATTCGTTTTTTCCGCGGTGTAGAGGGGGGATACCGTATGGTCGCAGCCATCAGTGACATCTTTTTGACGTGATTGCTTAGTTAACACGCAGGTGTACACGCAAAGTATAGAGATAACTCACAGTTATCGATTTAGCCCATTGGGCCATCCTGTAAGGAAGGCCTGGCTATAGGAAATTGGTCAATATCGATGATGGTGCTGGAATTGACATAAACAAACCTCATGCTTGTTTTCTTCCCAATTAGCCATCCGCAGAAAAAGGGAAGCAAAGTCGAGTTTCGGTTGTTGAAATATCCAGGTCTTTTTCGTCTGAGACGTCCAGTCAGGAGCGTTGAGGGCCGTATTCAAGCCTGTGAATCGTTCCATAACTACTCGGGGGCTTGTTCTCAAAAGAAGGCCAGTCTGCGACCCTGGGGAAGCGATGGCCTTGATGTAGAGCGTATAGGTAGTCATTCGTTCTAGAAAGTGATCTGTACTTGGAAGCTATGCAAACATGAGAATTATACCCAAATAGCTGCAAGTACAAGTAGTAGACGTACCTCCTCACTCTCAATCTCCACAAAGCAAGTAACATATTGGTTTTTAACATCCACAAGCATTAAATAGTCTTGCAAGAAGTTAATACGAGGAGATCGGATGTTGGTGAGTAGCCAGCGATCAACAGGGCCAGGAAGGTGAAGCACGTCACGTCTATAAGCTTGTCGTTCGGCATAGGTTGCACTGGGTGAAAGCGCAGGGCTGAATACTTCAAGAGATGATACTAAAGGCATGGTGGCGCTCTGATGGGCAGCAAACGGGTAGTCCTTTGAACCAGATAGTATGCGTACTTATAGTAAGGGCTCACAATTTTGTAGTAGGTGATCTCAAAATCGCCAGGAGTTGACTTAGTTACCAAGCTCCCCATTCGGGGTAGCATGCTCTTTCGATCCCAAGGTTCGGAAATTGTGGCCCGCGATTATTCGAAGTAATTACAGCTGAGTTTCCATACGAGAGCCACGAACATAGCGATTATAAGTCAAGCGCAACATTCGGTATCAATTCTGACTCTGCATCGAGAAGCACAATTGACTTTGCAGTGGCTTCTGCCACATTTGGCCTTGAGATTTGCGATTACAACCAAAGCACGTGCATTAAGTCTGTTCGTTTTTCGACCAATTTGGGATCATTGATCTCTAATCCCTTCTCTCATCTTACGACTAACAATCCCTCCTCTGTGTGATTGAAAGCTATATGCTAACGCAGCATATATAGGGCCCTCTCCTAGTCATAATTGGTATGTTTGACCTTGTCCTTTCCCACATACATTCTTTCATGTCTGCCCCAACTACGCCAGTGGGCTCCCCTCAGCGCGATGCTGCTGCATCTTGGAAACGAAAATACGAGCTTCTGGAGGTGCAGCTTGCTGCATCCAGGGAACCCCAGAGTGCTAAGTCCAAAAGGCAAGTTGTCCCTAGTGCTTTACAACACTAACTGAATTATGTCTGCCAGTGTCACAGCTGGACAGATATCCATGGGTCGGGCCCTCCGTCGCACCGTAGACCTTTTTCGTTCTGCCAGGGATCTTGTGGAGGAGAACGAGCGCCGCGTTGGTCTTGAGGAAGATGAGGAGGAGGTACACCTCAGCGAAGAGTAAGCCTTCTTCTCTATTGTGTCATATCAGGTAACTTCATTTAATAACAGGGAAAAAAACATGATGCAGTCTTACAAAGTACTGATTCAGTGGGTCCCAATACTCAAAGATCTTAGCGAGCAGGGTGACGCTGAATCGCTTGAAATACTTTATAAAAATGTAAATTTTTATCTTGTGACTACTGGGACGTTTCTGATACCACACTTTCCAGTTACGCAAGGGAGCCGACATGGCGAGGGGAGACGACACAAGCCATCTCAAAACTGCTGCTGTCGGCTGGGTCATTGACATGTTCGGCGCCTCGGACCCGCCTCTCCGTGCACGGTCGAAGGATGAACGAGGCTTTGCCAATGAGCATACTGGGCGACTATTGTGCCCTAGCGAATTTTCTTGGGATAACCTAGTGTAAGTTGTGCAAAGCCTTTCCGAGTTCTCCACCATTACTTAATTGTTTTCTGGATAGGGTGCGTTCCGGTATCCGCGACGGGCACAGCAATTACTGCGTAACGGCATCGTCGTGGCCCATATTTGTTTATGCAAATCTCAACTGTGATCAAGCCGACCTTGAGAAGGGTTTGTTCAAGGGATCCTTGTTGGTGAAGGTAAGTTTACATTCAAATATTGGGTTAACTTGATGCTGATAGGACGATGCCTTGTAGGCCTACAAATCTATATTCACGTCGCCGTCATCCGTTAGTGAAGGAACTGACCATGATAGCACTGAGCCCCCTCCGTCGAAGCGCTTTAAGAATTCTACCGCAACTCGATCAAATGTTGCCTCGCTCATAGGGCTTAACACCGTGACACCCCGTAGTATTGCCTACGTGGCAGTCCAGGTAAGCTATACTGCTCATTAAATACACCATTGGCTCTAATCATTGATACAGTTGCGATTTGCCCTGTCAAGTGCAAATGCGTGGCGCTCAGTCGATATTGATTTTGACTACGCCGAGTTTTATCAGGCAGTAGTCGATTACTTCGAAGTTATCCCAGGCCCGATCGCAAAGGCACGTGTTGCCGAGCTGCTTACATGGTGGAACAGGTACGTGTTTTTCTAGAATTTTATCAATGTATTTGCTAACCTAACCTCGTCAGGGCCGTTTTTGGTCGCACCGATGGACACGAGTCTTCCAGGACCACAGCTCGCCGCAAGGGCTCCTCCGTATCGAAGCTGGCTGATCAGCGTCTTGCTCGCGAAGCTCAGTGACTACAGGCCCAACTAGTGCTCAATGTAAAATACCCTAGCATAGTATAGCTTTTGTCTTTGCTGCATTTTCTAAAATATAGAATATTTGCCAACATCGCACTGTCTGGCATACATTGGGAATGCCTCAAAAGTTTCTAAACATTGACAGAAAATTCCTCTCCTCATGGTCGGACTACAAACTAGCAGGTATCTTTTACATGTTGGTAGGGTCCATCATTTCTACAGGTATTGGGAATAACCACCTTATCTCCAGTGCTTTGGAAACTGGTGGATGTTTGATGTACCTTGCGAAGCTCTATCTTCTTTATAATTTTTGAAAATTATCATCTGCTTGTCGGTAGATTATAAATTGGTATCAAAATCTTAAGCTTTGGTAATTTGTGCCTTCTTTACAGATTTTGGCAACGAGAGGTACCTTTACATTGATTTTCCTGCTGGGGAGAGGCTGTAAAAAATTTAGTATTTGGCAAATTGCCCCATACCTGCATGCTTTGGCAACATACGAAAATATTGTGCACTTTATGGAAAAAATGAACCTTTCTATAGTCTTCTAAGGCTTTATAATCACACTCACAAAATTTCCAGTATTTACTGATTTTACGACATATATAAAGGCCTTACAAAACTATATCAGGTGTCGGAGGTTTCGCTGATGTTCGGCACCGTGAGTAACATGCAGAATTTTTCATTATTACGATGTGGGGCTCAGCTTCCTAATACATAGAGCGGGCGGCCTTAAGCATAAATTCTACTGAAGTACTTCCCTACGCCCTCAACTCCGTGCACAAGACCTCCTATGACACCGTCCGGCCTGACAATGTAGATAGTAATAGCTGGGGCATGGCTGGAGATGGCATATGCCTGATAGGCGTGCCCTTCCAGATCCTTCAGCACAAAATCTGCGAAAGCTGAACTGGCGAACTGTTCTGTTCCCTGCGGATGGAGAATAACAGAACGGACAGCAGGATATTGCTGCAGCCCTTGCAGCACGGGTATAGACTGTTCGACATCCCGGTGAAGGAAGACGAGGGCTGTGTGGTATTGTGGCTTGAAAATATCGAAGAGTCTTGTCAAGGTCCCGTCGTTAGCCTTAAGATCGATCAATCCAGGAGCATCTGGAGCCCGATCCCCACCCTTCAAGAATCCATCGATGCTATATGGATTGACATTCACTTCACCCTCACTTCCATTTGCTTCATCAACAACAATATCACTGCCCCTGTAGTTGACACCTAGTTGCAGCAGATTTGCGCCACGCTCCCAAGCATTCTGGTCGTTCGCTTTGAAGTTCTTGTTGTGCACTTCGGTGCTGATGTTCAGCATTTGAGCGATGATTGGTAGACGTTCGGAGTTATATGATGAAAGAAGGTTGGACGGAGACAGTGATTTGCAGACAAGGGCAAGTTTCCAGGCAAGGTTAAACTAGTAGATGTGGGAGTAATGAGGGAGGGAAAGCTCGCCCATAACATGATAATACTCACGGCATCTTGGATACTGGAGTTCATACCCTGCACAAGATCATTGGTTTGGATGAGCTTCCGATCTTGTTTAACACACAGAGCTGCATTACCTGAGCGCCCATGGGACTGTGGACGTGGGCAGCATCTGATAAGCAACAAATGAGACCACGGTCCACCCATCGTTGAGAGAACAAGACGAAGCCGACCTCCCACAACAAAAACTCTGCCTTCTCCGAACTTACTCACCATCCTAATATTGGGTCTGCATCAAGCACCATTATTAGCACGGAAAATCATTGGTTTCCAAAGGTCTTGACCTGAAATCGGCCACCCATACAATCTTCCCGAAAGCCTCAGTTGGTAGTCCTGTTACGTTCATGAAGAATTCAACGAGGTTGGTGGCACTTGAGTTAATTTTGGCGTGGTCGACTTCTCGTCCGTAAGCGAAAAATTGGAATACATCGGAGCCTTCGTTCTCTGTAGGCTTGAAATGCACTCTGTCGTAAAGCATATTCGGAAATTAGTTCCAAGAAGAAAGGCTAGCCCAAAACGAGTGTGGAAGGAAGAGGCATACGCACTTCTTATTCGTCACGTCGCCCCAAGTATGCCAGGTCTGGAAGAGAGGGGGCAAACCATTTGATCAGCATGACACTAAATGGCTGTGTAAGATAACACAAACATCGGTGGTCAACGCTCCTAGATGGATATCACCAATAGTAAACTGCTCTTTCTCACGAGTCTCCCCCAGGAACGTTAGTCCCAATGCTTTGCGCACAATACCTACAGAACAGCATCAATCCCAACTTGTACTCGTAAGTATAACATACCGCGTGCGCCATCAGCTCCGACGACCCAATCATAATCCATAATCTCGGTGATATCTTGACCATCGCGGGTTATGACCAAATCCGCTGTAACGTGATCAGGATATTGCTCGAATGAGCGGAGTTTCGTTCCTAGTTCAACTTGACAGCCGTATTTTTCCAAGTGAGACCGGAGGATCCGCTCTGTGTGATCTTGGCCCATCATAAAAAAACAGCCCTGTGCGGCAAGACCAAGACTGGTCAGATGCTATATGGTACAGACTTAGATGTTGTCCACATACCCATGGACAGCTTGGAGTGGGGTCTGCCCACTGCATCATTTGAAAGAGCTGATCCGGCTCTGAGCCGCCCATGTGTTTGCGCACTGTAAACGAGAAAATCGATTGTTGCGGGATTTCTTTGACACCGAGAAAATGGAATAGTTCCATGCTGCGGGGCTACAAGCACAATTATGTGGCCAACGCATGCGTTTGTTAGTCGCTATAAAGTGACTAATTGTGTTAACTTTGAAGACCTACCGTTATTCCGCTTCCACGTTGACCAATGCGATGGGATAAATCTTTGTCGATGATCCGGACAGAGACCCCATTTTGGAGGAGAGTTAGTGCGGCTGTGAAGTCATGGATAAGT
>Ga0193716_1000969_pt1 | contig 17048 bp, 13 predicted proteins | sample U2c1metaG_FD_145901 | JGI IMG/M metagenome (GOLD analysis project Ga0193716, IMG submission 145901) | Soil microbial communities from a riparian zone of the East river system, Colorado, United States - U2c1 | ecosystem: Environmental > Terrestrial > Soil > Riparian zone | place: USA: East River...
GCCGTCCCTGCGCACGGTAATTCGCTCGATTATATAGAAGCCGGAGCGAATTACCGTGCGCAGGGACGGCTGGACGACGCGCTCATAGCATTTAACACCGGAATCGATCTCGTCAAAGGGCAAGGAAGCTTCCGCTTCGAGCAACTTTTGCCTTACTTCAGGACAGTGCTGGAAGTAGCGGAGTCACATCCAGCCAGGCGTGATGTGCTGTACAAGCAAATGTTCGAGGCCGGGCAACTCGTGCGCGGGAGCCGCACCCGTCAGGACATTGCGCGCGCTACGGCGCGACTGGGAGCGCAGAACAGCGAAGCCCAAAAGCTGATTCGCGAACTCCAGGACAGAGAAAATGATAGCTATGTTTACCGTAGAAGATTAGCGGCTGAAAAGATTTGGGGCCAGGGAAAGACGGTGCAGCAGTACAACGAGCGGTTCGCTGACGAAATCGCAATTGGCCAGCAAACGATGGATGCGAAGAATAAGGTACACGATGCCTATCCACAGTACAATCAACTTATCGACACCGTCGTCAGCGCGGACGACGTGCTCAAAGCATTGAAACCTGGCGAGGCATTGCTACAGGTGCTCCTGGGCAGCACGGAGAGCATCCTGTTCCTTATCCGGGATAACAAAATCCAAGCTCATCGATTGCAAATAACAGAAGATGACGTCAATGCTGAGGTCGAGGCGCTGCGGCAAGGTTTAACATTGTCCAGTCAGTTCGATGTTGCAAAATCGCACAGCCTCTATCTGCGGTTACTCTCTCCTATCGCAAATGAGATACGAGATGTCACCCATTTGATCAGCGTGCCAACCGGTTCCCTTTTGAGCCTCCCGTTCGGCTTGTTGGTGACCGAGAAGCCGTTGCTTAACGAACAGCAAAGTACGCCCGAAGTTGAGGGAGATGCGACCCAGCGCGGTTTGGAAATCACTCGCAAAGACCGTAAACCCGCATCCTCTGACTATACGAGTGTTGCCTGGTTGGCTAAACGGAGCGCCATCAGTCTTTCCCCTTCGGTCCGATCTTTTATCGATCTGCGGCGTGTTAGTCCGGCTCGGGCGACCAAGACCTTTGTTGGATTCGGGGATCCGATTCCTTTTACAGATGCCGCGCTAAAGACCTTAAATTTGCCAGAAGACTGTCTCAACGGTCCCAAATTCGTTGAAACCTCAATAAAGAATCTCAAAAGAATTCCCGATACACGGACGGAACTCAATAACATTTTGAAACTATTCCCTCGTGGTTCAACAGATCTCGTTCTCTCAGAAGCTTTCACTGAGCAGAAGGTAAAGGCTTATCCACTTCAAGACTATCGGATACTTTATTTTGCAACACACGGCTTGCTTCCAGGTGAACTTCAGTGCCAGCCTGAGCCTTCGCTTATTACCTCCCCATCGAATTCTGCCAGAAAGGGAGACGATGGCCTCATAGACGCCAGCGAGATCCTAAATTTCAAGCTCGATGCTGATCTCGTGGTGCTTTCAGCGTGTAACACTGGAGGACCCGGCGCGGAGAAGGAAATCCGCGGAGAGAATTTATCAGGTCTCGCGCGCGCATTCTTTTTTGCCGGTGCGCGGTCAGTTCTCGCCTCGCACTGGTATATCTTTGATAAGACAAGCGCCGACCTAACGACAGACATGTTTCAAAAATTATACGATAAAAGTGAACCCAAGCCATTGGCTACGGCTCTTCATCTCGCACAACGTGGGTTGATGGAAAAGGCGGTGACGTCCCATCCTTACTTTTGGGGCGCCTTTAGTTTGGTGGGCGATGGTGCGCGGATGGTCTCACAATAGGAACTTAGCTAGTGTTGCTCGACAGCCGAAGAGACCAGCGTGTCATGTGACAATAGCGGTCAATTGTACGGGTGCTGGAAGCGAGGTCGCTGTAAAATATTTTGCAATAGGATACGGGGCTGGCAGTTATATTCAATCGAAAATCGTTTAGCGGATATTTGCCACCGGACACCGCCAAGGACAGCACTTACGAAGCGGTTTACGGCATGGTGGCTGCGTATTCGCACGATAAAGCGTTACGAGCGTGATTCCGCTCAATTTTGTGAAATGCTTATTACAGGATCGGAGGAGTCGCTTGAAATCGGACGATGAACTTCGCGATTATATCCGGAGAAGCGCGTCGGTAGCCGTGGTGGTTGGGGAATCTAGTGTGCGTAGCACGTAACTCGATTTACCGTGGCGCAATTAAAATGATCCTGCCGCATTTTTATCAAAACAAGAGCATTTATCAGCGGTTCCTGGATGAACCCACCGCCAACGGCCAAACTCGAGCATCTTCACATTATCAGCGTCCATGATTTTTTTTTCATCGACGAGAATCTTTCCTGGTAATGTTTTGCGTCGAGGGCGGCTGCCTTTAGGACAGAATCATAAAATACGGCCGTCTCTGTCTAACGGAAACCCTGCACATCTATCGCGGCATTATGGACGCGCTGAATTTCGCTTACGCGGCATCGTTCACCGGGATGTGAACCGTGAAATATTCTGCTGAGTGATGAATGACACGGGTATCTGGTCGATTTTGGTATTGCGTTGGTATTGCAAAACTCGCAACAGTCGATTCGGTGCGAATGTCGGAAGCGAGATTATATGAGCCGAGCAGATCCGCGGTGAACAGCTCGACCATCGGACGGATGTTTACAGCTTAGGGTGCGTGCTTTACGAGATGTTATTTGGACGTTTAACATTCCGGGCATCACATTCAGGATTGATGGAACCGCCAATGCCTTAACAGCCGCCGTCTTTGACACAGCTGAATTCCGAAATGGGGAGAAAACGGAAGCAGTACTGTGTGGCTAGATGCTGGTCTGGATATGATCGGCTTTATCACCCAACTGTATTTAGCGATTGACTCACTCAATTGACGGAGCACAAGTTCTTGGGTATCGTCCCGAGAATACCGCTCCTATAGCTCGCAATGCACTTAGATTCGCCAACGCTTGCTCGTGGGACGGTTACCCATAAGATTTGCGCGGAACTTAGGAATGCGACTTTGAATTGCCGCACGAAGTGCCTCGCCGCTTTCTCGGAGTGAATCGAGTGAAACCGGGAGAAATAATTCGCGACTATGTTTTGGAAGAGCGCATCGGGGCCGGCGGGGTCGGCGAGGTGTGGCGCGCCCGTCATCAACGGCTTGACAAACCGGTTGCAATCAAACGGATCTTGCCGCATCTGTACCAGGACGAAAATATTTATAAGCGCTTCGTTCAAGAAGCGATCGCCACGGCCAATCTCGAACATCCTCATATCATCCGCGTTCACGATTTTTTTTCCGTCGATGATGATGCCTTTCTAGTGATGTCTTATGTCCCGGGCGGATCGCTGCAGGATAGAATCAGGAAGCATGGCCGCCTATCTCTGCCCGAGACATTGCAGGTCGCGCGGGGCATCCTCGACGCGTTAGACTTTGCGCATCAACAGGGCATCGTTCACCGCGACGTCAAACCGTCGAATATTCTTTTGAAGCCTGATTTGCACGCCTATCTGGTGGATTTCGGCATCGCATTAATCCTCGGCAGGACGCGGATGACGCGTTTTGGCGCCAGTATCGGCACGCCGGACTACATGAGCCCGGAGCAGATTCGTGGCGACCCGCTCGATCATCGAACGGACGTTTACAGCTTCGGGTGCGTGCTCTACGAGATGTTGACGGGACATCCGCCGTTTCGCAGATCGGATGATGATACCGAGTTCGCTCTTATGGAGCGGCACATGAATGAAGCGCCGAAGTCCTTGACCAGGCAGAATTCTGAGGCGAACGAGAGGTTGGAAGCGGCAGTCATGCGGGCTTTGGCGAAGGATCGCGACGATCGGTTTACCGGCTGTGCAGACATGGCAAATGCGTTTTTACCTACAGCGAGCGTGTCCGTCGTCGGACGGTCCGAGCCTCCAGTCAAAATCTCGCGCATCGCAAAAGCGTCGGTCGTCGTCCTCACGCTGACGACGCTGGCTTCTGCCGGCGGTTGGATCGCTGCGAACCGCGCAAATGAGCGTTTGGGATCGGCCAAGCCAGTGAAGGAAATCGCCGTCGATAACACTGCCGGCGAAAAAGCGGCGAGGGAAATAGAGGAATTAAAAACGCAACTGGCCACAGCGGAGCAAATTGCCAAGACGACTTCAAGCAAGTTGGAGAACGAACTGCAAGCGGCTCGCGCGGCGACGAAGAATGCCGAGAAGGAAGCGCTGGATCTAAAAAAACAACTCACGGCGGGCGAACGTTCCGATAAGACCACGGTGGCGAAGTTGCAGAGTGAATTGCAGGAGACGAGAACGGCCCAGGAAAAAGCGGTAAAGGAATTGAAACAACTGAGGCAGCAAGCGGTGCCGGTAAAGGAACGCGAGCCGCCAACAGTAAAAATTCCCGTTCGAAACCCCGCGAAGGCAACCAGAGAAATTGCCCGGCATGTCGATGTTGCCAAGGAACAACGTGATCGCGGCGCTTACGATGCGGCCCTATCCGAACTCAATGTCGCCAATTCCTTATATCCGGCGAACGAAGAGATCGCAGCCGAGATCGACAAAACAAGACGAGCTTGCAATGCCGAAAAGAGATTGGGAAGAACCGATCTCAAGTGCTAGGACGGACGGTAAGAAAGACTGTCAAAGGGAGCGGGAGGAAGGGCAATGTCAAGCCCGTTTACTTTCCCGTAGCTTCTCGTCTTCACTCTTTATCCACGCCACCTCAAACATCGACTTACCCATGCGAATTTTGTCTCCCGGTTTGACTGTCAATGGGGCATCCCGCAAACGATTGTCGTTGACAAATGTGCCATTTTTAGAGCGTTGATCGACGATGGATAAGGCTCCTTGTCCGTAACGAAGACAGGCGTGATGGCCTGAGACGTAATCGTCATGTTTGATAATCAGGTTACTGTCCGGAGCTGCTCCAATGTAAAAAATTTCTTTATCGACCGGGAACTGCTTGCCCTGGACGGCGCCGCCGATGCCGGCCAAGATCGCGGTAGTCTCATTGGGTATGACGTCTGTGGGAATCGCTGCTGAGGCACAAAGCTCGCTGATGAGCTGCGAAACCGGAGTGGCTTCCCGTGAGTTGATCTGGAACAGGCGTAGTGCCTTGGAAGACCCGATGGCATTTGGCGAAGTAGATGCCATGGCGCTCCAGGACTGTCTAATGGTTTGTTCCAGGAAGGGTAATTTGGTTTCTTCATCAACCACCAGCACTACGCGTTGAACCGGCACCACATTGACGAGTTCATTCAACTCGAAAATACAGCCTTTCCTTTCCGACGAGAAGCCGCGCAGATCCATCATGATGACATCACTCTCCCGCACCAGTTTGGAGAGCACCAGTTTCCAGGTGTCATCCCGGCAGAAGAAGTCGTTGATGCGAAAACGGCCATCAAAATCGGGATTCATATCCATGTCTGCCATGCGGCGATGAAGCTCCGCTCTCCCATTGATAAACAGGCGCGCAAGTTTGCCGCTAAGAAATCCCAGGAACTCATGGGGCTTCACTATCGTGGTGGCAAGATCGGTACTGGCGATAAGCTGCACGCTTCCAATATGGCGCCAATGTTTCGTCACCACATCGAACATAGGTTCGCTGCGTTTGCCTAGTGTGAATACGCGTAGTATTAACAGCCGGGTATTCGACGGCGTACCATTTCGATCCGCATGTAGCAGCCGGAACCCACCCAGCACGGCAACCTTGTAGACGAAAAATGATGCGAGACCAGAGATAAACAATGCTTTACCGTCGAATGCGAGGTGCGCAGCATGATATATGGCAAAAAATACCCAGAGGCTATCCAACACAATGGATTGGTCGCTTATTTTTTTGGATTGGTAGCCCCTGCCGATCCAAACTGCGAGCAGCCAACCCAACACGGCAAAGAGGACAAAGCTCATTACGATGATGTTAAAGAAAGCAGCGCTACCGCTCAAGCCTATCAATTTTCCGCCCTGTAAAACCGGTTGCAGCAGTACTGTGTCGGAACCAAAGAGATGAAGGCCTCCAGTCGCGCCGCAAAAGGCCACCGTCATGACGGTGAATACGAGCGGGCCCACCGCGCGTATTCGACGATTGAGGAAAGCCAAAAAAATCGGTGTTGGTATAAGGTTGTCGATAGACCACAAGATTATGAGCTGTACTAAAGTGAGATCCGGACTTTTTGCCAAGCCGATGGCCGCAAGCAGGAGAAAAATAGCGAAGTAGGCACCCGTCGTGGCAACTTGGGTACGGCGCGTGGAGGCGGCAACCAGATTGACGGTGAGCACGATCGGCCACGCCCTGCTCCAGAATAAAAACAAAAACCTAGCGGGCACAAATTCCTTTAGGGAAATCTCCTCTGCCACTTGCATGACGAGCGCGAACAGCAGGCCAGCCGCGCCATACACAGCTGCCGCGTGCCAGGGTCGCCGAGTGGCGTGCGAATACAAAGTGTCGCCGATCATTTTGCTCCCGGAGAACATGTTTGCGGCGAGGGTCTTAAACTCTAATAACGGACGGACCGAGTTGGGCGCGTGCTCCGTCGCAGATGCCGCCGGTAGCCGTGTCGGCGGCCTGAGAGAATCCGGTTTCATCGTTTGAGCCACCGCGCGCCGATAAAGCCACAAAAGGAATAGCGATAAGGGGAAAGCCAATGCCGCAGCTGAGGTGATGACAAACGCCAGTTCGCCGATAATTTTTTCATTCATAGAAATACTCTAGTTTTGGTTGATTTCTAAGAATCGAGTTTCGTTCTGTATTGCAAAGCTAAGACCGAGTTGTAATTCAAAAGAGCTGGGCTACATAGTATCTAGTGATGGCTACGCCTGTAGCCAGGTATCAACGAATTTGATCGATGCGGTAAGCGTCTTACGGACATCTCCTGGTAGTTCGAAGGGCGACTGAGTTCCTGAGCGGCGTTGCATAACCATGGCTATTTTCTCATAGAAATCGTTTCTAGCATCCATATGCTGTACAGATTACAAGCGATGGAATGCAGAGCGTACAAAAGGAAGTGTCTGTGGACATCTTATAGCCAATAAAGTTGCGCAACGCTTTGGCGTGGTTTTATCCATCCTCTTTTTGGATACTTCCGATATCTTAAAGCAGGAGCACAAAGCCTGTTCGGAGCGACATAGACCCGGGAGAGCAGATACGTGTGATGTGGACGAGGGTTTGGGGCGGACGTTTTTCACTCTATTCATCTTGGAAAGTTTTCGCGGCATGCGCAAAATTTTCGACGGGTGCGCAGTGGGTGGTACCACTCGAAGAAACACCCGTGCACTACGAAGGCGTGGAGCGGATACAACAACTAACGTTAAGATTATTGACCCAGCAGGCGTTTAAAGACTTCCATTCTCGCCAGAACGTCGCTGCCATAGTCGCGTCCGGTAGTTGTGCTGTCAGGGTCCCGACCGGCAGCCAGTGAGCGGGAGACGTTTCCTTCACCGGTGTTGTATGCCGCCGCAATTGCTCTAAGGTCTGTACACTGTTTTTTTGCCAGGTACGCGCGTTTGCCCGCTAGGATGCGACATCCGCAATCAATAGATTCCTGCACCTGGTCCGGTGTCCACGCCTTACAAAATTCGGGATTAGTACCAATATCGACCTGCATAATGCCAAAGCCATGATAAATCCCATCCCGAAAGTCTCCCTTGATGCTTCGCATATTGGTTTCGCGGCTACTTATCGCCAATAAGAGTTCGACGGGAAAATCGCGTTGTTGTGCCGCATCTTCGAAATGCGCCAACCAACCATTTTGCCGTGCAGAGTCATATTGTTTTTTGAGATCGTTTTCAGTCCAATTCGCCATGTATCACCTCCTGGAAATAAGCCAATCTGACTTGGGTTCGAGTGAAATTCCATCCGTCGGTTTCAAGACTATTATTTGCGCGGCCGCAAAACTATTCCGGACGGCGCGGTACCACTGCCGTCCAGAAATGCCATCCCTGCTTCCTTGCGTTGCAGCGGCTTCGCCGGGGGAACGGTTGGGTTTTCCGGATATTGCCGCCCATCGAATTGGAGTTTGGCGTAATACTCTGACCGAACCCCTCCGCCCGCTACGGGTACTATTAGATCCTTCCATCCACGGGTCCTAGAGCTGCTAACGACGATCGGATTTCTTGCCGGGTTAAGCTCAGAGATAAGTTTATAGCGGGCACCTTCAAGCTGAAAAACATAAGCACTACAGCCGCCGGTACCGCAAACCGCCGGTCCGAAGAGATAGACCAATGCCTCGGGCTTTCCGTCGCCATTGAGATCGACTCGGTTATAATAGTAATGAACCGGCGTATCTGCCTGCGCGCCACTCTCCCCAAGAGTTGCCATAATCGCCCGCTCTAACCTATTGTCGCGAGTTTTTTCCGATTGGACTCTCCGGACGATCGTCGGCTTCGCCGCCTGCTCAGCCGCGGTCAAATGAGCAGGTACAATTGCCAGCAAGTTGAGACAGATCCAAACTCTCAAGGAACGGAAGGTCACTGTGCCCTCCCGGCTGGAGCCAATAGTCCGGGTGATAGAGAACCGCCGCCCACATTGCCGGGTTTCTCGTAGCGCAATTCCATGCAAGGCCTATATAGCCCCTGTCGGAGGTGGTGTCCAATAAATCTTGTTGCGCTCGGCGCTGCAAACCAAGTGACCGGGCTTGTTGCGCTAGGAAATGGGCCAGCCTTTTGAATTCTTCCGCGCCGCGCCCGCAGATAGTTGTTCTGGCGCAGCGCGTCAGCGGTACCCAAACACTGGAGGGACAATCGAACTCGGTAATATCTCATCTTATTCTAGCGCCTGAACAGATTTTTGGCGCCGCCAATCATAATGCTGGAGCAATTCTCATGCCCGCAAAAAAAAGTGCACTCGGGAATCGCTAGCGCCGCCGCGCGCTTCTATGAGAAAATAGTCGCGCAGGCGAAAGATTATCTTTACATCTGATCCTCTTGTGTTCGATCTCAAATATCTCACTCTAGGTTCGTGGCATTGAGCCATTCGTTTTGGACGCTCTTTGTCTACTTTGTATGTCCCCTGTCAACCTTGTTTCCGCCAAGCGCGTCCCACGTTGCCCTTGGACAGGATAATGGATCAGAAAATTTCTGGTGAAAATATCTACGCATCTATCGAACGTCTGTCCGCCGAACTTGGCCCGATGCTTGCTCTCCCAAGTGCAAATAACGGTTCGTGCGTTTGCGATAATAATTTAATTGACATATCGCCTTCATTGTTTTATTGAGGCGGCTGCAAGTGATTGCGTGGCGAAATCGATGGAAGCAAAGCTAAAAAAGCTACGCCAGGAATTGTCCGACGGCCTGCTCTACATCCACTCCCGGCTAAGTGAGAATACACAATCAACGCTCGAGGCGGCGACTTTTCTGTACGCCCTGGTCGAACTGCTCAACGAGCAGGGGCTGATTTCCATCGAGAAGCTTGATCAGCGTAAAAGCCTAGTCGGAAAAAGGCTCGCGAGGAAGAATTCTGAAAATGGTATCGGCGTTCTCATCCAGGAGCCCGAATACGACAAATATAGTTTCGAAGGTGAGGCGAAGATCGACTGCGAAAACCGCGTTCACCTGTGCAAGGCCGCTTGTTGTCGTCTGCCGTTTGCGCTCTCAAAACAGGATATCCGCGAAAATATCGTTCATTGGGATTTGGGGCAGCCTTACATCATCGCGCAGGAGAAAGACGGCTATTGCACTCATCTCGATCGAAGTTGTCAAGAATGTAGCATACGGGAGCACAGGCCGGTGCCTTGCCGCGCCTATGACTGCAGCAAAGACAATAAAATCTGGCTTGATTTTGAAAACAAAATCATCAATCCCGACATTCTGAAGGATGACTGGCCGCGTTGCGTTTCGGCGAATGAGGAAGGGATCGACCAGCCATGATCAACGCGCTGGATGAAACACTGAAAACGCTCCTGAAGCGAGATCTGCCGACCGCCCTGGCCGACCAAGTGCAGATCAGTTTTGCCACGCCTGACGATCAGTTTCCACCGCAATCGGTGACCTTGCCCGCAATCGATTTTTTTCTTTATGACGTGCGGGAGAATCTCGAACTGCGCAGCAACGACGTCTATATCGAACGGCGCGGCAATGGCACGGCGACGCAGACCCGCGCTCCTGTGCGCGTAGACTTTTCCTATTTGATTACCGCGTGGCCCAGCGAAAGCGTGCCGGATCCCGCCGAGGACGAGCACCGACTGCTCGGTGAAGTGATGCGTGTGCTTTTGCGTTTCCGGACGATCCCGGGGGATGTCCTGCAAGGCGAGCTAACCGCGCAAAATCTCCCATTGCCGGTGAGCTCTCTGCAACCGGGTCGCTTACAGAGTCTGGGCGAGTTTTGGCAAGCACTGGGCGGCAAACCAAAAGCAGCACTGAATTATCAGATCACGCTGTCCATCGAGGTTGCCAAACCAGAGGTAGTACCGCTCGTCACCGACAACATGATCAAGATTCGCCTGGCCACGGAGACGGCGCCGTGAGCGACGGGCCAAATTGGGAGATTGTTCGGCATCAGGTAGCAGTGGCGGGGCGCGTCGTGGACGCCAACGACAACCCTGTTGCGGGGGCTCAGGTGACTCTCACGATGCTGCCGGAAAAACCGAGGAAAGATGGCGCGACGACTAGTCAGCAACAACCGGACGCGCGGTGCGATCAAACTTTAACGAAGACAGACGGTATTTTCTTTTTTTTAGACTCGCTTCCCGGAAAATATTCACTGGAATGCGTTAATCGGCGGTCTGGCTTACAAGATAAGAAAACGGTCTCAGTTTCACACAAGGAAGACGGAACCATCGTAAAGGCTGTAGCGGATCTCAAATTGTCAAAGTCTTAAGAACGAAGGCGGTAAGGTTTTTAAGAAATCTTTATTGGCCTTTGTCGCAGACTCAACAAAGGAGGAAAAACAATGGCAAGAGCAACATACTTAGCGCCCGGTGTTTACGTGGAAGAGGTGCCTTCGGCTCAACAGCCGATCGCCGGGGTTGGAACGAATACCGTAGGATTTATTGGGATTGTGCCGGACGTAATCTATTATCCCGAGGACAATCCTGACTATGATCCGGTCATGGCTCAAGCCGCTGTAATTCTGAGTCAGAGAGGAACGGGGGACAACGAGGCGACACGGGGAGCGAAGGCTCAGTTGGAGGCTGAGAGCGAACGATTAAAGGGTGAAATTAAAAAGTTGGACGAGGAGACCATTCCCGCTGCCGAAAAAAGAGTGACCGACGCCGGAAATGATACAGAGCGTAACAGAGCCCAATCGGCGCTAGAGCGTATAAAAGATAGACGCAGAGATAGAGATGTCGAGCAGAAGGAAGTGCAAACTAAACTGGCAGGAACACAACCTGCGGCGAACGCAGAGGTAAACGAGTCAGACCTATTGAGGCCATCCATACTTAAACCATTTCTATTGAGAAGATTTAAAGTAGAGGTCGAACCATTTAGCGCCAAGCTATGCACAAATTTTACCGAATATACGAATCGATTTGGGAGTTTTCGTGCGGAATTTCCTGAGCCGGTGCCGAATTTGGGTGAGGTGAAAGAACTGGTCGCATCGACTCATAGGGCGCTAACGCACGCCGTCTACGGGTTTTTTAAGAATGGCGGAACACGCTGTTTTGTGAGCCGGATTAAGAATGTATCCCAACTCAAAAAGGCGTTAGACGTGTTTGAATCGATCGACGTAATAGCGATCATCGCAGCTCCAGGGCTTGACGGTCAGGCGAATTGGGATTTGCTTACCTCACATTGTGAGAAATGTGAGGACCGGTTCGCTATTCTTGACTGTCCTGCGAAGGTTGAGGACAACGATGGTGATCTAGATATCAATAGCCTGCAATACGACACGCAACCGAATGTTTTGCCGCAGCGCAACAAGAATGCGGCATTTTATTTCCCCTACATCGAAGTTGTTGATCCGGCGAAACAGCTGCAAGACGAAGATCCAGCCCTGATTCCGCCGGTGGATCCAAAATATTGGGGAAGACTTTATGTTCCGCCAAGTGGACATATCGCCGGCATCTATGCCCGCACGGACGAGGAGCGGGGTGTGCACAAAGCTCCAGCCAACTCTGCAGTATTGGGTGCGCTCAATGTGAAATACTATGTCGGCAAAGCAAAGCAGGAGCTGTTAAATCCCCAAGGCGTGAATTGCATTCGCAACATCAATGGTAACATCACAGTATGGGGCGCTCGGACGATTGGCGGCGACAAAAACGCAGAGTGGAAATATATCAATGTGCGTCGCTTCTTCCTCTTCCTGCGCGAGTCTATCGACGATGGAACGCAGTGGGTCGTGTTCGAGCCAAACGACCCGGCGCTCTGGGGCAAGATTCGCCTAAACTTGGGCGCGTTCTTGACCAATGTTTGGCGTTCCGGCGCGTTGTTCGGCCTCACACCCGCGGAGGCCTTCTACGTAAAATGTGACGCCGAATTAAATCCTCCAGAGGTCCGTGACCTAGGTATGGTAGTAACAGAAATCGGCGTGGCCATCGTTCGCCCGGCGGAGTTTGTGATATTCCGCATCACTCAAGCGACGGGGCCGCGTCCTAGTTAGACTGTCGCAGGAAATCGAGATTCTCCATGGCGGAAGTCAGCAGCTACTCCGGGAGTGAGCTTCATGGTCGGGCTCCCGGAGTCTATAGCCAGGAAATAGCGCCGAGTCACGGCGCAGTGAGCGCGACCGGTGTGCCGATATTTATTGGTTTCGCAGAGATTCGCCGGCCTATTCTGGAAAAGGGCAATAACCGCGCGCCGCTCTTGCGGCTGACGAGTTGGGAGCAGTTCGAGCAAAGTATCGGCCCTATGGCGCCTGGAAGCTTCCTGGGCTACGCCGTGCGCGGCTTTTTCGAGAACGGTGGGCAACGTTGTGTTGTGGTTCCCCTGAGGTTGAAGGAGGCTCAGCTGAAGTTGATGGAGGATCAGCTACGGCTGGATGAGGATCAGCTCAGCAAAAACCAAGATCAAAGTTGCCGGACCGCGTTGACGGATGTCTTGGAAAACTTATTCCGCAAGGACGCCAACGGGCTGCGCGCAGTTCTCTCCGATATCGACGACACCGATTTGGTGTGCGTACCCGACATCATGATTAAATTTATTCGGGTGTCGCCCGAGACGGTGTTCGGACTCCAGCAGACGGTTCTGGAGTACTGCGCAGACATGGGAGAGCGGTTTGCTATTCTCGATGCCGTTCCGGCAAGTGCGGCCACTAGCGAAAAGAACATCGAGACAGTGGTCTTGCAATGGCGAAAATTGACGTCCCTCGACGGAGCGCTCTATTTCCCGTGGGTTCATGTGAAATCGCTAAACGGGTCAGGGGAGCAGTGGGTGCCACCCAGCGGGCATATCGCAGGTGTTTACGCGCGTAACGATGCTCAGGTGGGTTTCCACAAAGCTCCCGCGAATGAAATTCTCGAAGGCGTGCTGGATCTACAAATGAACGTTTCAGCGGCGATCCAGGGCGATCTCAACGCGGTTGGGGTGAACTGCATAGGCAGCTTTGCTCGACGCGGTATCCGGGTATGGGGAGCACGGACGTTAAGCGGCCATAGCAATTGGAGGTACATCAACGTTCGGCGAATCTTTTTAACTCTTGTCCGCTGGATCGAGCACAATATGCAGGACTTGGTTTTTGAGCCGAACGGGCCCTCCTTGTGGGAGCGTGTAAGAGATCGGGTTGGGGGCTTCTGTTATGAGTTGTTTGCGCGCGGCGCTCTCAAAGGGCGTGACCCGGGTGAAGCTTACTTCGTTAAATGCGACGCAGAGACTAATCCATTGGACGTTAGAGAAACCGGGCAGCTTATCTGTGACATCGGCCTGGCGCCGCTTTCACCGGCGGAATTCATCCTGATTCGGATTACTCAAACCGCCGCAGGAGCAACGGTCACACTACCAACTGCTTAATCACAACAAGTCTGATTTGAAAAGGAGGAAAACAATATGGCTAATACTGGAGCTCGCACTGATCCTTATCGTGGTTTTAACTTCAGGATCGAGATCGGCGGTATTCAACGGGGAGGGTTTCGTGAGGCTTCGGGTCTCGACTCCTCCCAAGACCCTATCGAGTATCGTGAAGGTAACGAGAAATTTCTCACCGCGCGAAAGCTGCCGGGCCTCAACAAATATTCCAACATTTCGTTGAAGTGGGGTATTACGGACGACGCCTCGCTGTGGGATTGGCGGAAAAAATCCATCGACGGCAAGGTGGAGCGGAAGAACGGATCGATCATTCTGATCAACGACGCCGGAGAAGAAAAGCTGCGCTGGAACTTCCGTGACGGTTGGCCGACCAAATGGACCGGCCCGACCTTTAACGCCACCGGCAACGAGGTGGCGATCGAAACCCTGGAAATTGCCCATGAAGGGGTCGAGAAGGCATGACGTTGCAGACCGAGTTTACTTTCACGCTGCCGCATGGGTACGTCGACCCGGAAGGCAACCTTCATAAGGAAGGCGTGATGCGGCTGGCGACCGCTTTCGACGAGATTGCGCCAATGAAGGACCCGCGGGTCCAAACCAACCCCGGCTACCTGGTCGTCATTCTTTTGTCGCGAGTGATTACCCGACTAGGCGATCTGGATCCCATCAATCCCAAGGTTATCGAGGGAATGTTCGCCGGAGATTTCGCCTTTCTCCAGGATTTTTATCGCCGTATCAATACCAGCGGCCATGATCGGATGGGAGTCACCTGCCCGGAGTGTCAAGCCAAATTTGAGGTCGAGGTAAACACCATGGGGGAAACCTAGGCTACCCCTCAGAACGGTTGTTTGAGGAGGTAGCCTACATCGCTTACCACTTTCATTGGCCCTATGGGCAAATCATGAGCCTGGAACACAAGGAACGGCAGCGGTGGGTAGAGGAGATTGCCAAAATCAATAAGCGGCTCAACGACGCGATGAAACCGGAGACGTTTTAGATGGCGGACGGAAAACAACCAGGACCCGCGCGCAGTATAAAGGAAGATCCCTACGCCTCGTTTCGTTTTTCGGCAGAGATCGACGGTGTACAGGTCAGTGGGTTCAGTGAAGTTACCGGTTTGACGTTAGAGACGGACGTCGAAACCTTCCGGGAGGGTGGCGTTAATTTCTATGAGCACCAATTGCCTGGTCCAACAAAATTCCCCTCCAGATTGGTTCTGAAGCGTGGGTTGGCCTCCGCCGACGCCCTTTGGTCCTGGTATCGGGAGGTTATGACAGGCTCTATCAAACGCAAAAACATCAAAATCAAATTGCTGGAACTCTCGAATGTTGAGCAATACACATGGCAATGGATTTTTACCCGAGCATGTCCTGTGAAGTGGACCGGACCGGACTTCAAGGCGGGCACCGCGGAAGTCGCATTTGAGTCAATTGAATTAGTTCACGGGGGTCTTGCTAATGATGGGAAAGGCAGCGGTCGCAAATAGGTAGCGGTGCAGACCGGCCTTGTTGATTACATAAGGTTAAGACTCTGAGTCGGAGCCGTCGATGCGAATTACTGAGTGGAGACCTTGAAACGAGCCCCCACAGTGTTCAACAGGACCAAGCAGCATTTCAACTGTCTGAGATTTGCAAATGTCAAAGCCATCATCCGGAACTTCCGGCGGCGACTCGCGCACTTGGGACCAACCCGATGGGCTGGGATGGCAGGTGTGGCGACGCGCGCGTTCCACGGCGCTATTGACCCAACCCATGCAGAGGGATTTGGCTCGCCTTCGCACCAACATTTTACGGGATCCTGCGCCCCTTTTAACCGACATCCGTCGACGATGGGCGCTTGGAGATTCCGTTGTAAATCGTTTTAGTCTGAGCTCACCTTTGTTGTGGGTGCAGCGCCGCGCATTTCATGACGGCGTGGGTGTCGAACCCGCCGTATTAGCGCCTCTATCGCCCCGCTACCCTGGCATAACCGACGTCGCATCTTCGGCGTTGCCCCCCACGTTGTCAGGGGCAAGCGAATTGCCCCAGGTGATGAAGACTGCGGGTGGCGAGTGGACGCACGGGCCGCAGAGAACTCTCACGGTGTCGGAGCCGATGGACGTGAACTCAGACGTCCAGCGCACCGAACAAATCGCTCATTTCTCAAAGCCTCGTGTGATTGAATCGGAGAGGTCGTTCGATACATTCAATAGTAGAGTAATGCGGCGAAGTTTGCCGCCACAGCGACTGATCGCTGGGGATGCTCAACCTCTGGCGGTGAACAGCAGGCCGCCGCTGTTTACCAGCGTCGGTCGACGGCAAGACATGCGGCTCGTGGGTTCTGCGCAAGCAATGACCGGAAGGTTTCCGGGCACGGACCGTGCGCGGGTTTCCCTGCGATGGGACGATGCATCTATGCCGGCGTCATTGATTTCCTCCAAGCGCAAGGCCGACTTCACCACAGTCATGCGGGCTATACCGGGAGACCTGCAAGCTCCCGCGCTCCAACGAAGAGAAATCGTTGGCCGGCGGGTTCCAATCCCCACATCGACACCGTCAGCAACAACGCGAGCGTCCGAAGGAGAAATCGGGCCATTCAATACAGCGCCACTGCTGGACAGTAGTCCTGTTGGCAGACAGATCATGACGAGTTCTCGAATCGCCGTGTCAAAGGAACCTACAGCCGGCCCGAGCCTCGAGCGCACGACCCAGACTCAGAACGCCGCAGCTGATGTGATCCGCCGTCGGGAAGCGCGGGGTTTGTTGCAAGCCAAGCATGATTCTGAGTTGCCGATCGATCGGCCGGCGAGGAACGATGAATCTGTCATGCGAACCGCTGCCGAGCCAACTCGAGAGCATTGGCTCAGAGCCGAACCCATGCTCACTAGGCACGCGACAAGCGAGGGGGAAAGCTCGGCGACGGGGCTTTCACGAAAACCGCAATACGAAGCCATGGCGGAAACGTCGCTGCCCCTCGTTCACACTGAAACGGCGCTGCCTCTTCACACCGTAACACCGCGCAACGCGTCCACCGTGGGCCGAGAAATTTCGCTGAGCCGTGCGGAACAATTCCCGATACCTATAAAAGCCGAGGATCAAGGCATGAAGGCTGCTGACCGCCATGATCCGGCGGGTGGAGTTGAGCAGGCGCTGCCAACCGGCTCGGCGGCGAAATCCGTGGAGCTCGGCCGCTCGCTTGAT
>Ga0193716_1000972_pt1 | contig 17016 bp, 14 predicted proteins | sample U2c1metaG_FD_145901 | JGI IMG/M metagenome (GOLD analysis project Ga0193716, IMG submission 145901) | Soil microbial communities from a riparian zone of the East river system, Colorado, United States - U2c1 | ecosystem: Environmental > Terrestrial > Soil > Riparian zone | place: USA: East River...
TTCGGGAGCGGACGGATTTGCCTTCATTCATCGTTGTCGCCTCCTCATTGGGAGCATACCCAACTTCGTCGGCTCCGCCTCGACTGAAGGCAAATCCGTCACGCTCGCGGCCACGGGGAATACTCAGACAGGCTCCTAGGTGTGGACCAGCGCGCCCGGGCTCTTGATGTACTGCTCGCGAATGGCCTTCGCTGCCCAGTACGTCAGTGCCCCCACCATGCCTGTCGGGTTGTAGCCGTTGTTCTGCGGAAACGCATTGGCGCCCGGCGCAAAAACATTGGGCACATCCCAGGATTGCAGATATCGATTCAGTGCGGAGGTCTTCGGATCCGTACCCATGATGGCGCCGCCGCAGGTGTGCGTGCTCTGATAGCGCGTGATGTTGTAATGTTCGCCCGCTTTCTTCGCATCGCCGGAGAGCGCTTTTGGATTCAGCACCTTGCACATGTCCAGCGCTTTACCGACCAAGAATTGCGAGGCGCGAATTTCGTTGTCGTTCCAGTCGAAAGTCATGCGCAACAGCGGCCGGCCGAAAGCGTCGCGGTAAGTCGGGTCCAGGTCCAGGTAGTTGGAGCGATACGACATGCACGCGCCTTGCACTTCGTAGTAGAACGAATGCCGAAACGCATCCTTGACGCCTTGCTTCCAAGCGCTGCCCCAGTTCGGCACTCCCGGGGCCGTGCTGATGCCGCGGATGGGGCCGGAGCCGGGCTGTCTCGCCCAGATCACGCCGCCGCCGACGAAGCCTGCCTTCGCGTTATCCAGTTGGTTGCCATTCAGATCATCGAAGGTGGCGCCGCCGCCGCCGATGCCGATGAAGCCGTTGGCCTGGACACTGTCGTCGAAGAACAGGGTGACGCGGTTTAAATTTTGGTACGAATAGTTGCGGCCCACGGTGCCTACGTCCGCAACCGGGTCGTAAGGCTTGCCGATGCCCGACAGCAACATCAGATGCACATTGAATAAAGAGAACGCGCACAGCACTACCAGATCCGCCGGCTGTTCGGTCTCGCGGCCGGTGGCGTCGAGATATGTCACGCCGGTTGCACGGGTGCGCGTATTGTCGAGATTGACCTTGAGCACTTGCGCATGGGCGCGCAGCTCGAACTCCTTGCGCAAACGCAGCACGGGGAGAATGCTCGCATTGGGCGAGGCCTTGGAATAATTGAGGCATCCATAGTCGCTGCAAAAGCCGCAGAAGTTGCAGGGCCCCATTTGGCAGCCATACGGATTGACATAGGGAGCCGAGGCATTGGAGGCGGGAATCGGGTAGGGGTTGTAGCCCATTTCGCGCGCCGCCTTGTAGAACAATTCCGCGCCGAGATAATTTCGATTCGGCGGCAGGGGAAATTCGCGCGAGCGCGAACCCTCGAAGGGATTGCCGCCGGAGATCTTGGCGCCGTTCAGTACACCGGCCTTGCCGGAGGTGCCGCAGACATACTCGAAGTGATCGAAGTGCGGCTCCAAGTCCTCGTAGGAGACCGGAAAATCCGCGATGGTCATGCCCTCGGGGATGAATTTCGCGCCGTAGCGCTGCTTCAGGTTGCTGCGCAAATTGAAATCTTCACGCAACGCCCGAAAGTGGCAGCCCGACCAGTGCGTGCCCGCGCCGCCGACGCCCGTGCCCGGCTTGAAGGAACCTACCTGTCGGTAGGGCACCGCGTTATCTTTCGTGGTGTGGCGGGCGGTGATCGTCTCCTTGGACAAGCTCTGCAGGAACTTGCGGTGAATCGAGCCCTCCAGTTCATCCACGACTCGGGGGTAGGCGAAATCCGGCTGGGTATCGCGATCCGGACCGCGCTCCAGTGCGACCACCCGCAGGCCCGCGTCGGTCAGTTCCTTCGCCATGATCGCGCCGGTCCATCCCATCCCGACGATGACGGCATCCACCTTGGGTTTGACGATGGCCATGGGATCAGCCTCGCTTGCCGGCCAGGTCGACGGGCGGCAGCGGGTAGGGCTGATTGCGCACTTCGACCCAATTGGTGTAGTCGGCGCGCATGCCGGGATAGCCGATCATTTTCCAGGCGGCCATGTTCTTGTTGCCGCCGTATTTCGGGTCGCAGAAGTACCCCATGCGCGTTTCATTCAGCAACTGCGTGAAAAATTCTTTGGCGGAGATATTTTCCAGCTCCAGCTTGCCGGCCTCGGCCGCCTTTAACAGCGCCTCCTGGTCGGCGTGCTCGAGCTGCGCGAATGATTTGCCGCCGAAATGCTTTTGACAGTGCGCGTCGATACCCTTGATGCCCACGCGCAGGATATCCCGGACCGCGAGGCGGCCCTGGTAACCGAATTGCGGCGCCGCTTCGACGAATGGGCCTTGCATATACCAAATGTCGCCGCTGGCATACGGCGTCTGCATGTGACGGTCGATGAACTCCGGTACACCGGCTTGGCCGGCGCTCGGACCGATGTTGTCGACGGGGATCAATCGATCGCAGGCCGCCAAAACGAATGCCCACTCGGCGGCGTTGAAAAAGGCCGGTTGGTATTCGCCGGGCGCGGCGCTGGCCGCACCGGTAGGTTTATCTGATTCTTTGGCGCAACCGGCGACGCCGATGGCGGCGATCGGGACTAAGGTCAGGCTTTTGAACAGTTGTCGGCGAGACGGTGAAGGCGCTTTATCGTCACTCATTCGTAGCCCCTGATCGCCCCTACGCGAGGCAAATCTTATCGCTAATCGGTGTTGCGCAACAAATCGTTGAGCGAGGTCTTGGCGCGGGTCTGGGCATCCACGCGCTTGACGATCACGGCGCAGGCAAGCCCGTACTTGCCGTTCGCGGCGGGCAGCGTGCCGGGCACCACCACGGCCCCCGAAGGCACGCGGCCGTAGAGAATTTCATCGCGTTCGCGATCGTAGATGCGCGTGCTTTGGCCGATGAATACGCCCATGGAAATCACGGCGCCGGATTCGACGACGACGCCTTCGACGATTTCCGAGCGCGCGCCGATGAAGCAGTTGTCCTCGATGATGGTGGGGCTCGCCTGCAGCGGCTCCAGCACGCCGCCGATGCCCACGCCGCCGGACAAGTGCACGTTCTTGCCGATCTGCGCGCAGGAACCCACGGTTGCCCAGGTGTCCACCATGGTGCCTGAGTCCACATACGCCCCGACATTGACGTAGCTGGGCATCAATACGACATTCGAGGCGACGAAGGCGCCGCGCCGCACGGTCGCCGGCGGCACCACGCGCACGCCGGCAGCAGCGAAACGATTCGCATCCCAGCCGCCGTACTTCAGCGGCACTTTGTCATAGAAGTTCAAGGCCCCGGCCGGCATGACTGCATTGTCGTTGATGCGAAACGATAGCAGCACGGCCTTCTTGAGCCATTCGTTGACCTGCCAGCGGCCGCCGTCGGGTTGCGCGACTCGCACTACGCCCTCGTTCAACAAGTCGATCGCATTCTCGACCGCCGTGCGCAACTCCCTCGGCGTCGTACGCGGCGTGAGCTGCGCCCGCGCTTCGTAGGCGTCGTCGATAACCGCCCGCAGCTCCTGATAACTCAAGATCGCACTGCGTCGCGTCGGTCAAGCGCCAGCGTGAGGGACTCCTGCACGCGCCGGCAGACATCTTCCGGCAGCAGACCCCCGTCCGCCCCGGTGATGTAGAAAACATCTTCGGCGCGTTCGCCCACGGTCATGATCTTGGCGCCGTTGATGGCGACGCGCTCGGCTCGAAATACCTTGCCGACCTCGGACAGCAAACCCGGGCGGTCGGCCGCGATCAACTCCAATATCGTGCGTTCGTTGCGGTTATCGACGCTGAAGTTGACCTGGGTCGGTGTGTAGAACATGCGAACCTGGCGCGGCGCCCGCCGTGTCACCGCGGGCGGTGCATGTTCCGCCTGCTTTAGGGCGTTCCACAAGGCCCGTTCGATTTCCCGGACGCGCGCTGCATCGGCGATTACCGCGCCGTTGTCCTCGAGTACTTCGTAGGTTTCCAGGCTGAATCCGTTGGCGCTCGTGATCAGCCGCGCATCGACGACGTTGAGGCCCATTTGATCGAGCACGCCGGTGGTGCGCGCGAAGCTGCGCAGAAGCCGCGGCGTGTAGGTGAGCACGGCAGTGCCGCCCCGATCGGTCAGCTGGCGGATCGCGACCAGCGGGGTGTCATCGTCTGCCTCGCGTGTCGCCAGCAGGGCCGTATGCCAGGCGATCTCTTCGGCCGTGTAGCGCAGGAAATACGCCTCGGTCCATTGCGTCCAGAGTGCCGTTGCCTGCGCCGCTGTGACGCTCTCGGACATGATCGACAGGGCCTGCTCCTGGGTTTCGCGAATCAATTCTTCCTGGTCGATCGGGGTCTCGAGGCCGCGGCGCAACGCGCGCTTGGTGCGCTCGTAGAACTCTTCGAACAACCGTGCTTTCCAGGAATTCCACAGTTTGGGATTGGTGCCGCGGACGTCCGCCACGGTCAACACGTACAGATAATCCAGGTGAACTTGATCGCCCACGTGCCTCGCGAATTGCTGAATGATATCCGGGTCGCTGATGTCTTTCTTCTGCGACGTGATGGACAGGATCAGGTGATTCCTCACCAACCACGCGGCCAAGCGCGCTTCATAGCGCCCGAGTCCCTGTTCCAAACAAAATGCTTCGGCGTCGACCGCACCCAGTTCCGAGTGATCACCGCCGCGGCCTTTTGCAATGTCGTGAAACAGCGCCGCGAGATAGGCGATTTCCTGGCGCGGCAGGGATTGCATGATCTGGCTCAACGCGGGAAATTCGTCGTTGAACTTCGGCATGGCGAAGCGGCGCAGATTGCTGACGACGAACAGCGTATGCGCATCCACGGTATAGGCGTGAAACAGGTCGTATTGCATGCGGCCGACCACGCGGCCGAAGGAGGGGATGTAGCGGCCGAGGACACCGTATAAATTCATGCGCCGCAGCTCGTGCGTCACGCCCACGGGCGCGCACAGAATTTCGATGAAGAGCCGATGGTGACGGGGATTTTGCCGAAACTCCTCATCGATGAGCCACACATGGGTGCCGATCAAGCGAATGGTCTCGGCGCGCACGCCGCGCAGCTCGGGATGTTGCTGCAGCAGGACGAACAGCTCCAGCAACGCCGACGGATAGCGTGCGAACACTTCCGCGTGCGTCACCTCTAAATAGTCATTGCGAATCTGGAAGCGGGCGTTGATCGGCAACGGCGCTGCGCTTTGCGTCAGGATGGCCTCGCGAAACAGCTGCAGCAGCATTTCGTTCAGCAGACTCACATCCATGACCGTGCGGTAGTACTTCTGCATGAGCTGTTCGACGGCGAGCGTAAAGCTGGCGTCCTCGTAACCGAAGAGCTTCGCGAGCTTGATCTGATAGTCGAATAACAGCCGATCCTCGCGCCTGCCCGTCAATACGTGCAGCCCGAAGCGCACTTTCCACAAGAACGATTGCCCAGCCTGCAGTTTGCGCAATTCCTCGCGCGTTAGAAAACCATGCGCGACGAGTTCATCGAGCGTGTCGGTACCGAAATGCCGTTTCGCCACCCAACCGATGGTTTGGATATCGCGCAAGCCCCCGGGGCTGGACTTGACGTTGGGTTCCAAATTGTAAGCAGTATCGAAATAACGATGATGCCGTTCGGTTTGCTCCTTGCACTTCGCTTCGAAGAAATCCTGCGATGACCACAGCCGATCGGGAGCCAATGCGCGCCGCATGCCGGCGAACAGGGGTTCCGGCCCGAAAAGCAGCCGCGCCTCGAACAGCGTGGTTGCCACGCTGATGTCGGCAAGGCTTTCGCGCTGACAGTCATCAATGGAGCGAACGCTATGCCCAACCTCCAAGCCGATGTCCCACAGAAACGTTAGAAATCGCTCGATGTCGGGCTGCCAGTCCGCGGAATCACTTTTCGGCAAGAGCACCATGATGTCGATATCGGAACTTGGGTGCAGCTCGCCGCGACCGTAGCCGCCGACGGCGACCAACGCCAAATCCCCGGCAAACTTGCCGGCGTGATTGACCCATGCCGCGCGCAGCGCCATGTCGACTAATTTGGCGCGGTCGCGCACCAGATCTTCGATGGGCTCGTCGGCGACGAAGCGATCTTTCAAGAGGTCGGTGCCCTGGTCGAGCACCTGGCGAAACGCGATGGGGGAGAATTGGCCCTCTTTGAGGTGCTCACTTTGGCCGCCGGAACCTCTGCACTCGCGCCCAAAGTGAGCACCTCAAAGCCGTCGTCGGTGACCAAAATCGTGTGCTCCCATTGTGCGGACAGCGATTGATCTTTGGTGACCACGGTCCAGCCGTCGGGCAGCAGGCGTACATCGCGCCGGCCCGCATTGATCATGGGTTCGATGGTAAAGGTCATTCCGGCGGTTAACTCGAGGCCCGTGCCCGGTTTGCCGTAGTGCAGCACCTGTGGGTCCTCGTGGTAAACCCGGCCGATGCCGTGACCGCAATACTCTCGCACCACCGAGAAATTGTTGGTTTCCGCATAGGTCTGAATGGCGTGCCCAATGTCGCCCAAGTGGGCGCCCGGCTTGACCTGCCGAATGCCGCGCCACATGGCTTCGTGGCAGGCCCCCGTCAAGCGCCGGGCGAGGATGGCGGCATTGCCGACAAAGTACATGCGGCTGGTGTCGCCGTGAAATCCGTCGCGAATCACGGTGACGTCGATATTGATGATATCGCCGCTTTTCAAGCGCTTGTCGCCGGGGATTCCGTGGCAGACGACGTGGTTCACCGACGTACAAATGGTCTTCGGGAACCCTCGATAGTTCAGATTGGCCGGAATGGACTTCAGCTCATCGACGATGAAGTCATGACAGCGCTTGTCCAGCTCTTCGGTGCTCACCCCGGGCTGCACGAAGGGCTCGATCATGTCCAGGACGCTGGCGGCCAGGCGGCCGGCTGCGCGCATTTTGTCCTGCTCGGCGGGGGTTTTGATGGTCACATTCATAATGAAAGTAAGGCTGGCCTTGAGGTTGCGGCGGGCTTTGTTTCCGCTGGGGGTTCATGGTATAAAGCGCGGCTATTTTTAACAACCCCGCACGCGTGTCGTCACAATCGACTGGGTGCCCGGCGAAGCCTTCAAGGCTGAAACCGGGTTGCCGATTGGGATACGCGGAGGCTCAACCCAACCAGGAGTATTTTATGACCAGCGTGTCTATGCGACAAATGCTGGAAGCGGGCGTCCATTTTGGACACCAAACCCGCTTCTGGAACCCGAAAATGGCTCCGTTCATCTTCGGCGAACGCAACAAAATCCATATCATCAATCTCGAAAAGACGCAGCCTTTGTACGCGGCAGCGGCAGCCTTTATCAAAGGCGTGGCCTCCGAGGGCGGTAAAGTGCTGTTCGTCGGCACCAAGCGCTCGGCGCGCGATGCGGTACAGAAAGAGGCCAGCCGCGCCTCCATGCCCTACGTGAACCAGCGCTGGCTGGGCGGCATGCTCACCAATTTCAAGACCATCCGGCAGTCCATCAAGCGGCTGAACGAGCTGGACGAGATGGCCCAGAGCGGCGCTCTGGATCGTCGCGGCAAGAAAGAAGCGCAGATGCTGCGCCGTGAAATGGACAAGCTGCTGCGCAGCCTCGGCGGTATCCGCGACATGACGGCGTTGCCCGATGCGCTGTTCGTCATCGACGTGGGCCACGAGCAAATCGCGATTCATGAGGCGCAGAAACTCGGCATCCCGGTGGTCGCCGTGGTCGATACGAATTGCTCGCCCGACGGCATCGACTATGTCATTCCGGGCAACGATGACGCCATGCGCGCCATCCTGCTGTATGCCGGCGGCATCGCCGATTCCGTGCTGGAAGGTAAGTCTTCTCTGCCGGAAGTTCCGGTGGGCGAGGACGAGTTCGTGGAATTGGACGAGGAAGGCAATCCGAAGAAGCGCAGCGCCGCCGGGCGCCGTCCCGCGCCACCGCCGCGCGGCGGTCAACGCAAGCCCCCGCCTCCTCGGCGTAAAGTCCCCGTGACCGTGGTCCCGGGCGTCGCCGCCGTGGCGTCGGACGAAGCGGAAGTCGAGACCGACGAAGTGGATGCCCCGGATACACCGCCGGCGGAAACACGGCCAGCCAGCGCTCCGCGGCGTCGCCCCGTGGGACGACGCACTCCGGCGCGCGGCGCATAAGATTGCTTGAGGACCCGATGAACATTACGGCAGATTCAGTTAAACAACTTCGCGAGCGCACCGGCGCCGGCATGATGGAGTGCAAGAAGGCGCTGGTCGAAACCAAGGGCGACCTGGACGCGGCGGCCGAGCTCATGCGCAGAACCGGCATGGCGAAAGCGGACAAGAAGGCGGCGCGAGTGGCTGCGGAAGGCACGGTCGCGATTGAACGGTCCGGCAGCGATGCGGCACTGGCCGAGGTGAATTGCGAAACCGACTTCGTGGCGCGCAGCGACGAGTTTCAGGCCTTCGCCCGGGATGTCGCGGCGGCGGCACTCAAGCACGCTCCCTCGACCTTGGAGGACTTGCTCAAGCTGCCGCACGGCGGCTCGAGTCTCGATGAGCGGCGCCGTGCATTGATTGCCAAGATCGGCGAGAACATTGCCGTTCGGCGTTTTGTGCGCGTGAACTCTCCCGGACCTCTTGGCACCTACATTCACGGCACCCGCATCGGCAGCGTCGTGGCGCTGCAGGGCGGCGATGATTCGCTGGCCCGCGACATCGCGATGCATGTGGCGGCGGTGAACCCGGCCTATATCGATGCGGGCGACGTGCCTGCCGACATGCTCGCCAAGGAGCGCGAAATCCTGGCCGAACAGACCAAGGGCGAGAAGAAGCCGCCCGACATCATCGCCAAGATGGTGGAAGGCCGGCTGCGCAAGTATCTGGCGGAAATCACCCTGATGGGGCAGCCGTTCGTCAAAGATGAGGATACGACGGTGGAGAAGCTGGTGAAGAAGGCCGGCGCCAAGGTGCTGATGTTCGCGCGCTACGAAGTGGGCGCGGGCATCGAAAAGAAACAAGACGATTTCGTGGGCGAAGTCATGGCTCAGGTGAAGGCGCAAGAAAAGCACTAAGCCACGTATGACCACCCAACCCGGCACGGCCCGTTATCGAAGAATTTTGGTCAAATTATCCGGCGAGGCGCTGCTGGGGAATGAGGACTACGGCATCGACCCGGTCATTCTCAAACGAATCGCGGGAGAAATACGCGACCTGACCCAGATGGGGGTTCAGGTCGCGGTCGTATTGGGGGGCGGGAATATTTTTCGCGGCGCCGGATTGGCGCGTGCCGGCATGGACCGGGTGACGGCCGATCACATGGGGATGCTCGCCACCGTGATCAACGCGCTGGCGATGCAAGATGCGCTCGAGAGCCTGGGCACGTACGCGCGAGTCATGTCGGCGCTGCGGATCAACGAGGTCTGCGAGGACTACATCAGGCGCAGAGCCGTGCGGCACCTTGAAAAAGGCCGCGTGGTGATATTCGGCGCCGGTACCGGCAATCCTTTTTTTACCACCGACACCGCCGCCAGCTTGCGCGCCATCGAGATCAACGCCGAAATTCTCTTGAAGGCGACCAAGGTCAACGGCGTGTACGATTCCGATCCCGTCACCAATCCCGGCGCCAAGCGCTATACGCGCCTGACCTTCGATAAGGTGCTCAACGACCGCCTCAACGTCATGGATGCCACCGCTATCGTCATGTGCAGGGAAAACAATTTGCCGCTGCAAGTCTTCAATCTGTTCAACGCCGGCGATTTGATGCGTATTGTTCAGGGTGAAGATGTCGGCACCGTGGTATCAGCCGATCCTTAAAAATCTGGGGGGTTCATGCTGGAGGATGTAAAAAAGGACGCGACCGTGCGCATGCAGAAATGCGTCGCGGCATTCAAAGAGCAGTTGAAAAAAATGCGGACCGGGCGCGCGCACACCAGCCTCATCGAGCACATCAAGGTTGACTACTACGGCTCGGAGATGCCGTTGAATCAAGTGGCCAACATCGCCACCGAGGACGCGCGCACGCTGACGGTGAGTCCTTGGGAGAAGGCCATGGTGCCGATCATCGAAAAGGCGATCTACAAATCCGATTTGGGACTCACGCCGAACACCGCCGGGCAAATCATCCGCATCCACATGCCGGCCCTGACGGAAGAGCGGCGCCGCGACATCATCAAGGTCGTCAAGGCGGAAGCGGAGAATGCGCGGGTCGCGGTGCGGGGCGTGCGCCGCGAAATCAACAACGAACTGAAGGAAATGCTCAAGGAAAAACTCATCCCGCAAGACGATGAGCGCCGCGGCCAGGACGACATTCAAAAATTGACGGACAAGCACGTTGCCGATATCGATCACGCCATGGCGGACAAGGAAAAGGAACTCATGCAGGTCTAATCAAGACCCGCATTTCTAAAAAAGCTTATGCCCGATTCGCCGCAGCATGTAGCAATCATCATGGACGGCAACGGCCGCTGGGCCCGCTCGCGCGGGATGCCGCGAGTCGCCGGCCATCGTGCCAGCGTCAAAGTCGTGCGCAAGATCGTCGAAGAATGCTCGGAGCGCGGCGTGAGCTACTTGACGCTGTTCGCTTTCAGCAGCGAGAACTGGAGCAGGCCGGCCGATGAGGTCGGTGTGCTCATGGGCTTGTTCCTCGACGCTTTGGTGCGCGAAGTCGCCGATTTGCATCGCAACCAAGTGCGTCTGCGCTTCATCGGCGATCGGGAATCATTGGGCCAGGAACTCAAGGATAGGATGCGGGATGCGGAAGCATTGACGGGATCCAATAGCGGATTGGGCCTGATGGTGGCCGTGGCCTATGGCGGACGCTGGGATATTGCCCACGCATCCAGGTCCCTGGCTGCCGATGTGCAGGCGGGTAAAATCGCGGCGGCCGATATTACGGAAGAAAAAATAGCGGCGCGCCTCGCCCTCGCGGGCATCCCGGATCCGGATCTGATGATTCGCACCGGCGGTGAGCAGCGCATCAGCAATTTTCTGCTGTGGAATCTTGCCTACACGGAGCTTTATTTTTCAGAAGCGCTCTGGCCTGAATTCTCGCCCGCGCATCTGCTGGCCGCATTTGAGCACTTTGCCCAGCGCGAGCGGCGTTTCGGCAAGACTTCGGCGCAGGTCGCGGCGAAAGCCGATGCGTAAGCTGATGCGTAGGGCTTGGCATGCTTAGGACCCGAGTGCTGACCGGTTGTGTCTTGGGCGCCTTGCTGCTGCTGGGACTTTTCTTGCTGCCGCCCGCGTGGGCGGTGTTGGCCTTCGGCCTGGTGTTTACCATCGGCGCCTGGGAGTGGGCGGGATTCGGCGCATTGCGCGGCCTGCCGGCGCGCGCGGGCTACACGCTCATCGTCGCGTTGGCGTTGTTCTTCAGTTGGCGATGGACCGATGTCCTGGCGCACTTGCTCATTCTCCTCGGCGCCGCATGTCTCTGGTGGGTGATCGCTTTCTTCTGGCTCATGCTGGCGCCGGCGCGGCATCGGCCTGCGGTGACCCTGATCTGCGGGTTCGCGGTGCTGGCGCCGGCCTTCGTGGCTCTCGCCAGGCTGCAGATCTCCGCCCATGGATTTACCCGCGGCCCGCTGCTGGTGTTGTGGCTGGTACTGATGGTGTGTGCCGCCGACATCGGTGCGTACTTTGCCGGGCGCGCATTCGGCCGGCGCAAATTGGCGCCCCGCGTCAGCCCGGGCAAGACCATTGAAGGCGCGGTGGGCGGCCTGCTGCTGGTGGCGCTGGCGGCTGGGAGCGGCGCCGTCTATTTTGGCCTGCCGATACTCGCGGCGATCGCATTCGGATTCGGCGTGGGAATCTTTTCCATTGTCGGCGATCTAACCGAGAGCATGTTCAAACGTGCGGCGGCGCTCAAAGATAGCGGCACGCTGCTGCCCGGGCATGGGGGTCTGTTGGATCGCATCGACAGTGTGACGGCTGCAGCGCCATTGTACGCGCTCGGGCTTTTCGGCTCCGGGGTGCTGCGATGAGTACGCGGCGCGGTATCGCCATCCTAGGTTCGACGGGAAGCATCGGCCGCAGCACGCTCGCGGTCATCGCGCTTCATCCGGAAGCATTCAAGGTCGCGGTGTTGGGCGCTTTCAGCAGCTGGCAAGTCATCGTCGAGCAGGCCAAGGCATTTCATCCCGACGTCGTGGTGCTGGTCGATGAGGAGGCCGCCGCCAAGGCGCGCGCCGCTTTGCGCGATTGTGGATCGGCAACCCAGGTCGAGAGCGGCGAGCGGGCGCTCAGCAGTGCCGTGAGCGCCCCCGACGTGCACATGGTGATGGCAGCCATCGTGGGCGCTGCAGGGCTGCAATCGACCCTGGCGGCGGTGCGTGCCGGCAAACGCGTATTTCTCGCCAACAAGGAAGCGCTGGTCATGACCGGGCGGCTCCTCATGGATGAGGTCCACCGTGCGGGCGCGGAGCTCATTCCGATCGACAGCGAACATAACGCGATTTTTCAATGCATGCCCGCGGGTTACCTGCCGGGCAATCCTGCACGCGGCGTCCTGCGGGTCATACTGACCGCGTCGGGCGGTCCGTTTCGCAGCACCGCCGCTGCGAAAATGGCGCACGTCACGCCCGACGAAGCTTGCGCGCACCCGAAGTGGAAAATGGGCCGAAAAATTTCGGTCGATTCGGCGACCCTGATGAACAAGGGGCTCGAGGTTATCGAGGCGACGCTGCTGTTCAGCTTGCCTGAGTCGCAGGTGGATGTCGTCGTGCATCCGCAGAGTGTGGTGCATTCGCTGGTCGAATACGCGGACGGTTCGATGTTGGCCCAGCTTGGCGCCCCTGACATGCGCACGCCCATCGCCCAGGCTCTGGCGTGGCCCGAGAGGTTTGCTTCCGGTGTACAATCGTTGGATCTGCTTGCGATTGGACAGCTGGGTTTCGAGCCGCCGGACCACGTGCGATTTCCGAGTTTGACGCTGGCCCGAGCCGCCGCACGCGCCGGCGGCACCGCTCCAACGGTGCTCAACGCGGCCAATGAGGTCGCAGTTCAGGCCTTTCTTGATCGGCGCTTGAACTTTGTAGGGATTTCAACGGTCATTGACAAAGTACTGCAGCGGCTCAATGCGTCCCCCGTCAAGGCTCTGGGTGATGTTTTGGACGCCGACGCCGCAGCGCGACGCTTGGCGAACACGTTAATAGAACCGGCGCATGGAGCCTTCGCATGAAGTTTTTGGTTGTCCCCATTGCCTTCTTGGTTGCGATCAGCATCTTGGTGGCAGTCCATGAGTTCGGACACTACTGGGTCGCGAAGAAGCTCGGCTTCAAGGTATTGCGCTTCAGCATAGGCTTCGGAAAACCCCTGTTCACGCGAGTCGGCAAAGACGCCGATCGAACCGAGTATTGCCTGGCAGCCATCCCCTTGGGCGGCTACGTCAAGCTGTTGGACGAGCGCGAGGGCGATGTCGCGGCCGAAGAACTGCACCGTTCCTTCACGCGCCGTCCGATTTCGCATCGCATCGCCGTGCTGCTTGCCGGTCCTGCGATGAATCTATTGTTTGCCGCGCTGCTGTACGCGGTTCTGGCGATGATCGGAACGGAAACCGTCAAGCCGGTGGTCGGCCAAGTGCGCCTCGACAGTCCGGCCGCCGCGGCGGGACTGCAGCGCGGCGATCAAATCGTGCGCATCGGAGAGCGCAATGTCGCGGATACCGAAGAGATGCAAATTGCCTTGATCCGCCAATTCACCGACGACGGGGTGATCCCGCTGCGCGTGCGCCGCGACGGATCGGAGCGGGCGCTGACATTGCGGGTCACCGAGGATCGGCGGGCAATGACGGAGCCGGGCAAGTTGCTGCCGGGCCTGGGCTTCGATCTGGCGACGTGGAAAGCCGCCACCATGATCAATTCGGTGCCGGCCGACAGCGCCGGCGCGCGCGCAGGCTTGCAAGCCGGCGATCGAATGCTGGCCGTGGACGGACAACCCATCGCCAATGGCAGTGAGTTCGTCGCCATGGTGAGCGCTGCGGCGAATCGCGACATTTCCATTGAAGTCGAGCGCCACGGCGAGCGATTGCGTATTGTGGCGGCGGTTCCGGCCGTGAAGGATCAGGGCAGGACAATAGGCCGGCTGGGCATTTCGCTCAAAGAAGGCCCTGCAGTCTGGCCGCCCGGATTGCTGGAGATCCATCGCTTAGGACCGATCGATGCGCTCGGCAGCGGCGTGGCCAAGACTTGGGAGATGTCCGCGCTGACCGTGCAAATGCTGTGGCGCATGCTCACCGGGCAGGTGTCGCCCAAGAACATCAGCGGGCCGCTCAGCATCGCCGAGTTCGCCGGCATCAGTGCTTCTCTCGGCATCACGGCGTTTATGGCGTTTCTGGCGATCATCAGCGTGAGCTTGGGCGTGCTCAATTTGATGCCGGTGCCGTTGCTCGATGGCGGCCAAGTGGTTTATCAGGCGGTGGAGGCCATCAAGGGCAGCCCGATTTCCGAACGCATGCAGCTGTTCGGCCAGCAGATCGGCATTGCGTTGTTGGTGGTGTTGATGAGCCTGGCGTTCTATAACGATATCTCAAGACATTTGAATTAATCGGGAAATCATGATCAAACCCAAATTCCAGCCGTACGAGCGGAGCTGCCCGCGCAGCGTCGCCCACCAAAATTGCACCCGGTCCCTGCCGCGTGCGGCTTGAATTTCGCGTAGCGTTGTTGGCGGCGCTGGCCAGCCAACCGATCTGTACGACTGTGCAGGCGCAAGCGGCCCAAGATGCCGCTCAAGATGCCTTTACCGTAGGCGACATTCGCATCGAAGGTTTGCAGCGCATCTCCGAAGGCACGGTATTCAACTATCTGCCCGTCAACATCGGCGACAAGCTGGATGGGGCGCGCATCGGTGAAGCGATGCGGGCTTTGTACGCGACCGGATTTTTTCGCGATGTCGAGCTGCGCCGCGACGGGAATATTCTGCTGGTCGTGGTGGTCGAGCGGCCCTCGATTTCTAAATTCGAAATCAAGGGCAACAAGGACATCAAGACCGAGGACCTGCAAAAGAGCCTGCGCAATGTGGGACTGGCTACCGGCAAGACCTTCGACCGCTCGGTGCTCGATGAGGTGAAGCAATACCTCACGGACCAGTATTTCAGCCGCGGCAAGTATGCCGTGCGGGTCGATACCAAGATCACCGATCTGCCCGGCAACAAAGTGGACGTCATCGTCGACATCAAAGAGGGCAAGCGCGCCAAGATCGAACAGATCAACATCGTCGGCGACACGAAATTCAAAGAGAAGGACATTCTCGGCAGCTTCGAGCTGAAGACGCCCAACTGGCTGTCCTGGTACAAACAGGATGATCGCTATTCGCGCGAGTCATTGACCGGCGATTTGGAAAAATTGCGTTCCTACTACATGGACAGGGGCTACGCGAATTTCCAGATCGACTCGACGCAAGTCACGATTGCGCCGGAAAAAGACGATATGTACATCACCGTGAATGTCAGCGAGGGCGAGGTATTCAAGGTCAGCGACATCAAGATTGCGGGCACCATGGTGGTACCCGAAGAGCAGCTGCGCCGGTTGCTGCTGATCAAGCCGGGCGACACGTATTCCCGCAAGCAGGTGACTTCCACGCAGCAATTGATGAGCTATCGCCTGGGCGCCGACGGCTATGCATTCGCCAAGATCGATCCGGTCCCGACCCCGGACAACGACAAAAAGACCGTGGCCCTGACATTTTTCATAGAGCCCGGCAACCGCGTGTATGTTCGCCACATCAATTTCAACAACATCACGGCTATCAACGATGAAACGCTGCGCCGCGAGATGCGCCAGCTGGAAGGCGGATGGTTGTCGAATTCGGCGGTCGAGCGTTCCAAAGAACGCCTGCAGCGCCTGCCCTATGTCGAGAAAGTGGAATTCGAGAACAAGCCCGTGGCGGGAAGCGCGGATCTCGTGGATGTCGACTTCAACATCAAAGAGGGGCTGCCGGGTCAATTCGGCGGCGGCATCGGCTACTCGGAAGCTCAGAAATTCAGCTTGAACGGCAATTTCGTGCACAGCAACTTCATGGGCACCGGCGATCGCATCGCCTTGGAAATCAACGCCGGCAAGTACAGCAAATCGTATACGTTTGCGCACACCGATCCTTACACCACCATCGACGGCATATCGCGCACGACCTCCTTGACGCTGCGCGACGTCACGCAGTTCGTCGCGGCGTCCTCGGCGTTCTCGACCAAGCAGATCACGGGCGCGGTGCAATGGTCGTACCCGATCAGCGAGTACCAGTTCTTGAGCGTCGGCGGCTCCGCGAACAAGAACAGCCTGGTGGTCTCGCAGGGCTATAGCTCGCAGCAATCGGTCGATTGGGTCAAGCAGAACGGCAACACCTTTCAGCGCGATCTGACGGACACCAACGGCGATGGCGTGGTCAATTCGTTGGACAGTCCGTACACCGTGTTCGGCACGAATTTCTATACCTACGAGCTGACCGGCGGCTGGTCGTACGAAGGCCGCAACCGTGCCCTGTTCCCGGATCGTGGCATGAAGGTGACGCTGTCGGCCCGCTACGCCTTACCCCTGAGCAATGTTAAGTACTATCAGTCGAATTTCGATTTCATCAAGTACATACCTCTATGGGGCAAGTTCGTGATCTCCGCGCAAGCCTCGGTGGACTATGCCTCGGCGCTCGGCAAAACCACATCCCTGCCGCCTTACCTCAACTACTTCGCCGGCGGTCCCGACAGCGTCCGGGGCTATCGAGAAAGCACCTTGGGACCGAAGGACAATATCGGCATCGGCAATCCGTATGGCGGAAACTTCCGCATAGTCAACCGCTACGAGCTGATTTTTCCGGTGCCGGAAAAGTGGAAAAGCTCGGCCCGGGTCAGCTGGTTCTACGACATCGGCAACGTGTTCCAGACCGGCAATAAGGTAAAGTTCCTGGGTGTGGATGACTTAACGCCGATCGACTACCACTTCAGTTATGCTAATCTAAAACGATCAACCGGCGTTGCAGTGCAGTGGCTCGCGCCATTGGGCCTGTTCCGTTTCTCATACGGAATTCCTTTGAATGCGTTTGAAGGCAACACGGTGAGATTCAACGACGAGACGGAGCGTTTTCAATTTTCAATCGGTCAAGCGTTTTGACCGCAATTTGAGGTCTTAA
>Ga0193716_1000974_pt1 | contig 16990 bp, 9 predicted proteins | sample U2c1metaG_FD_145901 | JGI IMG/M metagenome (GOLD analysis project Ga0193716, IMG submission 145901) | Soil microbial communities from a riparian zone of the East river system, Colorado, United States - U2c1 | ecosystem: Environmental > Terrestrial > Soil > Riparian zone | place: USA: East River...
CTCGTTCCCGAAGAGCTGATCGCGACGATGGCGCCTGGCGGCATCGTGTTCGCGATGTCGAATCCCGACCCCGAGATCCACCCCGACGCGGCGCGCAAGTACGCAGCCGTGGTGGCCACGGGCCGCAGCGACTTCCCGAATCAGATCAACAACGTGCTGGCCTTCCCCGGGGTGTTCCGCGGGGCGCTGGACGCAGGCGCGCGCCGCATCACCGAGAAGATGAAGGTGGCCGCCGCCGAGGCGATCTTCTCCGTCGTCGGCGACGACCTGGCCGTCGACCACATCGTGCCAAGCGCGCTGGACCCGCGGGTGAGTCCTGCCGTTGCGGCCGCGGTGGCAGCGGCGTCGAAGGCCTGAGCCGCGCGATGCGCCGACTGGCGGTCGCGCTCGTTGCGCTGCTCGTCGCAGGCTGCGGGGGTCAGACTGGGGCGCCGTCCGTCGCGGTCGGCGCGGGTGACGATCCCGAATCGGCGCTGCTGGCGCAGGTGTACGCGGCGGCACTGAGGTACTACGGCAGCCCTGCGCACGTCGAGTCGAGCCACGATCCCGTCGCCGATCTGGACACCGGCGACGTCACGGTGGTGCCGGGATTCACCGGGCGACTGCTGCAACGCTTCGATCCGGATTCGACGGCGCGCGCCGACGAGCAGGTGTATCGGTCGATGATCTCGGCACTGCCAGAGGGCATCGGCGCTGGCGACTACACCCAGTCCGCCCAGGACAAGCCGGCATTGGCGGTCACCGAGACGACGGCCGGGGCCTGGAAGCGGCGCGACGTGACGGCGCTCGTCGCCCACTGTGGCGAACTGAAGCTCGGCACCGTCAAGGGCGCAGCCGTCCCCGCTACGGTCGGCGCCTGCCGACTGCCCGCGACGCGCGAGTTCCCCGACACGGCAACGCTGTTCGCGTCATTGCGGGCTGGCCAGGTGAACGCCGCGTGGACGTCGACCGCCGCGCCGAACCTGCCCGACGACGCCGTCGTGCTGTCCGACCGCACGGCACTGATCCGCGCGGAGAACGTGGTGCCGCTGTACCGGCGCAACGAGTTGAGCGAGCAGCAGGTGCTTGCGCTCAATCAGATCGCGGGTGAGCTCGACACCGGTGCGCTTGCCGACATGCGGCGTCAGATCACCGAAGGCAAGGAACCCGGCGCAGTGGCTGGCGCCTGGCTGGACGCCCACCCGCTCGGCCACTGACCCACCTCCGCGAGCGCGCGTGTTTGTTGCACGACACGCCGTAATCGCCAGCATTCTGCGCGCGCTCGCGACCCCGCGAGCGTCAGTGAATCTGCGGCAGCGCCCTGGAGATCGCCGACGAGAACAGCCGCTGATAGCCCGACCCGGTGACCCGGACGATCAGGTCGAGGGCCTTGGCGTCGGGACCGACCAGCACGCGCGCCTTGTTCTTGCGGACGGCCTCCAGGATGATCTTCGCGGCCCGCTCGGGCGAAGTCTTGGCCAGCGTCTTGTCGAAGACCTTCGCGAGTTCCTTGGGGTCGATGCCCTCGGCCGCCGTGGCATTGCGCGCGATGGCGGTCTTGATGCCGCCGGGGTGCACCGTCGTCACCTTCACCGGACGCTTGCCCGCGATCATCTCCTGGCGCAGCGCCTCGGTGAAGCCACGTACGGCGAACTTGGCCGAGTTGTATGCCGCCTGGCCGGGCACGGAGAACAGGCCGAAGATGCTCGAGACGTTGACGACGTGGCCGTCGCCGGACTCGATGAGGTGCGGCAGGAAGGCCTTCGTGCCGTTGACGACGCCCCAGAAGTCGACGTCCATCACGCGTTCGATGTCCTTGTACTGACTGACCTCGACGTCGCCGGTGAACGCGATGCCTGCGTTGTTGTAGATCTGGTTGACCTTGCCGAAGTGCGCCTTGACGGCGTCGGCGTAGAGCTCGAACGCTTCGCGCTCGGTGACGTCCAGCCGGTCGGTCTTGACCGGCGCCCCGATGGCCTTCAGGCGCTCCTCGGTGACGGCCAATCCCTCGGTGTCAACGTCGCTGATCGCCACCTTGGCGCCCGAGCGCCCCAGTTCGACTGCCAGCGCCTGCCCGATGCCCGACCCTGCGCCCGTCACGACCACGACCTTGCCGGCGAAGCCCTGCATGTGCACTCCCTGTTGTTTGACGCGTGTTGAGTGAGTGTCAGGCTAGCCGATACCGCCGGTCCCGCATACACCGCCCGCGAGCGCGCGCAGAATGCCGTCGCGCGGCGGCGTGTCGAGGTACAGACACGCGCGCTCGCGGAAGGAGGGGACCAGTTACAGGGGGGCGAAGGCCTCGTCGAGGATCTCCTGCTGCTCGACGGCGTGCACCTTCGAGCTGCCCGACGACGGCGCCGACATCGCCCGCCGCGAGATCCGCTTGATGCCGGTCAGATGGTCCGGCAGCAGCTCGGGCATCGAGAGCCCGAACGTCGGCCACGCGCCCTGGTTGGCCGGCTCTTCCTGTACCCACCGGAACTGCTCGGCGTTCGGATACTCGTCGAGCATCGCGGCAAGGCGTCGCCTCGGCAGCGGGTAGAGCTGCTCGACCCGGACGATCGCGATGTCGTCGCGGTTGTCCTTGTGCTTGCGGGCGATCAGGTCGTAGTAGATCTTGCCGCTGGTCAGCAGGATCCGCTTCACCTTCGAGCGGTCGCCGTCGCCGTCCTCGTAGGTCGGCTCCTCGAGGATCGAGCGGAACTTCTGCTCGGTGAAGTCGCGGATGTCGCTGACGGCGGCCTTGAGGCGCAGCATCGACTTCGGGGTGAAGACGATCAGCGGGCGGTGGATCCCGTCCATGCCGTGACGGCGCAACAGATGGAAGTAGTTCGCCGGTGTCGACGGCATCGCGACGGTCATCGAGCCCTCGGCGCACACCTGCAGGAACCGTTCGATGCGGCCCGACGTGTGGTCGGGGCCCTGGCCTTCGTGGCCGTGCGGAAGCAGCAGCACGACATCCGACAGCTGGCCCCACTTGGCCTCACCGGAGCTGATGAACTCGTCGATGATGGACTGGGCACCGTTGACGAAGTCGCCGAACTGCGCCTCCCACAACACCATTGCGTCCTGGTTGCCCACGGAGTAGCCGTACTCGAAGCCCACCGCCGCGTACTCGGACAGTGCCGAGTCGTAGACCATGAACTTGCCGCCCGTGGGGGTGCCGTCCTCCTTCATGGTGAGCAATTCCAGGGGGGTGAACTCGGCACCGGTCTTGCGGTCGATGATCACCGCGTGGCGCTGGGTGAATGTGCCGCGACGGACGTCCTGGCCGGAGAACCGCACCAGCTTGCCCTCCGACACCATCGTGCCGATTGCGAGCAGTTCGCCGAAGGCCCAGTCGACCTTGCCCTCGTAGGCCATCTCGCGCCGCTTGTCGAGCACCGGCTTGACGCGGGGATGCACGGTGAAGCCCTCGGGTACCGCCAGGTGTGCATCGCCGATCCGCGCGAGCAGCGACTTGTCCACCGCGGTGCTCAACTTCGCGGGTAGTTGTTGGTCCGCTTCGACGGATTCGCTTGGCTCGATCTCGTGCTTCTCGAGTTCGCGGACCTCGTTGAACACCCGCTCGAGTTGACCCTGGTAATCGCGCAGGGCGTCCTCGGCCTCCTTGATCGAGATGTCGCCGCGGCCGATCAGCGCTTCAGTGTAGGTCTTGCGAACGCCTCGCTTGGTGTCGATGACGTCGTACATGCCGGGCTGGGTCATCGACGGGTCGTCGCCCTCGTTGTGCCCGCGGCGGCGGTAGCACAGCATGTCGATGATGACGTCCTTCTTGAACTGCTGACGGAAGTCGACTGCCAACCTGGCCACCCACGACGCCGCCTCGGGATCGTCGCCGTTGACGTGGAAGATCGGCGCGCCGACCATCTTCGCGACGTCGGTGCAGTACTCCGAGGAGCGGGAGTCCTGCGGTGAGGTGGTGAAGCCGATCTGGTTGTTGACGATGATGTGGATGGTGCCGCCGGTGCGGTACCCGCGCAGGAGCGCGAGGTTCAACGTCTCGGCCACGACGCCCTGGCCCGCGAACGCGGCGTCGCCGTGCATCATCACCGGCACGATGGTGAAGCCATCCGGGCCATCGCCCTTGTCGACCAGGTCCTGCTTGGCGCGCACGATGCCCTCGAGCACAGGGTCGACGGCCTCGAGGTGGCTCGGGTTGGCCACCAGTGACACGTCGATGTCGTTGTCGCCGAACATCTGCAGGTAGTTGCCGGTCGCGCCGAGGTGGTACTTCACGTCGCCGGAACCGTGCGCCTGCGATGGGTTCAGGTTGCCCTCGAACTCGCTGAAGATCTGCGAGTAGGGCTTGCCGACGATGTTGGCCAGCACGTTGAGCCGGCCGCGGTGCGGCATGCCGATCACGACTTCGTCGAGGTCGTGTGCGGCGGCCTGGTCGAGCACCGCATCCATCATCGGGATGACGGTCTCGGCACCTTCAAGCGAGAACCGCTTCTGCCCAACATATTTCGTAGCTAGGAACGTCTCGAAGGCCTCGGCCGCGTTCAGCTTGGACAGGATGTACTTCTGCTCGGCGACGGTAGGCTTCTCGTGCTTGATCTCGACGCGCTCCCGCAGCCACTTCTGCTGCTCGGGTTCGAGGATGTGCGTGTACTCGACACCCACGTGCCTGCAGTACGCATCCCGCAGGAGCCCGAGCACGTCGCGCAGCTTCTTGTACTCGGCGCCGGCGAAGCCATCGACCTTGAACACCCGGTCCAAGTCCCACAGCGTGAGCCCGTGGCTATTCACGTCCAGGTCCGGATGGCTGCGGAACCGGGTCTTGTCCAGCCGCAGCGGGTCGATGTCGGCCATCAGGTGGCCACGGTTGCGGTACGCCGCGATCAACTCGATGATGCGGGCGTTCTTGTCGAAGATCGAGTCCGGGTTGTCGGTCCGCCACCGCACCGGCTCGTACGGGATACCCAGCTCGCGGAAGATTTCGTCGAAGAAGTCGTCGGACAGCAGCAACTGATGGATGGTGCGCAGGAAGTCGCCCGACTCCGCGCCCTGGATGATGCGATGGTCGTAGGTCGACGTGAGCGTGATGAGCTTGCCGAGGCCCATCTCGGCAATCCGCTCGTCGCTGGCCCCCTGGAACTCGGCCGGGTACTCCATGGCGCCAGCGCCGACGATCGCGCCCTGGCCGCTCATGAGGCGAGGCACCGAGTGCACTGTGCCGATGGTGCCGGGATTGGTCAGCGAGATCGTGACGCCAGCGAAGTCCTCTGCTGTCAGCTTGCCGTCGCGCGCCCGTCGCACGATGTCCTCGTAGGCGGCGATGAACTGACCGAAATGCATTGTGTCGCAACGCTTGATGGCGGCGACGACGAGCTGGCGCTTACCGTCCTTGCCATGGAGGTCGATGGCCAGCCCGAGGTTGGTGTGGGCCGGGGTGACCACGTTCGGCTTGCCGTCCAGCTCGGCGAAGTGACGGTTCAGGTTGGGGAACTTCTTGACCGCCTGCACGATCGCGTAGCCCAGCAGATGGGTGAACGAGATCTTGCCGCCGCGGGTGCGCTTGAGGTGATTGTTGATGACGACGCGGTTGTCGACCATCAGCTTCGCCGGAATGGCACGCACGCTGGTGGCCGTCGGCACGTTCAGCGAGGCGTTCATGTTCTTGACGACCGCCGCGGCGGCGCCGCGCAGCACGGCGACCTCGTCGCCCTCGGCGGGTGACGCAGCCGGCGGTTTGGCCTTGTCGGGCTCGGCCTTGGCAGGCTCGGGTGCCGGCTTGGCGGGCGCGGATGCTGCAGGCGCCGCTGCCTTCGGGGCTGGCGGCGCCGCTGCCGGGGCCGGGGGAGGCGTCGCCGGTGCGGACGGCTGTCCGTTGCCGTTCGAAGCCGTTGCGTCCGTAGTCGGTTCGGGGGAGTAGTCGACGAGGAACTCGTGCCAACTCGGATCAACCGACGAGGGATCCTCGCGGAACTTGCGGTACATCTCCTCGACCAGCCACTCGTTCTGTCCGAATGGTGAAGGTGAACTGCTCACGGCAGCTACTCGCCTCGTTTCCTTCTGCCCCGGCGAGCGTGGTGTTCGCTCGCTGACTTCTTCTTTGCGGTTATCCCGCACGCTTGCCGAATAAAGGCTATCCCTCGCGACCGGAGCAGACCACGGCAACGGGCTTGTGATCCTTGTGTTCGCCGTAACAAGCTCCGGAGCGGGCTGCCGCAGTGGCTACTGCTGCGGCTGCTGCGCCACGGGAAGCACGTGCAACGTCGACGGCCAGCGCGGCGGCGGGTTGCCGAACGCCTGCCGGGAGTTGGCGATGATCTTGCGGCCCATCATCCGGTTGCCGACCCCGCCGACGACGGCGCCGATCCCCACGGGCAGCAGCTTGCCGAACGCGATCGCGCCTCGTTTGAGGGTGTAGCGCTTGACGAAGTACTTCAGCAGCCGCGAGTTGAGCTGGGACACGGCGGGCAACGGCAGCGATGCCGCGCCGTCGGAGATCCACCCGCCGCTGGTGCGGCCCGGCCCGATCAGGTCGGCGACGGCGTGCTTGCCGTCATCGCCGACCAGCACGGCCAGCACCAGTGCGCGGCGGCGCTCCCTGTGGTCGGCCGGGATGCCGTAGACCTCTGCGGTGGCGAGCACGAACACGGCCGTCGCCTCGAGGAACACCACCGTCTCACCGGCCACTGCGGACAGCGCGACGAGCGTGCCGATGCCGGGGAAGGCGGCCGCGGAGCCGACGGCTGCGCCGCTGGCCATCACCGCGGCGAGGTAGTACTTCTCGAGCTTGCCGACGATCTCGGCAGGCGTCGCCTCCGGGTCGTGCTCACGGAGTCGTTCGACGTAGGCCTTGACGGCGGGGGCTTGCACGCGCGCCCCGCGTTCGATGATTTGCGACAACGCCCGGGCGGCCACGCCCGGGTGGTCGTCCGAATCCTTGCCGAGCGCTGGAACTCGGCTCTTGGCGCTGGAACGAGCGCTCATTCGTTGGGCCTCCCTGTGGCGTACCTGCTGATTGCCAGGCTACTGCTTGCACAACGATCGCCGGTGGTCCCGTGGTGCCCGGTGGTGATCGCGGTCACGTTCGGTAGCTCTCACAGCTCTCGGGAAGAAAATATTGATACGCGGTGCTAATCATTTTCATGGCATCATCGCCCAACGTGGACCTCAGGAGCGCCGAAACCGTGGCAGTAGATACGCGCCCCTCACCAAGTAGGACCCGGATGATCGTGGTGCTGGGTCTGCTGGTCGCGTTGGGGCCGCTGACGATCGACATGTACCTGCCCGCACTTCCGCGCATCGCCGACGAGCTGTCGGTGTCGTCGTCGGTGGCTCAGCTGACGCTGACCGGCACGTTGGCCGGGCTGGCGCTGGGGCAGCTGATAGTCGGTCCGCTGTCGGATTCGTTGGGCCGCCGCCGTCCGCTGATGGCGGGAATCGTGCTGCACATGCTCGCCTCGGTGATGTGCCTCGTTGCGCCGAACATCATCGTGCTCGGCGTGGCCAGGAGCCTGCAGGGCGTGGGTGCGGCCGCCGCGATGGTAGTGGCCATCGCGATCGTCGGCGACCTGTTCACCGATACGGCGGCGGCCACCGTGATGTCGCGGCTGATGCTGGTCCTCGGGGTGGCACCGGTGGTGGCACCGTCGCTGGGCGCGGCAGTGCTTCTGAAGGCGTCCTGGCACTGGGTGTTCGCGGTGCTGGTGGTGCTGGCAGGCCTGCTGCTGCTGCTCGCCGTCCTGGCGCTGCCGGAGACGCTGCCCAAGTCGCACCGCAGGCCGCTGAAGGTGAAGGGCATCCTCGCGACCTACGGCAGTCTGTTCCGCGACAAGCGGTTCGTCGTCCTGGTGCTGGTCGCCGCCCTTGGCATGTCGGGCCTGTTCGCCTACATCGCGGGCGCGTCGTTCGTGCTGCAGGGCCGCTACGGCCTGGATCAGCAGGAGTTCGCGTTGGTCTTCGGCGCGGGCGCGGTGGCGCTGATTGGCACGACGCAGCTCAACGTGGTCCTGCTGCGACGGTTCACCCCGGCGACCATCGTGGTGTGGGCGCTGACGGCCTCCGCGTTGCTCGGGGCCACGTTCGTCGGACTCGCCGCGGCAGGCGTTGGCGGGCTGCCCGCGTTCGTGGTGCCGGTGTGGGCGATCTTGGCGGCAATGGGCCTGGTGATTCCCAATGCGCCCGCCCTTGCGCTGTCGCGGCACAAGGAGGCCGCTGGTACGTCGGCGGCGTTGCTGGGTGCCGGGCAGTTCGGCCTCGGGGCCGCAGTGGCGCCGCTGGTCGGCGTGCTGGGCAACGACGAGTTGGCCCTTGCCGTGGTGATGACGGTGGGTGTCGTGGTTGCACTGTTGGCGCTGCTCGCGGTCGGTGTGCGCGATCCAGGCGACGACGATGCCGTCGCGATCGGGATGGTCGCCGACCCTGCGTGACGGTCACCACCTGACTCGTCGGGGCTGGATGGGCCGACTTGTCGGGATTCGGACCGGTCCGTAGCGTCGGCTAGACACCTTCGTTACGCATGGCCGAGTGGATATTGCAGACAGTGCTTCCCCAACTGGTTCCTCCGCACGCGTCCCGCATCGCCACGGCGCGGGTCGTGCTGGGTCGCGCGCCGACCCGGGTGCGGTGATGACCTCGGGGCGAGCGAAGCGACGGGGAATGGTTGAGCCCGGCGCGTTGGGCACACCGGTCCATCCGAACGCTGCGGCGCCCGATCCGTGGCACGCGTTGTGGGCGCTTCTGGTCGGTTTCTTCATGATCCTGGTCGACGCCACGATCGTGTCGGTGGCCAATCCGGCGATCATGGATCACCTTCACGCGGACTTCGACGCGGTGATCTGGGTGACCAGCGCCTACCTGCTGGCCTATGCGGTGCCGCTGCTGTTGGCTGGCAGGCTCGGTGACCGGTTCGGGCCGAAGAACCTCTACATCGTCGGGCTGGCCGTGTTCACCGCCGCCTCGCTGTGGTGTGGCCTGTCGGGCAGCATCGAGATGCTCATCGCGGCACGCGTCGTGCAGGGTATCGGCGCGGCGCTGCTCACCCCACAGACGCTGTCGACGATCACCAGGATCTTCCCGCCCGAGCGCCGCGGCGTCGCGCTGAGCGTCTGGGGCGCCACCGCAGGCGTGGCGACCCTCGTCGGACCGCTGGCAGGCGGCGTCCTGGTCGACGCGCTTGGCTGGCAGTGGATCTTCATCGTCAACGTGCCGATCGGCATCGTTGGCATCGCGCTGGCCTACTTCCTGGTTCCCGTCCTGCCCACCGAGAAGCACAGCTTCGACGTCATCGGGGTGGTGCTGTCCGGCGTCGGGATGTTTCTAGTGGTGTTCGCACTGCAGGAGGGCCAGTCACACGACTGGGCGCTGTGGATCTGGGGCATGATCGCCGCAGGCGCGGCGTGCATAGCGGGCTTCATCTACTGGCAGGCCGTCAATCCCCGCGAGCCCCTCATTCCGCTGAACATCTTCCGCGACAACGACTTCAGCCTCTCCAACGTCGGCATCGCGGTGATCGGCTTCGCGGTGACGGCGATGGTGGTGCCCGTCATGTTCTACGCGCAGGCGGTGTGCGGGTTGACGCCGACGCGGGCCGCACTGTTGTTGGCGCCGATGGCGGTCGCCTCCGGTGTGCTGGCGCCGTTCGTCGGCAAGCTCGTCGACCGCGAGCACCCGACGCCGATCGTCGGGTTTGGCTTCTCGCTGCTGGCGATCGCCCTGACTTGGCTGTCGATCGAGATGACGCCGACGACGCCGATCTGGCGGCTGGTGCTGCCATTCATCGCGATGGGCATCGGCATGGCCTTCATCTGGTCGCCGCTGGCGGCGACCGCCACCCGTCATCTTCCCGACGCGCTCGCAGGTGCGGGCTCTGGCGTCTACAACGCCACCCGGCAGGTCGGCGGCGTGCTGGGCAGCGCCGGCATGGCCGCGTTCATGACGTCGCGGATCAGCGCCGAGATGCCCGGCGGTGGCGAGCGACCGGCTGCCGAGGGATCGGTCACCAAGCTGCCCCCGTACCTGCACGAGCCCTTCTCGGCCGCTCTGTCGCAGGCGCTGCTGCTACCCGCGTTCGTCGCGTTGTTCGGCGTCGTCGCCGCGATTTTCCTGCGCGGATTCAGTGACCGCCCGCCCCGCGCGCAGGATCGGGCCGACGACGCCCCCGACGAACTCGAGTCATTCACCGCAGCGCTTCGGGTTCCGTTCCGGGCCGCGCCTGCCCGTTCCCGGGTCGATACGCTGCCGCCCAACTACTTCCCCGACGACGACGACTACGTCGAGTACACGATCGACTGGGACGAACCGCGTCCCATGCCGAGGCGTCCCGTCGTCCCTGAATTGGTGGCCACCCCCATCCCGGCGCCACCCGCTGCCGAGGTGATCCCCGCCGACGAGAGCGACACCGAAGTTCTGCACGTGCACGTCGAGCATCCGCTGCACGCGCCCGCCGACACCTGGCACGGCGGTCCCGTCGAGACCTGGCACAGCCTGCTGGACGACGAGCCCGCCGAGGCTCCCGTCGAGGCTCCCGTCGAGCCGGAGGATGCGCCGTGGCGGAGCATTCTCGATGATCTGCTCGACGACAGGCCCGCCGCGCCCCAGCCGGTCTCCGAGCCGGCCCCCGAGCCGATCGGATTCGCCCACAACGGTTTTCACGTCGACCACGACCAGCACTTCCAGGTACCGCCGCCGGCGCCCGGCCGTGCAGGCAGGCACGCCCGCGGCAGTGAGGATGACGCAGGCACCTACGGCAAGCACTCGATGCGGTTCCGCGACTGAGTCAGCCGAACAACACCGCGGGGTTGAGGTAGCCGCCAGGATCGAACGCCGCCTTCACGGCGCGCATGGCGGCGATGTCGGCGTCCGTGCGGGACATCGACAGGTAGTCCCGCTTGCGGCTGCCGACGCCGTGCTCGGAGCTGACGTTGCCGGAGAAGGTCGCGATCAGCGCCATCATCGCGGAGTAGAGCGCCTTCTCGCGGTCGCCGTCGAGCGCGCAGCGCACCAGGTTCAGGTGCAGGTTGCCCTCACCAATGTGACCGAACAACACCGGGATCGCGTCCGGCGCGTGCTCGGCGACGAGTTCGGTGGCCGCCGCCGCGAAGCCCTCGATCCTCGACAGCGGAAGGGAGACGTCGAACTTGAGCGGCGGGCCGTAGCGGCCAAGCACCTCGGCCACCGCCTCGCGCACCTGCCAGAGGCGCTGCTGGGCGTTGACGTCGACGCCGACCGCGGGCTCGCCTGACATGTCGGCGTACTCGAGCGCGTCGGCCAGCCGCTCGGTCTGGTCGGTGTCGCCCGCCAACTCGATCAGCAGCTGCCATGCGCCTTCGACCGGTGCGTTGATGCCAAGGTGCTCGGCGGTCAACGCGCTGGCCCGTGCGTCGATCAGCTCGAGGGCGGCGATGCCGTCGGCGTCGCGGAACTCGCGGCCCACTTCGATCAGCGCGCCGAGGTCGGCGAACCCGGCGACGGCGGTGACCCGATGGGCGGGGGTGGGATGCAGCCGCAGATCGAGTCCGGTGATCACGCCGAGCGTGCCCTCGGCGCCGACGAACAGCGACGCCAGGTCGTAGCCGGTGTTGTCGCTGCGGACCTCGCTGTGCCTGCGGACCAGGGAGCCGTCCGGCAGCGCGACGTCCAGCCCGAGCACCTGTTCGCCCATGTTGCCGTAGCGCACGGTGCGCAGGCCGCCTGCGTTGGTCGACGCCATGCCGCCGACCGTCGCCGAATCCCTTGCCGCCAGGTCGACGCCGAACACCAGGCCTGCGGCGGTCGCCGCGCGTTGCACCGCGGCCAGCGTGGCCCCGGCACCAACGTGCACGCGGCGCTCGACAGTGTCGACCTCACCGATGCCTGCGAGCCGTTCGGTGGACAGCAGCACGTCGTCGTGTTCAGGCACCGTGCCCGCCACCAGCGACGTCCGGCCACCCTGCACCGTCACGTAGACGCCGGCGTCACGGCAGACCCGCAAGACCGCGGCGACGTCCTCGTCGGAGCCGGGCCGCACCAGTGCGCCCGCGTGGCCCCGGTAGCGGCCGGTGTGGTCGACGCTGCGGCCGTCGAGCACGTCGGGGTCGGTGCTGACGTGGCTGGCTCCGACGATCGCCGCGAGCCGGTCGGTCAGGGTTGGAGTCACTCCGTGGGTGTATCACACGGGGGCGTGAGCGCCAGGAACGCACCGAGGTCGATCAGGCCCTGCGGTGTCGACGGCAGGTACTCGGTCAGCAGCGTCGAGCGCACGATCACCGCGGCGTACTTGGCTCGGCTGACGGCGACGTTGAGCCGGTTGCGGTTGAGCAGGAACGAGATTCCGCGCGGCACGTCGTCCGCCGACGACGCCGTCATCGAGACGAACACGACCGCCGCCTGCCTGCCCTGAAACTTGTCGACCGTGCCCACCTCGACGTCGGGCAGATCGGCGGCGTCGAGCCTGCGCCGCAGCGTCACCACCTGTGCGTTGTACGGCGTGACGATCAGGACGTCCTTCTGCTCCAACGGCCGGGTGCCCGCGTCGTCGGTCCACGGCGTGCCGAGCAGGCGGCCGATCTCCGCGACGATCGCGTCGGCCTCCTCGGGGCTGTCGGTCGAGTTGCCGTCGTGATCGACGCTCAGCACGCTCACGCCCGGCGTCACGCCTTCCAGCCGGCGGGCGGCGCTGACGTCCTCGCGGGAGTGCAGCTGCCCGTCGTAGGACAGCCGGGATACCGGGCCGCACACCGCGGGGTGCATGCGGTAGGACAGGTCGAGGAAGTAGCCGCGGTCGGTCGGCAGGATGTGGTGGTCCTCGACCAGCCAGCCGAGGGCGGACTCGTTCACCGGCTCCGGGTGGGTGCCCTGACTCACCTGCGGCAGCTGCTGCGGGTCGCCGAGCAGCATCAGATTCCTCGCCGACGGCGCCACCGCGATGGTGTTGGCCAGGCTGAACTGACCGGCCTCCTCGACGACCAGCAGATCCAATGCAAGGCGCGGAACGCGGCCCTGATTGGCGAAATCCCAAGCGGTGCCCCCGATCACGCAACCGTCGTGGCCGGCGATGAACGACGGGTAGTCCTTCTCGTCGACCTCGCGCCACGGCGCGTCGGGCGCCTTCTTCTTGCCAACGCGGTTGGGGTCGACGCCGGCCTCGATCACGCCGCCAAGGAGGTTCTCGACCACGGCGTGCGATTGGGCGACCACGCCGACGCGCCACCCGTGCTCCTTCACCAGTCGGGCGATGACCTTCGCCGAGGTGAACGTCTTGCCGGTACCCGGGGGTCCGTGCACCGCGAGGTATGACGAATCGAGATCGAGCAGCGCCGCGGTGAGATCGTCGGCGACGTCGCCGGTGCGGGGGAGCGGGCCGCCGCCGACGGTGCGTGGCGCGCGTCTGAGCAGGATGTCGGTGACGGCGTCGGCGGGCAGGTTCGGGAGCCCGGCCGCGACCATGGCCGCGGTGTCCGCGATGGAGTCCTGCAGCGGCTTGGTGTTGATGGGCCCGCCAGGGGTCAGGGCGAACGGCAACTGGTCGAAGACGCCACCGTTCTTGGGCTGCCGCTCGACAACGACGGCCTCGGTGGGTGCCTCGGGGTTGTCGCAGTCGACGACGGTGACCGAGCCAAACGCGCGGCGGTCCGGATCGTCGGCCAAGCCAGCAGGCGCGGGCGGGTCGTACAGCGCGAACATCTCCCTGCCGAGTCCACCGTTGGCGAGTTCGCCGATCAACTTGACGTGGCGCTGGGGCTTGCGTGCCTTCGGGGGTTGGTGCCAGTCGGCGACGATCACCGCTCTCTCGGCGACGAAGACGTCGGTGTTGTCGGCCCACTCGTCGACGGGATTGTTGACGCGGTCGAAGTGCGCCCACCAGAACGGCTTGTCCTCGCGCTTGTGGAACCCGCGCGCGGCCGCGATCATCGCGACGGCGGTCTGCTCGGCCGTGCGCTCCTCGACGGCGTCGCCTGCGAACTTGAGCAGTCGGCGTTCGAGTTCGTCCGCTGGCTCGGCGTCCGCGCCGTCAGCCACCGGCAGCGGGCCGCGCGGCGGGACGCCTGACTCGATGGCCCGTGCGACCAGCCAGTCGCGCAGCCTGCGCGTTGACCGGCAGTCGTAGTGGTTGTAGTCCTCGATCTCCTTGAGCACGATCGCCGCGTCGTCGGCGCGTTCTTCGTCGCGCAGCGCGCAGAACCGGGCGTACTGCGTGATCGAGTCGGTTGCCGTGGTGACTTCGCCGCTGCGCAGCTCGTTGCCCATGTAGAGCGGCTCGAGGTACTTGATGCTGTAGCTCTCGGTGCCGACCCGGATGCTCTTGCGCACCAACGGATAAAGGTCGACGAGGACACCGTTGCGGAGCATCTCGTCGACATCGTGCTCGCCGACGCCGTACCGGCCGGCCAGCCGCAGCAGCGTGCTCTTCTCGTACGCCGCGTAGTGATAGACGTGCATGCCGGGGTGTTTCTTGAGCCGTTTGCGCACCATGGCGAGGAAGTCGACGAGGGCCTGCCGCTCACTCGCACGGTCGTGCGCCCAGTACGGGGTGAACTCGTCGGTGGTGGTGAGCACGCCCCACAGGTATTCGAGCCCCCACTCGCGGCCGTCCACCGTCCACAGCGGGTCGCCCTCGAAGTCGAAGAACAGGTCACCCTTGTTCGCATCCGGCAGCACCATGAGTGGCTGGGCGTCGAGCACTTCGTAGGGTGGCTTGCCGTCCACCCGGTCGGCGACCTGAAGCCGGGCCTGCGCGGTGAGCGCAGTCACCGTGCGCGCGGACAGTTCCGGAACCGCACCGGCGTGCTCTGCCAGGTCGTGCAGCGTGCTGACCCCCGCGTCGATCAGCCGTGCGCGTTGGCTCACCCGCATGCCCGCCACCAGGAGCAGGTCGTCGTACTCGCGGACCCGGACGTCGCACTCGGGGCAACGGAAGCAGGCCCGCACCTCCTGGTCCTCCCACGACACCGCGGCCCCGCCGGCGAGATGGCCGTCCAGCAGCCGCTGCAGCGCGGCCCGCCGCGGCAGGTAGACCGGGAGCAGCTCGTCGACCCGATAACTTGCGACCGCGCCGTCACCGAGGACGAGATCCACCTCGTCGGCCACCGGAACGCCGTGCCTTGCGAGGGTGTCGGCGTAGGCGGCGAGTTGCAGCAGCGCCTCGACCTTCACCGAGCGCGCGAGCTTGGTGTCCCGCAGCCGGTACCGGTCGCCCTCCAGCACCAGGAAGTCCGCGAAACCGGCGAACCGGCCGTCGAACATCGCGGCCTGGTAGATGACCGGCGAGCGGCGCTCGACGGCCCGCATGGTCTGGTCGAAGGCCGCGCGCAGACCCGCGTCGGTGTAGGGCGGGCGGCCGATGATCGTGACGTCGCCGCCGAACTCGGTCCGCAGATCGTCGAGCTGACGCCGTTCGTGCTCGTCGCCGAGAGTCGCAGTGCGGGCGAGTAGTTCGTCCTCCACCGACACCTTCGGGCCACGCCCGAGCTTGGCGTCGAACGCCCGCAACAGTGCGTACTCGCACCGTGCTGCGGCGGCGAGATCCGAGGCGCTGTAGATGACCTTGCCGTCGGCTCCCTCGGATGTCAGGAACACGTCCGCCACTGTAGGTCAGTGGACCGACGGAACCCGGCGCGCCTTAGCCCGTGTTGCCGATCAGCTCCACGCCGTTGCCGTTCCAGTGGAACCGCACCACGCTCTTCAATCCACTGGTGGCGTTGGCGTACATCAGCGCCACGGTGTCGCCGGTGGTGACCGTCAAGTCGACGCCGTTGAAGCCGTAGGTGTCGGGAACACCGGTCGGGATGAACTTGCCCTGGTGGAACATCACCGCGCGGGTGTTCGCGTTCTCGGCGTTGGTGTTGGCCTTCACGATCACCACCGACAACGGTGCGCACTCGTTGTAGTTGCCCGCCAGTGGCTCGGAGCTCCACGGCTGATTGCTGCGCGGGTCACGCGGAAGGTCGGATACCGCCTTGGCGATCTCGGGTGCGGCGAGGTTCACCGCACACGGATCGGCTGGTGCGGGGGTCGCGTTCGGGCCTGCGGCCACGGTCGGTTCAGGGGCCTGCGTTTTCGAGGAGGTCGCGGTCTCGATCACCGAGGGCTCTGGTGTCTTGGAGACGGTGGAGTCGCTCGACCCGCATCCGGCAAGCACGAACGCCGCCGCCAGGATCGCGACCGACTTCACAAACGGCACGGTACCCGTAGGCCCGCCGCTCGGCAGATGAGGCCGCGATCTACCCGTAGACTGCTACCTCGATGACCTCGCCTGACACCGACGCGCACGACGCCGCGCCCACCTTCGCCGACCTGCAGATTCACCCAGCTGTGCTGCAGGCCGTTGCCGACGTCGGATATGAGTCCCCGTCGGCCATTCAGGCCGCCACCATTCCGCCGATGCTGGCGGGTTCCGACGTCGTCGGGCTCGCACAGACCGGAACCGGCAAGACGGCGGCGTTCGCGATCCCGATCCTCTCGAAGATCGACACGTCCAGCCGCATCACGCAGGCGCTGGTTCTGGCCCCCACGCGCGAGTTGGCGCTGCAGGTCGCCGAGGCGTTCAGCCGCTACGGCGCGCACCTGCCGGTGAACGTGCTGCCGATCTACGGTGGCTCCGCCTACGGCCCTCAGCTCGCCGGGCTCAAGCGCGGCGCCCAGGTGGTGGTCGGCACTCCTGGTCGTGTCATCGATCACCTGGAGAAGGGCAGCCTGGATCTGTCCCACCTCGACTACCTGGTGCTCGACGAAGCCGACGAGATGCTGCAGATGGGCTTCGCCGAGGACGTCGAGCGGATCCTCGAGGGCACTCCCGAGTACAAGCAGGTCGCCCTGTTCTCGGCGACCATGCCGCCCGCGATCCGCAAGATCACCAGCAAGTACCTGCACGACCCCGTCCAGGTGAGGGTCGAGTCCAAGACCGCGACCGCCGACAACATCTCGCAGCGCTACATCCAGGTCTCCGGGCATCGGAAGATGGACGCGCTGACCCGGCTCCTCGAGGTCGAGCCGTTCGAGGCGATGATCGTGTTCGTCCGCACCAAGCAGGCCACCGAAGAGGTCGCCGAGAAGCTGCGGGCCCGTGGGTTTTCCG
>Ga0193716_1000975_pt1 | contig 16977 bp, 19 predicted proteins | sample U2c1metaG_FD_145901 | JGI IMG/M metagenome (GOLD analysis project Ga0193716, IMG submission 145901) | Soil microbial communities from a riparian zone of the East river system, Colorado, United States - U2c1 | ecosystem: Environmental > Terrestrial > Soil > Riparian zone | place: USA: East River...
CATCCCTGCTCGACCCTGCGGAAGTCGAGCAACTCAAGACCTGGCTCGACCGGATCTACACATCGCTCGACATACTCGAGGGCGAGCTCCGCACTTCCAAACGAAATATTGCATAGACAACAGTTGTAAATGCAAGTATCAGCGGCGGCAGGAGTGGAGACTCGCATGACTCTCGCCGCCGTACAAAGGCCGATCGCAGACCCGGATCTCGGTTCGCGCTTCAAGGAGGCGCTGAGGGGCGTCGCCTCGACCGTTCATATCATCACGGCCTCCGACGGCGTACGTCGCCATGGTATGACCGCGACCGCCGTCATGTCGGTCACGATGGACCCGCCGGCGCTGGTCATCTGCCTCAACAAGTCGACCTTGCTGCACGATATATTGTGCTGTGCGCGCTCCTTTTGCGTCACTGTCCTCGACGAGACGCAGGAATCGCTGTCGACCGCGTTCAGCGGCGGCGTTCCACCGGCCGAGCGCTTCAGCCGTGGAAGCTGGTGCTTCGATGAAGGCGGCATCGGCTATCTCGAGGACGCCCAGTCGAGCATTTTCTGCGAGAAGGTGGCGGCGATGCCCTATGGCACGCACTCCTTGTTCATCGGCGAGGTGCGCGACGTGCGCTTCGGCGTGAGCCAGACGCCTTTGCTCTATCACAACGCATCCTATTGCACCTCGCTGCCGCGGATGCGGGCCGACTGAAAAGGGAGAGAATTATGGCCACGCACCCCGACAATCTCGTTTCGCTCACGCGGGACATGCAGCGCCCCGATCGCGCGACGATTCTCAGCCGCATTCGCGAAACATTGCCCGGCATCGCCGCAAACGCGCTCGCCACGGAACAGGCACGCCAGGTTCCCGCTGAGAATGTCGAGGCGCTTCGCAAGGCGGGCCTCTACCAGATCCTCCAGCCGCTGGAGTTCGGCGGCTACGAGCAGGACTTCGATGCGCTGGCCGAGGCGATCCAGGAGATCGCGTCCGCCTGCGCCTCGACTGGCTGGGTGTGCGGTCTCTACGCGGCGCACCAATGGCTGCTCGCGCAATTTCCGGTCGAAGCACAGCATGACGTGTGGGACGAGGACGCCGACGGCATGGTGTGCGGCTCCTATGCGCCGACAACCAAGGCGGAGCCGGTCGAGGGCGGCTATCGCATCAGCGGCCGTTGGTCGTTCGCCAGCGGCTGCGATCATGCCAAATGGGCGTTGTGCGCCGCAATGATCCCCGGCGACACGCCGGAAACCCCGCCCAAGCCGGCGTTCATGCTGGTACGGGCCGACGACTATCGGATCGACGACGACTGGTTCACGGTCGGCCTGGCGGGAACGGGCAGCAAAACGCTGGTGCTCGATCAGGTGGTCGTGCCGGCGCACCGCATGCTGTTCTTCCCGGACGTCATGAATGGCCACTCGCCCGGGTCTCGCCATCACGCGCACAATCCCACCTTCGCGGTGCCGATGTTTGTCTATTTCCCGTCCTGCCTCGTCTCGGCGGGGCTCGGCGCCGCCGCAGGCGCGCTCGCCCAATATGTCGAGCAGGTCGGCGCACGGCAGACGCGCGGCGCGGTCACGGGCGGCGCGATCCGCATGGCCGAGTTTCCAACGATCCAGATCCGCGTCGCCGAAGCGGCGGCCTCACTCGATGCCGCCCGCGAGATATTGATGCGCGACTTGCGGCACCGGACCGAAAGCGTGCGCGCCGGCCGGGCGATTACGAAGGAAGAGCGCGTCGAGAGCCGCCGCGGCCAGGCTTTCGCCGTGAAATTGACGGTGCAGGCGGTGGAGGCGCTGAATGCGTCGACCGGAGGACAAGGGCTCGCGCTCGCCAATCCGGTGCAGCGCGCCTGGCGCGATGTGAACGCCACTGCACGGCACATCAGCTTTAATTGGGACGCGGTCGGTTCGATGGCCGGGGCGATGGCACTGGGCCTGGAGCCCAAAGGCATGTTCTAGGCGAAAATCGGTTTCATTCGCGATTGACATACTCGCCCACGCTGACAAGGTGTATCCACTTTTAGGCGAGAATCAGCGGCGTGCTCAGTAGCCAATCCAGATTGTGGATACACAAACCACAAATCGCGCGACATGGCGACGCTTTTGAAGCCGTGCGTGTGACGCCTGCGATGTTCGGGCGGGAGGGAGATCCATTTCTCAACCTCGATCATTTTCGGATGCGCGGGCCGACATTTCCGCCGCACGCGCATGCGGGCTTCTCCGCCGTCACCTATCTGCTGCCGGAGTCGGCCGGGGGCATGCGCAACCGGGACGGTCGCGGCGATCGAAGCTTGATCCATGCCGGCGGACTGCACTGGACCGCCGCCGGATCCGGGCTGGTGCACGAAGAGGTGCCAGAGCCCGATGGCGTCGTGGCCGAAGGACTTCAGATCTTCGTCCGCCAGCCTTCGGAACAGGAGCGGATGGCCCCTGTCATTCACCATTTGGAGCCGGATGAACTGCCGCGCCTCACGATCGGCGAGGGTGCCTGGGTGCGCGTAATCGCCGGCAGCTTTGGCGGAGCCCGCGCGCCGATCGAACCGCCAAGTCCGCTTCAGCTGCTGGACGTCGCGCTTTCCCCCGGAACCGGGATTGAATGGCGCAACCCCTGGCCGGCGGCTGGCGCGACGATTTATCTGTTCAGTGGCGCGATCGACATTGACGGCGAGCAAGCGGCCGCGCCCGCAGCAATTGTCTGCGCGCGCGGCACGCCCGACCTGCACATTGCCGCCACGATCGGCGACGCGCGGTTTGTGCTGCTCGCCGGCGAGCCGCTTGATGTGCCGACAGTCTCGAACGGACCATTCGCATTCTCCTCGGTCGAGGCGCTGGACGACGCGGTGGCGCGCTACCGTCGTGGGGAGATGGGTTCGATCGCGCAGGGGAGCTGAAGAGGAAGTCATGCCAATCATCAATGTTCAGATGCTCTCCGGCCGTACCGCCGAGCAAAAGGAGCAACTGATCCGCGAACTCGCCGAAGGCACGATCCGCGCGCTTGGCGTGCCCGAACAGGCAATCCGCATCCTGCTGACGGAGGTCGAGCCCCAGCATTGGGGGGTCGGCGCGATCAGCAAGGCAGAACAGCAATAACCGGAGAAGCGATGATGGGAATGTACAGGCTGGCGGTCGTGCGAAGCGGCGATCGCGACACAACGGTGGTCGAGCAGGATGGCCGGTTGCTGCCGGTAGCCACGCTCCTGGGTGACACTGCGACGCTGGGCGCGCTCGACGATCTTGCGCCGCTGCTGCAGGATTGGGCTCGCTGGTCCAACGCGCTCGACGCCGCGGTTGCCACGGCCGGCGAGCGCTTCCGCAGCGAAGGGAGCCCTGCCGCCGACGCGCGATTTCGGCCGCCGCTGAAGGCGCCGGGCAAGCTCATCTGTATCGGCGCCAACTATCATGATCATATCGCGGAAATGCCGATTCCGATCGTGCCAACCTACCCTTATTCCTTCCTGAAGCCCGCTTCGAACACGCTGCGCGGATCGGGTGAGGCGGTCGTCGCCCCGGCGGGCGTGGAAATGTTCGACTGGGAAGCGGAACTCGCGGTGATCATCGGCACGACCTGCAAGGACGTCTCCGAGGCAGACGCGCTAAGCGTGATCGCCGGCTATGCCAATTTCAACGACTTCTCCGCGCGCGACTGGATCGCGAGCCGGCCGCCGATCGGGGTCGATTGGGTGCGACACAAGGGCTATGACGGTTTCGCCCCGTTCGGGCCCTATCTGCTGCCCGCGCGCTTCGTCGCGGATCCGCAGGATCTGCCGGTGCGGCTCAGCGTCAACGGCATCGTGAAACAGGATTCATCGACCGCCCAGATGGTTTACGGGGTCGCCCCTATCATCGCGCATCTGACGTCGATCATGACGCTCTCGCCCGGCGATGTGATCGCCACCGGCACGCCGGCCGGCGTCGGCCATGGCCGCAAGCCGCCCGAATATCTGAAGCCGGGTGACGAGGTGCGCATGGAAATCGGCGCGCTCGGTGAGCTGGTTACCCCGATCATCGCCCCTTGACGGCGCTTACTGAACTGCGCGCTCCTCGAACCCCAGCAAGGTTCGGAGGAGGCGCATGAACACGGGACGATCCTCCTCCGCCAGGGGCGCCAATATGTCGCGCTGCACGCCGGCGACGAGCGGAATGAGTTCATTGAGCAGCTCGCGGCCCTGCGCCGTCATCAGCATCGTCCAGGCACGGCTGTCCGACGGGTCGCGCTCGCGCAGCACCCATCCGCGCGCAACCATGCGCTCCAGCATTTCCTTGAGCGTGCTCTTGTCCATGCCGGTTGCGTCGACCAGGTCGCGCTGCGACGCGCCCGGCCGCTGCGCGAGCGATAGCAGGAGCGCGAATTGCTGGCGTGTGACGGTGGGACCGACGCGCTTCGTGAACAGCTCATACGAACGCTGGTGGTTGCGGCGAAGCAGGTGCCCCGGTGCCGACAGCAGGTCGAAATCGACCAGATCCGGCTGGGACTGATCCGCTAGCTGCTGCGTGATGGCATCATCATCCATGAACCGAGAACTCGACCCTGCCAAGCCGCTGCACCTCTAGCCGCACCCGGTTGCCGATGGCCAGCGCCTCAGCAGCGGTCGCGCCACCGGCCATGACGATATCGCCGGCGCGCAGCGGCTCGCCGGCCGCCGCGGCCAACCGCGCGGCCGCGACCAGCGAGCGTATCGGATTGCCGAGGATCGCCGCGCTGGAGCCGATCTGCCGGGCGACGCCGTCTATTTCCATTATCATGCCGAGATTGGACAGATCCTGGGTCGGGCTCGCCCATGGGCCGATCACGAAGCTCGATGAGGAACTGTTGTCCGCCACCACGTCCGTCAGCGAAAATTTGAAATTCTCGTAGCGCGAATCGATGATCTCCAAGGCCGGCGCGACCGCCTCCACCGCCGCGAGCGCCGCCGGCGGCGAGAGGCTGCCGCCGAGCGGCGCCTTCAGCAGGAAAGCGATCTCGGGCTCGACCCGCGGATGAACATAATTGTCGAAGCGGATGATGCCGCCATCCTCGACGAGCATGGCGTCGGTCAGGCGACCCCAGATCATCTCGTCGATACCCATCTGCGCCATCTTGGCGCGGCTCGTGAACCCCATCTTGATGCCGACGCGCTGCTCGCCGCGCGCATAGCGGCGGCCGAGCGACGCGGCCTGCACGCGGTAGGCCTGCTCGATTGTCAGTGGCTCGGCGAGTTGTGCCGTGGCGCGCGCGTAGCGCGCGGCGTCGTCAAGGCGCGCCGCGATTTCCGTCGTCTCAGGCATGTTCGGCCTCCCGCTTCTGCTTCGCCATGTCGAGCGCGACGTCGACGATCATATCCTCCTGGCCGCCCACCATCTTCCGCCGGCCAAGCTCGATCAGGATGGCGCGCGTGTCGAGGCCGTAATCCGCCGCCGCCTTTTCGGCATGCCGCAGGAATGACGAATAGACGCCGGCATAACCCAGGCTGAGCGTCTCGCGATCGACCCGCACCGGACGATCCTGCAGCGGCCGTACCAGATCCTCCGCCGCATCCATCAGCGCGAACAGGTCGCAGCCATGGTTCCAGCCATAGACATCGGCGGCCGCGATGAAGACCTCGAGCGGCGCATTGCCTGCCCCCGCCCCCATTCCGGCGAGGCTGGCATCCACCCGCACCGCCCCGTTCTGGACCGCGACGATCGAATTGGCGACGCTGAGCGAGAGGTTGTGGTGCGCATGCACGCCACGCTGGGTTTCGGGCTTGAGTACCCGGTCATAGGCCTGCAGCCGCGCCGCATAGCCGTCCATGGTAAGCGCGCCGCCGCTGTCGGTCACATAGACGCAATGCGCGCCGTAGCTCTCCATCAGCTTGGCCTGCTGGGCGAGCGGCTCGGGCTCGCTCATGTGGCTCATCATCAGAAAGCCGGACACGTCCATGCCGAGACCGCGCGCATATTCGATATGCTGCCGCGAAACATCGGCCTCGGTGCAGTGGGTCGCGATGCGGACCGAGCGCACGCCCATTTCATAAGCGTGCCTGAGATCATGGACCGTGCCGATGCCCGGCAGTAGCAGGGTCGTGAGGATGCTGTGCTCCAGCACTTCCGCGACCGCGCCGATCCAGTCCCAGTCGGTGTGCGCACCGAAGCCGTAATTGAACGACGAGCCCGCCAGCCCGTCGCCATGCGCCACCTCGATCGCATCGACCTTGGCGGCGTCGAGCGCCTTCGCGATCGCGCGCACATGATCGAGCCCGTACTGATGGCGGATGGCGTGCATGCCGTCCCGCAACGTCACGTCCTGGATGTAGAGCTTGCCCGGCGGAACGCTCATGCCGCGACCCTCTCTTTCGTGCGGTGGGCGATGCGCTCCGCGGTACGCAGCGCAGCGGAGGTCATGATGTCGAGATTGCCGGCATAAGCCGGCAGATAATGGGCCGCGCCCTCGACCTCGAGAAAGACGGTGACCTTGAGCCCGGTGAACTCGCCGCCCAACTCGGGAATGCGCAGCGGCCGGTTGGAACCGATATGCTCGATCTGCACCGCCTGCTTGAGGCGGTAACCGGGCACATAGGTCTGCACCTCGCGCACCATCGCCTCCACCGAAGCCGTGATCGCGGCGTGATCGGCCTCGTCGCACAGGCAGTAGACCGTGTCGCGCATGATCAGCGGCGGTTCAGCGGGATTGAGGATGATGATCGCCTTGCCCCGGCCGGCGCCGCCCACATCGACGATCGCCTGCGAGGTGGTCTCGGTGAATTCGTCGATATTGGCGCGCGTGCCGGGCCCTGCGCTCTTCGACGAAATCGAGGCGACGATCTCGCCATAATGCACCTTGGCGACGCGATTGACCGCCGCCACGATCGGGATGGTCGCCTGCCCGCCGCACGTGACCATGTTCACGTTGGGCGCATCGAGGTTCGCGTCGCCGTTGACCGAGGGGATCGTATAGGGGCCGATCGCCGCCGGGGTCAGATCGATCACCCGCTTGCCGTGCAGCAGCAGCAATTCGCTATGCCGCTTGTGCGCCCCCGCCGACGTCGCGTCGAACACGATTTCGATGTCGCGGAAGCCCGGCATCTGCACCAGCCCCTCGATGCCGCCCGCCGTAACGGGAACACCCAGGCGCTCGGCCCGCTTGAGTCCATCCGATTCCGGATCGATGCCGGCAAAGGCGCCCATTTCCAGCACGTCGGACAGGCGCATCACCTTGATCATCAGGTCGGTGCCGATGTTGCCCGAACCGATGATCGCAACCTTGGTCTTCATACCGCTCACTTTCCGAAAGCTACGCGAACGGAGCCCAGCCCTTCGATGCGCGCCAGCACGCTGTCGCCGGGGCGGACCGCCACCATTGGCCCGAGCGCGCCCGCGAGCACCACGTCTCCGGCACCCAGCGGACTGCCAACCTCGGCCATCGTCCGGGCCAGCCAGCCGAGCGCATGCAGCGGATTGCCCAGACATGCGGCGCCCGCGCCGAACGACGCCGGCTCGCCATTCTTTTCGAGCACCATGCCGCAGAGCCGAAGATCGAGATCGGCCACGGGAACCGGATGGCAGCCGAGCACGAACAGTCCGGACGACGCATTGTCCGCAAACGTATCGACGATGCGAATATTCCAGTCGGCGATCCGGCTGTCGACGATCTCGATCGCGGGCAGCGCGTAGGCGACGGCATCGATCAGTTCGGCCGTCGTCAGGCGCGCAACATCCACCGGGCGCGCCATCACGAACGCGATTTCCGCCTCCACTTTCGGCTGCAGCAGCCGTCCCACCGGCACCGTATCGCCGTCATTGACCGCCATGTCCGCGAACAGCGTGCCGAAGTCCGGCTGGTCCACCCCAAGCTGGGTCTGGACCACCTTCGCAGTGAGGCCGATCTTGGCGCCGACGCGGACGCGGCCTTGCGCCAGCCAGAAAGCGGTGTTCGCCGCCTGAATGGCATAAGCGTCCTCGATCGTGGCATCGACCAATGCTTCACGGATCGGCGCGATCGGCACCCCCGTTTCGTAAGCCGTGCGCAAGGCGGCGGCCTGATGGTCGAGCGCGCCACGCAGGCGGCCGCCTCTCACCGGGTCGAGGGTTGCCATTCGGAGTCTCCAAAGCAGAGGAAGTCCCACATGCGTTCGTAAAGGCCGCCCGCCTTGATGGCGCGTGTTGCGGCCTCCTGGGATGTATATTCGCGCGGCCGCTCGCCCACCGCCGCCAGCAGCGCGAGTTCGATGCGCGCCGCATCCTCAAGGAAGAAGGCGTGCGCCGCGGCCTCCATCAGCGTCTCACCGACGGTGACGCAGCCATTGCCCGACAGCACGATGGCGCGCGCGGTGCCGAGCATATCGGCCACGGCGGCCGCGGATGCATCGTCGCGCACCAGCGCCACATTCGGCCAGAGCGGCGCTGCGGGCGCGAAATAGGCGCCAAGCCCATGGAGCGCCCGCGGCGTCCGCCCGAGCGCCGACAGCGCCATCAAGGCCGGTGGCTGGACGCGGCAGATGCCGCCCACGTTGGCCCGCCGCCGATAGATTTCACGGTGGATCCGCACTTCCGGCAGCGCGCCATCCAGCAGCGGTGCATCGAGCGCGACCTCAACGCCGGGATGTCCCACGGGAACCAGGCCGAGTGGCGATGCCGGCGACACGAGGAAGCGATCAGTGGCCGTTCGTAGGCTGACATGGCCATAGGCGTGGGCGAGGCCGTGCCGGCCCATCGCCCGTGCCGCCAGCCGCATCGCATGCGCTGGATCAGGCGGCACGGGCCAAGGCCGCTTCCGTCTTGAATTCCGGAATATCGGGTTCCGAGCCCCACATGCAGAAGGAGCTCGGCACCATCGGAAATTGCCGGGGAACGTAGGTCTTCTCATCCTGTTCGGTGATCAGCCGGACACCGGTCGAATATTCATAGACCATCTTGTCCGGCCCCTCGAAATACAGGAACCGCGCGCCGGACGTCGGATGCCGCCCCGGCCCGAATACGGTCCGGACATTGTTCTTCTTGAGGTGGTACCAGGAGCGCATGATGTCGTCGGGCGTCTCCACCTGGAAGTTGATGTGCTGCACCCCCGCGAAGCTCGACGGGAACAGTGCGATCTTGTGGTGGACGTCATCGATCCGCAGCAAAGCGGCGTCGCCGATCCAATCGCTCACCTTGGCCGACAGGAAACCGGTCCAGAAGGCTTCGTCCTCCTTGGGGTGCGCCGTGCGCAGGCCGATATGGCTGAACGAGGTGATGCCGGCATCGCGCGACGGAAAATAGCGCGTGCCGCTATGATGGGGACGGGCGACCAGATCGATCACGTTGCCGGTAAGGTCCTGGATGGTGATCAGCGCGCCCACGCGCCGTTGCTCGCGCTCGTCGGCCGTGCCCGCCCGCACCGCGATGCCCGCAGCCTCGAATTGCGCGGCAGCGGCGTCGAGCTCCGCCTCGGTCTTGAGCTCGAAGCCGGCAACATGCGTGCTGTCGCGCCCGCGCACATAAACGAGGTTATGGTCGCGGTCGTCGCCGCGCAGATAAGCGGCGTTCGCCTCGCGCCCGACCAGCTCCAGCCCCAGAACCTGCGTGGCGAACCGGACGCTCTCATCGAGGTCGTCCGAACCGATACGGACGTACCGGATATCGTGAAGATCGGCCATGGTCTCAGCTATCCTTGGTGAGCGTCTCTTTCGGGCGGGCGAACTTCCGGCTCATGTGGCCGACGCCGGTCTGATCGCCGAGCGAGAAGCCCCACGAATAGCCGCCCTTGGGATTGCAGAGGATCTCCCAGGCATTGTCGTCCAGATCCCAGAAGTAGAAGCAGTAGGTGCCGTGCTGCACGACCGGTTTGGTGAGTTTCTTGATGCCCCACTTCTCGGCCTGCGCCTTCACCGTCTCATAGGCGGCATCGACTTCGGCCTCGGTGCCGACATCCAGGCCGTTATGGTTGAGGAAGGGCATGGTCTCCTTCTTCTTGGTCGGACTTTGCACGACCACGACGATCTGGTCACCGCCGAGCCGCGCCCAGAAGGACACGTCCGCCATCTGGACCGTCTGGAAACCCAGGAATTCGTCGAAGAACTTCCGCGTCTGCTTGATGTCGCGGCATTCGAGCGTCGCGTGGCTATAAAAGTTGAGCTTGAGTGCCGGCTCGGGCTTCGTTGCGGAAGCCGCGGACTGTTCGGGCGCGTTGGCTGTGGTCGCCATGGTTCCTCTCCTTCGTTTCGTCAGAGCTTGATGCAGATGTTGGTCGGCTCGGAGTAGAAATTGATGGAATGCTCGCCGCCCTCGCGGCCGATGCCCGACATCTTCGCGCCGCCGAACGGCGTGCGCAGGTCGCGCAGGAACCAGCAATTCACCCAGGAGATGCCGACTTCCATTTCCTTGCCGACGCGATGGGCGCGCGCCAGGTCCGTCGTCCAGATGCTGGAGGCGAGCCCATAATCGGTGTCGTTCGCCAGCCGGATCGCCTCCTCCTCCGTATCGAAGGGCGCGATGTGCGCGCAGGGCCCGAAGATTTCCTCGCGGCAGATGCGGGCGTCCGGGCCCAGTCCGGTCCACAAGGTCGGCTCCACGAAATAGCCGTCCGCGGCCTCGCCTTTGAGTTGTGGCACGCCGCCGCCGGTAATCAGCGTCGCGCCCTCGGCGATCGCCAGGCGATAATATTCGAGCACCTTGCGGCGATGCTCGTCCGAGATCAGCGGCCCTAGCGTTGTTCCCTCCGCATATGGCGCACCCGCCTTCAGCCCCTCGGCCTTGGCCTTCATGGCCGCGACGAAACAGTCGAACACCGGGCGCTCGACGTATATGCGCTCCGGCGCGAGACAGACCTGGCCGGTATTCAGAAAGACCGCGCGCGCGAGGCCGGCAACCGCCGCGTCGAGATTGGCGTCGGCGAATATGATCGCGGGATTCTTGCCGCCCAGTTCGAACGAAAGCGCCTTAACCGTCGGCGCCGCAGCCTTCATGATGGCGGCGCCGGTGCGGGTCTCGCCGGTGAAGGTAATCGCCCGGATGCCGGGATGGGTCGTGAGCAACTCGCCGGCCGAGCCCGGACCGAAGCCGTGCACGACATTGAACGCGCCGTCGGGCATGCCGACCTCCGCCATCACCTCGCCCAGCAAGGTTGTGGTCGACGGCGTTTCCTCAGACGGCTTCACGATCACCGCATTGCCGCACGCCAGTGCGGGGGCCGCCTTCCATGTCATCAGCAGCAGCGGCAGATTCCAGGGCGAGATGATCCCGACGACACCGAGCGGCTTGCGTACGGCGTAATTGAGCGCCTTGCCGCCATCGGGCGTGTCCATCTCGAAACATTCGGTCGACAGATTGGCGATCGCGTCGGCGAACACCCGGAAGTTGGCGGCGCCGCGCGGAATATCCAGGTGATGCGCCAATTCGTAGGGCTTGCCCGTGTCCGCGATCTCGGCCTCGAGGAAATCGTCGAACCGCTCTTCGATCCGATCGGCGACCCGGATCAGAAGCGCCCGCCGCTTGGCGAGCGGCATCCGTCCCCAATCCCCCTCGACCGCGCGCCGCGCGGCGACGACGGCGAGATCGATCGTCTCCGCATCGGCTTCCAGCGCCCGGGCATGCACTTTCCCAGTGGCGGGATTGTAGACGTCGAAGGGCGTGCCGCGATCCAGGAATTGGCCGCCGACAAAGTTGCGCAGGATACGCGGCGCGGCTCCGGCCGACGCTGCGGCGACATCCTTGTTGAGCAAAGCGGCATCCATTCAGTGGGCTCCCTCGATATAGAGGGTATACGTCCTAAATAGTGGATGCACAAGTGATCCTGTTTGCCTCAGGACCCTTTGGCTGAAGCGATCGCGAAACGGAGGCTGGCGCGCAGATTGGCGGTGTCGTGCTCGGGCGCGAGCGCCGCCAACACCTCAAGCGCGGTACGCGCCAGGTGGCGCGCGGCAAGCTCGGCCGCGGCCGGCGCGTCACCACTGGCCATAGCCTCGTACAGGGCGCGATGCTCGGTTTCGCCGCGATGCCACCAGCCCGCCAGATGCTCCCCCTTATAGGCCGACTGGTAGCGCGCGCTGCGCAGCTCCAGCTCGCGCAGATCGGCCATGAACGACTCGCCCGCGGCCGAGACGATAAGGCTGTGCAGGTCGCGATGAAGCTGCTGCCACGTCGCAAAATTATCGTGCGACTCGTCGCCCTCCAGCGCCTCGATCACCCTCCGCAACTCCGCCATGGTGGAAGGCCGCGACTCGACTGTCGTCAGCGTGACGCCGAAGGCCTCGAGCAGGATCCGCTTCATGTAGAGCGACTCGATATCCTTCGGATCGAAGCCAAGCACGCGACTTCTCACGTTGGGATCGCCCGACACGAGGCCGCCTTCCTGAAGCATGCGCAGCGCCTCGCGGACCGGTGTCCGGCTGACGTTCAGGCTGCGCGCGACCTCCACCTGCGAGAGCAAGGTGCCCGGCTTGAGCTGCCCGCTGAGAATCAATCGCCGGAGCGCGTCGTGGACGTCCACGGCCGTACGACGACCGTCGGCTTTCGGGAGTGGCTGAAGGAGGCCTGGCTGGATTCGCATGGGTGCCTGAGGATTGTTCACATTAGCATCCGTCATTTTGAAGCGCAGGTCGAGCCCGGAGGATCGTCTGCCACAACCGGAAAGGAAGTATAGGTCCTATCTTGACAGGCATCGCCAGTCGTGGAAAATGTGTATCCACTTTAGCCGCTCATGAGAAGCGGGGCGGTGGATTTGCCGGCTGAAATATAGAGGGAGGGATGGATGAGTAGGTTTGACCTGCGGGCGAAGCTCTTGATATCGGCAGCGGTGGCGGCAGCGATCGCGGCCTCGGCCAGCGCGGAACCGGCGCCGGCATCGAATGCTGCGGCGCCCGACGCGGCGGCGGCAGCCCCGGACGCAACCGCTCAGCCGTTGACCGACGAAGGCATCGGCGAGATCGTCGTCACCGCGCAGAAGCGAAGCGAAAACCTTCAGAAGACACCCGCCGCCGTCACCGCGGTGACCGGCGCCGCGATCACGCAACGCGGTATCACCAACCTGTCGGCAGCACAGGAGCTGGTGCCCGGCGCGCGCTTCCATCAGGAAGGCAACACGACCCAGGTATTCCTGCGCGGCGTTGGCTCAAACCTGGACTTCGCCAACGTCCAGCCGTCCGTCGCCTTCAACTTCAACGGCATCTTCATCCCGCGCGAGGGCACGAGCGTCGGCCTTTTCGACGTGGACCGCCTGGAAGCCCTGCCGGGGCCACAGGGCACGCTTTACGGCCGCAGCGCGATCGGCGGCACGGTCAACGTCAGCTTCAACCGCCCGGAATTCACCAACAGCCTCAGCGGCAATGTCGAGGCCGGCAATTACAACTTGTTGCACGGCACGGTGGTGGGGAACCTGGCCGCTTCGGACAGCTTCGCGGTGCGCGCCGCGATCGATTACAATTACCGCGATGGCTATATGGTGACCGGATCGGACTCGAAGAAGGATTTTTCGGGCCGCCTGAGCTTCCTTTACAAACCGAGCAGCGACGTGACCCTATATTGGTGGGGGTATCATGCGGAAAAGCACGGAAATACACCTAACCTGGTCAACAAGGGCTCGCGCCCGACCTATGATGCCGCGGGCAATCTAACCGGCTTCGTTTATGACGAGAATGCGTTCCTGCTGCCCAATCCCTACAACGATCTGCGTCCGGGCACGCTCGCTTCGACTGCGCCATTCGGCCAGCCGACGCCATCGACCCAGCATTATCAGAATTGGGTCACCGGCGCCCAGCTGGACGTCAAGCTCGGCGATCATGTCACGCTGACCTACATTCCGGGTTACTTCTTCCTCAACTCGACCGTCCATGTTTACTGGCTGGGCGTGCTGCCCGCCTACAAGCAGGACATCTATCACGAGACCACGCATGAATTGCGGCTGGCAGGCGATATCGGACGCCTGAACTGGCTGATCGGCCTTTACGGTTATAGGACCGTCCAGTCCGGCGAGGCGCTGGTCGGCACGGCGGTCGGACCGGGCGGGCCCGCGATCCCCGGCACGCCCTTCCCGTTCCATTCGAGCGACGTGATCCGCAACCGCCTCCAGGGCGCCGCCATCTTCGGACAGGCGACCTATAATCTCTCCGATGCGCTGCGCCTCACGGTTGGCGGGCGATATGGAACGGACAATACCAAAGCACATGGCATTTCGCTCGACGACCAGACGACGCCGTATTTCTTCGACCACACCTCGCATCGCTTCGACTACAAGGTCGGCGCGCAATATGACGTCGCACCGCGCATCATGGTCTATGCGCAGTATCAAACCGGCTACCAGCCCGCGACGTTCAACGAGGTGGCCGATCTGCCCAACCGCAGCAATCTGGTGAAGACCGGCAAGCTGCAGTCGATCGCCGGTGGCATCAAGACCCGCTTTTTCGACAACACCTTGCAGATCAACGACGAGATCTTCTACTCGGTCTACAAGGATCTCGCGATCCAGGCTTACGATGCCAGCAAGCTGTTCAATCCGATCTTCAATGCGGGCAAGGTCACGATCCCGGGCAATCAACTCGACGTGCTGTGGCAACCGACCCACAATGATCGGATCAACGTGTCGGTCAGCTACATCAAATCGCGCAACAAGGATTTCGTGACCCCGGACGGCGTCAGCTATAACGGCCTCGCCGGGCCTTATGCTGCGGACTGGACGATCAGCGGCGGCGTTTCGCACGACTTCCAGCTGCGGTCCGGCTATATCCGTGCCGAGGGCGACGCCCGTTACGAGAGCAAGTGGTGGGCCGATTTCGTCCACAATCTCGGCACGCGTCAGGATCCCTATGCGAAGATCAACGCAGCGCTCACTTATTTCTCGGAAGACGGGCGGTGGAACTTCGGCCTGTGGGGACGTAATCTCACCAACAAGGTCGTGATCGCTGCAACCGCGGCGGCCGGAATCCCCGGCCCAGCGACCGCCTATCTCGACTCGCCTCGCACCTATGGCGTTCGCGCGGGGTTCAAGTTCTGATGGCCGCACTGGCAAGCAAGTCGATCATCGTTACCGGGGCTGGCGGCGGAATCGGCGCCGCCGCCAGCCTGGTGCTCGCCGCCGCCGGGGCGCGGCTCGTGCTCAGCGACAACAATGCGGCGGCCGGCGAAGCGGCGGCGCAAACCGTACGCGCCGCCGGGGGAGAAGCCGCTTTCGTCGAAGCCGATCTCGCGTCCGAGGCCGCCATTTCAAACCTCGTGGCGGAGGCGGTCAAACGGTACGGCCGGCTCGACGGGGCGTTCAACAATGCCGGTGTCGAACAGCGCAACAAGCCGCTCGACGAACTCAGCCTCGAGGAATGGGAGCTGGCGATCCGGATCGATCTGACCGCCGTCTTCCTGTGCATGAAGCATCAGGTCAAAGCGATGCTGGCGACGGGCGGTGGCGCGATCGTCAACACGGCTTCGTCGCTTGGCCAGGTCGGTCTCGCCGGAGCGTCGGAATATTGCGCGGCCAAGCATGGCGTGATCGGCGTCACCCGCGCCGCCGGCGCGGATTATGGCGCGCGCGGCATCCGCGTGAATGCGATCCTGCCCGGCATCACCCGCACCCCGATGATCGCGCGGCTGAGCGACGATCCGCAGCTTGCCGAGATATTCGACCGCCTGAAGTTACGCCATTCGATGCACCGCTTCGGCGAGCCAAGCGAGATCGGGGACGCGGTCGTCTGGCTGCTGTCCGATCAAGCCTCGTTCGTGAATGGTGCGGCAATTGCCGTCGATGGCGGCTACCTTTCCACCTGAGTCCAGTTGAGCGGAGACGACCATGTACACCCTGTCCTATGCGACCCCCGTCAACCCCGCCGGAGCGGATCCCGTACTCGCCCGCGATCAGGTGTGGCGCGGTCTCGAAATGAAGGCGGAGAACGCCCTCCCCTTCGTGCCGGGCATGTCCAAGTGCGAGGTGGTCGAACGCAAGGACAACATGATCCTGCGCGACGTCACCTTCGCCGGATCGTCACACCGCGAGCGCATCCTGCTCCATGCGCCCGTGCAGGTACAGTTCGAGCGGGTCGGCGAGAATGGATTTATCCAGAACACGATCTCGGATTCGGAAGCGGGATTGCAGCTCACTTTCACCTTCGGCCTCAATTTTCCCGGTGTCACAGCCGGGTCGCCCGAAGAACAGGCCAAGGGCGACGAGATGAAGGGGGCTTATATCGGTGCGGTCGCGGCCACGCTCGAACGTGTCCGCCAAATGGTTCGCAACGGGGAGCTCTGAGCGATGCCGACGGTGATGGCCGACGATTGGGCGGCGGATTTCTTTCAGGACGCGGACGGTTTCGAGTTGCCGAAGCTGGTCGCCTGGTTCTCCGACGATATCGAGGTGCGCTTCGGCAATGCACCGGCGATCCACGGCAAGGCCGCGGCCGAGGCCGCGTTCGGCGGCTTCTGGTCGAGCATCGCCGGCATGCGCCACAAGCGCGAATCGATCGTGATCGATGGCGACCTCGCCGCGCAGTTCAGCCAAGTGACCTATGCCCGGCACGATGGCAGCGAGGCGACGATGCCGGTCGCGAGCCAGCTCCGCCGCACCGGCGAGCACCAGATAGACCGGCTCTGGATCGTGATCGACATGGCGCCTCTGTTCCAGGCGGCCGTTTGATGGACCTCGCCCGCCGTCTTGCCGGCCGCACCTGCATCATCACCGGTTCCGGCGGATCGATCGGCCGCGCCACGTGCCTGCGTTTCGCGGCCGAAGGCGCCAACGTCGTCGGCTGCGACATCAATCCGGACGGCGCCGAAGAGACGGTCCGCCTCGTCGCCGAAGCCGGCGGCACCATGATCTCGATCCATCCCGCCGACCTCACCAACAAGATGGTCTGCGCCGAAGTCGTCGCGGCGGCGGTGGCGAAGTTCGGCGGGGTCGATGTGCTCTTCAACAACGGCGCGATGGCCTATTTCGCCTGGATCGAGGATATGGCCGACGAGACCTGGTACAAGACCATCAACCAGGAGCTCGATCTCGTCTTCCTGATGACGCGCGCGGTGTGGCCCGAGCTGGTCAAGTCCAGTGGCGCGATCGTCAATGTCGCGTCGCTGTCCGCCTGGG
>Ga0193716_1000977_pt1 | contig 16973 bp, 16 predicted proteins | sample U2c1metaG_FD_145901 | JGI IMG/M metagenome (GOLD analysis project Ga0193716, IMG submission 145901) | Soil microbial communities from a riparian zone of the East river system, Colorado, United States - U2c1 | ecosystem: Environmental > Terrestrial > Soil > Riparian zone | place: USA: East River...
AGTTCAAAATGCCCAAGCGTTCAAAAAGCAGTTCCCGCTGGCTGGCCGAGCACGCCAACGATGAGTTCGTCAAACGCGCACAGAAGGAGGGCTGGCGCTCGCGCGCCGTGTTCAAGCTCGCGCAGATTCAGGAAACCGAGCGGCTGTTGCGCCCTGGGATCCGCTGCGTCGATCTAGGTTCAGCGCCGGGCGGTTGGAGCCAGTACGCGGCCAAGATCATCGGTGGAAAAAGCCGGATCGTGGCCACAGATATCCTGCCGATGGACGCGATTCCGGGGGTCGATTTCGTGCAAGGCGACTTTCGGGACGAGGCGGTGCTCGAGCAAGTATTGCAATGCGTGGGGGCGGATAAAGTCGACCTTGTATTGTCGGATATGGCCCCCAACATGGCAGGAATAGATGCGGTGGACCAGCCTCGTTCCATGTATTTGGCGGAGCTCGCCATCGAGTTCGCAGATCGTGTTTTGGCGCCTGGAGGCGATTTGCTTGTGAAATTATTTCAAGGCGCCGGATTCGAACAGATCATCCGGGATGCCCGCACTCGTTATGGCCGTGTGGCCACGAAAAAGCCGAAAGCGTCACGAACTCGCAGTCCCGAGATCTATCTGTTGGCGCGACAGTTTAGGATGGTGTAAGTTGAGGAACGCCCGTCAGATTTGGTTGTCCTTACGTATGACGGATGCAGGTGAAACTTGAACGATTTGACGAAACAAATTCTCTTGTGGGTCGCCCTGGCGGTGATTCTGCTCGCGATTTTCAGCCAATTCGGCATGCGCACGGGCCAGCCGTCACAAATGATCTACTCGCAGTTTCTCTCCGAGGTAAAGAGCGGCAGCGTGGAATCGGTGACCCTCAAGGGCGAGATCATCGAGGGAAAGAAGCGCTCCGGCGAGCAATTTGTCACATTTAATCCTGAAACCAACAATAGCGCCTTAATTGGCACGCTGTCGGCGCAGGGCGTGAAATTCGGCGGCGAACCGCCCAAGCAACAGTCGGTATTTCTGCAGCTGCTGATATCGGCCTTCCCGATATTGATTCTCATTGGCTTTTGGGCTTACTTCATGCGCCAGATGCAGGGCGCGTCCGGCGGCAGGGGGGCCATGTCCTTCGGCAAAAGCCGCGCGCGGCTCCTTGGTGAGGATCAGGTCAACATTACCTTTGCCGACGTGGCAGGGGTCGAAGAGGCCAAGCAAGAAGTCGTCGAAATAGTCGATTTCTTGAAAGATCCCGGCAAGTTCCAGAAACTTGGCGGCAAGATACCGAAAGGCGTGCTGATGGTCGGCTCGCCCGGCACCGGCAAGACCTTGCTGGCCCGCGCCATCGCCGGCGAGGCAAAAGTGCCTTTCTTCACCATTTCGGGCTCGGATTTCGTCGAGATGTTCGTCGGCGTCGGCGCTTCGCGCGTCCGCGACATGTTCGAACAGGCCAAGAAGCACGCTCCCTGCATCATCTTCATCGATGAAATCGACGCGGTCGGCCGGCATCGCGGCGCAGGCCTGGGCGGCGGCCACGACGAGCGCGAGCAGACCTTGAACCAATTGCTGGTCGAGATGGATGGTTTCGAGGGTAATGAAGGCATCATTGTCATCGCGGCCACCAACCGGCCCGATGTGCTCGATCCGGCGCTGCTGCGCCCGGGCCGTTTCGATCGCCAAGTGGTCGTGCCGCTGCCCGACGTTCGCGGCCGCGAGCAGATTCTCAAAGTTCACATGCGCAAAGTCCCGCTCGGCGACAACGTCAAGCCTTCGGTGATTGCGCGCGGCACGCCGGGTTTCTCGGGTGCGGATCTTGCCAATCTCGTCAACGAAGCCGCGCTGTTCGCGGCGCGCGGCAACAAGCGTTCAGTGACGATGGAAGAGTTCGAGCGCGCCAAGGACAAGATCATGATGGGCGCCGAGCGCCGCTCCATGGTCATGACCGAAGAAGAAAAGCGCAATACCGCTTATCACGAGTCGGGGCACGCGATCGTGGGCTTGAGCGTGCCCGAGCACGATCCGGTGTACAAAGTGACGATCATCCCGCGCGGCCGCGCGCTGGGCGTGACCATGTTCCTACCGGAAGCGGATCGCTACAGCACCAGCAAGCGTCAGCTCGAGAGCCGCATCGCGACGTTGTTCGGCGGCCGCATCGCCGAAGAGTTGGTGTTCGGCGCCGACGCCGTCACCACGGGTGCGTCCAACGACATCGAACGCGCCACGGAACTGGCGCGCAACATGGTCACGCGTTGGGGCCTGTCGGATCGCTTGGGTCCGCAGACTTACAGCGAAGAGTCCGGTGAAGTATTCCTGGGCCGCAGCGTCACGCAGCACAAGCAGGTGTCGGACGTAACCGCGCATGTGATCGACGAAGAGGTGCGCCGCGTCATCGACAATAATTACCAACGCGCCTACAAGATTCTGCAGACCAACATGGACAAGCTGCAGACCATGTCGGAGGCCTTGATCAAGTACGAGACCATCGACGAGGAAATGATCAAGGACATCATGGAAGGCCGAGCGCCGCGGCCGCCGCGCGACTGGGACGATACGCCGACACCGACGCCGCGCGGCCCTTCGGCAGAGAAGCCGACGCCGCCGCTGGTCAACCCTGCGGGACAGCACTAAGTCTCGGGACCGCGAAAATAATTGGTCGCGGTCAGCCCGGGGGCGCAGCGAGCTTCGAGGGCACTAAAGGCACCAGTGCCCTCGAAGCTCCCTGTACCCCCCGGTCAGTTCACAACCACTCAATGTCACGGGCCGAGGATTATTTGACGCTGTCCATGAAGTGGCGTTGCCGACAGCGAACAATTGATCTAAGCCGGCCCGTCGTCATGGGGATCCTCAACGTCACGCCGGATTCATTTTCCGATGGCGGCCGCTTTGCCGCCGTCGATGCGGCGCTCGAGCGTGCGCGGCAAATGGCGGCGGAGGGCGCGGCAATAATCGATGTGGGTGGCCAGTCGACCCGGCCCGGGGCGCTGGGAGTCGACGAAGCGGTGGAAATCGCGCGCGTGCTTCCCGTCATCGAGGCGATCGCGGCGAGTTGCGATGTCGCTGTTTCCATCGACAGCTCAAAGCCCGGCGTCATGAAAGCGGCGGTTGCAGCCGGTGCCTGCATCATCAACGATGTCTACGCCTTGCGAGAGCCCGGCGCCCGCGCGGTCGCGTCAGAGACTCAAGCCGGTGTGTGTCTCATGCACATGCAAGGCGAGCCGCGTACGATGCAAGAAAGTCCGCACTATAATGACGTGGTGGGTGAAGTCAGCGAATTCCTGTTGGGCGAGCGGCAGGCATGCATGAATGCAGGCATCGCCGCTGAGTGCATCGCCTTCGACCCCGGGTTTGGGTTCGGCAAGAGCTTGGAGCACAATTTGACGCTATTGAAAGAACTGTCGCGATTCGCCGCGCTCGGTGCGCCGCTGCTGGTCGGCGTTTCGCGCAAGAGCGTCATCGGCAAAATTCTGGGGAAGGCGCTCGATGATCGCCTGTACGGCGGATTGGGATTGGCGGCGCTCGCGGTGAGCGGCGGCGCACGGATCATCCGTACCCACGATGTGGGCCCGACGCGCGATGCCATACGCTGTGTCAGCGCGGTGCTGCAGGGATTGGAAGCATGACGAATTTATTCGGCACCGATGGCGTGCGCGGCCGCGTCGGCACGACACCGATGACGGTGGATTTCGCCCTGCGCCTCGCCAGTGCCGCCGCACGCGTGCTTAGCCCTAGCGGCGGGCGTGTTCTCATCGGCAAGGACACGCGTGTGTCAGGCTACATGTTCGAGTCGGCGCTGGAAGCGGGATTCGTCGCCGCGGGCGTCGACGTCATGCTGATCGGCCCGCTGCCTACGCCCGGCATCGCGTACATGACGCAACGCCTCGGCTGCAGCTTCGGCGTTGTCATCAGCGCGTCACACAATCCTTATGAAGACAACGGCATCAAGTTCTTCGATGCCGTGGGCAGCAAGTTGTCCGACCGTGTCGAACACGAAATCGAGCGTTTGCTGGGGCTGCCCGTGGTCACGCAGGAGTCGCAGCACCTGGGCAAAGCGATACGCATCGACCGCAGCCGCACGCAGTATCAGGACTTTTGTGCCTCGACCATTCCGTCCGGCATGAGCTTGAAGGGCTACAAGATCGTCATCGACTGCGCCAATGGTGCGGGCTACAAGGTGGCGCCGCGCGTGCTGGCCGATTTGGGCGCGGAAATCGTACCCATCGGCTGCTCGCCCAACGGCCGTAATATCAACGACGGCTGCGGATCGACCTCGCCCGAACTTCTGCAGCTCACGGTATCCGGGGTGCGCGCTCAAGTCGGGCTGGCGCTCGACGGCGATGGCGATCGAGTCGTGATGGTGGATGAGCTTGGACGCTGCGTGGATGGCGATCAGCTGCTGTTCATCCTGGCCATGGCCCGGCGACACGCCGGCGAATTGAAAGGACCCGTGGTCGGCACCGTGATGAGCAATCTGGGGCTGGAACATGTGCTCGCGGAGCGCGGCGTTGAATTCCTGCGCGCTCAAGTGGGCGATCGCAATGTGCTCGCCATGCTCAATCAGGCGGGTGGAACCTTGGGCGGAGAAACCTCGGGGCACATCTTATGCTTGGACAAGACGACCACCGGCGACGGCTTGATCAGTGCCCTGCAGGTGCTGGCCGTCATGAAGCAAACAGGATCAGGGCTGGCTGAACTTGCCGCGGGCATGAAGAAGTATCCGCAGGTGCTGCTGAATGTGCGTGTTGCCAGGCGCTTTGATCCGCTGACCGAACCCGAGGTGGCACGGGTGGTCGAAGAGGTTGAACTGCGGCTCAAAGGCCGCGGGCGAATTGTGCTGCGGCCGTCGGGCACCGAGCCGGTTATCCGCGTGATGGTGGAGGGCTCGGATGCGGGTCTCGTCAAGCAGGGCGCCAAGGATATCGCTGCCGCGGTCGAGGCCGCGTCCAAATAATTCCCAACGGGGGCTTGCAGTTACCCAGCGGCGCGGCTAATCTTCGCCGCCTTTCCCGCAGGGCAAATGCCCGAAGGTAGGCTATGCGTCGTCCGATGGTCGCGGGCAATTGGAAAATGCACGGGTCACAGGCCACCAATCGAGCGTTGCTCGCCGAATTGGAGGGTTATGTCAGGCCGGACTGGCCGATCGACGTCGTGGTGTTTCCGCCCTATGTATATCTCGCCGATGCCGTCCGGGTTTTGGAAGACGGACGGATCCTGGTGGGCGCGCAGGACGTCTGTGCCGAGTCCGGCGGCGCCTTTACGGGCCAAGTGAGCGCCGCCATGCTCAAGGATGTGGGGTGCAGCTACGTCATTGTGGGGCACTCTGAGCGGCGTCGCTGGTACCACGAAGACGATGCCTTGGTGGCGCGCAAATTTGCCGCGGCCTTGGCTGGAGCGCTCACACCAGTGCTCTGCGTTGGGGAAACCCTGGAAGAGCGCGAGGCGAAGCAAACCGAATTGGTCGTGGGACGACAGGTCGATGCCGTGATCGCGATGCAAGGCGTCGGGGGCTTTGCGGAAGCGGTGCTGGCTTATGAGCCTGTTTGGGCCATCGGCACCGGCCGCACCGCCTCGCCCGAGCAGGCCCAGGCGGTGCATGCATTCCTGCGCAGTCGCATTCGCGCGCATGATGCTAAGATAGCGGACCGTTTGCGCATCCTTTATGGCGGCAGCGTAAAAGCCGGCAATGCCGCAGAGCTATTCGCAATGCCCGACGTGGATGGTGGCTTGGTGGGCGGTGCTTCCTTGAGCGCCGATGAGTTTCGACAGATTTGCGCGGCTGCGGCCGTTCGTCACTAAAGAGATTTTTTATGTTGCGTGGTGTGATTTTGGGCGTGCATGTATTACTTGCGCTGATGATTATCGCGCTGGTGCTGCTGCAGCGTGGCAAGGGTGCGGAGGCGGGAGCCGGATTCGGTTCGGGTGCATCGGGCACCGTGTTTGGTGCGCGCGGCACCAGCACCTTGTTTTCGAAATTGACGGCGGTGTTTGCGGCCCTGTTCTTTGTTACGAGTTTGAGTTTGGCGTATCTCGGCTCGCACGCGACCGTAGAGCCGACGTCGGTGTTGGAGCGCGCCGCGCAAGCTGCCGCTGCAGCGCCCTCCAAGGAGCCGCCACCGGCGGCACCTGCGAGTTCGCCGACTCCGACTCCACCACCTGTCGAACAGAAACCGACGGAACCCCCGAAGTAAATAGTTAGTGACTGAATTATTCTTGCCGGCGCGAAGCGCCGCTGAATTGACGGGGTTCGTCCGCGAACCCCGGGAAGAGTTTGGCCGCAGGCCATTTACAAGCCGACGTGGCGAAATTGGTAGACGCGCTAGTTTGAGGGGCTAGTGGGGCAACCTGTGCCGGTTCGAGTCCGGCCGTCGGCACCAACATTGTCGCGCGGAACATCTGAGTTGTTCCGCGCGACGCAACATACTTGCGCCTGATATAATTATGGTTAATCCGTGCAGTCAACGGCGCCGATAATGTTGCGACAGTACTTACCGATATTGATCTTCTTAGGTTTGGCCACGGTTCTGGGCCTGGCACTGTTTACCGTCGGTTGGATATTGGGGCCGCGCCGGCCCGATGCCGAAAAACTGTCTCCGTATGAGTGCGGCTTCGAGGCTTTTGAAGACTCGCGCATGCGCTTCGACGTCCGCTATTATCTGGTGGCCATCATTTTCATCGTGTTCGATTTGGAAATCGCGTTTTTCTTCCCCTGGGCGGTTTCGCTCAAGATCACGGGTACTTTTGGGCTGCTCGCCATGCTGATTTTCGCGTTGGTGCTGGTGGTGGCGTTGGCCTATGACTACAAGAAAGGGGCGCTCGAGTGGGATTAGAGCCCGACAACACCGTGCGCGGCTTCGAAGTGACCAGCGTCGATAAGCTGATCAATTGGGCGCGAACCGGATCACTGTGGCCGATGACTTTCGGATTGGCCTGTTGCGCGGTCGAGATGATGCATGCCGGCGCCTCCCGCTACGACCAGGATCGTTTCGGCATCATTTTCCGGCCGAGCCCGCGGCAATCCGACGTCATGATCGTCGCCGGCACGCTGGTCAATAAAATGGCGCCGGCGCTGCGTAAAGTGTACGACCAGATGACCGAGCCGCGCTGGGTGATCTCTATGGGCTCCTGCGCCAATGGCGGAGGGTACTATCATTATTCCTATGCCGTGGTTCGAGGTTGCGACCGCATTGTGCCCGTGGATGTGTATGTTCCGGGATGCCCGCCCACCGCGGAGGCACTGCTCTACGGGATCATCCAGCTGCAGAACAAGATCAAGCGCAACAAGGCGATTATTCGATGAGCGCGGATCCGGGCATCACGGCGGCGGTTGCAACACCGACCCGCCTAGAAACGCTGGTCGAAGCGATTACCGCGGCTTTGCCGGGCAATTTGACCCGCGTCGCAAATCATGTCGGCGAACTGACTTACGAAGTGCCTCCGGAGGAACTCCTGAGCGCCGCCGCGCTGCTGCGCGATGCGGCAGATCTCAAATTCGAAATGTGCATGGATGTGTGCGGAGTGGATTATCTCTCGCACGGCCGTGACGAGTGGAACACGCAGAGCGCGACATCCTCCGGCTTCAGCCGCGGCGTGGCGCGAGGCGCGCCGCGCGTCGGTGACTTGGCGCCGGGACGCCGATTCGCGGTGGTCTACCATCTGCTGTCGATTTCACTGAATCAGCGGCTGCGCCTGCGGGTGTTTTGCGCGGATGACGAGCAACCCATGGTCGACTCGGTGACGGGAATCTGGGCCGGCGCCAATTGGTTCGAGCGCGAGGCTTTCGACCTGTTCGGCATTCTGTTCAAAGGCCACCCGGATTTGCGCCGCCTGCTCACCGATTACGGTTTTATCGGCCACCCGTTTCGCAAAGACTTCCCGTTGTCGGGCAATGTCGAGGTGCGCTACGACCCGGAAAAAGGCCGTGTGGTCTACCAGCCGGTGACCATCGACCCGCGTGTTCTGGTGCCGAAAGTCATCCGCCACGACAACCGCTACGACCCGCAGCTCACGAACGCGCCCGTCCACACCACGAGCATTGCGAAATCCGATGGCTGAGATCCGCAACTACACCATGAATTTCGGACCGCAGCATCCTGCCGCGCACGGCGTGCTGCGCCTGGTGCTCGAGTTGGATGGCGAGGTGATTCAGAAAGCCGATCCGCACGTGGGCCTGTTGCACCGTGCGACCGAGAAGCTGGCCGAGAGCAAACCCTACAATCAGTCGATCGGCTATATGGACCGGTTGGACTACGTGTCGATGATGTGCAACGAGCATGCGTACGTCATGGCCATCGAGAAGCTATTGGGCTTGGAGCCGCCGTTGCGGGCGCAGTATATCCGCGTGATGTTCGATGAGATCACGCGAATTTTGAACCATTTGATGTGGCTGGGCGCGCATGCCATCGACATCGGCGCCATGACGGTTTTCCTGTACTGCTTCCGGGAACGCGAAGATCTCATGGACTGCTACGAAGCCGTCTCCGGCACCCGCATGCATGCGACCTACTATCGTCCGGGCGGCGTGTACCGCGATTTGCCGGATTCCATGCCGCAGTATCAGCAATCGCAGTGGCGCAGCAAAAAGGATGTCGATCGTCTCAATACGCGGCGCTCAGGCGGCTTGCTGGATTTCATCGCCGACTTTACCAAGCGCTTTCCGGCCTGCGTCGACCAGTATGAAACGCTGCTCACGGATAACCGCATCTGGAAACAGCGCACCGTGAATATCGGCGTGGTCAGCCCCGAGCGCGCCCTGCAGCTGGGATTCTCAGGACCCATGCTGCGCGGTTCGGGCGTCGAGTGGGACCTGCGCAAGAAGCAACCCTACGATGTCTACGGGCAGATGGACTTCGACATTCCCGTGGGCCTCAACGGCGATTGCTACGACCGGTACTTGGTGCGCGTCGAGGAGCTGCGCCAATCGAATCGCATCATCGAGCAGTGCGTGGCGTGGCTCAAGGCCAATCCCGGACCGGTGATGATCGACGATCGCAAGGTGCGGCCGCCGCGGCGTGAGGAGATGAAGGGCGACATGGAATCCCTGATTCATCACTTCAAACTCATGACCGAAGGCTACTGCGTGCCGGCGGGCGAGGTGTACGCAGCGGTCGAGGCGCCCAAAGGGGAACTCGGCGTGTACTTGGTATCGGATGGCGCGAACAAGCCTTATCGCCTCAAGGTTCGGCCGCCGGGGTTCTCGCATTTGGCGTCGCTCGATGAAATGGTGCGCGGGCATATGCTGGCGGACGTCGTCGCGGTGATCGGCACTCAGGACATCGTATTCGGCGAGATAGACCGATGAGCGAGAAATTATCCGACCACGTACGTGAAGAGATCGATCATTGGGTGGCGAAATTTCCGCCCGATCGCAAGCGTTCCGCGGTGATTTCGGCCCTGCATGCCGTGCAGCACGAGAACAACGGCTTTTTGACGACGGATCTCATGGATGCCGTGGCTGCCTATCTGGGGCTGCCGAACATCTTGGTGTACGAAGTTGCCTCGTTCTACTCCATGTTCGAAACCAAGCCCGTGGGCCGCCATCACATTTCGGTGTGCACCAATATTTCATGCATGCTGCGCGGCTCTCAAGAGGTGGTGGACTACGTTGAGAAAAAGCTCGCCATCAAGACCGGCGAGAGCACGCCTGACGGGCGCATTTATTTGAAGCGCGAAGAGGAATGCCTGGGGGCTTGCACCGGGGCGCCGATGTTGATGGTCGATCATGTGTTCCATGAGAACCTGACGCCGCCGATCATCGATAAAATCCTGGATGAATTGACCTAAAGTTTAGGACCGCAGATGCCTTACGAACAGAACCTGGTGTTATTCGAAGCGCTGAAATATGAGCGCCCTTGGACGCTCGAGGGCTATCGGCAATTCGGCGGCTATCAGGCCTGGGAAAAAATCCTCCGCGAGCAAACGCCGCGCGAGAAAATCATCGACGAGGTCAAAGCCTCAGGCTTGCGCGGCCGCGGCGGCGCGGCGTTTCCGACCGGCGTGAAATGGAGCTTCATGCCGCGCAGCTCGCCGGTGCAAAAGTATGCGGTGTGCAACTCGGACGAATCGGAACCGGGCACCTGCCACGATCGCGACATCCTGCGCTACAACCCGCACTCGGTCATCGAGGGCATGGCCATCGGCGGCTATGCGATGACGGCGACCGTCGGCTACAACTACATTCGCGGCGAATTCCTGGCCGAACCCGTTCCGCGATTCGAAGCGGCGCTGGCGGAAGCCTATGCGGCAGGTCTCTTGGGAAAGAATATTTTAGGGTCCGGCGTGGACTTCGATTTGCACACCTTCATCGGTGCCGGGGCGTACATCTGCGGCGAAGAAACCGCACTGCTCGAGTCCCTCGAGGGCAAGCCCGGCAAGCCGCGCTTCAAGCCGCCATTCCCGGCCAACTTCGGCTTGTTCGGCAAGCCGACCACCATCAACAACACGCAGAGCTTTGCCTCCGTGCCCACCATCATGCGCAAAGGCGCGGCCTGGTTTGCCGGATTGGGTCCCGTAAATTCCGGCGGCACCGTGATTTTCTCCGTCTCGGGCCATGTCGAGAAGCCGGCCAATCTCGAATTGCCGATGGGGATTCCTTTCAAGGACCTGATGGAACTGTGCGGCGGTGTGTGGAAGGGCCGCAAGCTCAAGGCCGTCATTCCCGGCGGGTCCTCCTGCATGGTTGTGCCGGCTGAGATCATGTGGAATGTCAATATGGACTACGACTCGCTGAAGAAGGCCGGCTCCTCCTTCGGCACCGGCGCCGTCATCGTCATGGATGAGACCACCTGCATGGTGCGGGCATTGGAGCGTCTCGCGCGTTTTTATATGTCGGAGTCCTGCGGTCAGTGCACGCCCTGCCGGGAAGGCACGGGTTGGCTGGACCGCATGCTGAAGCGCATCATCGCCGGCGAAGGGCGCAGCGAAGACTTGGGGCTGCTGGTGGATGTCGCCAATCGTATTGAAGGGCACACCATTTGCGCACTCGGCGATGCGGCGGCCTGGCCGGTGCAGAGCTTCTTGAAGCACTTCCGGCCCGAATTTCAATACATGATCGAGCACAAGGGGCGCTCCATCATGGAGGGCGCCACCCACTTGGACGGCCGGCCGGCCGTCGCGGCTTAAAGATCATGGCAGACGACACGGTCAACATCGAAGTCAACGGCGTACCCTTGAAGGCCCGCAAGGGTCAGATGATCATGCAGGTCACGGATCCGGCCGACATTTACATTCCGCGATTTTGCTATCACGACAAATTGACCGTCGCTGCGAATTGCCGCATGTGCCTGGTCGAGGTGGAAAAGGCGCCGAAGCCGCTGCCGGCCTGCGCCACTCCGGTGGCCGAGGGCATGAAGGTATTCACCAAATCGCCCAAGGCCGTGGCGGCCCAGCGGGCCACCATGGAATTCCTGCTCATCAATCATCCGCTTGATTGCCCGATCTGCGATCAGGGCGGCGAGTGCGAATTGCAGGATCTGGCTTTGGGGTACGGGCGCGATATTTCGCGCTTCAGTGAACGCAAGCGGGTGGTCAAGGACAAGAACCTGGGCCCGTTGATTTCCACCGACATGACGCGCTGCATTCATTGCACCCGATGCGTGCGCTTCGGCGCGGAGATTCAAGGTTACCCGCAAATGGGCGCGACCGGCCGCGGCGAGCATATGGAAATCGGCACCTACATCGAACACAGCGTCGATCATGAGTTGTCGGCCAACATCATCGATCTGTGTCCGGTTGGCGCGCTCAACAACAAACCCTTCCGCTATCACGCGCGTGCCTGGGAAATGACACAGGCTGCGCTGGTATCGCCGCACGATGCCTTCGGCACCAACTTGTTTGCGCACGTGCTGCGCGGCAGGTTGATGCGCATGGTGCCGCGCGAGAATGAGGAGATCAATGAAACCTGGATCGCGGATCGCGACCGATTCGGTTTCGAAGGCATGTATTCGGGCGATCGTATTTCCCAGCCCCTGCTGCGCGTCGGCGGCGCCTTGCAGGCGGTGGATTGGGAAGTGGCGCTCACCGCAGCCGCCGAAGGGTTGCAGAAGTCCGCCGCCGCGAACCAAGCCGCGACAGGATTTCTCGCCTCGCCGATGGCCACCGTCGAGGAGTTGTATCTGCTGGCGCAAATTGCACGCGGCTTAGGATGCGCCAACATCGATCATCGCCTGCGGCAGTTGGATTTTCGCGCCCAGGAAAACGAGGCGCCGTACCCGCATCTTGGCTTGAAGATTGCCGACGTCGAGCGCCTCGAGGGTGTTCTGATCGTGGGATCGGATCTGCGCCATGAAATGCCGATGCTGGCACATCGCGTTCGCAAAGCCGCGGTCAAGGGCGCGCACGTGGCCTTCTTGAATCCGCGCCGTTTCGAATTGATGTTCCCGGTCGCAGGGTACGTGACGGCTGAGACCGATATGGTCGGTGAACTCACCGCGCTCGTGCATGCCGCGGCGGGCGCCGCGGGACGGCCGGTGCCTGCAGGTGTGGGGACCGCAGCCGTCACCGATGCCCACCGTTCGCTGATCGGTGCGCTGTCTCACGGAGCGCGGCGCGCCGTGATCCTGGGCACCCTGGCGCAGCGGCATCCCGCGTATTCGCAATTGAAGGCATTGAGCCTGGCACTTGCGGATTTGTGCGGCGCCAGCCTGGGCTGCATCACCGAGGGCGCCAATGCCGCCGGTGCGTACCTGGCGGGGGCGGTGCCGCATCGGAACCCCGGCGGCACGGCCACCGCAACCGCGGGCCTGTCGGCACGGCAGATGCTGGAAGCGCCGCTCAAGGCCTATGTGCTCCTCGGCGGTATCGACCCGACCAACGATTTTGGCGTGGACCCCTCGGCGCTTGCCTCCGCCGAATTGGTAGTGGCGCTCACCACGCATTTGCCGGAATCCTTGCGCGGGGTCGTGCATGTGGTGCTGCCCATCGGATCGTTTGCCGAAACCTCGGGCACTTATGTGAATGCGGAAGGCCGCTGGCAGAGCTGGGCCGGTGCGGCCAAACTGCCGGGTGAGAGCCGCCCGGGCTGGAAGGTGCTGCGCGTGCTCGCGAATTTGTTGGGCCTGCACGGCGTCGACTACGACAGTTCCGATGAGATTCGCGACGCATTGAAGACGCTGTGCGGCACGCGCGTCGAGGCTGCGCGCGCGACGCCTGCGGCCATGCCCAATGGTCAGGTGCCGACGGGTTCTTGGGTGGATATCCCACCCTACCAAAGCGACACGCTGGTACGCGGCTCCGAGCCGTTGCAAAAAACCAAGGACGGGCGCATGACCCGCTCCGTGATCTGATCATGTGGGATTGGACGCCACTGCGTGATTGGCTCTCGAGCCAGATCACTCCGTATTGGAGCTTCCCGTTGTTGACCGTGGTGCAGGCCTTGATGGTCATGATCGGCATCATATTGACCATGGCGGTCTACACGCTGGCGGAGCGCAAAGTCATCGGCTGGATGCAGTTGCGGCGCGGACCCAATCGCGTGAATTTATTTTGGATACCCGGCTTGGGTCAGCCATTTGCGGATGTGATCAAGCTGGTGTTCAAGGAAATCATCATTCCCGCGGATGCGAACGGGTTTCTGTTTCGCGTGGCGCCGTTTCTCGCCCTGGTGCCGGCGCTCGCCCTTTGGGCGGTCATTCCGCTGCGTCCCGAGCATGCCTTCGCCAATATCGACGCAGGCCTGTTGTACGTTTTGGCGCTGACCTCGATGGGCGTGTACGGCATCATCCTGGCCGGCTGGGCCGCAAATTCAAAATATGCGTTCTTGGGCGCCATGCGTTCCGCGGCGCAAATTGTCGCCTATGAAATCGCCATGGGATTTGCCATGGTGGGTGTCTTGATGGCGTCGGGCAGCCTCAACATCGGCGACATCATCCACGCGCAGCGCGGGATGTTCGGCTGGAATTGGACCTGGTTGTTCCCGCTGTTCATCGTGTACTTCATTTCGGGAGTCGCGGAAACCAATCGCGCGCCTTTTGACGTGGCCGAAGGCGAATCGGAAATCGTCGCCGGTTTTCATGTGGACTATTCGGGCATGGCGTTTGCGCTGTTCTTCATCGCCGAATACGTCAACATGATTTTGATTTCGGCGCTGACGTCGATTTTCTTCTTCGGCGGATGGCTGTCGCCGTTCGATGGCCTGCTCGCGCCGGATTCATGGCTGGCGCAGCCGAGCTTTTTCTGGCTTGCGCCCAAAGTATTTTTCTTCATGTTCGTGTTCCTATGGTTCCGCGCGACGTTTCCGCGCTACCGCTATGACCAGATCATGCGCTTGGGCTGGAAGGCTTTGATTCCGGTCACTCTGATCTGGCTGTTGGTCGAGGGCGTCATGGTGCATTTCCATGTGGGACCCTGGAAGGGGTATCTGTGATGCAAGGTATTCGCAGCTTCGTCAAAACATTCCTGCTCTGGGAGCTGTTGCAGGGCCTATGGGTCACCTTGAAGAGCATGTTTCAGACCAAGATCACGCTGAATTATCCGGAAGAGAAGGCGCCGCAGAGCAGCCGGTTCCGCGGGCTGCACGCTTTGCGCCGCTACCCCAATGGTGAAGAGCGCTGCATCGCCTGCAAGCTGTGCGAAGCGGTTTGCCCGGCGCTTGCCATCACGATCGAGTCGGATGTGAGCAGCGACGGCACGCGCCGCACGACGCGCTACGACATCGATCTTTTCAAGTGCATCTACTGCGGTTTTTGCGAGGAGGCATGTCCGGTGGATGCCATCGTGGAAACACGGCTGCACGAATACCATATGGAAAAGCGCGGCGAGAACATCATGAGCAAGGACAAGCTGCTCGGCATCGGCGAGCGTTATGAAGCCATGATCGCGGCGGATCGCGCCGCCGATGCGCGGTATCGCTGATGTTTCCGACGATACTTTTCTTCATTTTCGCCGGCGTGCTCATCGGCGCGGCGCTGGGCGTGATCCTGTCGCGCAATCCGGTGTACTCGGCATTGCTGTTGGTGCTGTGCTTCTTCAACAGCGCCGTGATCTGGGTGCTGCTGGATGCGGAGTTCCTGGGGATCGTGTTGGTTTTGGTGTATGTCGGCGCCGTGATGGTGCTGTTCCTGTTCGTGGTCATGATGCTGGATGTGAACGTCGAGCAGCTGCGCAAGGAGTTCGTGGGTTACTGGCCCTTGACCGTAGCCGTCGCAGGCTTCGTGGTGTTCGCGATGATCAACGTCATCGTCGTGAAGCATCTTGGCGGTGCCGGCTTGAAGACCGCACCGGCACTGGCCGCCAATTATTCCAATACGCGCAGCTTGGGCGTGGAACTGTTTACCCGCTACGCCTATCCGGCGCAGGTCGCCGCGATCATCTTGCTGGTGGCCAGCGTTGCCGCCATCGTGTTGACCTTGCGGCAGCGCAAGGGCGGCAAACCGCAAGACATTGCCAAGCAGGTCGCGACCCGGGCCAAAGACCGCGTGCGACTCGTCAAGATGGCCTCCGAGAAAAGACCATGATTTCCCTGACCTATGTTCTCGCCTTGTCCGGCGTTCTGTTTGCGATCGGCGTGGCCGGGGTGTTCTTGAATCGCAAGAACATCATCGTGCTGCTGATGTGCATCGAGCTCATGCTGCTCGCGGTGAATTTCAACTTCGTCGCCTTCTCGCGGTTTCGCGGCGATATCGCCGGGCAGATATTCGTGTTTTTCATATTGACCGTGGCGGCGGCCGAGGCCGCGATCGGTCTGGCGATTCTGGTGGTGTTGTTCCGCGAACGCAGCAGCATCGACGTCGAAGATCTCGATACCCTCCAGGGCTAAGAAAAGCAATGCAGTCAATTTATCTCACGATAGTCCTGGCGCCGTTGATTGCCTGCATCATCGCAGGCCTGTTCGGCAAGGCCGTCGGCAGAGTCGGCGCGCACAGCATCACGATCCTGGGCGTCGGGCTCTCCTGCGCTCTGTCGTGCTACGTGCTGTACCAGCAGGTGTTCGAAGACGCAGGTCCGTTCAACGGCACGGTCTATACCTGGCTGTTGAGCGACGGCATACAGTTCAATGTCGGGTTTCTGATCGACCATCTCTCCGCGATGATGATGGCGGTGGTGACTTTCGTGTCCTTGATGGTGCATATCTACACCATCGGCTACATGGCCGATGATGACGGCTATCAGCGCTTCTTCAGCTACATCTCCCTATTCACCTTCTCCATGCTGATGCTGGTGATGGCGAATAATTTCCTGCAGCTGTTTTTCGGCTGGGAAGCGGTGGGCGTCGTCTCGTACCTGCTGATCGGGTTTTGGTACAAGAGGCCCACTGCCATTTTCGCCAGTCTCAAGGCATTTCTGGTCAATCGGGTGGGGGATTTCGGTTTCGTGCTCGGCATTGCCGCGGTGCTGCGCTACACCGGGTCCCTGGACTACGCGACGGTGTTTTCGCACGCCAATCAAATCGCGGCCGCGCAAATCCACATCACCGGCACGATTGCGTGGTCGGCAATGACCTTCACCTGCATCTGCTTGTTCATCGGCGCCATGGGCAAGTCCGCGCAAGTGCCGCTGCATATCTGGCTGCCGGATTCGATGGAGGGCCCGACCCCCATTTCCGCGCTGATTCACGCGGCCACCATGGTGACCGCCGGCATTTTCATGGTGGCCCGCATGTCGCCGCTGTTCGAGCTGTCGGAAACCGCCCTGTCTTTTGTGCTTATCATTGGATCGACCACCGCGTTCTTCATGGGCCTGCTCGGCATCGTCGCCAATGACATCAAGCGCGTGGTGGCGTACTCGACTCTCTCGCAGCTCGGTTACATGACGGTGGCGCTCGGCGTGTCGGCTTACGGTGCCGGTATTTTTCACCTCATGACCCACGCCTTCTTCAAGGCGTTGCTGTTCCTGGCAGCAGGCTCGGTGATCATCGCCATGCATCACGAGCAGGACATGCGCAAGATGGGGGGCTTGAGAAAATACATGCCCATCACCTATTGGACCTGTCTGGTGGGATGTCTGGCGCTGATTGGTTTTCCCGGCAGCTCTGGGTTCTTCTCCAAGGATTCACTGATCGACGCGGTA
>Ga0193716_1000981_pt1 | contig 16933 bp, 17 predicted proteins | sample U2c1metaG_FD_145901 | JGI IMG/M metagenome (GOLD analysis project Ga0193716, IMG submission 145901) | Soil microbial communities from a riparian zone of the East river system, Colorado, United States - U2c1 | ecosystem: Environmental > Terrestrial > Soil > Riparian zone | place: USA: East River...
CGGCCGCCACCCTGCAGGCACGCTTCGTGGCCAAGCGCCGCAAGGCGTGATGCGGCACAATTGGCCCTTCGGATTGGGCTTGAGATCACCAAGGGGAATTCACCGATGCGCCGACTTATCCTGATCCTGGCCGTAATGGCGACCGCGCTTGCCGGTTGCGCCAGCGACCGCCGCTCTGATTCCATGACCGAGACACTCACCCGCTATGGCTCGGTGGTGCGCTGGGGCGATGCCCGCAGTGCGCTGTCCTTCGTCGATCCGAAGGTCGTCGAGGCAAACCCGCCCTCATCGATGGAGATGTCGCGTTGGTCGCAAGTGCGCGTAAGCGGCTACGACGAAGGCGTCGGCCCGTTGCCCGGCGACAACCCCAACGAAGTGCGCCAGGTGGTGCAGATCAACCTGATCAACAACAACACCCAGTCCGAACGCAGCGTGGTGGATCACCAGGTGTGGCGTTACGACCCGGAAAAGCACAAGTGGTGGCTGATGAGCGGTATCCCGAACATCGCGCCGCAATGACCGGGCGCATGAAAGGCTATAATCGAAGGCTGACTGCCTGGATGCATCGATGAACGACGTGCTGCACAAACTGCCCCAGTTCCTGGGCAACCATCCTTTCCTGCTTGCCCTGTTCGTGGCGCTGGTGCTGGCCCTGATCGTTACCGAGATCCTGCGGCTCACCCGCAAGTGGAAGGAATTGACCCCGGCCTCGCTCACCCTGCTGATCAACCGCGAGAGCCCGCTGGTGGTGGACATTTCCGCCTACGCCGACTACGAGAAAGCCCATATCCCCGGGTCAAAGCACGTCCCGCCCAGCCAGTTCGATCCGGAAAACAAGGAACTGGCCAAGGTCCGCGAACTGCCGGTGGTGGTCGTGGACAAGGACGGCCGCGGCATGGACAAGGCCGCCGCGCGCCTGGTCAAGGCCGGCTTCACCAGGGTGCACACGCTCGGTGGTGGCGTCGCGGCCTGGCGCCAGGCGCAGCTGCCGCTGGCCAAGGGCAAGAATTAACCGCTAGAGCCCGTGGATTCCCGCCCGGGCGGCCAGGATGCTGGCCAGCACGTCCGGCGCGTATTCGAACGAATCGAAGTAAAGGTGGTCTTCGGGCAAACCCGCGGCCACGAAGCGCTCGCGGCTGGCCGCGATCATCGCCGGCGGCCCGCTCATGTAAAGGTCCACGCCGGAAAGGTCGGGCCAGTCTTCCAGCACCGCCTCATGGACCAGGCCAGGACGCATACCCACCTGGCGGGCCTCGTCGGCATCGCTCAACACCGGGATGAAGCGCAGGCCCGGGTGCCGCATGACCCATCCTTCGGCGCGTTCGCGGTCGTAAAGGTCGGGCTCCACGCGGGCGCCCCAGTAAACGGTGATCGCGCGCTGTGTCCCCAGGGCCAGGAAATGCTCCACGATGGCCTTGATCGGCGCAAAGCCCGTGCCGCCGGCCATGAACACCATCGGACGCTCGGTATCCTCGCGGGGTACGAAGGTACCCTTGGGCCCCTCCACTTCCAGCGTGTCACCCACCGCCAGGGTGGTGTCGACATACGCGGTGAAGCCACCGCCGGCCACGTGGCGCAGGTGCAGTTCGATGCCGTGGTCGTCCGCCGGGCTGCTGGCGATGGAAAACGGCCGTCGCTTGCCGTCTTCAAGCACGATGTCCAGGTACTGTCCCGGCAGCCAGCGCAGCGGCGTGTCGTGCACCGGCACCAGGCGCAGGCCGATCACGTCGGCTGCCAGGCGCTCCTTGCGCGATACACGCACCTTGATCCTTACCTTGGGAATATCCTCGACCGACGCCACCTCGCGCGAGGCGATGGTGATGTCGCCCAGGGGCACCGCCTGGCAGGTAAGGATCGAATGGCGCACCTGCTCGGCAGCCGACAGGGCCACCGGGGGATTGCGCGGATAGTCGCAGGCGCCCTGCAGCAACGTGGCCTTGCAGCTGCCGCACACACCGCCCTGGCAGGAATACGGCAGGGCAATGCCCGCCCGTTGCGCGGCCTCCAGCACGGTTTCACCCGGCGCCACGTCGAAGCGGTGGCCGGAGGCTTTCAGGGTTACGGTGTGCACCTGCGCATTGTCGCCCAGCGGGAAGAACCACGACAATGCGGCCCAACGCGCAGGAGATCAAGCATGTCCATCTGGAAGCAATCCACCGAGCTGGCCCGCATCAATGGCTGGAGCACGAACACGATGATGGCCACGCTCGGCATCGCCTTCACCGCGGTAGGCGATGACTGGCTCTCGGCCACCATGCCGGTGGACCACCGCACCCACCAGCCGTTCGGCCTGCTCCATGGCGGAGCTTCCGTGGTGCTGGCCGAGACCGTGGGCAGCACCGCGGCCATGCTTGCGCTCGATCCAGCCCTCGAGGTGGCCGTGGGCCTGGACATCAACGCCAACCACATCCGCGGCGTGCGCTCGGGGCTGGTCACCGGCACCGCGAAAGTCGTGCATTTGGGCCGCAGCACGCAGGTGTGGGAAATCCGCATCACCAACGAAGAAGATTCCCTGGTGTGCCTGTCGCGGCTGACCATGGCCGTGGTGCCCACCCGCAAGGTGGCGCCGGCCGGCTTTGGCCAGTGAGCCACGACGCACCCTACGCCGCCCTGTCGCCCGACGTGGTGCTGCAGGCGGTGGAGGCCACGGGGCTGTGGACCGACGGGCGCCTGCTTACCCTCAACAGCTACGAGAACCGCGTGTTCCAGGTGGGCCTGGAAAACGGTGGGTTCCTGGTAGGCAAGTTCTACCGTCCCGGCCGGTGGAGCGATGCCGCCATCGCCGAGGAGCATTCCTTCGCGGGGGAACTGGCGAACGCTGAAATTCCCATGGTGGCGCCGCTGCGCTTCGGCCACGACACGCTGCTGCACCATAACGGCTTCCGCTATGCGCTTTATCCGCGCCGCGGCGGCCGTGCGCCATCGCTGGAATCCACCGACCAGCTCGAGTGGCTGGGTCGGCTGATCGCGCGCATCCACCTGGTGGGCGCGAAGGAACCCTTCCAGGCACGTGGACGCCTCGACCGCAAGACGATGATCAGCGAACCCTGCAATGCGGTACTCGCCTCACCGCTGATCCCGGTGTCCGTTCGCGAGTCTTACCGGCATGCCGCCGCACGCGTCGGCGAAGCGATCGATGATCGCCTGGACGCCTATGGACCGTGGCGCGCCCTGCGCCTGCATGGGGATTGCCACCCCGGCAATGTCCTGTGGACCGACGGCGGCCCGCATTTCGTCGACCTTGACGATGCCCGCATGGGCCCGGCCGTCCAGGACCTGTGGATGCTTGCCGGCGACGATGCGTCCATGCGCGCGTTGCTGGAGGGCTATACCCAGTTCCGCGAATTCGACGAATCCGAACTTGCGCTGGTGCCCGTGCTGCGCGCCATGCGCCAGGTGCATTACGCCGGATGGATCGCCCAGCGCTGGGGTGATCCAGCCTTCCCCGCCGCCTTTCCCTTCGCCGCCGAACCGCGATGGTGGGAGCAACACATCGCGGACCTTGGCGAAATCGCCGATGATCTGTCGTAGACGTTTTTCCAGGAGCCCCGCATGACGCTTTTCCTCTTCCGCCTGATTGGCCTGGTGCAGATTGCCGGCGGCTTCTTCGGCCTGTCATCGATGACCTATCGCCTGCTGGCCGGTGGTGGCGGCATGCACGCCCTGGTGGATATCCTGGGCGCCGTGCTCTACGCCTTCATCCTGGTGGCTGGCGTGTTGCTGGTAGCCAATGACGGTCGCGGCCAGGGGCTGTCGATGTGGGCGCAGGGGCTGCAGGTGCCGTTGCTATCTCTGCCGCTGATCCACTACGAACTGCACGCCGGCGCGTTCTTCTATTTGATCGTTCACCTGGCTCAAGGCGCGCACATCGGCATCGACTACCACGTGGGCACCTATGGCTGGGGCGCCTGGCTCGGCGGGGGCGGATCCTCGCGCGTAGGCATCAACCTGCTGGCGGCGGTGTCCTGGCTGATCCTCAAGCTGCGCTAGAGGGTCGGCTATCATGCGTGGATGGATAATCCCGCACTCCCCGTGATCCGCCTTAAATCCGACCGCGCGCCCGGCCATCCCTGGGTGTGGTCGGCCCAGGTACACAAGCCCGACGCCCGCCTGCCGCCTGGCACCGTGGTGGACATCGCCGACAGCCGCGGCAACATCGTTGGCCGAGGCTTCTGGAACGGGCATGCACGGATCGCGCTGCGCGTGCTGGGCAATGGCTACGAAGCCATCGACGACGCCTGGATAGCGGCGCGCATCCGCAAGGCCGTGGCGCTGCGGCGCGAGCTGCTGTCACTCGATGACGTAAGCGACGCCTGGCGGGTGGTGCATAGCGAAGGCGACGGGTTATCCGGATTGGTGGTGGACCGCTACGCCAATTCCCTGGTGGTGGAATATTTCGCCGCCGGCATGTGGCGCTTCCGCGAGGCCATCCACGCCACGCTCAGCGAATGCTTCCCGGCAAGCTCGCTGTACTGGTTCGCCGAACAGCACGTGCAGAAGCAGGAATCCTTCGATTGCCGCAGCGGCGATGCGCCGGAGCCGGTGGAGGTACACGAACACGGACTGCGCTTTCGCTCAGCGCCGGGCCTGGGCCACAAGACAGGTTTCTTCGCCGACCAGCGCGACAACCGCGCGACATTCGCGCGCCTGGCCGGTGGCAAGCGCGTGCTCGACCTGTGCTGCAACGCCGGCGGCTTCGCCGTGCACGCAATGGCCGGTGGCGCGCTCGATGCCATGGGCGTGGATGCCGACGCCGCCATCCTGGACATCGCGCGCGGCAACGCCGCGCTCAACAACGTCCAGGCCACGTTCGAGCAAGGCGACGTGTTCGAATGGCTGCGCGCGGCGATCGCGGAAGGCCGAATGTGGGATGCCGTCGTGCTTGACCCGCCCAAGCTCACCCGCGACCGCAACCAGGTGGTTCCCGCGCTAAAGAAATACTTCGCGATGAACCGCACCGCGCTGGACGTGATCGCGCCGGGCGGCATCCTGCTTACATGCTCGTGCACCGGCCTGGTCTCGGAAGGCGACTTCCTGGAGATGCTGCGCCGCGTGGCACTCAATGCCGGGCGCAGCATCCAGGTACTGGAAGTGTCCGGCGCCGGCGCGGACCATCCAGTTGCCGCCACGGTGCCCGAGGGCCGGTACCTGAAGGCGGTGTTCTGCCGCGTCGATTGATCTGTTAGGGGGAATTTGATGGATCTCATCCTGCGCGGCGCCAACCTTCCCGATGGCCGGTCGGGCATCGACATCGGTATCCGCGATGGCGTGATCGCGCACCTCGGACCCGCACTGGAAAATTCGGCTACCGAGGAAATCGACGCGCATGGCCGGCTGGTGAGTGCGCCCTTCGTCGATGCGCATTTCCATATGGATGCCACGCTCTCGCTGGGCCTGCCGCGGATGAATATCTCCGGCACGCTGCTGGAGGGTATCGCCTTGTGGGGCGAGCTCAAGCCCACCCTCACGGTCGATGCGCTCATCGAGCGCGCGATGGCCTATTGCGACATGGCCGTGGCGCAAGGCATCGGTGCCATCCGCAGCCACGTGGATGTCTGCGACGATCGACTGCTGGCTGTCGATGCCTTGCTGGAGGTACGCAAGCGCGTAGCTCCTTATCTCGACCTGCAGCTGGTGGCCTTCCCCCAGGACGGCCTGCTGCGCTCGCCGAACGCCAAGGAGAACCTTCTGCGCGCGCTCGATCGCGGCGTGGACGTGGTCGGTGGCATCCCGCACTTCGAACGCACGGATGCCGACGGCGCCGAGTCGATCCGCTGGCTGTGCGAACTGGCAGCCGAACGTGGCCTGATGGTGGACATGCACTGCGACGAGACGGACGATCCCATGTCACGGCATATCCAGACATTGGCGGCGCAGACGATGCGCACGGGCCTGCAGGGCCGTGTCACCGGCTCGCACCTTACGTCCATGCATTCGATGGACAACTATTTTGTTTCCAAGCTGATTCCGCTGATCGCGGAAAGCCAGGTGCACGCGATTGCCAACCCGCTGATCAACATCACCTTGCAAGGCCGCCACGATACCTACCCCAAGCGCCGCGGCATGACCCGCGTTCCCGAGTTGATGGCCGCGGGCGTCAACGTGGCGTTCGGCCACGACTGCGTGATGGACCCCTGGTATGCGATGGGTTCGGCCGACATGCTCGACGTTGCCCACATGGGCCTGCACGTGGCGCAGATGACTAGCCGCGACGGCACGCGCGCCTGCTTTGACGCGGTTACCTCCAATGCAGCCCGAGTGATGGGCCTGGATGATCATGGCATCGAGGTAGGCAAGCGGGCGGACATGGTGTTGTTACAGGCGGCAGATACCGTGGAGGCGATACGCCTCAAGGCCGCGCGTCTGGCGGTGATCCGTGACGGCAAAGTGATCGCCAGCGCTCCCGAACGCGTGGTCGCCCTGGACCTTCCTGGGCGCCCCACGGCGCTCCGTTTCGAACGCCCTTCCGGAAGCTGAACAAAAGCGACGGTACCCTCGCTTTCCACCCCCGTCGTTCAGGTTCGTCACCCTACATTGCAGCTGCCGCCCGCCCTTTCGAAAGTTTCAGGAAAGGCATCGGGCTTTACCGGAGGAATGGCCATGAACCGACTTACCCGCATCGCCGCTGCTGTCGCCCTTGGCTGCGCGAGCCTGTCGGCATTCGCCCAGCCGCCTGGGCACGACCGTGACCGCAATGGCCATGACGATCGCCGGGGCAACGACCACCGGGGTAACGATCGCCGTGGTGACGACCGCCGTGGTAATGACCGTCGCGGCTATGATCATCGCGGTTACGACCACCGCGACTACGGCCATCGCCCGCCGCCGCGCTACTACGGCCATCCGCGTTACTACGGCGGCCACCCCGGTCCCTATCGCGGCCACTGGGTCCGCGGCCATCGTTACAACGGGCCGGTGTATATCGTAAATAATTACGGTTACTACCGCCTGCGTCCGCCGCCGCGCGGCTACCACTGGGTGCACGACGGCAGCGACTACCTGTTGGTTGCGATAGCCACGGGCATCATCCTGGACATGGCTACCCGCTGATCCCTTGGCGCGGCCTGCACGCGGGCCGTGCCATGCTTTTTCCCCACCTGAGGAATTAACATGAAACCGATCCGAAGCCTGTTGCTCGGTGGCCTGCTGCTTTCGGTCACGAGCATCGCCATGGCCCAACCGCCGCATGATCGCGACGGCGACCGCGACCATGACAACCACGGCCACGACAACCGTAACGACAACCGTAACGACCATCGCGACGACCACCGCGACAATCGCGGCCACGGCAGTTGGCAGCGTGGACACGCCCTGCCGTCGCAGTACCGCGACCGCGGGCACTACGTGACCGACTACCGCAGCTATCGCCTGCGCGAGCCGCCCCGTGGTTACCGCTGGGTGCGCGCCGACAATGATTTCGTATTGGTCGCCATCACCACCGGGTTGATCGCCGACATCGTCATCAACTCGCAGTAGTCCCCACAGGCCTGTATCGGAAAGGGCGGCCCCTAGTGGCCGCCCTTTTTCGTGCGCCGCACAACACCGCATCGCCCCGCGTCTGCCTATACTCGGCCGGTCCGTTGCTTTCAGGGGAACGGCCCGACAACCAACGAGGAGGCTTCGATGCTGCAGCAGTACGGCTTGTGGATCGCCCTGGCTTGTGCGGTCCTGGCAATCATTTACGGCGCTTTATCCGTTCGATGGATCCTGGCGCAGTCCCCCGGCAACGAACGGATGCAGGAAATCGCCGCCGCCATCCAGGAAGGTGCGCGAGCCTACTTGAACCGGCAATACGCCACCATCGGCATGGTCGGCATCGTCCTTTTCCTTGTCGTCGGCTTCGCCCTGGCCTGGGCCACGGCCATCGGCTTTGCCATCGGCGCCATCCTCTCCGGCGCCACCGGCTATATCGGCATGAATGTCTCGGTACGGGCCAATGTCCGCACCGCCGAGGCCGCCCGCCACGGCCTGGCCAGCGCGCTCAAGGTCGCCTTCCGCGGCGGCGCCATCACCGGCATGCTGGTGGTGGGCCTGGCCCTGCTGGGCGTGGCCGGCTACTACGGCCTGCTCTTGCACTACGGTCTGCCCCAGATGGAGGCCCTGCACGCCCTGATAGGCCTGGCCTTCGGTTCGTCGCTGATCTCCATCTTCGCCCGACTGGGCGGCGGCATCTTCACCAAGGGCGCGGATGTGGGCGCGGACCTGGTGGGCAAGGTCGAGGCCGGCATCCCCGAGGACGACCCGCGCAACCCGGCGGTGATCGCCGACAACGTGGGCGACAACGTCGGTGACTGCGCCGGCATGGCCGCCGACCTCTTCGAGACCTACGCCGTCACTTTGATCGCCACCATGCTGCTGGGCGGTGTAATGGCCGAGCAGACCGGCACCAACGGCGCGCTGTTCCCGCTGGTACTGGGCGGTGCCTCGATCGTGGCCTCGATCATCGGCACGTTCTTCGTACGGGCCGGCAAGGGCAAGATCATGAACGCCCTGTACGCTGGTGTGGCGGTGTCGGCGATCCTCGCGGCCGTCGCCTTCTACCCGATCACCCAGGGCCTGATGGGTGATTCGAGCTTCGGCGTGGGCAAGCTCTTCGGTTGCGAATTGATCGGCCTGGCGCTCACTGGCGCCATGGTGGTGATCACCGAGTACTACACCGCCACCGAGTACGGCCCCGTGCGCCATGTGGCGCGCGCATCGCTTACTGGCCATGCCACCAACATCATCGCGGGCCTGGGCGTATCGATGAAGTCCACCGCGCTGCCGGTGCTCGCCGTGTGTGCGGCGATCTGGGGCGCCTACGACCTGGCCGGCCTGTACGGCATCGCCATCGCCGCCACCGCCATGCTCAGCATGACCGGCATGATCGTGGCCCTGGATGCCTACGGCCCGATCACCGACAACGCCGGCGGCATCGCCGAGATGGCTGAGCTTCCGCCGGAAGTGCGTGGCGTGACAGATCCGCTGGACGCGGTGGGCAACACCACCAAGGCCGTGACCAAGGGTTATGCCATCGGTTCGGCCGGCCTGGCAGCGCTGGTGCTATTTGCCGATTACACGCATAACCTCAGCCAGCACCTGGGCGTGGCGCAGGTACCGTTCGACCTGTCCAATCACTACGTGATCATTGGCCTGTTGATTGGCGGCCTGATCCCCTACCTCTTCGCCGCCATGGCGATGGAAGCGGTGGGACGCGCCGCCGGCGCCGTGGTGGAGGAAGTCCGCCGTCAGTTCCGGGAGATCAAGGGCATCATGGAAGGCACCACCAAGCCGGATTATTCCCGCGCTGTGGACATGCTTACCCGCTCGGCGATCAAGGAAATGCTCATTCCCTCCTTGTTGCCCGTACTGGTGCCCGTGGTGGTGCTGTTCCTCTTCAAGTGGCTCGGCGGTAGCGAAGCCGGCGCCCAGGCACTGGGCGGCGTACTGATCGGCACCATCGTCACCGGCCTCTTCGTGGCGGTATCGATGACCACCGGCGGCGGCGCCTGGGACAATGCCAAGAAGTATATTGAAGACGGGAATTTCGGCGGCAAGGGATCCGATGCGCACAAGGCCGCGGTGACTGGCGATACCGTGGGTGATCCGTACAAGGACACTGCGGGGCCCGCGGTGAATCCGTTGATCAAGATCATCAATATCGTGGCGTTGTTGCTGGTGCCGTTGCTTTAAGCGGCGCCTCTTGATTGTAAAAAATGCCCTGGGAGACCAGGGCATTTTTTTGGCTGTCCGGACTTGATAGTTGATGCTCGCCCGGATGGACCACCACCAAAGCGGACCGGGATGACGTGACCGGTTGCGTCCGGCTGATTGCCCTGTGCGTTGCGCATGACCACTCTGCATTCAAAGGGGCCGGACGATGACCCGAGAAAGGACTCTTGCGCTGAGACTGTCGCTCTGTTCGATGCGGCAAACGACGGCGAACTTGTCGTGTGCAGCCACTCGATAACCAAAGACCAGCGGAAAGCCTGAAAGGCGGACATCGGAAAAGTTGTCGCTTTTCGGAATCGATACCTCGCAGCAAAAGCAAACGCCACGATCGAAATCATCCCAAGGCTAAAGAAATGACCACGCGCAAGATCGAAACGATTGATGATCTGAGAAAAAGCATCCCCTACATCCAGGCTTCACTCAAGTTTCGTTTCGCCAACGAGCTCCATGAGCAGATTCAGTCCAGTGGCGAACGTCAGAAGGACATCGCGGAGCGTGCGGGGAAGTCCGAAGCTTATATAAGCAAGGCGTTGCGCGGCGACTCCAACCTGACGATCGAAACCATGGTAGAGCTGGTCCACGCCGCACGTGGAGCGCTGCATATCAAGATTACCGATGCAAGCGATGGTCTGCTCTGGAGCGCTCATTCCGTCCTGCCAAAAGGCAAGAAATCCAAGCCTGCACCGCGCAAGGCTGCCAGGAAAACGCGTACGTCCTGATGCCAGGAAATGACATCTTGATGCATATAGCAGCTACAGATAGGTCATTACCATAACTAATCGGCGGATGAACACACCGGACGTTATCATTACTGGCGGTTATGGTGAGGTCCAATGGTATTTATCGATAACTCGACCTTCTTGATCAAAGTCGACAGACCAGGCTTCTATACCAAAAGATAAGCGACTCTCAAACCACAGCCGTTCCTGGCATGGACTTCTGCATCCCTTTGAGTCAAAACGTACGAATGGCTCGCCAGATGCTTTTTCAACATAAGGTAAGTCGAATCTCGTAATGACACTTGACTTGCTATCCCCCAGCTTCGTGGATTGGTAAGCCGAGTTACCTTTGCTGGAAAGGTAAGTGCAGGAAGAAAAAAAGATGACTATGAGCACTGCTAAAAAAGCAGCTACTTTGACGAATCTCATTGCCACCCCCATACGCAAGCCATCAGCATTTGTCCTGAAAGGTCAATCATTTTGGCGGTTAAATGGCGGCGGAGAGATGGGCTGATGGGGCGAAGTGAACGGCGGGGGAGGGGGAGGAGGAGGATCAAATCGAGTCAGGATATTTTGGAGATCCTTTGGAATTTTCCCGTTCTGTGGAACAGAATAAGTCTGAACGTCGGATTTGGCGGCAACGTTAATTAGTGTGGTCGCAGGGAAATGACTAATCGGAACGGGTACGCCTGCAGCGTTGATAATTAGATCCGTTTTTACGGAACAATTGTCGATTATTGTGGCCGTGTTTTCGCCAAGATTGCTTTTAATAAAATCTACTGCCTTGGTGTCTTGGCGGGCGTAGTAGGAATTACGCTGATAGTGAGGCTTCGAACAGCACTTTGCTCAGCGACATACTGAGTGGTAGAACTTCCAAGTTCCGTGTTCGTGCCATAACTAGCCATGCCATAACCTTCAACCGACGCAGCCACGTGCCCAAATATATTTGTGCTTCCGTCGCGTCGGCCACCCGTAATTACCAAAGTATCCCTTCCATTCGGATCGATATTGGCTATTGGATTGTTGTTGGCATATGCGTAGCGATTGAAGTTGACAGCGTCACTCGCTGTCGGGCTTGTGGGATCAGCACTTAAAAATCGAGCTGTAGCCGGGTCGTAATACCGCGCCTGCATGTATACGAGGCTTGTATCCGGATCATTGATGTGCCCTGTATATCCGATGCCAGTAGGTGGCGATCCCACGGCCTGCCTGCCATACGGAGCGAAATCAAAAGTGGCAATTATGTTGCCTTGTGCATCAGTTTCTGCCAGAGGCGTTCCTTGGGCGTCGGTATACATGTAGGTCACCGTTTCCGGCCCTGCATGCAACCCACAACAATATGGAAGGATTAGCAAACATCCCAGCCGCCGGCTTATGCTCAGCGCTCTCTTACGACTACCCATGTCGCCCCCCGGCTCCCGTTTTCAGTTCTTTCCGCCTACAACAAGTTTTGAGGAAATTTGCCGTGGGCACGCATCAACCATAACGGATCGGGCGGATGAACACACCGGACGTTGCACCCCTCGCCGGGGTCACCATCGCTTCGCGATGGGCGACCCGGGCTATTTCGCTTGCCGGATATGTTCATCCGCTCCCATGGCTCGTAAGGCCGGGCCCTGTTTCAAGAAAGGGTAAGGGTGGCGAGCGAACCAGGGTAGAAAACCGGACAAAGACGGCCGGGCTTACGCCCGCCTGGTCGCCCGCCGTATGACGGTCAGCCTCGGGCGCGGCGATTCCATACGGATTTTCTCAAAGTGACATCGGCACCAACATCCAACGATGCTCAATCACTTTCGGCATCACGCGCGACGCTGCGCAGACTCCGCCGCTTTCCCCACCCGCTCACGATGCGCCGCCTGCTTGGCCCGGTTCCCACACACGGCCATGTTGCACCTGCGCCTCGCCCTGCCACGCGTGTGATCGACAAACAACAGCGTGCAGGCATGACCCTGGCATGCCTTTACGTCGCTGAAGCTCTCCGTCGTCAGCAAGTCCGCAATGCTTCGCGCAATCGGTATCAACAGTGTGTCGGAAGAGCGCCAGCGGCGGCGAGATTCAAAAGCCAATCCAGTGGCCGCATCGGTGCTTGCGCTATCCGGCAGCGGCACGATCTGCCCGTAGGCCTCGTCGCGCGCCAGTATCCGGTTGAGCGGGTCCAGCGCAGCCACCGCATCGCTCGCCAGTGGCTTGCCCATGTGCGGACCAAGTGAGCCTGGTCCAGCCATGACAGCAGGTCCTCGCCGTTGCCGATGAATTCCACGGTGGTGTCGACGGGTACGGCAATGGAGTTCAGGAAATCCAGGCCAAGCGAGTCAGCGCTGCCCTTGCTCGATTCGCACGTCGACGCCGCGAAACGGCGCATCGAACTGGTGGTCTCGCCCTCGGCGCGCGCATCGCTGGCCACGCTTCACCAGATGGAAGCCACGCTTAACGACGGAACCCCGGATTGGCGGGTAGTCATCATCCCGCCACCACGCCCTTTGCCCCCGGTATTGTTCACGCGCGGCTCGGCGGATCTGGGCGTCTCGCAGACGGGCACACTGGAGGACCTGGCCTGGGCCATGCGCCATTGGGGCAGCATCGGCGTGCTGATCGAGGGTCGCGCCAGCAGTGACGGTGATGGCCCGGTCAACCTGGCCCAGGCCCGTGCCGACGCCGTGCGCGGCTGGCTGGAGCAGCAAGGCATCATGGTCACACTGGGCGCCAGCTACCCCTTGCCCGACCAGCAGCGGCGGGAGGACGCCGAAGGCGTGGACGCTTTCCGCAGTGTCTTCGTCCACGTCACCGACGCCCAGCCCCTCGACGCGCCGCGCCACGATCCCTGACTTTCGGCAGGGGGCCTTGCCCCCATGCAAAGCTATGGTCAACCTGTTCACCGTGGGCGGCTGCCTTTAATGCCGTCGCCGCGACCACCACCTGCCTGGGGACAACCTTTGTGAAACGAAGCCACCTCGCCCTCTGGGCCAGCCTTGCGATGACCGGAATGACCCACGCCCAACCTCCCGCCCAACCGGCAGCGCCCGCCCAGGCCGCCAGTGCAAGCACCAGCGACGACGCCTATCTGTGGCTGGAGGACATCGATGCGGCAAAGTCCATGGAGTGGGTCAAGGCGCGCGACGCCGACACGGTAAAGAAATACGGAAGCTCCACCGAGTTCGCCGTCATGCAGGCGCAGTTGCTGGAAGTGCTAGATTCCGAAGCACGCATCCCGATGGTCACCAGGATCGGCGACCACTACTACAACCTGTGGAAGGACAAGGCCAACCCGCGCGGCATCTGGCGGCGCACCACGCTTGATGAATACCGCAAGGACAAACCCGCCTGGGACACGGTGATCGACATCGACGCGCTGGGCAAGGCAGAAAACACCAACTGGGTGTGGCACGGCGCGCAATGCCTGAAGCCTGACTACAAGCGCTGCCTGGTGTCACTGTCGCGTGGCGGCGCCGATGCCGATGTCGTGCGTGAGTTCGACCTCACAACCAAGAGTTTCGTCAAGGACGGCTTCACCCTTCCCGAGGCCAAGAGCCAGGTGGCCTGGCGCGACCTGGACACCATCTACGTAGCCACCGATTACGGCCCGGGTTCGATGACCGAATCGAGCTATCCCCGCATCGTCAAGGAATGGAAGCGTGGCACGCCGCTCTCTTCAGCCGCCCTGGTGTATGAGGGCAAATCCACTGACATGTCGATCTCTGCATTCCGCGATCTCACCCCGGGATTCGAACGCGATTTCGTGCAGCGCGCGCTGGCTTTCTACGACGATGAGCTTTACCTGCGCGGCAAGGACGGCAAGCTCGCCAAGGTCGACGTGCCCGACGACGCGGTCACCGACGTCCAGCGCGAATGGCTGCTGGTGCAACCGCGCACGCCCTGGAAGGTCGGTGGCAAGACCTACCCTTCAGGCTCGCTGCTGGTGACGCACCTGGACGACTACATGGCGGGCAAGCGCGAGATCACCGTGCTCTTCACGCCTAACGAGCACCAGTCGCTGGCTGGTCATTCGTGGACGAAGAACCACCTGATCGTCACCGTGATGAACGATGTGGTGAGCCAGCTCACCGTGTATACCCCGCCCAAGGATGGCAAGGGCGCCTGGACACATGCACCCCTCGGCGGTGCGCCGGCATTGTCCTCGATCGACGCCTCGGGCATCGATGCTGACGACAGCGACGATTACTTCCTGGTCTCCAACGGCTTCCTGCAACCGGCCACGCTCTACTACGGCACCGTCGGAGGCACGCAGGAGGCGATCAAGCACGCTCCGGTGTTCTTCGATGCCTCGGGCCTTCAGGTGAGCCAGCACTTCGTGAAGTCAAAGGATGGCACCCGCGTGCCGTACTTCCAGATCTCGCCCAAATCGATGAAGCTCGATGGCAGCCATCCGACGCTGGTGTACGGCTACGGCGGCTTCGAGATTTCGTTGGAGCCGGCGTACTCCGGCGGCATGGGCCGGGCGTGGCTTAGCCATGGCGGCGTATACGTGATCGCCAACATCCGTGGCGGCGGCGAGTACGGCCCGCGCTGGCACCAGGCGGCACTGAAGGCGAACCGCCCGCGTGCGTACGAGGATTTCGCTGCTGTTTCCCAGGACCTGATCGACCGCAAGGTCACCTCGCCCAGGCACATGGGCATGATGGGCGGCAGCAACGGCGGCCTGCTGGCCGGCAACATGCTCACGCTCTACCCGCAGCTCTACGGCGCCGTGGTGAGCCAGGTGGCCCTTCTGGACATGAAGCGCTACACCCACCTTTCCGCCGGTGCTTCCTGGATGGCCGAATACGGCGACCCGGACAAGCCGGCAGAGTGGGCTTTCATCCAGAAATTCTCGCCCTACCAGAACGTGAAAGCCGGGGTGAAGTACCCGCCCGTGCTATTCACCACCTCCACCCGCGACGACCGTGTGGGCCCGGTGCATGCCCGCAAGATGGCGGCCAAGATGCAGGATATGGGCTATGACGCCAGCTTCTACGAGAATATCGAAGGCGGCCATGGTGCTGCGGCGGACAACAAGCAGTCGGCCTTCATGAATGCCATGGGTTACAGCTTCCTGTGGGATCATCTGAAGTAGTCCCAGGCGCTCCCCTGCAGCGAGAAAGCCGCCTTCGGGCGGCTTTTTTTTTTGCACCGCGTCTGGACACGCGGTAGCAGCGGTGCCACCGTTATCACTGCCGCCTGTCTTCGTGGTTAGCCATGGATCATTTCGCTCCCTCGCGCCGTCACTTCATGGGCCTGCTTGGTGTCACAGCGGCGGCCGCATTTGCCCCGCTGCGGGCGACCGATGTGCGGCTGCCATTCGACAACGGCGAGCGGCTGATGGTCGACGGGTTCGAAGGCAAGGGACCGATGATCCTGCAGCGTACCCGGGCACCTTTGCTGGAGACGCCGTTCGAGGTCTACGACCGCGGACTGATCACGCCGGTCGATCGATTTTACGTGCGCTGGCACACGGCCAGTACGCCACGCCAGATTGATGTCTCGACCTTCCGCCTGAACGTGCATGGTCATGTCGAACGTGAACTTTCCCTCACCCTGGCAGACATAGCTTCGCTTCCAGCCAGGGAGGTCACCGCGGTAAGCCAGTGCGCGGGCAATTCGCGCGGTCTGTTCGATCCTCGCGTGCCCGGTGCGCAGTGGGGTAACGGAGCGATGGGCAACGCCGTGTGGCGTGGGGTTAGCCTGCGCCAGGTGCTCGATCGCGCTGGCTTGAAAGCAGGCTCGGTGGCGATCCGTTTTCGTGGGCTGGATGCCGCGCCACCCCAATTTGGTAAATCGCTTGGCGTGGACGTCGCCCGAAACGACGACGTCCTGCTGGCCACCCACATGAACGGTCAGCCGTTGCCATGGGTCCACGGCTTTCCGTTGCGCCTGGTGGTGCCCGGTTGGTTCGCCACCTATTGGGTGAAGACCGTCAGCGACATCGAGGTTCTGAACGTTGAAGACGACAACTACTGGATGGCCAAGGCCTACCGCGTGCCGGCCACGCCTGACGGCAACACCACACCCGGGGCGCCTGCGGTTGCCACCACACCGATCAGCACCATGCCGCCGCGTTCATTCGTCACCAACCTGCGTGATGGCGACCGGCTGCGCGCCCATCGCCTGCAAGTGATCCGCGGTATCGCCTTCAGCGGCAAAGCGGCCGTCCGTCGCGTCGAATGGTCAAACGACGGCAGCAGCTGGCGCCGCTGCTCTTTGGACACTGAAGGCGGCGCTTACGGATTCCGCCGCTGGCACGCCCAGATGCCGGTAGGATCCCCCGGCCAGCAACGACTGTTGGTGCGTGCCGCCGATGCCGCGGGCAACGTGCAACCGCTCACGGCGGGCTGGAACCCCGGTGGCTTCATGCGCAATGCCGTGGAATCGCTGAACCTGGTGGTCACATGAAAGCCTCCCTGCTGGCCTTGGGGCTCGCCATTGCGCCCATCACCGTGTCGGCGCAGGTGGCAGAACCACCGTTGCCGTTGGCGGGCGCGCCGCCCTCCGCGGCAGTCTGCACGGCT
>Ga0193716_1000982_pt1 | contig 16919 bp, 18 predicted proteins | sample U2c1metaG_FD_145901 | JGI IMG/M metagenome (GOLD analysis project Ga0193716, IMG submission 145901) | Soil microbial communities from a riparian zone of the East river system, Colorado, United States - U2c1 | ecosystem: Environmental > Terrestrial > Soil > Riparian zone | place: USA: East River...
AGCGGGTTGCCGTGAGCGTCGGTCCGGCTGTCCAGCCCGACCAGCAGGATGTCGATGGCACCGTCCTCGCCGCCACCCCCGAGGGCTGCGGCGCTGATGTGGTTGATACCGGACTCGAACGAGCGGATCTTTCCCCACGCGACGCCCGTGCCGACGACGACCACCAATGCCGCGATCACGGCAATGGCGCGGGTGAGGCGACCTGGCATCAGCCCAGGCTACTTGCGACGAGGCCTCAGACCGGGTAGCTGGAGTCGGCGTGCCAGACTCGGTGACATGTCGCAGAGGATCGTCATCATCGGGGCCGGAGGTCTTGTCGGCACCGTCTTGGCAGCTCAGGCCACCCAGCGCGGGCACGAGGTGCTGGCGTTGACGTCAGCGCAGTGCGACGTCACCGACGCAACGGCCATCGAGCGTCACGTCGACGCGGATGACGCGGTGATCAACTGTGCCGCCTACACCAAGGTCGACGACGCCGAGCGCGACGAGGACAGGGCGTTCGCCGTCAACGCGACGGGAGCGGAGAACGTGGCGCACGCGTGCGCCCGCGCAGGCGCAGGCCTCGTGCACGTCTCCACCGACTACGTGTTCAGTGGGGACTTCGGTGGCGCCGAACGCCGTCCCTACGAGATCGACGACCAGACCGGTCCACTGAGCGTCTACGGACGGAGCAAGTTGGCAGGCGAGTTCGCCGTGCTGGCCGCCATGCCGGACGCACACGTGGTGCGCACGGCGTGGATCTTCTCTGGGGGTGACGGCGGTGACTTCGTTGCGACCATGCGGCGGCTGGCGGCCGGTGATGGGACGGTGGACGTCGTGGCCGACCAGATCGGATCGCCCACCTACGTTGGCGATCTGGTCGGCGCGCTGCTCGAGGCGGCAGACGGGACGATCAGCGAACCCGTGCTGCACGCGGCGAACGGCGGCGAGACCAGTCGCTTCGAGCAGGCACGGGCGGTGTTCGAATTCGTCGGCGCCGATCCGGCCCGGGTGCGTCCCGTCGACACGGGGCGCCATCCCCGGCCCGCACCCCGACCGCAGTACTCGGCGTTGTCCGGTGCCATGTCCGCGGAGGCCGGTTTGACGCCCCTGCGGCCGTGGCGTGATGCGCTGGAATCGGCGCTGGCGAGCGTTCCGGGCTGACGTTTGGAGGCTGATCCTGCCGGGTGGCAGTCGTTGCAGCAGGGAGGCTCTGCGTGGTGGTGCGGTAGTTTTCTGGGCATGGCGAAACGGGCGGGGCGATATTTTGCGCGGGCAGTGGCGGCGTCGCTGGCGATCGTCGTCGGCCTTGCCGTGCCCGCCCCGGCCCAAGCGGCGCTGGTATTTCCGTCGGCAGGGTACGGCTTTGGCGACGGCGCCCAGATGACGTGGCTCGGCGCCGACGACGTCAACCGCGAGCTCGATGCCGTGGCCAAGACCAGCGCTACGTGGCTCCGGGTGCTCATCCCGTGGACCCAGATCGAGACGGCAAAGGGTCAGTACGACTGGGGCCAGACGGACCTCGTGATCAACGCGGCGGCGGCGCGCAACTTGAGGGTGCTCGGCGTCATCGCCTACTCGCCGACCTGGGCGCGTCCGGCGGGTACCTCCTTCAGCGCCCCGCCGGACAACGCGTCCGACTACGCCGACTTCTCCACCGCAGTGGTGAACCGGTACGGATCGCGAGTCTCCAACTGGCAACTCTGGAACGAGCCGAACCTTCCACTGTTCTTCGGGGGTACGCCCCGCAACGCCCCGCGGTACACCGACCTGGTCAAGGCCGCCTATCCGGCGATCAAGGCCGCGCAGCCCGGCAGCACCGTGGTGCTCGCCGGTTTCAGCCGACTGCCGGGTGAGGAGTCCCCGCCTGCGTTCCTGACCCAGATGTACGCGTTGGGCGCCAAGGGCAACTTCGACGCCGCTGCGGCTCACCCCTACGTCTTTCCCACCGGGTTCGCCGCCAATCCCGAGAACGGCTGGTCGGACGTCCCTGCGCTGCACGACGTCATGGCCGCCAACGGCGACGGTGGCAAGAAGATCTGGATGACCGAGTTGGGCGCGCCGACGAGCGAAGACGCCGATGGAGTGAGCCAGCAGGAACAGGCCAAGCAGATCACCGACGTGCTGGCGGCCGCGGCGGCGACCGGCTACAGCGGGCCTGCGTTCATCTACAGCATCCGCGACACCGATACGGCCAATCGCGGGGACCGGGAGTCCAACGTCGGCGCCCTCCTCACGTCGGACTGGCAGCCGAAGTACAGCGCCGGGGTGTTCGCGCGCTGAACGACATGAAACCCTCTACGCCGTGAGCGACGAACTGGTCGTAGTGACCGTGACGTACTCGCCGGGGCGCCATCTCGACCGGTTCCTGGCCACGCTGTCGCACGCAACCGAGCGCCCAGTCACCGTCGTGATGGCGGACAACGGCTCGACCGACGGTGCCCCCGAGGAAGCCTTGGAGCGCCATCCCAACGCCCGACTGCTGCACACCGGGGCCAACCTCGGCTACGGCGCCGCCGTCAACCGCGCCGTCGCCGACTACCTGGCCGATCCCGCGACCGATTCCGAGTTCTTCGTCGTCGCCAACCCCGACGTGCAGTGGGGCCCACGCAGCATCGACGCCATGTTGGAGGCGGCAGCCCGGTGGCCGCGGGCCGGGGCGCTCGGCCCGTTGATTCGCGACCCCGACGGTTCGGTCTACCCGTCGGCACGCCACCAGCCCAGCCTGATCCGCGGTGGCATGCACGCGGTGGTCGGACCGGTCTGGAAATCCAACCCCTGGACCGCCGCGTACCGCCAGGAGCGCGTCGAGCTCAGCGAACGTCCCGTCGGCTGGCTATCCGGATCTTGTCTGTTGCTACGTCGGGCCGCCTTCGATGAGGTTCGAGGCTTCGACGAGCGGTACTTCATGTACATGGAGGACGTGGACCTGGGAGATCGCCTCCACGAGGCCGGTTGGCTGAACGTGTACGTGCCGACGGCGGAGATTTTGCACGACAAGGGCCATTCCACTGGTCGCGATCCGGCCCGCAACTTGGCGGCGCATCACACCAGCACCTACACTTTCCTCGCTGATCGACATCGCGGGTGGTGGCAAGCGCCTCTGCGATGGGCCTTCAAGTCCGCTCTCGGCGCGCGCTCGCGGCTGGTTGTGGGTAAAGCTAGGCGTAATGCGGCGAAAGGAGAGCGATGAGCGCTCGCGCGAAGAGCAGAGGAGGCCGCTGACGTGGCGACCCCAGTGGATCCCGCGCACGTCGACGCGGTGGTGTTGGTCGGCGGGCAGGGCACACGCCTGCGTCCGCTGACGTTGTCGGCACCCAAGCCGATGCTGCCGACGGCAGGTCTTCCGTTCCTGACGCACATGCTGTCGCGGATCGCCGACGCCGGCATTCGGCACGTCGTGCTCGGCACGTCGTACAAGGCCGGTGTCTTCGAGGCGGAGTTCGGCGACGGCTCGAAGCTCGGTCTGGAGATCGAGTACGTCGTCGAGGACGAGCCACTCGGCACGGGCGGCGGCATCGCCAACGTGGCGTCGAAGCTGCGGTACGACACCGCGATGGTGTTCAACGGCGACGTGCTCTCCGGCTGCGACTTGAGGGCGCTACTCGCGAGCCACTCCGAACGCGAGGCCGATCTCACCCTGCATTTGGTCCGAGTCGGCGACCCGCGGGCATTCGGTTGTGTGCCAACCGATTCCGACGGTGGCGTGTTGGCCTTCCTGGAGAAGACCCAGGACCCGCCAACCGATCAGATCAACGCGGGCTGTTACGTCTTCCAGCGCGACGTCATCGAGCGGATCCCGAAGGGCCGCGCGGTGTCGGTCGAGCGCGAGGTGTTCCCGTCGCTGCTCTCCGACGGGTTGAAGGTGTGCGGTTACGTCGATGCGACGTACTGGCGCGACATGGGCACGCCGGATGACTTCGTGCGTGGCTCGGCCGATCTCGTCCGTGGCATCGCGCCGTCGCCCGCGTTGAAGGGGCACCGCGGCGAGGAGTTGGTGCACGAAGGCGCGGCGGTCGCGCCGGGTGCTTTGCTGATCGGCGGAACGGTCGTCGGGCGCGGCGCGGAGATCGGTCCTGGCGTGCGACTGGACGGTGCGGTGATCTTCGACGGTGCCCGCATCGAGGCTGGGTCGGTCATCGAACGCTCGATCATCGGCTTCGGGGCCCGGATCGGGCCGCGCGCACTGATCCGCGACGGCGTCATCGGCGACGGCGCGCACATCGGTGCGCGGTGTGAGCTTCTGCGTGGCGCACGGGTGTGGCCGGGGGTGCACATCCCCGACGGTGGCATCCGCTACTCGACGGACGTCTGAGCCGGGAGCGAAGCGACTCGGCGAAGCATCAACGCTGAGCGGCCCGCACCAACTGCCGAACGCCGTAGTCGGCACCGTCCGGCAAGCCGTCGAGCGGCCACCACCGCAGATCCAGTGATTCGTCGCTGCAGGTGATCTGGGCGCCCTCGGGAGCGTGCGCGACGAACTGGACGTCGAGGTGGCGGGTCGGCACGCCCAAGGAACACGTGACCGGGTGCACGTGCAGCGCGACGGGCATGGCGGGGACGATCAGCCCGTCGATTCCCGATTCTTCGGTTGCCTCGCGCAGTGCCGCGGCCGCGATGTCGGCGTCGGTGTCCTCGCAGTGCCCGCCGAGTTGTACCCAGCGGCCCAGTCGCGGGTGCAGGGTGAGCAGCGTCTGAGTGCCGGTGTGGTCGAGAACCAGCGCCGACGCGGTGATGTGTCCCGGCACGCATGCCCGCTGGCACGCATCGGGGCGGCCGAGGACGAAGCTCAGCACCGCGTTGCGCAACGAGTCCTGCGCGGGATCGGCTGGTTCCCAGCCGGTGAGCGTGGTGACGACGGATTGGTGGAGAGTCACCTGTGTTGTCTGCTCTTCGCGCAAGCGCTCATCGCCGTTGTCTGCTTCTCGCGCAAGCGCTCATCGCCGTTGTCTGCTTCTCGCGCAAGCGCTCATCGCTCGATCAGGAGGTTGGTCGTCGGGACGGGGTCACGGGGGCCGGTCGCCTCGGCGGGATGGCCGATCGCGATGGCGCCCAGCGGTTCCCAATCGGGCGGAAGGTCGAGTTCGGTGCGCACCAGATCCTGGGCGAAGATCGTCGAGCCGATCCAGCAGCTGCCGACGCCCCGAACCGCCAGTGCCACCAGCAGCGCCTGTACCGCTGCGCCGACCGCGACGGTGAACATGGTCTTCTCGGCGGCGGTCCTCGCGGCGTCGGGGTAGGCGTGCGCCCCGTCGGGCACCATCACGGGGATGACGAGTTCCGGTGCGTCGTAGAGGATCTGGCCGCGGTCGAGGCGGCGTTCGACGGAGTCGGCTGGGCGTCCGTCACCGGTCAGGTCGGCGCGCCACTGCTCCTTCATGCCGTCCAGAAGTCGGATGCGAGTGGCGTGGTCGCGGATCCAGACGAACCGCACCGGCCGGGTGTGGTGCGGTGCTGGCGCCGTCAGCGCCTCGCTCACGGCGTCTTCGATGGCGGCGGGGTCGACGGATTCGGAGCTGAACTGCCGGACCGATCGCCTCGTCAACTGCGCTTGGCGTCTGCCAAGTTCCAATGCTTCTTCGGTGCCCAGCCAGAAGAGGTCCTCCTCGCCGGCACGAACCAGCGTGCGCCCGTTGGAGCCGTCGTCGTGCGGCTGCAGCCCGCGCACGACGGCCACCGGGACGCCGGTGAGTTTGCCCTTCACCAGGTCGGCCGCGGCGGCGATCTCATCGGCGACGGCCACTTCGGTCACCAATAGTTCGTTGCCGTGCGGATCGTGGGCTCCCGCGTAACCGTGAAGGACTGCCAGGCCCGCGGCACCGATGGCGGCGTCCGTCTGGCCGTTGCGCCACGCCCGCCCCATCGTGTCGGTGATCACCACGCCGACGGTGATGCCAAGGAGTTCCAGCAGCCGACTGCGAAGTGCGCGTGCGCTGCCGTCGGGATCGACGGGCAGCAGGGCCAATTCGGCGGCGTCGACGTTCGAGCCGTCCACGCCCGCCGCGGCCTGGATCAGGCCGATGGCGTTTTCGGTGATCAGCGTGCGGCCCTTGCGCGCCAGGACGCGCACCGCCTCGTCGTCGATCAGCCTGCGGCGCAGGGCGTCCCTCTCCTCGGGGTCGGTAGGGGCCGCGACGATGCGGCCCTCGCTCTTGGAGAGCACCTTGCTGGTGACCACCAGGATGTCGTCGTCGCGCAGCCATGGTGCCGCGGCGACGATCGCCGCCGCCACGTCGTCACCAGGGCGGAACTCGGGCAGCCCTGGCACGGGCAGGATCTCGACGGCACCGCCGGAACCGTGGTCGGTGCTCACGCCGGGATACCCACCAGTTCCAGTCCGCTGCGCACCATTTCGGCGGTGGCCTTCGGATCGGTCATCAACAGCGGAATCGATCGCACCTCGACGCCCTCGACGGTCGCCTCTTCACCTTCGTCGATCAGCCAGCCATCGAGGATGCCGACGCCCGAGCGGGCCCCGAAGTGGGCGCCGACGGCTTGCGACGTGGTCTCGACGCCGATTGTCGACAGGCACTCATCGGCCATCCCGCGCAACGCCTTTCCTGCCACGATGGGGGAGTAACCGACCACGGGCGCGGCCGTCGAGCGCAACGCGCCCCGAATGCCGGGAACCGCGAGGATGGTGCCGATGCTCACCACCGGGTTCGACGGCGCCAGCAGCACGACGTCAGCGTCGGCGATCGCCTCGGTGACGCCGGGCCCCGCGGCCGCCGTGTCGGCGCCAATGAAAGCGAAGCCATGCGTGGGGATCTGGGCGCGATAGCGCACCCACCACTCCTGGAAGTGGATCGCTCGCTGAGCGTCCGGCTGGCCACCGGAATCCGACACTCCTCCTGACACGACGACATGCGTCTCGCTGCGATCGTCGGTGACGGGTAACAGGCGTGCGCCGGGCTGCCATCTCTTGCACAGGGCTTCGGTCACCTGCGAGAGCGGGTAGCCCGCCCGCAGCATCTGGGTGCGGACCAAGTGCGTCGCCAGATCCCGGTCGCCGAGGCCGAACCAGTCGGGCTGCACGCCGTAGGCCGCGAGTTCTTCCTTCGCGTGCCAGGTTTCGTTCGCGTGGCCCCAACCCCGTTCGGGGTCAATCCCTCCACCTAAGGTGTACATACAGGTATCGAGGTCGGGGCAGATCCGGACGCCGTGCATCCAGGCGTCGTCGCCTACGTTCACGATCGCGGTGAGTTCGTGGTCGCCCGCAGCGCCGGTGCCCGAGCCCGCGAATTGCCCGAGGCCCAGCAACTGTTGGACTCCGAGCAAGAACTTTGCGCCGCCGACGCCGCCGACCAAAACCGAGACCTTCACAGCGACCGAGACTAGGCCCTTGCGCCGCCGCGGGGGCGTCCGCGGGGGCCGTTTGACGACACGCCGGGTAACCGACGCGCCGAATTTCGGTAACGGGATGGTATGAAATTCTGCCCAAGCGCTTGACCGGTGCAGCTAACCCGTGTCTAATCACATCAGTGTCATTCCCGGTTGGACGGCCGGTTCCGGTGTCGCAGACCGAGATTCGATCACCTGTTCGAATGAAGGTGTTGTACATCGCAACATTGGGGCTCCACTAGGGATCTACGAAACCAGATGAGGAGGCGGAAGATGTCTTATGAGCGCGTTGATTTCGATCGTGTCATCCACTTCGACAGTCGGATGCTCGGCTCAGTAGGCAGTACCCCGCACACCAATACCGGACCGGCACAGAGTGTGGGGGCGGGGCGGCCTCAACTGAGCGTGGTACCCGATCAGATGGAATTCGAGCCGGCAACCGACGACGAAGACGAGCAGTGGCAGGAACGCGCGCTGTGCGCGCAGACCGATCCCGAGGCGTTCTTCCCCGAGAAGGGCGGCTCGACGCGTGAGGCCAAGCGCATCTGCTTGGGCTGCGAGGTGAAGGACAGGTGCCTGGATTACGCCCTGGCGCACGACGAGCGCTTCGGTATCTGGGGAGGCCTCTCCGAGCGCGAACGCCGTCGCCTCAAGCGCGGCATCATCTGAGAGCTGACCGGCCGCGCCGGGGCTCAGTCGTCGTCGATCGTCGGGTCGATGACGGAGGGTTCGACGCCCAAATAGGTGGCCACTTGGGCCACCAGTACTTCATGCAGCAGGTCCGCGAGTTCGGCGGTGTCCTTCGCGCGCCGCTCGATTGGCTTGCGGAACAACATAATTCGTGCGCGTGTGGCATTGCCCCGCACATCTACCCCTGCAGGGATCAGTCGGGCCAGCGCGATCGGCCCGTCGGCGATCACCTCTGGCGGCCACTGCACGCTATCGGGGTCCTTCGGTGCGATCCTCGGGATCTCGTCCACTGCGACGTCCAGGTTCGAGACACGCTCCTGCCAACGCCGTTCGATCGGCTCGTAGGCCTCGAGGACCGCCATGTCGAAGAGTTCGGCCCGGCTGCGCCACCCCGGCACCGTGGGCGGTAGCAGTGGACCGCGCATGTCCCGGCCACGGCGTGATCTCGGGTCGGCCATCGGCAGATCGTAACGGTTGGAGATCGGCCGACGTCCGGCTGCGCGTGTCGTGCTTGCGCGACGTCGCCAGCAGATAGCCTCGCTTGCGTGAACGTTCCCCGTCGCTGCTGCCGGCCCGGGTGCCCGCACTACGCCGTGGCGACGCTGACCTTCGTGTATCCGGACGCGACGGCGGTCGTCGGACCGCTGGCCACCGTGTCGGAGCCGCACTCGTGGGATCTGTGCGTCAAGCACGCCGGCCGGATCACCGCTCCGCGCGGCTGGGAGCTGGTACGGCACGCAGGCCCACTTCCCACGCACAGCGACGATGACGATCTGGTGGCGTTGGCCGATGCAGTCCGGGAAGCACGCGACGGCGTTTCGGCGGTGGGCGCGGTCACCGGGTTCACCGACCCATCGACGGGCGTGCACGGTGGCGCGTTGATGGCGCCGGCCGCCCGCCGCTCGGAGCACAACGGTCGGCGGCGCGGACATTTGCGCGTTCTGCCCGATCCCGGTGACTAGTCGTTCACGTCCATGCGCTCCGTTGACCCTGCGGTGGCGGTGCCCGGCACTCGCACTTCTACGCCCTGCACGCAGAGTCGATGTCCCGGCCGCCGGATCGACCGGAGATTCGAACCACGCCGCGGTGCGAGCCTCGGCGTGAGAATTCGCGAGCCGATAGGCTGGCGCCACGACCATTTCCGGCTAGGGGATCCAAGGAGATTTATGTCTCGGCCCGCTGCGGCTGTCAACCGCGTCATCAAGGCGTATGACGTGCGGGGTCTGGTCGGTGAAGAGATCGACGAGGCCTTCGTCTCCGACGTGGGTGGCGCATTCGCACGGTTGGTACGCGACGAAGGATCGCCCGGCGCCACGCAGGTGGCGATCGGCTACGACATGCGGTCCAGCTCGCCCTCACTTGCCGACGCGTTCGCCGAGGGCGTCGTGGCACAGGGGCTCGACGTCATCCGGATCGGCCTGGCGTCAACCGATCAGCTCTACTTCGCCTCAGGCCTTCTGGACTGTCCCGGCGCCATGTTCACCGCAAGCCACAACCCCGCCGCCTACAACGGCATCAAGCTGTGCCGTGCCGGTGCCAAGCCGGTGGGCAAGGAGAGCGGTCTCGCCACCATCAGCGGTGAGGTGATCGACGGCGTCCCCACGCACGACGGACCCGTCGGCGTGATCCGTGATCGAGACGTGTTGGATGACTACGGGCAGTTTCTCCGATCGCTCGTCGACGTGTCCGGCGGCAGGCCCCTGCGGGTGGCCGTCGACGCGGGCAACGGCATGGCCGGCCACACCACTCCGGGAGTCCTTGGTCCCATCCCTGGGATCACGTTGCTGCCGCTGTTCTTCGAACTCGACGGCACGTTCCCCAACCACGAGGCCAACCCGCTGGACCCGGCGAACCTGGTCGATCTGCAGGCCCACGTGCTGGACACCGGCGCCGACATCGGACTGGCCTTCGACGGCGACGCCGACCGCTGCTTCGTCGTCGACGAACTCGGTCGACCCGTCTCGCCGTCGGCGGTGACCGCACTGGTGGCGGGCCGAGAACTCAGCCGTGAGATCGGTGCCACCGTCATTCACAACCTGATCACCTCGCGGGCGGTGCCCGAGCTGATCGTCGAACGGGGTGGCACGGCCGTGCGCGCCCGCGTCGGTCACTCCTACATCAAGGGCCTGATGGCCGAGACCGGCGCGATCTTCGGCGGCGAGCACTCGGCGCATTACTACTTCCGCGACTTCTGGGGTGCCGACTCCGGCATGCTGGCCGCGCTGCACGTCCTCGCGGCGCTCGGCGAACAGCATCGGCCGTTATCGGAGATCATGGCCGACTACCAACGGTACGAAGCCTCCGGCGAGATCAACTTCACCGTCGCCGACGCGCCGACTTGCGTGGACTCCGTGCTGAAGTCGTTCGGCAGCCGCATCCACTCCATCGACCATCTCGACGGCGTGACCGTCGACCTCGGCGACGGAACGTGGTTCAACCTGCGCACGTCCAACACCGAGCCGTTGCTGCGACTGAACGTCGAGGCGCGCTCCACCGACGGCGTCAACGAGGTCGTCGAGCACGTCGCCGAGCTGATCGCCACGCACACCGGGATTGCCACGTGAGCGCGGACTCCCGCGCACAATCGGCGACCGTCGACCTCGACGACGCCGAGGGTTTGCTCGCTGCCGATCGCGAGGGTCTGCTGCGGGCCGCATCGATGGCGGGTGCCCAGGTTCGCGCGACGGCCGCCGCGCTGGACGAAGGCGTTCTCGAGCCGCTGCGCTCAGACCTGCCGCCGCGCACCGTGATCTGGGTGGCCAATCGCGGCGCGGCCGAGGCGGCCGGACTGATGCTGGCTGCCGCCCTCGGTGGGTCGACGGCGGCGCCGATCGTCGTTGCACCTGAGGTGCCGCCCTGGATCGGCGCGCTGGACGTTCTGGTCGTGGCTGGAGACGATCCCGTCGATCCGGTGCTGGTGTCGGCCGCGGCGACGGGGACGCGGCGCGGCGCGCGCGTGGTCGTGGTGGCTCCGCACGAGGGTCCCCTTCAAGAAGTCGCCGCCGGGCGCGCGGTGGTGCTCGAACCGCGCCTGAGGGTGCCCGACGACTTCGGGCTCGCCCGCTACTTCTCCGCAGGCCTGGCCATCCTGAGCGTGGTGGATCCAGGGATGCAGGTCGACATCGCCGGTCTGGCCGACGAACTGGACGCCGAGGCGCTGCGCAACAGCGCTGGCCGCGACCTGTTCACCAACCCCGCCAAGACGCTCGCAGACCGCATGTCCGGGCGCGACGTCGTGCTGGCTGGCGACAAACCGGCGACGTTGGCGCTCGCCAGGCATGCCGGGGCGGTGCTGCTGCGGGTTGGCCACACACCCGTCGCAGCCGTCGGGCTCGCCGACCTCGTGGTGGCCCTGCACGGCGGAATCGCCAGGACCGCAACGAATTACGAGACATCGATCTTCCACGACGAGGAACTCGACGGTCCACTGCCCGCGGCGATTCGTTCCGTCGTCCTCGCAGCGGATGACGAACGAATCGCCGCGGGCAGTGGACTGGCGGGGTACGACGGCCTCGACGTGGTCAGCGCCAAGGACGTCCCCGACGCCGCGACTCCGGAGGGCGGCCGCCTTGAACAGCAGTTGGCGACGTTGGCGGTGCGGTTGGACATGACAGCGGTTTACCTGCGACTGGTTCGAGGTTAAACGAGTGGACCTGCTACACGGTGCGGTGCGGCCCTACGCATGGGGGTCGCGTACTGCGATTGCCGAATTCACTGGACGACCAAGTCCGACAGCGCATCCCGAAGCGGAGCTGTGGTTCGGTGCCCACCCAGGCGATCCGGCTCGGCTCGAGACGGACAGCGGTGAGCAATCGCTGCTCGACGTCATCAAGGCCGATCCCGAGGGGCAGTTGGGTGCGGCCACGAGGGAGCGCTTCGGCGACGCATTGCCCTTCCTGGCCAAGGTGCTGGCAGCCGACGAACCGCTTTCGCTGCAGGCGCATCCGAGCGCGGAGCAGGCCGTCGAGGGCTTCACCCGCGAGGACCGTCTCAAGATCCCGGTGACCGCGCCGACGCGCAACTACCGCGACCGCAGCCACAAACCCGAGCTCATCGTGGCACTCGGCCCGTTCGAGGCCCTCGCCGGATTCCGGCCCGCAGCACGCAGCGTCGAGTTGATGCGCGCGCTTGCCGTGTCCGACCTCGACTCGTTCATCGATCTGCTGTCCGGACAGTCCGAGGCCGACGGACTGCGGGCGCTGTTCACCACGTGGATCACCGCACCCCAGCCCGACCTCGACGTGCTGGTGCCCGCCGTGCTCGACGGTGCGGTGAACTATCTCCGTTCGGGCGAAACGCGATTCGCAGCCGAAGCCAAGACGGTGCTCGAGCTCGGCGAGCGCTATCCCGGCGATGCGGGCGTACTCGCCGCCTTATTGCTCAACCGCATCACCCTCGAGCCCGGCGAGGCCATTTACCTGCCCGCCGGGAATCTGCACGCCTACCTGCACGGGGTTGGCTTCGAGGTAATGGCCAACTCCGACAACGTATTGCGTGGTGGGTTGACGCCCAAGCACGTCGACGTGCCCGAGTTGCTGCGGGTGCTGGACTTCACCCCGACGGATGAGTCGCACATTCGCCCCGAGGCCGTCGGAGACGGAATCGAACTCGTCTACCGCACGCCCGCACCGGAGTTCGCGGTATCGGTACTGCACCTGGATCGCGACCACTTGGGCCACGAGGTCGACGCGCCCGCGCGACACGACGGACCGCAGATCCTGCTGTGCACCGAGGGCGCCGTGACGGTGCACGCCAAGTCCAGCGTGTTGCGGCTCGAGAAGGGTGCGGCCGCTTGGGTTGCGGCGGACGACGGTCCGATCCGGCTCGTCGCCGAACAGCCGACGAAGCTGTTCCGCGCCACGGTGGGTATCTAGGGGCCACGATGTCGACGGCCGGCAGTACCAGGGCAATCATTGCCGCACTGCTGGCGAACGCCGGCATCGCCGTCGCGAAGTTCGTCGGCTTCATCATCACGGGCAGTTCCTCGATGTTGGCCGAGTCGGTGCACTCCGTTGCGGACACCTCCAACCAGGGCCTGTTGCTCTTCGGGCAGCGGCAAGCGCGGAAAGAGGCAGACGACCTGCATCCGTTCGGCTACGGCCGCAGCCGGTACTTCTACTCGTTCGTCGTGGCGCTGGTGCTGTTCACGCTCGGTTCGGTATTCGCGCTCTACGAGGGCTACCACAAGATCAGCCATCCAGAGGAGTTGACGTCACCAGTGGTGGCGATCGCCATCCTGCTGGTGGCAATATGCTTGGAGTCCTACAGCTTTCGCACCGCAGCGGTGGAGTCGCGACCGCTCAAGGGGTCGGCCAGCTGGTGGCACTTCATCCGGACGTCGCGCAACCCCGAGCTACCGGTGGTGCTGCTGGAGGACACGGGCGCGTTGATCGGTCTGGCGCTCGCGCTGGGCGGCGTTGGGCTGTCGATGCTGACCGGCGACCCGGTGTGGGACGGCATCGGCACCATGGCGATCGGCGTTCTGCTCGGCATCATCGCCGTCATCCTGATGATCGAGATGCACAGCCTGCTCATCGGTGAGGGCGCAACCAGCCAGGAGGACAAGGCGATTCGAGCGGCGCTGGAGCAGACCCCGAACGTCGACCGCCTGATTCACATCCGCACGCAGTACCTCGGACCCGACGAGCTGTTGGTTGGCGCCAAGATCGCACTGGCTGCCGACACCGATCTGGCCACTGTCGCCGCCACCATCGACGCCGCCGAGTCGGCCGTGCGGGCCGCGGTACCCGCGGCGCGGGTCATCTACTTGGAACCCGATCTCGATCGCGCCTTGACCGGCTAGCAGCGCGCCTCTCGGTCCACCAGAGCCGCGCGTTGTGCCGGATGGTCCGCCCGACCAACCGTGCCGATGGAACCATCCAGAGGCTGTCCAGCAGGCTGAAGCGCCGTAGAAACCATTCGGCGAGAACGGGATCGGTCTCTGCGGCCCCGAGGAACTGGTCGAAGAGGTCACCGACGGGCCGGAACCACCACCGAGCCTCACCCGTGGCGTTGTGCAGGCTCAGGTCCCCGATGGCGGTCATCATCCACACCGGCCAGGTGGTCTTCGCCGTCGCCTGCGCCAGCTTGCCCGCAATGTCGGGATCGCCGGATCGAAGCACCTGGCCGAGGTTGCCCGCCTGGATCGACGACATCGTCATGCCCTGTCCGAACGTCGGGTTGAAGCTCACCACGGCGTCGCCGAATGGGATGATGCCGGTCGGGAAGCGGTCCATCTTGTCGTAACGTCGCCATCGACTGGTCGGGTACTTGTGGAACGCCACGTCCCCGATCGGTTCGCCCTTGCGCACCGCCGCGCTGATGTGGGCAGGCAGAATCTGGTCCGCCAGCGCGCACATCTGCGGGAAGTTCTGCGGTGGTTCGACTTTCGCGGTGCCGTACGTCGTCAGGCCCCAGTTGCCGTCCTCGTAGAACAGCATGCCGAGGCCGAGCGGCTGGTCGTGGCATGCTCCTGCGACGATCACCTTCTCCTCGATCAGGCCATCGGGGATGCGGATCTGATGGGTGGCGTAGCCGATGCCGACTTCGATGGTGTCCTCGGTCGGCCTGCCGAATCCCCACTGCTCCAACCACACTGGCAGGCGGGTGCCACGCCCGGTCGCGTCGACGACCAGATCGGCTGCGATCGCATTCGTGTCGTCTGCATCGAGCAGCACGCCCGTCACGCGTTCCTCGGCCGGGTCGTACTGGGGTTGGGCGATGCCGCGGCGCACCAACTCGACGTTCGGGAGTGCCAACGCGCGGCGCCTGATCTGCCATTCCAGGTGCGGCCGGCTCGGCACGTAGGCGGTGAACTCGTCACGCAGCGTGGCCTGGGTGCCAAGGACGTGGCCTGCCGCGCCGAAGTGGATGCAGTCGGGCCGGTTCTCCAGGACGGGCACCCCTGCGGCCACCATGTCGTCGAGCAGACCGGGGAACAACCCCTCGAACTCAGCGGCGCCGCGCGCCATCAACAGGTGGACGTGCTTGCCCTGTGGCACCGCGGACCGGTTGGCCGGCTGGTCGGGAAGGTCGTCGCGTTCGAAGACCGTCACCATGGCGTAGTGATCCGACAGCACGCGGGCCGCGCACATGCCCGCGATGCTCGCGCCGATGACGACAGCGTGTTCGCGCCCCATCGGCTGGACGCTACCGGGCGGGCTCTGCCGCACGCCGACTTCTGCAAGAGGGGTCATAGACACGTCCTATTTTACAAAACATAGCTCGGTGTATAGACAGCGGACAAAACAGCCGCTATCGTCAAAGGGGACAGTGACGCAGCTCTCGTAGGAGGTGGCCAGAGATGGCATCAGATCTTTCGGAGGTATCGGGGTCCGTGGCCCCGGTCGACCAATGGCGCGACAAGAAGCGGTACCTGTGGCTGATGGGCCTGATCGCGCCGACGGCGCTGTTCGTCGTGCTGCCGCTGGTGTGGGCGTTCAACCAGTGGGGCTGGCACGCTGCCGCGCAGGTGCCGTTCTGGATCGGCCCGATCCTGCTCTACGTGCTGCTGCCCGTCCTGGACCTGCGGTTCGGCCCCGACGGCCAGAACCCGCCCGATGAGGTGATGGAGCGCCTGGAGAACGACAAGTACTACCGGTACTGCACCTACATCTACATCCCGTTCCAGTACGCGAGCGTGATCTTCGGCGCCTATCTGTTCACGGCGTCGGATCTGAGCTGGCTGGGCTTCGACGGGGGCCTGAGCTGGGTCGCCAAGATCGGTCTGGCGCTGTCGGTGGGCATGCTCGGCGGGGTGGGCATCAATACCGCGCACGAGATGGGCCACAAGAAGGACGAGCTGGAACGCTGGCTGGCCAAGATCACCTTGGCCCAGACCCTGTACGGCCACTTCTACATCGAGCACAACCGCGGCCACCACGTCCGCGTTGCCACCCCGGAGGATCCCGCGTCGGCCCGCTTCGGCGAGACGTTCTGGGAATTCCTGCCGCGCAGCGTCTGGGGCAGCATGAAGTCGTCGTGGGAACTCGAGGCAGCGCGGCTGCGCAGGCTCGACAAGAGTCCGTGGCACTGGTCCAACGACGTGCTCAACGCGTGGGCGATGTCGGTGGCGCTGTACGGCTCGCTGATCGCGATCTTCGGCGTCGCACTGATCCCGTACGTGGTGATCTCGGCCGTCTTCGGATTCACGCTGCTGGAGACCGTCAACTACCTCGAGCACTACGGACTTCTGCGGCAGAAGACCGCCAGCGGGCGCTACGAGCGATGCGCGCCCCAACACAGCTGGAACTCCGACCACATCGTGACCAACCTGTTCCTCTACCACCTGCAGCGGCACAGCGATCACCACGCCAACCCCACGCGTCGCTACCAGACGCTGCGGAGCATGGACACTGCGCCGTGCCTGCCCAGCGGGTATGCGTCGATGATCGGGCTCACCTACTTCCCGCCGCTGTGGCGCAAGGTGATGGACCACCGCGTCATCGCGCACTACGAGGGCGACATCACGCGGGTCAACATCCACCCACGGATGCGCGACAAGGTGCTCGCCAAGTACGGGTCGCAAGCATGAGCGCCTTCAAGTGCCCCGGCTGTGACTACGTCTACGACGAGGCGAAGGGTGCACCGCGCGAAGGATTTCCGGCAGGGACCAAGTGGGACGACGTGCCCGACGACTGGTGCTGCCCCGACTGTGCAGTACGCGAGAAGATCGACTTCGACGAGATGGGAGTGAAGCAGTGAACGACTACAAGCTGTTCGTGTGCGTGCAATGTGGATTCGAGTACGACGAGGAGAAGGGGTGGCCCGAGGACGGCATTGCACCCGGCACCCGTTGGGACGACATCCCAGAAGACTGGAGCTGCCCGGACTGCGGCGCGGCCAAGTCGGACTTCGAGATGGTCGAGGTTGCCCGGCCGTGACGATTAGTGTCGCCCGTATGCCGGAGT
>Ga0193716_1000983_pt1 | contig 16899 bp, 19 predicted proteins | sample U2c1metaG_FD_145901 | JGI IMG/M metagenome (GOLD analysis project Ga0193716, IMG submission 145901) | Soil microbial communities from a riparian zone of the East river system, Colorado, United States - U2c1 | ecosystem: Environmental > Terrestrial > Soil > Riparian zone | place: USA: East River...
CGCAACTCAACCCGGAAAGGGGCTGGGGGGCTTGTTAATCCGAGCTGACTCGCAGCCAACCGACACAGGTAAGATCGATCCGGAAAGAGGCCGTGACATGGTTCAATCATGACCATTTCTGGGCAGGCGTGAAACTTTCTACAGGAATCCCGGTGTTCCGTGCTTGCGAGGCCGCAATTCCGGGCTCATCATCCGATTCTGCATGGTGGAAGAACCGATATCTTTGCACCGCGCTATAATGGCGCGTGACATGTCTCCGGCGCTGGTGCCGCAGGTCACGTTCGATCGCCTTGAACTGAACCGCATCCTGACCGTCTATGGCCGCATGGTCGCCGCCGGCGAATGGCGCGACTATGCGCTGGATTTCCTGGACGAAATGGCGGTGTTCTCGGTCTTCCGCCGCGCCGCCGAATTTCCGCTGTTCCGCATCGAAAAGCGTCCCAAGCTGCGCGCCAAGCAGGGGCAGTACTGCGTGATCGCGGCGGGCGGTGTGATTCTCAAGCGCGGCCATGATTTGGCGCAGGTGCTGAAAATCTTCGACAAGAAGCTGCTCAAGGCGCTGACGAAGGAATGAGCGCGGGCTGGCAGATACTGGTCGCCTGCTATTTTATCGCCGCATTTTTTGCCGCCTTTGTCGTAAGCGCGTTCGTTTCTGTGCGTTCGGCGGCGCAGGATGATGGACTCATTCAGGAATGGGGAAAGAGAAACCTTGCCTGGCTTTGCGTCATGACAGCGGCAATTGGCGCCTATTTTCTGATAGGCAATGTCCTTCGATTGTTTGGCTAACAGCGGCCTTCAAACAAAAAAGCCCGGCATCGCTGCCGGGCTTTTCTTTTATGCTCAAGCGCCGCATTTCGCGGCGCGACCTGCAGCATCCGCCAGATTTCTTCCCCCCGCAGCGCGAAGCGCTCATTGCGGGGGAAGATGTCACAGCGAGGTGTCAGCGAAGCTGACCCGAGCTGTGACAGATGGGGGAGACTCAACGCCGGTTGCCCATCAGGCGCAGCAGGAACAGGAACATGTTGTAGAAGTCGAGGTACAGGCTGAACGCGCCCATGACCGAAGCCTTGCCGGCCGCGGCGGCGTCGCCATTGCCGATATAATAGTACATCTGCTTGATCTTCTGGGTGTCATAGGCGGTCAGGCCCGTGAAGATCAGCACGCCCAGCGCGTTGATGGCGAAGGCGATGCCCGGCGAGTTGGTGGAGGGGAAGAAAGCCGTCACCAGCATGGCGATCACCAGGCCCCAGACGCCCATGATCAGGAACGAGCCCATGGCGGTGAGATCGCGTCCGGTGGTGTAGCCGAACAGGCTCATGCCGCCGAACATCGCTGCCGCCACGAAGAAGGTCGTGGCGATACTGGCGCCGGTATAGATGAACATGATCATCGAAAGCTGCACGCCCATCAGCGCCACGATCGCCCAATAGGCGGACTGCACGGCGGAGAAGCTCATCTTCTGCAGGCGGAAGCTCAGCCACAGGGTGATGCCCAGCGGCGCCAGGAACGCCACCCAGCCCAGGATATTGGGCTGTGGCACGACAGAGCCGTTGGCGGTCTGGACGTAATTGTAGAACAGCTTGCCGAACGGCGTGTTGGCGGTCGCCCAGGCGACAGCGCCGGTCACTGCCAGGCCGGCCAGCATATAGTTGTAAACCCGCAGCATATGGGCGCGCAGGCCTGCATCCATCGTGTCGGCGGTCGTCGCCGCGCCACGCACAATTCTATTGTCGAAGTCAGCCATTGGTTACTCCCTTTGACCCTCAGTATATCGTGTTTTGCTGTGGCGGTATCAAGGCCATGAAAAAATGAAGCATTAAAGACGGTTAAGCCGATCTGAGCCGCTGGGCCGGGCGCACCGACAGGGCGCCAAGCGCCCCCAAAAGGCCGAATAGCAGGATCGCCGCGCCGCCGCCCGCCACCGTCACCAGCACCGCCGCCCCGTCAAAGGTGAAGGGCACGTCGAGGATGGAAAAGGCGATCACCCAGGCCGCCAGGGTGCCGGCCGCCAGCGCGATCAGCCCTGTCGCCACGCCGAGCACGCCATATTCGATTGTATAGACCAGCGCGATGCGCAGGCGCGTGGCGCCCAACACCTTCAGGATGGTTGCGTCGTAGAGCCGGGCGCGAGTGCCCGCCGCGATGGCGCCCGCCAGTACCAAGAGGCCCGCCAGGATGGTCACCAGGCTGGCGGCGCTGACGCCCTGGGCCAGCGAGGCGAGCAGGGCCTGCACCTGCTGGATGGCGTCCTTCACCCGCACGGCGGAGATGTTGGGAAACTGATTGGTCACCGCCATGTACATTGCGTTCTCCTGCTCCGGGGTGACGCGCACGGTGGCGAGGAAGGCGTGGGGGGCGTGATCTATCAGGCCCGGCGACAGCACCAGCACGAAATTCTGTCCGCCGGTGGTGAAGTCCACCTTGCGCAGGTTGGCGATGCGGCCCTGGAAGGGCCGCCCCAGCACGTTCAGGCTGATCGTGTCGCCGATCCTGAGCCCGGTGCCCTTGGCGATGGCCTGGTCCAGCGAGATCAAGGTGGGGCCGCTATAGTTGGCCGGCCACCATTCTCCCTGCGTGATGATGGTGCCGGGCGGCGGGGTGGCGGAATAGGTGATGCCGCGGTCGCCGTTCAGGGCCCATTTGGCGTCGGGGGCAACCTTGGCGTCCGCCGAGGGTACGCCGTTCAGGGCGGTGATCCGTCCACGGATCATGGGCGTGCGCTTGTAATCCGTAGCGCCGGAAAAACCGCCGACGGTGCGGTCGAAGGCATCGGCCTGGGCCGGCTGGATGTCGATGAAGAAAAAGCTGGGGGCGCGGGCCGGCAGGGCGCCGGCCACTTGGGCGTTGATGGTGGCGTTCAAGAGAGTGACCGTCGCCAGCAGGGTCAGCCCCAGCCCCAGCGCGGTGATTACGCCGCCGGTGGCGGCACCGGGGCGCACCAGGTTGGCGAAGGCCAGCCGCACCAGCGGCGATCGCGGGCGCGGCATTTTCGCGATGGCGCGGCGCAGGCCTTCGGCCAGCAGGCGCAGCAGCGCCAGCGCGGCAATGGCGCCCGCCAGGAACTCCGCCGCGAAAACCGGCGAAGGCGCGACGATCAAGGTGAGCACGACAATGCCCAGCGCCGCGCCGGCGGACAGCAGGCGATAGAAATTCTGGCCTGGGGTCGCCGCGGGCGAGACGGTGTCGCGAAACAGGCTGGCCGGCGGCACGTCGCGGGCGCGGCTCAGCGGCGGCACGGCGAAGGCGATAGCGGAGAGCAGCCCGAAGGCCAGCGCCAGCAACAGCGGCACCGGATAAAGCCCGAAGCTGGGCGGCACCGGTAAGGCGTCGCCATAGATCCAGACTATGGCGAAGGGCAGGACGGCTCCCAAGGCTGCGCCCAGCACGGTGGCCAGCAATGCAACCGCCATCACCTGCAGGAAGAAAACCAGGAAGACGAAACCGCCGCTGGCGCCCAGGGTCTTTAAGATTGCGATATCGGCGCGCTTGCGATCCAGGAAGGCGATGATGGCTTGGCCTGCGCCCACCCCGCCCACACCCAGCGCCACCAGCCCCACCAGGGTCAGGAACATGGTGAGCTGTTCGACGAAACGCTTGATGCCGGGGGCGGCGTCGCCGCGATCGCGGATGTTCCAGCCGGCATCGGGAAAGCGCCGCTGCGCCACATCGCGAAAGGCGGCGATGGCGGCGCGCGATTGCACCGGATCGTTGGGCACGCCCTTCAAGGCGATGCGATAGGTGTAGTCCACCAAGCTTTCCGGCGAGACCAGGCCGGTCGCGGGCAGGCCCTTGGCCGAGACCAGCAGGCGCGGGCCAAAGGAAAAGCCGGTGGAAATGCGGTCGGGCTCGCTGTCCAGCACCGCCATGACGCGGAAGGTGGCGTTGCCCAGCTTGATCAGGTCGCCGCGCGCCACATGCAGCCGGTCCAGCAGGGTGCGTTCCGCCGCCACGCCGCAAATGCCGTCATCCTCGCAGGCGAGCGCATCGCCCAGGTCTTGCGCCGGGGCGAGCTTGGGCGCGCCGAACAAAGGCCAGCGTTCGTCCACGCCTTTGAGTTCGACAAGCTGGCGCGCGGTATTGTCACGCGCGTAAGCCATGGCGCGCATGGAGACCGCGCGGGAGACGCGGCCCTGCGCGTTCAGGAAGGCCAACTCGTCCGGCGCGGCGGGGCGATGCACCAGGTTGACCGAGACATCGCCGCCCAAGAGCACCTGGCCCTGGTCCTGCAGGCCGGTGAGAAAGGCATCGCTCAGCGATTCCACCCCGGCGATGGCGGCGCTGCCAAGCAGCAGGCAGAGGAAGAAAATGCGAAAGCCGGCGAAGCCGCCGCGCAACTCGCGCCGCGCAAAGCGCAGGGCAAGGCGCAGATTATTCACCGTCCACTATCTTTCCGTCCGCCATGCGCAGCACCCGGCCACAGCGGCGCGCCAGACTTTCTTCATGCGTGACCAGGAACAGGGTGGCGCCGCGTTCGGCATTCAGCGCGAACATCAGGTCGGCGATGCCCGCGCCGGTGGCGCCGTCCAGATTGCCGGTGGGCTCGTCGGCGAACAGGATTTGCGGTCCCGGCGCCAGGGCACGGGCGAGCGCCACGCGCTGCTGCTCGCCGCCGGACAGTTGGCCGGGATAATGATCGGTACGCTGGATCAGTCCCACGCCGCGCAACTCCGCTTCCGCGCGATCGAAGGCATCGGCGACGCCCATCAATTCCAGCGGCACCGCGACATTCTCCAGCGCGGTCATGGTGGGGATCAGGTGAAAGCTCTGGAACACCACGCCCACGCGCCCCAGCCGGAAGCGCGCCAGCGCATCTTCGCCCATGCGCGTGATGTCGGTGCCGGTGAGCTGCACCTGTCCCGATGTGGGTTTCTCCAGCCCGGCCGCCACCATCAGCAGCGACGACTTGCCCGAGCCCGACGGGCCGGTCAGCGCCACCGTCTCGCCTGCCGGAACCGACAAGGAGACGCCGGACAGGATGTCCACCGGTCCCGCCAGGCTTTTCAGCGTCAGGCTTATGTCTTGAAGCAAAAGGGCTGGCGGGGGATTGTTCATACCGACTCGGGAAGTAAATGACGATAACGCGCTGTTTCAAGACTCTGCTTAACATACTTCTGCTTCTGATCATGGCGGGAGCAGGGCAGGCCGTTGCCGCGCCCGTCAAAATACTGGCGCTGGGCACCAGCCTGACCCAGGGCTATGGCCTGCCGCCAGGCACCGAATTCACCGTGCAGTTGCAGGCGGCACTGAAAAAAGACGGAATTGACGCGGCGGTGACCAATGCCGGCGTCAGCGGCGACACCAGCGCGGGTGGCCTGGCGCGGCTGGACTGGTCGCTGGCCGATCATCCCGATGCTGCGATCGTGGAGCTGGGCGGCAACGACATGCTGCGCGGCATCGCCCCGACTGAGACCGAAAAGAATCTGCGCGCCATCCTGGACCGGCTGAAAGCGGCGCATGTGAAGGTGCTGCTAACCGGCATGCATGCCCAGCACAATCTGGGGGCCGACTATGTCAAGGCGTTTGACGCGATCTATCCGCGTCTGGCCAGGGACACCCATGTGCTATTCTACCCCTTCATCCTGGACGGCGTGGCGCTCAATCCCAAACTCAACCAGGCGGACGGCATGCATCCCAACCCGGCAGGCGTGAAGATCATCGTGGCGCGCATGTTGCCCATCGTGAAAAAACTGGTGGGCCGCTGATGTTGAAGAAGCTGCTCTCGGTCGGCGGCTTTACGCTGGCCTCGCGCATCACCGGCTTTGCCCGCGACATGCTGCTGGCCTGGATCCTGGGCAAGGGCATCCTGTCCGACGCCTTCTTCGTCGCGTTTCTGCTGCCCAACAATTTTCGCGCCATTTTCGGCGAAGGCACCATCAATCCCGCTTTCCTGCCGCGTTATGCGGCGCTCTATGCCAAGGGCGACAAGTCGGCGGCGGCAAAATTCGCCGACCAGATATTCGCCTGGCAGATGCTGGCGCAGGTTGTTCTGTTGATACTGGCCATGATCTTCATGCCGCAGGTGATCAGCCTGATCTCTTCTGGCTTCACCGGCAATCCGGAGCAGTTCGACCTGACCGTCAGTCTGGCGCGGGTGACTTTTCCGTACCTGATCCTGACGGTAGTGGCGGTGCAGCTGTCGGCCATGCTCAACGCCATAGACCGTTTCTGGGCGGCAGCTGCCTGGTCGAACCTGCTCAATCTTTCCATGATCGCCACCTTGATCGCCTGGCACTGGTTTCCCAGCGCCGCCTATGCCGCCGCCTGGGGCGTGCTCCTGGGCGGAGTGGCGCAACTGGTCTTCATCGTCTGGGCGGGGCTGCGCGAAGGTCTGTGGCTGCGGCTGTCCTGGCCGCGCTGGACGCCGCAGGTGCGTGAATTCTTCGTCGCCTTTGGCGCCGTCACCATCGGGGCTGCCAGCGTGGTGCTGGCGCCCTTGATCGACACCTGGATCGCCAGTTGGCTGCCCACCGGCAGCCGGACGGTTCTGTATTACGCCGACCGCATGTACCAGCTGCCGCTGGGCGTGCTCGGCATCGCGCTGGGCACCGTGCTGCTGCCCGAAATGTCGGCGCGGCTGGCCAGGGGCGACCGCGCCGGATCGGATGCGGCGCAGAACCGTTCCGGGGCGCTAACCCTGCTGCTAACCTTGCCCTTCGTCTTTTCTTTCATCGCCATTCCGGGCGTGTTGATGCGCGCGGTCTTCGCCCATGGCGCCTTCGACCGCGAGGCGGCGAACCTGGCGGGACAGGTGCTGATGGCCTATGGCATCGGGCTGCCGGCCATGGCGCTGATCCGCATCATCGCGCCCACTTTCTATGCCCGCCACGATACCGCCACGCCGGTGCGCGCGACGCTGACGGCGATGACCTGCAACATCGCGCTGAAGTTCATCTTCGTCTGGGGACTTGGATTGGGCGTGGCGGGCATCGCGCTGGGCACGGCGCTGGGCGCCTGGATCAATGTCGGGGTGCTGACCTGGTACGGGCGCAGCCGCACACTGCTGGCGATCGAGACGCAATTCCTGCGCGCCCTGCCGCCGGCACTGCTGGCGGCGCTGGCGGCGGGCGGCGGTGCCTGGGTCGGTGCCTGGCTGCTGAAAGGCGAGGGCGATATCGCGGCGCTGGCCTGCGCCATTCTCTGTGCGGGGTTAGGCTATGGCGCGGTGTTGCTTTTGCTGCGCGACCGCCTGCCGCTGGGCAAGTTCTCGCGATGAGGCTGTTCGTCGCCTTGCCGATTCCGGACCCGGTGACGCAGGCGCTGACTCTTCTGCAAGGCGGAGTGCCCGGCGCCCGTTGGCAAAGCCGCGAACAGATGCACCTGACCTTGCGCTTTATCGGCGAGGTGGACGGCAGCGACATGCGAGCACTGGACGATGTGCTGTCGGCCCTGGATGTGCCGGCCTTCGAGCTTCAGCTGCATGGCGTGGGCCAGTTCGGCAACAAGCAGCCCCATGCCCTGTGGGCGGCGGCGCGCAAGCATGAAATGCTGGAGCATCTTCAGCGCAAGGTGGATAGCGCCATCCGGCGGGTGGGCCAGCCGCAGGACGCCCACAAATTCCTGCCCCATGTCACCCTGGCGCGGCTGCGCCATCCGGATCTGGACAAGGTGCGCGAATGGCTGGTCCAGCACGCGCTGTTCACCAGCGACTTATTCAGCGTGAATGCGTTCTGTCTGTATTCCAGCAAGCTGACCAGCGACGGCAGCATCTACCGCGTGGAACAGGAATATCCCTTGCGAGGCTATAATGACGAAATTGGCGATTGAAGACCTGAAGGCTGCGCTGAAGCGTCTGCCCGACTGGGAGCTGGTGAAGGACCGCGAGGCGATCGCCCGCAAATTCCAGTTCGTGGATTTCGACGCCGCCTTCGCCTTCATGACGCGCGCCGCCCTGCTGGCCGCCAAGATGGATCACCATCCCGAATGGTTCAATGTCTACAACAAGGTGGACGTGACCCTGGCGACCCATGACGCGGGCGGGGTCACCCAGAAAGACATCGACTTGGCCACTGCCATGGACGGTTATGCCATCGTCGGGCAGCGGCGCTAGAAGGGCTAACGCCCGTAACGACCCGCGACCATCAGGAGGGCGCTGCTGCCCACCGGGGTCAGCACGATGGACGCGATGAACCAGACGCCGGCGCGGCGGCCGTCCAGCTTGGCCCAATAGGCCACGCCCATGGCCGCAAGCAGGTAGAGGAAAACCAGCATTACTTCTTTGCGTTCTTGATCAGGTCGTCCACCACGGAAGGATCGGCCAGGGTGGAAATGTCACCCAGGCTGGAGGTGTCACCTTCGGCGATCTTGCGCAGGATGCGGCGCATGATCTTGCCCGAGCGGGTCTTGGGCAGGCCGGGTGCGAACTGGATCACATCGGGCCTGGCGATCGGCCCGATCTCCTTGGCGACGAATTTCTTCAGCTCGTCATTCAGCGCGTCGCTGGCCGTCACCCCCGCCTTCAGGGTGACATAGGCATAGATGCCCTGGCCCTTGATGTCGTGGGGATAGCCCACCACCGCCGCCTCGGCCACGTCATGGTGCCCGACCAGGGCGCTTTCCACTTCGGCGGTGCCCATGCGGTGGCCGGAGACGTTGATCACGTCATCCACCCGGCCGGTAATCCAGTAATAGCCGTCTTCGTCGCGGCGGCAGCCGTCGCCGGTGAAATACTTGCCGCGATAGGCCTTGAAATAGGTGTCGATGAAGCGCTGGTGATCGCCATAGACGCTGCGCATCTGGCCCGGCCAGCTTTGGGTGATGCACAAATTACCGCTGGCCGCGCCCTCCAGCACCTTGCCGTCGGCATCGACCAGTTCGGGCACGATGCCGGGCAGCGGCTTTGTCGCCGAGCCGGGCTTGAGGTCGGTGGCGCCGGGCAGGGGCGAAATCAAGATGCCGCCGGTCTCGGTCTGCCACCAGGTGTCCACGATCGGGCAGCGCCCATCGCCGATCACGCGGTGGTACCACAGCCAGGCTTCCGGGTTGATCGGTTCGCCCACGCTGCCCAGCAAACGCAGCGAGGCGCGACTGGTTTTTGTCACCGGCGCGTCGCCGTCGCGCATCAGGGCGCGGATGGCGGTGGGCGCGGTGTAGAAGATATTGACCTTGTGCTTGTCGATCACCTCCCAGAAGCGCGAGGAAGTCGGATAGTTGGGCACGCCTTCAAACATCAAGGTGGTGGCGCCGTTGGCCAGCGGGCCATAGACGATATAGCTGTGGCCCGTCACCCAGCCGACGTCAGCGGTGCACCAGTAGATGTCGCCTTCGTGGTAATCGAATACGTATTGATGGGTGTAGGACGCCCACAGCAGATAGCCGCCCGAGGTGTGCAGCACACCCTTGGGCTTTCCGGTGGAGCCGGAGGTGTAGAGAATGAACAGCGGGTCTTCCGCGTTCATCGCCTCGGCCGGGCAGTCGGCGGAAACCTTGGCGGCTTCTTCGTGATACCAGACGTCGCGGTGCGGCGTCATCCGCACATCGCCGCCGGTATGCCGCACCACGATGACCCGTTCCACGCCGGGACATTGGTCCACCGCCAGGTCGGCATTCTTCTTTAGCGGGATCGCCTTGCCGCCGCGCAGGCCTTCATCGGCGGTGATCACCACCTTGGAATCGCAGTCGGTGATGCGCCCCGCCAAACTGTCAGGTGAGAAACCGCCGAACACCACCGAATGCACCGCCCCAATGCGGGCACAGGCCAGCATGGCATAGGCGGCTTCGGGGATCATGGGCATGTAGAGAGTGACGCGGTCGCCCTTGGCGACATTGGCGCGCTTGAGAACATTGGCGAACTTGCAGACTTCCGCGTGAAGCTGGCGATAGGTGATGTGTTTGCTGATCGCCGGATCATCGCCTTCCCAGATGATGGCGGTCTGGTCGCCGCGCTTAGCCAGGTGGCGGTCGATGCAATTGGCCGAGACGTTCAGGGCGCCATCCTCGAACCATTTGATCGACAGATTGTCCGGGTCCCAACTGACGTTCTTGACCTTGGTGAAAGGCGTCACCCAGTCCAGCCGCGCCGCTTCCGCAGCCCAATAGCCGTCGGGGTCGCGCAATGATTCCGCGTAGGCGGCCTCATATTGCGCCTTGGTCATCAAAGCGCGTTTTTTCCATTCTTCCGGCACCGGAAAGACGGTATCGCTCATAGCCTTTTTCCCCGCAGGCGCTAAGATTATGTTCCGGGAGATTAGACGATGTCCGCAAATCGGCAAGTCATCAAACAACCCAAGAGCCTTACGTTTTGGCGCTATGCCGCGGGCTCTTGCGCTGTCCTGTTCGGCGCCGTGCTGGGTTTCTCTTTTGTGATGCAGCACATCGCCTATACTTTCAGTTTCAGCCGTGATTTCAGGTCGTTTGAATCCGTCCTGGCCCTGGCGGCGGGACTTTTCGCGTTTCGCGGATCATCGGCGCGGTTCGTCCTTGTGCTATTTCTGGTTTTGAGCTTGATGACGCCGGACAGCATATGGTTTGCGCTGGATATGGTGACTGGAAAATTTCAATACGCGGCCGGCATGAATAGGATATCTTCGTTGCTGTTTACATTTCTTCCCACGGTATTGCCTTATGCGGGTATCGTCGCGGCCGTGCTGGCTGATCCGCTGACATATCGCGCATTTCGCAGCTTGCGGAATTGGCCTGAGACAGAAAGCGCCTGAATGCAGCTGCATCTTTCCACCTGGCCCGAGGTCGAGGCCTACCTGGCCAAGTCCAAGGCAATCCTGATCCCCATCGGCTCCACCGAACAGCACGGCCCCAACGGCCTGCTCGGCACCGACGCGCTGTGCCCGGAAATCATTGGCAAGCGGGCCGGCGACGAGGCCGGCATCCTGGTCGGGCCCACCTTCAATGTCGGCCAGGCGCAGCATCACATGGGCTTTGCCGGCACCATCACTCTGCGCCCCTCCACCATGATCGCGGCGATGATGGACTGGTCGCAGAGCCTGGCGCGCCACGGCTTCGAGCGCATCTATTGGCTGAACGGCCATGGCGGCAACATCGCCACCATCACCGCGGCTTTTTCCGAAATCTATCACGGCGTCAGTTTCGACCGCGCCGGCGCCAACCATCCGCCGCTGCGCTGCACCTTGCGCAACTGGTGGGAGCTGAACGGGGTGATGGATATCTGCCGCCAGCTTTTCCCGGTGGGCGAGGGCAGCCATGCCACGCCGTCCGAAGTGTCGGTCACCTGGTTCGGCTATCCCGAAGCGGTGAAGTCGGTCGCCATGACCCCGCGCATCGCCCCCAACGGCCCGATCCTGGACGCCGACGACTACCGCCGCCGCTTCCCCGATGGGCGCATCGGCTCGGATCCCAGCCAGGCCAGCGTGGAAGCTGGGGAAAAGATCGTGGCGGCGGCAGTGAAATCCGTGATTTCCGAGTTTCGCAGCTTCGCGGCGTCCTAGCGCCCGCGCCCCGGCAGGTCTATGATCCACGCTTTCCCAGGGGTGCCGCGAGAGCGGCTGAGACCGCAATGGTGCGGATCCCTTAGAACCTGATCCGGCTCACACCGGCGTAGGGAGAGGCACAATGAACAAACCCATTCTCGACAAATCCCTCAGCATCACCCGCGGCGCCTTGCCGGGCTCCAACAAGCTGATGCTGGGCGGCGTCCCGTTCCGCGAAGTGAAACTGTCGGGCGGCGAAGCGCCGGTCCGGCTGTACGACACTTCCGGTCCGTATACGGACGATTCCGTGACCATCGACATCGAAAAGGGCCTGGCCGCCCGCCGCCGCGACTGGATCCTGGCGCGCGGCGACGTCGAGGAATATGAGGGGCGTGCCCGCAAGCCTGAGGATGATGGCCTCAAGCCGGGTGAGGCGCTCACCGTGCCGCAGTTCAAGCGCGACGGCGTCAAGCTGCTGCGCGCCAAGCCCGGCAAGAATGTCACCCAGCTTTACTATGCCCGCCAGGGGATCATCACCGAGGAGATGAAGTTCATCGCGGCGCGCGAGAACCTGGGCCGCAGCGCCCTGCGCGACGGCAACAGCTTTGGCGCCTCGATCCCGGACGAGATCTCGGCCGAATTCGTGCGCAGCGAGATCGCCCGCGGCCGCGCCATCATCCCGGCCAACATCAATCATCCCGAAACCGAGCCGATGATCATCGGCCGCAACTTTCTCACCAAGATCAACGCCAATATCGGCAACAGCGCCGTCACCTCCAGCGTCGGCGAGGAAGTCGACAAGCTGGTCTGGGCGATCCGCTGGGGCGCCGACAATGTGATGGACCTGTCCACCGGCCGCCACATCCACACCATCCGCGAATGGATCATCCGCAATTCGCCGGTGCCGATCGGCACCGTGCCGATCTATCAGGCGCTGGAAAAGGTCGGCGGCGTGGCCGAGGACCTGACCTGGGAAATCTATCGCGACACTTTGGTGGAACAGTGCGAGCAGGGGGTGGACTATTTCACCGTCCATGCCGGGGTGCGGCTGGCGCATGTGCCGCTGACCGCCGAGCGCGTGACGGGCATCGTGTCGCGCGGCGGCTCGATCCTGGCCAAATGGTGCCTGGCGCATCACAAGGAAAATTTCCTCTACACCCATTTCGAGGACATCTGCGAACTGCTGAAACAGTATGACGTGTCCTTCAGCCTGGGTGACGGCCTGCGCCCCGGCTCGACCGCCGACGCCAATGACGCCGCCCAGTTCGCCGAGCTGGATACCTTGGGCGAACTCAACAAGATCGCCCAGCGCCACGATGTGCAGGTGATGATCGAAGGTCCCGGCCATGTGCCGATGCACAAGATCAAGGAAAACATGGACCGCCAGCTTGCGGCCTGTGACGAGGCACCGTTCTATACTTTGGGCCCGCTGACAACCGATGTGGCGCCGGGCTATGACCACATCACCAGCGCCATTGGCGCGGCGATGATCGGCTGGTTCGGTTGCGCCATGCTTTGCTATGTCACGCCCAAGGAACATCTGGGCCTGCCGGACCGCGACGATGTGAAGGCGGGCGTGATCGCCTATCGCATCGCCGCCCATGCCGCGGACCTGGCCAAGGGCCATCCGGCGGCGTGCATCTGGGACGATGCCATGTCAAAGGCGCGCTTCGAATTCCGCTGGCGCGACCAGTTTGCCTTGGCCTTGGATCCGGAAACCGCCCAGCTCTATCACGACGAAACCCTGCCGGCGGAAGGCGCCAAGGTGGCGCATTTTTGCTCCATGTGCGGGCCGAAATTCTGCTCCATGAAAATCAGCCAGGAAGTGCGCGATGCGGCGCGGGGCAACAACGACAGCCTGTCCACCGCCGAAATCCGCGCCGCCATGGCGAAGAAATCGGAAGAGTTCAAACAAGGTGGCGGCGAGATCTACCTGCACAAGCCCGCCGCCGAATGACACGGGCGGGGATCGCCGCTGCTCTGGCGATCTTCGCGCTTCTATCGGCCGCGCCTGCGCATGCCGCACCGGACGCGTGCGCGGTGCTGGCGCGGCAGGTCGATGGCGCCGGGCAGGGGGCGGTGTTTGTCGCCTCCTATCCCACCGCCACCGACAAGGCGCTGCAGCATGCCGCCTTTCTCTATGACAATGCGGCCGCCGCGCTGGCGCTGACCGGTTGCGGTGACATGGCCCACGCGGCCCGTATCGGCGACGCCATCCTGGCGGCACTGGATCACGACCGTTTCTGGAAGGATGGCCGTCTGCGCAATGGCTATCTTGCCGGGCCGGCCGCCAATCCCGTGAAGCTGGCCGGCTGGCAGGAGGGCGCCAACTGGGCGGAGGACGGTTATCAGACGGGCAGTGACACCGGCAATATGGCCTGGGCCCTGCTGGCGCTGCTGGGCCTGTATCAGGGCGGTGCGGGTGACAAATACCGGCAGGGCGCGCTGCACCTCGCGAAGTATGTGGAAAAAAGCTTCGACGCGCCCGGTTTTTCCGGCGGTACCTTCGGTGGTGAACCGTCGCCCCAGCACAACGGCTGGAAATCCACCGAGCACAATATAGATCTCGCGGCCGCTTTCATCCGGTTGGCTGAAGCCACGCACGATTCGCATTGGATGCTGCGGGCAAGCCAGGCCCGTAAGCTGGTGGCGGCGATGTGGGACAGGCGCTGCGGGTGTTTCGCCGCCGGCACGGGACTGGACGGCAAGACCCCCAACCATTTCCTGGCGCTGGATGCCCAACTCTGGCCGCTGCTGGCGCTGTCCGGCGGTGCGGCGCGCTATAGCGCGGCGCTGAAGACCGCGCACAACAAGATGATGGTGGGCGACGGCTTCACTTACAGCGAGGCGGGCAAGGCGGTGTGGACCGAAGGCACCGCCCAGGCCGCCCTGCTGGCATCCCTTATGCACCAGCAGGAGCAGGCTTCACGGTTGCTGGATGTGGTCGAACGCGCCCGTGCGCCGGACGGCAGCTATTTCGCTGCCGACCGCGACACCGACACCGGCTTCAGGCTCGACACCGATCCCGCCCAGGCGCGGCGCTATTTCCATTTGCCGCATTTGGGGGCGCTGGCTTGGACGGCCATGGCGCAGCGACGGTTCAATCCCTTCACCTTCGCCGCCGCGTTGCCCAGCGATTGATTGGCGCCCAAGGCCATAGCATGATGCACCTCGCTTTCTTTTGGGGTTGATATGCGCTTTTCCGTATTGCTGTCGGCTGTTCTACTTGTCGTCGCTTCCTCCGCTTTGGCCGTCGAGCCGTTCCCTGCGGGGTTCAAGACCCAGACCGTCAAGACCAACGGCACCGAGCTTTATGTCCGCGTCGGCGGGCAGGGGCCGGCGGTGGTGCTGCTGCACGGCTTTGGCGATACCGGCGACATGTGGGCGCCTATCGCGGCCAAACTGGTCGCCAATCACACCGTCATTGTGCCCGACCTGCGCGGCATGGGCCTGTCGGCCCATCCCGACACCGGCTACACCAAGGCCAACGAGGCGCGCGACATTGCCGGCGTGATGGATGCGCTGAAGGTGGACAAGGCCCAGCTGGTCACTCACGACATCGGCAATATGGTGGGCTATGCCCTGGCCGCCCAATACCGGGCCCGCATCACCCAATGGATCGTGATCGATGCGCCGCTGCCCGGCGTGGGCAACTGGGCGGCGCAGCTCAGCAATCCCAAGACCTGGCATTTCAACTTCTATGGTCCCGACGAAGAGCGGCTGGTGGCGGGGCGCGAGCGCATCTATCTCGACCGCTTCTACAACGAGCTGTCGGCCCATCCCGAAAAGATCGACGAAGCCACGCGGGCCCATTACGCCACGCTCTATGCCCGGCCGCATGCGATGCATGACGCCTTTGAGCAGTTCAAGGCGTTTGCCCAGGACGGGGTGGACAATCGCGGCTGCCTGGCCAAGGGCAAGCTGACATTGCCGGTGCTGGCGCTGGGCGGCGCCAAATCCTATGGCGCGGGCATGGCGGCCGAGTTGAAAGCCGTGGCCACCACTGTCGAGGGCGGTGTGATCCCGGAATCGGGCCACTGGATCATGGAAGAAAATCCGCAGGCGACCACCAGGCTGGTGCTGGACGCGTTGGCGAAATGAAAGCGCTGTGCTTCCTGGTGTTGATGGCGGTCCCGGCCTCGGCCATGACCTTGCAGCAGGACTGCCGCGGCCCCGGCAGCATCGGCACGGCCCTGATGAACCCCGACGGCACCATCACCCTGAACATCCGCAGCGCTCCGGGCGCGCCGCTGGACGGTGTGGTGGCCTCCAGGCCGGGTGATACCAATTATGCCCGCATTCTTTCCCATATCGGGGGCATGAAGCCGGGCGAAAAGAAATCCGTGCCGCCCTGGTGTTAGCGCGGCCCTTCTGTCGGTGCTATAAAGAGGGACCAACCGAGGAGAGCGCCATGAAGCTTGCTGTCCTGTTTGTAATTCTTGCCGCACCGGCCTTCGCACAGGAAAAACCCCTCTGCATCGATGCCAGTCGCGACGGAAAATATAACGCACGCCCCATCTCGCTGCACGAGGTCCTGGCGCGCAATGCCTTCGGCGCCGACAAGCGCGCCGCGCGGCTCAGCACCACCTGCATCCATGTGGACCGCAGCGCCACCGTCTCGCTGCATTCTTTGACCCAATGCATCGCGGTGGGCGACGACGTCGCCACCGCCACCATAGACGGCCACCGGGAAACCTGCCGGGTCACCGGTGTCGCGGCGGCACCCGAGAGCTATGCCGATGCCAAGTATCAGTGGAACTAACACCGGGATTTAACGCAGCGGCCTGTGGCCGGTGACGGCGTTCCAGATCGCCAGCACGATGACGGCGCCGATCACCGCCACCAGGGTCGAGATCAGAAAGCCGTGCTGGTCATAATCGAAGCTGCCGCTGAGGGCGCGGAACAGGAAGCCGCCGGCCAGCGCCCCCACCAGTCCCAGCGCGATATTGACCAGGCAGCCGCCGCTTTGCTTGCCCATGACGGCATTGGCCAGCCAGCCGACGAAGGCGCCCAGGAAAATCCAGCCTGCAATGGTGAACATTTCGAAGCTCCGCTAATGCAGGCTTACGTATATCATGGTGATCGCAGCTGCTGCCATCACGGCGGTGCAAAGCCAGCCCAGCCCGCCCAGCACCCAGCCGGCGCGAAATTGGCCCATCTTGGCCCGGCTCGAGGCCACGAACATCAGCGCCGCCATCATCGGCACGGCGATGACGCCGTTCAGCACCGCGCTCCAGTACAGCGCCTTGATGGGGTCGAGCGGCGACCAGTCGATGCCCAGCCCCAGCAGCACCGCAGCCCCGATCACCAGATAAAAGCCGCGCGCCTGCCAGGGCATGTTGTCCAGCCCGGTCTTCCAGCCCAGTCCTTCCGCCACCGCATAGCCGGCTGACCCGGCCAGCACGGGGATCGCCAACAGTCCGGTGCCGATGATGCCGATGCTGAACAGGCCAAAAGCGAAGCGCCCGGCGATGGGCTTGAGCGCCTGGGCCGCGTCCGCGGCGCTGTTGATGGTGGT
>Ga0193716_1000985_pt1 | contig 16866 bp, 14 predicted proteins | sample U2c1metaG_FD_145901 | JGI IMG/M metagenome (GOLD analysis project Ga0193716, IMG submission 145901) | Soil microbial communities from a riparian zone of the East river system, Colorado, United States - U2c1 | ecosystem: Environmental > Terrestrial > Soil > Riparian zone | place: USA: East River...
GCAGGTGTGCGAGCTGCTCGGTCCGCGTCGGGCGCAGGTCCCATTCCGCGAAGCACAGCCGCCGCGCCCACGGCCGAACCCGGCGCAGCGTCGCGCGCAACTGGTCGAGCGAGGCGAAGTACCAGGCGCACTGGGAAAGCACGACGTGGTCGAACGTGTCGGCCGGGAAGTCCCGCGCGAGCACGTCGAACTCGAACCGGAAGTCGATGTTGGCGCCGAGCGGGGTCGCACGCAGGAACGCGGCGGAGTCGCCGAGCGTCACCGGGGCGCCGTAGTCCGGACTCGCGACGTCGACGGCCGTGACCTGTGCGCCCGTGCCGGCGAGGACGGCGGTCATGTCGCCCTGGCCGCAGCCGACCTCCAGCACCCGCTCACCGGCGCCGATCCCCCAGCCCTCGGCGAGACCGACGCGGAAGCGGGTCTGCACGAGCTGCGTCGCCGGGTCGGCCACACTCGTCGCCATCGCTCGTACAATCGTGTTGACGTCCATGGAGAACACGGTAGAACCCGTGGCCAGCGGTTAACGTGGACGACATGACCGGCCGAATCGTCGCGATCGCGATCGACTGCCGGGATGCCGAGTCGCTGGCCGGCTTCTGGTGCGCGGCACTGGACTACAAGATCGTCAAACGCTGGCGCGACTCCCACGACGTCGAGTACGTCGAGGCCCGCCGCGCCGGCGAGCCGATGCTCGTCTTCCAGCCGGTGCCGGACCGCAAGCTCGCGAAGAACCGCATGCACCTGGACGTGCGCGCGGCGGGCTCACAGTACGACGAGGTGGCGCGCCTGATGGCCCTCGGCGCCCGCCTACGCGCCGACGACCCGGCCGAGGAGTGGGTCGTTCTCGAAGACCCGGAAGGCAACGAGTTCTGCGTGCTGCCGCCGCGCTGAGAAGTCCGACTACCCTCGTTCCGGTGATCCGCACGGCCAGTCCGACCGACCTTTCCGCACTTCCCGCGATCGAGCGCGCCGCGGGTGAGCCCTTCCGCGCCATCGGTATGACCGCCATCGCGGACGACGAACCGCCCACCGTCGACGAGCTGACCGCGTTCCAGCGCGACGGCCGCGCCTGGGTGTGGGCCGACGCCGACGACCGGCCCGCGGCGTACGTACTGACCGAGGTCGTCGACGGGTACGCCCACATCGCGCAGGTGTCCGTCCACCCGGGACACGCGCGCCGCGGCATCGGCAGGCGCCTGGTGGAGCACGTCGCGGAGTGGGCGGCGGCCGGCGGCCTCGCGGGCCTGACGCTGACCACGTTCGCCGAGGTCCCGTGGAACGCCCCATACTACGAGCGGCTGGGCTTCCGGGTGCTCGCGGACGAGGAGCTCTCCCCCGGCCTGCGCGCCGTCCGCGCCGACGAGGCGGCACGCGGCCTCGACGCGTGGCCGAGGGTGACGATGCGCTGCGACGGTCAAGGCGCTGCGCTCGCCGGAGCTGCCGCGGCTCTGACTCAGCCGGTGCTCGACCAGACGATCTCGCGTGTCGGACGTGAAGATCGGTTACCGAACGCGCCCGACTAGTGGCAGGATGCCGCCATGGTCGGGACCGATGATGTTCGCAAATCACCCACAACGGGCGCGACCAGGGCTTATGTGGACCGGCCGCACCGCAAACAGCGGCTGTCGACCCGCGAGGTCGCGCTGGGTGTGCTGTTCTGCGTGCCCGCGCTCGCCGGGCTGGGCGTGTTCGTGATCTTCCCGCTGTTCCAGGCGGTCTTCCTGTCGACGCGGGGCACGGACATCAACGGCAACCCGTCCCGTTCGGTCGGGGTGGACAACTTCGCCGCGCTGTTCACCCCGGAGTTCGGCACGATCCTGTGGCAGACGCTGCTGTTCACGGTGTTCGTCGTGGTGGTCGGGCTGCTGCTACCGCTCGCGCTGGCCGTGCCATTGTCCCAGCGGCTGCCCGGCATGCGCGTCTTCCGCACGCTGTTCACGCTGCCGTTCGCCTACTCGGCCTCCGCGGCGAGTGTGGTCTGGCTGCTGATGCTCGACCCGTCGATGTCCCCGGTCAACTGGGCGCTGCGGCTGTTCGGGGTCGCCGCGCCCGGCTGGACCACCGAGTCGCCGTGGCCGCTGATCACCGTGGCGTGGGCAACGGTGTGGGTGGTGGCCGGCTTCAACCTGCTGGTGCTCAGCGCCGGACTCGCCGGCGTCGACCAGGAGGTCCTCGAGGCCGCCCGGATCGACGGGGCCACCGGGTTCCGCAACTTCTTCAGCGTCGTCCTGCCGATGATCTCCCCGAGCGTGTTCTTCGTCGTGGTGACCACGACGCTCACCGCGCTGCAGGCACTCGGACAGGTGCAGGTGATGACCGACGGCGGGCCCAACGGCAGCACGACGACGCTGGTGTTCTCCATCTACCACAACGCTTTCGAGTACGGGAACAACGACTACGGCCTGGCCAGCGCGCAGGGCCTGGTGCTGCTGATCATCGGGATCGTGCTCGCCGCGATCCAGTTCGGCGTGATCGAGAGGCGGGTGCACTACCGGTGACCCAGACGACCACCACTGTCGCGCCCGTACCGGACCGGGCCGGTACGGGGCAGACACGACGCAAGGTTCGCACCACGGATCGACCGCAGGCCGCGCTCGGCGCTCTCACCTACGTGTGGCTCGGGCTGGCGGCGATCGTGCTGCTGTTCCCGGTGCTGATGACCGTGGTGGGTGGTTTCCTGCCGGAGGGGCAGTTGGTACGCCAGCCGCCCGGGTTGGCCAACGGCGCGTACTCGTTCGACAACTACGTGGCCGCCTGGCAGCAGACGGTGGTGCCGTTGCTGCCCGCGTTCATGAACTCGTTGTTCGTCGGCGTGCTGATCATGCTGGGCCATCTCGTCACGTCGTGCCTCGCCGCCTACGCGCTCGTATTCGTGCGGATGCCGCTGCGCAGGCCGATCTTCTGGCTGTTCATGGCCACGATCATGGTGCCGTACGAGGCGATCGTGGTGCCCAACGCGCTGTTCATCCGCAGTATGGGCATCGAGAACAGCCAGTGGAGCCTGGTGCTTCCCTTCCTGGCCAACGGGTTCGGGGTGTTCCTGCTGCGCCAGGCGTTCCGCCAGTTCCCCGACGAGCTGCGGCAGGCCGCGCTCATCGACGGCGCCGGGCACCTGCGGTTCCTGTTCACGATCGTGCTGCCCGCGGTGAAACCGTCGTTGACCGCGCTCGCGGTGTGGTCGTTCCTGCAGGGCTGGAACATGTACTTCTGGCCGCTGATCATCTCCTCGTCGAACAACTCCATGAACACCCTGCAGACCGCCGTGTTCGCGTTGAAGGCCAACGGGAACGGCACACAACAGGCACTGCTGCTGGCCGGCGTGACGATCACGCTCGTGCCGACGCTGCTGTTGGTGATCTTCGGTCAGCGCTGGCTCGTCCGCGGCTTCATGGCCGGGGCCGTGAAATGACCCCACTGTCGACCAGAGTCGACAGTGGGGGTTCGCTGTGACAGGAAAGGAAGAACTGTGCGGATAACTCTGCGTCGCCGGCTCGGCGCGCTGGCTGCCGCCCTCGCGATGGCCGTGACCGCTTCGGCGTGCACGTCGGCGGCGAACTCGGGAGGCTCTTCCGGCGGCGATGACGCCGCCGCGCCGGGCAAGGACGCGCTCGAGGGCAAGGGCGAAGTCAGCATCACGTTCTGGCACGGGATGAGCGGCACCAACGGCGAGGCGCTACAGGCGCTGATCGACCAGTTCAACTCCGAGCACCAGGGCAAGATCAAGGCCACGCTCAACTACAAGGGGCAGTACGACAGCGTGCTCGCCTCGTACAAGAACGCCTCGAACCAGCAGCGGCCGGACATGCTGCAGATGTACGACATCGGCACGCGCTACATGATCGACTCGAAGACGATCCTGCCGATGCAGTCGTTCATCGACGTGGACAAGCACGACGTGTCCGACCTCCAGCCGAACATCGCCGGGTACTACACGGTCGACGACAAGCTGTACTCGATGCCGTTCAACACCTCGATGCCGTTGATGTACATCAACCGGGAGGCGTTCCAGAAGGCCGGTCTCGACCCGGAGAAGCCGCCGACCACCCTCGACGAGATCATGGTCGCCGCCAGGAAGATCAAGGCGACGGCGGGCGAGACGGTGCAGTACGGCTTCGGCGCCTCGCTCTACGGCTGGTTCGTCGAGCAGTGGAACGCGGTCGCCGACCAGACGCTGTGCGACGCGGACAACGGCAGGACCGGCCGGGCCGACAAGGTCACCATCGTCAACGACACGAACCTCAAGCTCGTGCGGTGGTGGCAGCAGATGGTCAACGAGGGCCTGGCGATGAAGCTGGACAGCAACACCGACAACGGTGACAACGCGTTCAGCTCCGGGACCGTCGCGATGAGTCTCGAGTCCACCGGCTCGCTCGGCTCCTTCACCGCGGGCGCCGCGGCGTCGAAGAACCCGTTCACGGTCGGCACCGGCTTCTACCCGAAGGTCAGCGCGGACGACGAGGGCGGCCCGATCATCGGCGGCGCCTCGCTGTGGATCGTGAACAAGGAGGACCCGGCCAAGAAGCGGGCCGCCTGGGAGTTGGTGAAGTTCCTCGCCGACAAGGACACCCAGGTCGCGTGGCACACGAAAACCGGGTACTTCCCGATCAGCAAGGCGGCGCTGGAGGACCCGGCGGACAAGCAGTGGGTCAGCCAGAAGCCACAGTTCGCCACGGCCATCGAGCAGCTGCGTGGCACGAAGCTGACGCACGCGACGCAGGGCTGCTCGATCGGTGAGATGCCCGAGGTCCGCAAGAACGTCGAGAACGGACTTCAGGCGGCCATTCTGCAGGGCGTCGAACCCGAGAAGGCGCTGACCGACGCGCAGAACGCGGCGAACAAGCAGGTCGCCGACTACAACGAGAAGCTCGGCGGCTAGTCCGCCTCCCCGAATTTAAAAGTGTTGGTCACGTCCCAGCGAATGTTGCGGACCGCTGGTGGTTGGTGGCTGGGTGCCGTCACGTTCCCCTGGGGTTCCGCTGCTCAGGGCGAGACTCTGTCAGCCCGACCACGATGATCCATCAGACACGACCTAACCGGCCCGCTGGGTCGCCCCCGACACGTCGAGGGCGACCCAGCGGGCCGCGCCAGGGAGCTGGCAGCCGTACGCTGACGACGTTCCGTCCGACGGTCGAGAGGAGCGCCCGGTGTTGACGGTGTTTCTGGTCGATGACCACGAGATGGTGCGCCGGGGGGTGGCCGACCTTCTCGGCGAGGAGCCGGACCTGATGGTGGTGGGGCAGGCGTCGTCGGTTGCTGAGGCGTTGGCGCGGGTGCCCGCGATCATGCCGGATCTCGTGGTGCTCGACGTGCGGTTGCCGGATGGCAATGGGGTTGAGCTGTGCCGCGAGCTGCGATCTGGGATGCCCGCGCTGAACTGTCTGATGCTCACGTCCTATACCGATGAGGACGCGATGTTGGAGGCGATCCTGGCTGGGGCGGGCGGTTACGTCATCAAGGACATCAAGGGTTCCGCGTTGCTCTCGGCCGTTCGCACGGTCGGCTCGGGTCATTCGCTGTTGGACAACCGGGCGGCCGCGGCGCTGATCAGCCGGCTGCGCGCCAACGCGGCCGACTCGGGACCGCTGGCCGGGTTGACCGGCCAGGAACGGGTGCTGTTGGACCTCATTGGTGAGGGGCTGACGAACCGGCAGATCGCCGAGCGGATGTTCCTGGCGGAGAAGACGGTGAAGAACTACGTGTCGCGTCTGCTCGCCAAACTCGGTATGCAGCGACGTACCCAGGCCGCCGTGCTGGCCACCGAGCTCCGGGACAAGGGCCACCACACCTCCTAGGCGTCCGGCGGGCATTGATGCTTGTGGAGGTCAGCTCCGCCCGGGACCCGGGCGGAGCTTCTGCGGTGTCAGTACCAGCGGCTCTCGATCAGGTGGTTGTTGGCTTGCAGGAAGTACTTCGGGCCGGTGCCGTCGCTCGCGGTGGCGAAGAGGCTGGGCTGTGCCAGCACGTCCGGGGCGGTGTTGGTCATCGTGTCCGGGTCGATGCGCAGGAACGCGCCGACGGCGGTGCCGTACAGGTGTCCGTCATTCGGGTCGTACGCCAGGTTGACCGCCCGTGGCACGAAACCGATGACCGGACCCCAGTTCCACGCGACATACTCCTTCGTGCGGAGCACCTGCCGCGTCGCCGGGTCGAGCTCGAAGCCCTTGCCCGCGGTGACGCCGAAAAGCCGGCCCTGCCCGTCGAACGCCAGACCGCTCACGCCGCGTTCGCCGGGGATCGGCACGGTTTCCCACAGCTTCTGCCCTGAGGCGACGTCCAGCGCGAACACCTTACCGTCCTGTTTGGACGGACAGCAGCCAAGAGAGCCGCCGTAGACGACGCCGTCGCGGTAGGTCAGCGCGCTGATCTCCTGCGGGCCGGCGATGCCCTTGAAGACGCGGTGCGTGCCGTCGGCCGGGTTGTAGAGGGCGAGCGCGCCCTCGGTTTCGGAGTTCTTCGGCGAGGTGCCGACGGCCAGGTAGTCGCCAGCGGACACCAGCGTCCACGGCCGTTCCTGCCCCTGCGCCTTCAGGTCGAACACCTTCTTCGGATTGTTCGCCCCGAACGGCTGGGCCGGGTCGAACGCGTAGATCTCGGCGTTCGGGTACACCCCAAGGTAGAGGATGCCCTTGTGCGTGGCGATGCCCTCGATCTGGTGGTAGAAGTCGTAAACCGACCACGCGGCGGTCGCCGGGTCCCAGGCGACGAGGCCGCCGGAGAAGTAGCCGCCGCCGTACACGCGGCCGTCCGGCCCGACGCCGACTGAGCGCGGTGCCGTTGGCGTGCCGGTCAGTCCCTCGACGCGGCCGACCGAACCGCGCTTCGTCACGGTGTCGTACGTGAACAGCCGACCGTCCGGCTGGCCGGCCACGATGACCTCGTGGCGAGTTCTCGGATCGACGGTCCGCTCCATACCTTTGGCCGCCCCCAGCCCGCCGCGGTCCACATCGCCGGCGAACCCGGTCGACCGGAACCGTCCGCTGCGCGGCTGGTACGCGACGAGCTCGCCGCCGCGAACCATGTACACCTCGCCGTTGCGGGTCTCGCTCGTCACCGACTGCCCGGCGTACGCGCCGAGGCTCCCCTTGCGGCTCCACCGCTGCCGCCTGAGGTCGTACACCCAGCCGACGGCCGGTTCCAACCCGCCGGCGAAGAGCACGTACAGGTAGCCGCCCGCGTCGTCGAGCTGGTAGGTGTACTTGTCACCGGAGACGCCGGGCGGCAGCGCTATCTCGGTCTTCGCGCCGGTTTTCGGGTTGACCCGGAAGAACGCGGTGAACGGGCCGACCCCGACGTAGAGCTGACCGTCGGCGTACTCGACCGAGCGCACGTACGTGTACCGCTCACCGAACGTGCCGTAGTCGCGATACTTGCGGGTCTTCGGGTTCCAGCTCACCAGGTGGGCCGGGGGCAGCGTGCCGGTCGCGTACCCGTGGTAGGTGCCGACGTAGAAGGTGCCGTGCTTGTCGGTGTCCCCCTCCCACAGGAAGCTCACGTCGGGCAGCGGCCGGCCCACGTTCTGGATCTGCCGGGAGCGCCAAGGCAGGTAGTAGAGGTCGCCCTGCACGCTGGTGGCGACATACACGTCCCCGTTGTCCGCCACGGAGACGCCCCACGAGCCGGAGGCGTTCGCCATCGGGTACTTGCGTATGACGGTACGGGTGAAGGGGTCGATCTCGGCGAGATACGCGGGCGTGCCAGCGTCGGGCAGGCCGGTCACGGCGAGCCAGGTCCGGTACTTGCCGTCCGGCATCCGTGCGGTCTCCCCGCCGGACGTGGTCGTCGCGGTCAAGGGCATGACCCCGTGGTCTGTGTACTGTGGATCGGCGGTGGCCGTGCCCGTGGTCACCGCGCCCATGGTCGCTGCCAGGGCGGTGACCATGGCCGCCACCATCAGTCGTCTCAGTAGCCGCATAGGTGCGCTCCCAGGTAGATGGATCAGTACGGCAGGACGTACGCGTGGCTCATGTCGGAGTCGTGCTTGGTTGTCGAGCCGCGCGAGTCGGTGAGATCCTCGGCCGGCCCCTGGATGGCGGTGGTCTCACCGCCAAGCCACTCGGCCTTGACGTAGGCGTTGAACCGGGGGATGCAGTCCGGCGCCGTACTCACGGCGAAGTCCGGCTTGTTGAGCGGCACGTACTTGTGGTGCACCCAGTACGGCACGTCATGCGTGACCTGGACGCTGCGGTCGCTCTTGCAGAGTGAGCCGTCCAACTTCCACTGGTTGACGAAGAGCGTGAACTTCACCAGCGCCGATCCGTACACGTCACATGGCGTGGTCGGCCAACAGATCATCAGCTCGACATCGCCGACCACGTTGAGGCCCTGCACGGTCGAGGGGAGGGTGAAGTAGTCGAGCGCGGGCAGCCGCACCTCCGGGATGCCGGCGTTGAGCCGGTGCAACCCCGTGCTCACGCTGGACTGCACCGGTTGTCCGTTGGTGGCGTTGGTGACCGAGGTGTCGGCGAACATGAGGTACCCGCTGACCAACCGATAGGTGGCGTCGTTGGCGTTGAGCGAGTTGCCCCGCACGATCGCGGTGCAGGTGACCGTGCCGGCGACGCCGGGGTGGACGAGAAAACGGGTGTAGAGCGTCACGTCCTGCAACGGGGAACCCGAGTTCGTGTCGTACACGTTCTCGCCGATCACCATGTTCTTGCGCCAGCCGCCCGGACCCTGGCAGTTGACCTCGTTGTCGAAGAGGCTGCGGATGGTGGCGTTGTTGACCCGCATCTTCGAGACCACGTACGCGGTCTGCGTTGCGGTCATGTTCAGCGAGATGGTGCCAACGGGAGTGACGTTGTGGTCTACCCCGCCACCCTCCGGGAGGCCGGGCGCCAGGATCGTCTGCGGGGCGAAGGTATAGGACGTCGCCGCCTGTGCGGGCGTGGCGACCAGCAGGCTGGCGGTCAGTGCGAGCACCACCGTCGCGGCAAGGGAGCGGACGTTCACGTCGGACCTCCTCATCGGCGCTTCCGAATTACGGACTGGACCGATATGCTAACCGCGGTGCTCCGGCCTGGCAATGGGTGCATGTGAGACTGGCTGGATACCTGGCCGAGAAGGGAGTGGCATGCCGGAGGGGCACATCGTCGGGCTCGCTCTCGGCGGCGCGTTGCGCGCCGCCGTCTTCGACGCCGAGCGGGAGCGGCAGCTCGCCGTGGCCGGCACCGTCGTCGACTGCGGTGAACCGGGAGCGCTCGGCGCCGCCCTGCCCGACGTCGACGTCCTCGTCACCGGATGGGGGCTGCCGCGGCTCGAGCCGCGGCTGCTCGACACGGCGCCACGGCTGAAGCTTGTCGCCCACGTCGGAGCGGCCATCCGGCCGTTCGTGACGGAGGCGGTGTTCGCCAGGGGCATCCGGGTCACCCAGGCCGGTGCCGGCATGGCCCGCCCGGTCGCCGAAGTGGCGCTCGCGATGACCCTCGCGCTCCTGCACCGGATGCACCGGCACGACCACGCGATGCGCGCCCTGCGACGATGGCCGGTCGTCGGCGCGGTCGTGGACCACCACGAGCTGCATGGGGCGACGGTGGGCGTCGTCGGCGCCTCCCGCACCGGTCGCGCCTACCTCGACATGGTCCGTCTGCTCGGCGCGCACGTCCTGCTCACCGACCCCTACGTCACCCCCGCGCAAGCCAAGGCGATCGGCGCCGAGCTGCTGGCCCTGCCCGACCTGCTGTCGCGGGCCCGCATCGTCTGCCTCCCCGCGCCCGCCACCCCGGCCACCCACCACCTGCTGGGCGCTGCCGAGCTGCGGCTACTGCCCGACGGCGCCGGACTCGTCAACACCGCGCGCTCCTGGCTCGTCGACCAGGACGCCCTGCTTGGCGAGCTCCAGAGTGGACGGATCGACGCGGCACTCGACGTGTACGACCAGGAACCGCTGCCCGCCGACCACCCGTACCGGATGCTGCCAAACGTGCTGCTGAACCCCCATTCCGCGGCGGCGACCGTCGAGGGCCGCCTGCGCCAGGGGCGGATCCTCGCGTCCGAGATCACCCGCTTCGTAGCCGGCGAGCCGTTGGAGCACGAACTGCGTGCCGCCGACCTCGAACGCCTCGCCTAGTCGGCCCTCGGTCCAGTGGCGACCTCGTCGTCGAGGTCTCGACGCGGCGTGACCGGTGGGGGTAGGGGGTAGCCGAGTCGTAGCAGGACCTGGGGCCAGAGCCCGCCGATGATCTGTTGTCGAAGTTGTTGGCGGGTTGTGGGTATCGCTGTGATCTGGGGCAGGATCGATGTGGATAGGCCGGCGATGGTGGCGGTGAGTAGGACTCGTTGCATGGCTTGTCCGGCTTGTAGTCGGGCGAGTGGTGAGTCGTGGAAGGTGCCGATGACCGCGATCAGCGGCTCTGGGGTGGGGCTTTCCTCGCGGGCGTGGGCGGGATCGTGGCCCTGGGTTTGGTTCACCAGGTCGCGCAGGATCGGCAGTTGGGTCCCGGTGAGGGTGGGCAGCCAGGCCCGTTCCGCCTTGGCTGCCTGGCGCAGTCCGGTCACCACCGGCAGGGGCACGGCCGTGTGGCGAAACGGTCTGTGGTCGGTGTCGCGTCGATAGATGGCGTCGGCCAGTTCCCAGTCTGCGGGCCCGACCGTGATGTGGCCTTGTGGTCGGACGACGGCGAGGAGGTCTGGTTGGTGTGGATCTGGAAGCAGTGACACTGCGGGATGCACTCCGAGTGCGCGGATCGCGAGGCGCAGGTTCAGCAGGGCTGCCCCGCAGGAGAGCACCAGCTCGGGGTGGTTGTCGGTATACAGCTCGATCGTGGTGGCGGTGCAGCGGAACGTCCAGGGTCGGCTGTGGTGCGGCGACGGTGCGGCTGTGGCTGCGTTCAGTACCGACTGGACTTGGTGTTCGTCGAGGTGGCCAACCGGGATGACAGGGGGCGTCATGGGACCGACCTCTCTTGGGTGTCGCTCCGATCGGTGTGGAGCTTCTTGGTTCACTGTCCGTGGCGCGGGCTGGCGGACCAAGGGTCGAACGGCCTCGGTCAGCGGGCCAAGGTCACTGCGCGGCGCGCAGGGGTTCCGGCTGGTGAACGGGGTGGTCGGATTCGTGTCACAGTGAACCCTGTGACGGTTCCCGACAGACCCGGCGCCGGCGCCGGCTTGTATGGCGCGCCGAGGGTGGCGCAGACGCTGTCCCAGCGGCGGTTGCGGGCGTTGCTGGTCGAGGTTCAGGAGCGGATCGAGGAGATCGTCCGTTTCGTCGGGCCTTGAGCTGGATGAGACGTTGCGGCAGATTGTGCGGGCGGCGGTTGATCTGGTTGATGCTCGTTACGGCGCGTTGGGGGTGCTCGGCGCGGACGGGATGTTGACCGAGTTCGTCCATGTCGGTATCGATGACGCCACCAGAAGGTCGATTGGTCCGTTGCCGACCGGCCATGGCGTGTTGGGGGTGGTTCTTGAGGACGCGGAGCCGTTGCGTCTTGCTGCTCTGTCGCGGCATCCGGCGTCGGTGGGTTTTCCGGCGAATCATCCGCCGATGGACACCTTCCTCGGTGTCTCGATCCGGGCCCGTGGTGAGGTCTTCGGTCGGCTGTATCTGACGGAGAAGAACAACGGTTCTGTTTTCACTGAGGACGATGAGATGGTGTTGCAGGCGTTGGCCAGCGCGGCGGGTATCGCGGTGCACAACGCGCGGTTGTATGAGGAGGTCCGCAGGCGTCAGCGGTGGTTGGAGGCTATCGGTGAGGTCACTTCCGAGTTGCTTGGTGCGAGTGACCCGACCGAGGCGCTGCGTCTGATCGCGAGCCGTGCGTTGGAGCTGACTGGCGCCGATTACACGTTCATCGCGGTGCCGAAGGCTCAGGATGTGGCGGCGATGGTGGTCACCGAGCTGACGGTGGCGGTGTGCGCCGGCGTGGATTCTGACCGGGTGACGGGCAGGACGATCCCGATCGCGGGGTCCACTTTGGGGGAGGTGTTCGCTGACCAGGTGCCACGTAATGTGGCTGGCCTGGGGTTTGACTTCGCCGGGGGGTTGGGTGTCGAGTTCGGTCCGGCGTTGGCGTTGCCGGTCGGCGTGGGTGAGTCGATCTCGGGGGTGTTGTTGACGGTGCGTGCGGCGGGCTCGCCCGGGTTTGACGACCTGCACTTCCAGGTCGGGTCTTCTTTCGCTGACCAGGCCACGCTGGCGCTGCAACAGGCGGAGAGCCAGTCGGCGCGGCGTGAGTTGGAGGTGTTGGCCGACCGGGAACGGATCGCCAGGGACCTGCACGATCAGGTCATCCAGCGGTTGTTCGCGATCGGTTTGGGTATGCGGGGCACCCACCGCCGCGCCGAGTCCACGGTGGTGGCCGACCGGCTGACCGAGCACATCGACCAACTGCAGGAAGTCATTCACGACATTCGGACCGCGATCTTCAACCTCCAGGCCGACCCCGCGGACACGCCGAGGCTGCGGACCGTGCTGCACGACGTGATCACCGAGCTGACCGCCGAGACCGCCCTGCGGACCACCGTCCGCATGTCCGGGCCGGTGAGCGTCGTGTCCGGTGACCTCGCCGACCACGCCGAGGCCGTGCTGCGGGAGGCGGTCAGCAACGTGGTCCGCCACGCCCGCGCCGACGAGCTGGTGGTCACGATCTCCGTCGACGACGACCTGGTCATCGACGTCACCGACAACGGCATCGGCGTCCCCGACACCATCGCACGCAGCGGCCTACACAACCTCGCACAGCGAGCCGCAGCCGCCGGCGGCACGCTCACCGTACGACGGCGGGAAGGCGGCGGCACCAGTCTGGTGTGGACGGCTCCCCTGCCGTAACGCACGGCTTCGGTGTGCCGGCGACGTTGTCGCCAGCACGGCCAGAGGACCAAAGTCCTCGAAGCCGACCCCCAAGGACTCCGGTCGCCGGATCCGCGTACGGGCACGCTGGAGACGACGCGATCGGCATGCGAGACCAGCCGGACAGGAGTCCAGTGACAGCGAGAGCCTGGGATGTTGGCAATGCCCCCGCCGCCGTGCGGGAGACCCACATCGGCGTGGTGTTCCTGGTCGGCGACCGGGCCTACAAGCTCAAGAAGCCCGTCGACGTCGGTTTCCTCGACTTCCGCACCAGGGAGAGCAGGCTCGCGGTGTGCCACCGGGAGGTCGAGCTGAACAGCCGACTGGCCCCCGACGTCTACCTCGGCGTCGCCGAGGTGTCCGATGTGGACGGTGAGCCGTTGGACCACATGGTCGTGATGCGGCGGATGCCGGACGACCGGCGGCTCAGCACACTGGTGCTCGCCGGCGCGCCCCTCGCAGCGGAAGTCGACCGCCTGGCACGCGTGATCGCGGTCTTCCACGCGGGCGCGGCAAGGAGCCGGACGATCTCGGCCGAGGGCACCCGGGACGCGCTCGGCGCGAGATGGACGGCAAGTCTCCAGCAGGTCGCCACGGTGCGCGGCTCGCTGCTGAACGAGCACGACCTCGCGGAGATCCGACGGCTCACGTCGGCATTCTTGGCCGGCCGGGAGAAGCTGTTCGACAGCCGCATCGCCGCCGACCGGATCGTGGACGGGCACGGCGACCTGCTGGCCGACGACATCTTCTGCCTCGACGACGGCGCCAGGGTGCTCGACTGCCTCGAGTTCGACGACCGGCTGCGCGCCGTCGACGGACTGGACGATATTGCGTTCCTGGCCATGGACCTGGAACGGCTGGGCGCGCCAGAGCTCGGTACGGCGCTGCTCGACGGGTACGTCGAGTACTCCGGCGACCCGGCGCCCACCGCCCTTCGCGAGCACTACCTCGCCTATCGGGCCTTCGTCCGGGTCAAGGTGGCGTGCCTGCGGCACGGCCAGGGGGACGTCACGGCCTCGGAGGAGGCCAGGCAGTACGCCGACATCGCGCTGCGCCACCTGCGCCGCGGCCAGGTGCGGCTCGTGCTGGTCGGCGGGCTTCCCGGCACCGGAAAGACGACGTTGGCAGGGGCCGTCGCCGACAAGCTTGGCGCGGTGCTGCTGTCCACCGACCGACTCCGCAAGGAAATGGCCGAGCTGGCGCCCGACGAGCACGCGCCGGCGCCGTACCGGGCCGGGATCTACACCGCCGAACACACCGAGGCGACCTACCGCGAGCTGCTGAGTCGTGCGGAGAAGCTGCTCGCGCTCGGCGAGTCGGTGGTGCTCGACGCGTCGTGGACCGCGCGGTCGCACCGCGAGCTCGCGGAGGCGGTCGCCACGCGGACGCACAGCCGGCTCGTCCCGCTGCTCTGCCAGGCGCCGCCGGCCATCACCGAAGCGCGGATCCGCACCAGGACCGGGACGCTGTCCGACGCGGATCCGGTCGTCGCGGCACGCATGGCGGCGGAGATGGACCCGTGGTCACAGGCCACCGTGGTGTCCACCGCCGACTCGCTCGCGGACTCGCTGACCCAGGCGTCCGCCGTTCTCGCCGCACCGCTCGACCGCAAGCTGCGGCTCGTCACCTAGCCCACCGAACTGGAGCTGTCCGTTGCCGCACAGCGACTCGACGCCGGTTGTGACCCACCCGCCACGACCTTGAGCCACTCGACTGCGTGAGCTACACCGGGTCGGATGTCCCACAGGTGGCCGGTCGGACAGGGGATGCTGGACACGTTCCTTGATCCACCGACGAAGGGCACCGTCATGACCAGCGCCGACCCGGACATCACGCACCACCCGGTGGTCCAGTCGCACCTCGAACAGCGAGCGACTGACCTTCAGCTGCGGGTGGCGGACGCGATCACGAAGTTCGCCGGGTCGATGCCGTTCGTCTACCTGCACGCGATCGGCTTCGTCGCCTGGATGTTGTTCGTCGAGCCCAACCCGTGGCCGACGCTCACGCTCGTGGTGTCGCTCGAGGCCATCTTCCTGTCCACGTTCGTGATGATCGGCCAGAACCGGCAGGCCGTGTTCCAACAGGCTAAGGCCGACCACGACTTCGTCGAACAGGAGCTGGAGCTCAAGACCAACACCGAGCTGACCAGAGCGGTACACGCGCTGACCACGGAGATCCACCGCCGCCTGATCGCCGAACCCGACCAACGACCGGTCGACGAGCGATAGGGCACGGATGCGGCCGCGCCTTCTGCATGGCGCGCGCCTATGGCATCGTGCGAGGATGGCTTCCTTAGGCCAAATGCGAGTGGCGGCCAGCCCGACGGTGCCGGGATCCTGCGCCAGCCACCCGCACAGCACGTCGTCAGGAGCCCTAGACCCCGGCCTGACAGCGGCTGCCGGTCCTTCTTCCGCGTGGCATCAGCTCCGCTGAGCCAGCCCCGCAAGAAACAAGGAACCCCATGGCATGACCAACAACACGGGCTCCGCGGCATCCGTGTACATCGTCGGCGCCGGCGGGCTGGGCAGGGAGACCCTGGACGCGCTCTTCGCGCTGGGTCGAACCGTCGACGAGCTCGCGCTCGTCGACGACCACCCTTGCGCCGTCGAGATCCATGGGGTGCCGGTGCGCCGGCCGGAGGAGGTGACCCGCGGCGGTCGGTACGTCGTCGCGGTCGGTGACCCAGCGGTGCGGCGCGCCTTGTCCCAGCGCCTGCTGGACCGCGGCCTGCTGCCGACCTCCGTCGTGCATCCCCGCGCAACCCTGGCCCACGACGTGACGGTGCCGAACGGTTGCCTGATCCTCGCCAACGCCTTCGTGTCCACCAACGTCCGGCTCGGGGCGCCCACGCAGCGTGCTGGACGAGTTCGTCACCGTCCTTCCTGGAGCGAACGTCGCCGGCGCCGTCGTGCTGCACCCGGACGTCACAGTCGGCAGCAACGCGTGCGTCCTACCGGGACGGATCATCGGCGCGCGGACATTCATCGGCGCGGGCGCTGTGGTGACCAAACATCACCCCGCCGACCGGTGTCTGGTCGGCGTACCGGCCAGACACCGTGTGTCTTATTCAAGAGGGTGATTCACAACGGGGTGCGTGGCTGGGTTGTTGAGGTGGTTGCGTGTCCGACCGCTCGGGCAGGCCTCCGTGCAGCGACGGCGGCCTACCCTCCCGGTCGGAGTTGTGAATAACCCTCCGTATACGTTCGTAGCCACAAGAATCACGAAACGCAATTCTGTGGGCCCGAATCTCGGGACCTACTGCTGTCTTCGAGCGTTTTCTTCGTGACACTCGTCGTCGTACTCACCGTGTGCCCGTTGGTGTTCGTCGCGGGCAGCGCGCCGCGACGAGTCTCGCGCGGTATCGGCCCGGCGCTGGCCGAGAAACTGAGGCCAGGCAAGGACATTGGCGACCACCAGGAACCGTCCCGGCGACCAGTCTGAGAGCCGCTCGTCGGAGATAATGACTACTTCAGGTGATGAAATCGACGTGGCCGTCCTCGTTCCGGTGAACGTGGCGATCAACGGGCGCGAAGTGTGTAAGGATTCAAACCATCCGGCCCAGCCCCTGCCGCGCAACTAGGCATAGTGGACTCGCCGGAGGTGAGAAATGATCCTGCACGACGGTTTGCGGGTCGCACGGAAAAGATGGCGGGCCGTACTGGTCGGTTTGCTTGGCGGACTGCTCTGTGCCGTCATCATCACCTGGCTCACCCCACGCGAGTACTCGGCACAGGTCACCATCTACGTCTCCGCCCAGGCGGGCGCCGACGGCGCGGCCGCCGCCTACCAGGGCAGCCTGCTCTCCGAGCAGAGGATGAAGTCCTACACCCAACTGCTCACGGGGACCCTCGTCGCGCAGGGTGTCGTCGACCAGTTGGGAATGCACGTCCCGACCGCGGAAGTCGCGGACAAGATCCGGGCTTCCGCGCAGCCGGACACGGTCCTGCTCACCGCGACCGTGACGGACCGTTCTCCCTTGCATGCCAAGAACATCGCCAACGCGACCGGCGAGGTCTTCACCCGCCTTGTCACGGAGCTGGAACGACCAGCAGCCGACCTGCCCGCGACGGTGACCGCGCGAG
>Ga0193716_1000988_pt1 | contig 16863 bp, 19 predicted proteins | sample U2c1metaG_FD_145901 | JGI IMG/M metagenome (GOLD analysis project Ga0193716, IMG submission 145901) | Soil microbial communities from a riparian zone of the East river system, Colorado, United States - U2c1 | ecosystem: Environmental > Terrestrial > Soil > Riparian zone | place: USA: East River...
CGGCGGCATCGTGCCGGTGGTCAATGTCCCGGGCGTGAAGCCCGGCCAGCTGACCCTCGACGGCCCGACCCTGGCCCTGATCTTCCAGGGCAAGGTTGCGCGCTGGGACGATCCGGCGATCAAGAAGCTGAACGCGGGCGTCAACCTGCCGTCCAAGGCCATCAGCGTGGTGCATCGCTCGGACGGTTCGGGCACGACCTTCCAGTTCTCGACCTATCTGAGCCGCGTCAGCAATGACTGGAAGGCCAATGTCGGTGCGGATACCGCGATCGACTGGCCCACGGGCATCGGCGCCAAGGGCAACGAAGGCGTTGCCGGCAATGTGGCGCAGATCTCCGGCGCCATCGGCTATGTCGAATATGCCTATGCCAAGCAGAACCACCTCGCTTACACCAAGATGGTCAACAAGGCCGGCCAGTCGGTCGAGCCGACCGTCGAATCCTTCCGCGCCGGTGCTGCCAGCGCCGACTGGGTGGGCGCTGCCAAGAACGACTATTACGTGCTCTTCCTGGACTCGCCCGGTGCGCAGTCCTGGCCGATCGCGGCGACCACCTTCGTGCTGGTTTACAAGAACCCGCCGGACCAGAAGGCGACCGCCGACGCGCTCAAGTTCTTCCAGTGGGGCTTTGAAAAGGGCGACCAGCTCGCGCTGGGCCTGGACTATGTGCCGCTTCCGGAAAACGCGGTGAAGTCCATCGAAGCCAGCTGGAAGGGTATCCAGGGCTCTGGCATGTAGTTTCTTCCAACCCTTTCGGGGCTCGGACTGGACTGGAAAAGGGCGGCCCTCGGGCCGCCCTTTTTTTGTTGTCCGCATGGTGGGGTCGGCGCGAATGCATGGCTTATGATCTTGCGCGTTATAATAACGCACGTTATGTTCTTGGCCATGAAAACAGAGATGCTTGTGGAACTCTACGACGTGGCCCGCCTGATGCGGACCCGTTTTGACCGTTGGGCCCGCACCTACGGCATGACCCGTGCCCAAGGCCTGATCCTGGCGCGCCTGGCCCGCCAGCCCGGCATGACCCAGAACGAAATGGCAGGGCTTTGCGAAGTCGAGCCCATCACCGTGGGACGGCTGGTGGACCGCCTGGAGGCGAGGGGTCTTCTGGAACGCCGGCTGGACCCTGCCGACCGCCGCATCCGCCGCCTGCATCTGCTGCCGGCCGCTGAACCGATCCTGAAGGAGATCCAGCGCTACAAGGAAGAGTTGTTCCGCGAAATCACCGAAGGCCTGGACGAATCCACCGTGGACCTCGTCACCGCGACGCTTCTGAAGATGAAATCCCAACTGACCATGGAGCCGCCCGCGAAGATCGCGGCGGCGGGAGAATAGAATGTCCGCCGTCAACGATACTGTCTCGGCCTATCAGGCGCGCAAGCAGGGCTGGGCCGGCGCGCTATGGGCCGACAAGGCGCGGATGCGCCGTGTACTGATGATCTGGGGCGTGGCGATCTTCCTCGCCGTTGCCGCGGCCTTTTATCTGGTCGGTGGGCGCTATGTCAGCGCCGACGATTCCTATGTCCACGCCAACAAGCTGATGGTCTCGACCGATGTGTCGGGCCTGGTGGCGAGCGTCAACGTTCATGAAGGCCAGCATGTGAAGGCAGGCGACATTCTTTTCAGCCTGGATCCCAAGCCGTTCCAGATCGCGCTGGAAAACGCCCAGGCCAACTTGGCCAGCACAGTGCAAGATGCGGAATCCACCCGCGCCGCCTATCGTTCCGCCGTGGCCCAGATCGCCGCCCAGCAGGCGATGGCCACGATGAATGCGAAGACCTACGACCGCTACAAGGCGCTGCAAAAGGAAAACGCCATCGCCGCCATGCAGGTGGATACGGCGCGCGCCGCCCAGCTCAATTCCGAGGCGATGACCGCTTCGCTGCGTCAGACTGCGGCGACCCAGCTCGCCAAGCTGAACGGCAATCCCGACCTGCCGGCCGAAAAGACTCCCGACTATATGAAGGCCAAGGCGGCGGTGGACGAGGCCCAGCGCCAGCTCGATCATGCCGTGGTGCGCGCGCCCTTTGCCGGCACGGTGGGCGAGGTGGATTCGCTTCAGCCAGGCACCCTGGTGATCTCGGCCATGTCGGCCTTCACCACGACCAGCGCCGTCGGCCTGATCGGCAACCAGTTGTGGATTTCCGCCGACATGAAGGAGACCGACCTGACGCATGTGCGTCCCGGTGCGCCGGTGGATATCACCATCGACACTTATCCCGGCTGCAAATGGAGTGGCCATGTCGACAATGTCAGCGCGGGCAGCGACAGCAGCTTCTCGGCCCTGCCGGCGGAAAATGCCAGCGGCAACTGGGTCAAGGTGGTGCAGCGCATCCCCGTGCGCGTCGCCATCGACAAGAGCGAATGCGACCGCTCCCTGCGCGCCGGCATGAGCGCGGTGATCTCGATCGACACCGGCAAGCGTCGTATCACCCGCCTTCTCGACGGATTTTAAGCGGGCATGAGTGAGCAGAACGCCGCCCATGTCTATGACAGCAAACTCGCCGAATGGGCGGTGCTGATCGGCTCCATGGCGGGCGTGCTGATGCAGGCGCTGGACACCACCATCGCCAACGTCGCGCTGCCCTATATGGAAGGCAGCCTGTCGGCGTCGCGTGACCAGATTACCTGGGTGCTCACCAGCTACATCATCGCCGCCGCCATCATGACGGCGCCGGTGGGCTGGATCGCGGCGCGTTTCGGCAAGAGAAATTTTCTCATCACCTCCATTGCCGGCTTCACCATCGCTTCAATGCTGTGCGGCGCCTCGCAAAATCTCGAACAGATGGTGCTGTTCCGCATCATCCAGGGCGTATTCGGTGCCGCGCTGGGGCCGCTCTCGCAGGCGGTGATGCTGGACATGTATCCACCGGCCAAGCGCGGCAACGTGATGGCGATCTGGGGCATGGGCGTGATGCTGGGCCCGATCCTGGGTCCGACTTTGGGCGGGGTGCTGACCGACGCCTATAACTGGCGCTGGGTGTTCTATATCAACGTGCCCTTTGGCATCGCGGCCTGCGTCGCGCTGTGGATTTTCTTCAAGGACACCGCCAAGGACCAGAGCCTGAGATTCGACTGGTTCGGTTTTGGGGCGCTGTCGGTGGGGCTGGCGGCGCTGCAGCTGATGCTGGACCGCGGCACCACCAAGGACTGGTTCGATTCCGGCGAGATAGTCATCGAGGCCATTGTCGCGGGCATCGGGCTATATCTGTTCGTCGTCCATATGCTGACGGCGAAAAAACCCTTCATCCCGGTTGTGATCTTTAAGGACCGCAACTTCGTCAGCGGATTGGTCCTGATGTTCGTGATGGGGCTGGTGCTGCTGGCGTCCTCGGCGCTGATTTCACCCTATCTGCAGAACCTGTCGGGGCGCAGCGTCACCCAGACCGGCTTCCTGATGGTGCCGCGCGGCTTCGGCGTGATGTTCGCCATGATGTTCGCCGGGCGGCTGACCATGAAGGTCGATCCGCGCCTGATCATGACGGTGGGCGCCAGCCTGCTGCTTTGGTCGCTGTGGGCGATGACCTCCTGGACGCCCGGTGTCGGCGTCGGCGCCATCTCCTGGGTGACATTTGTTCAGGGTCTGGGCATGGGGCTGGTGTTTGTTCCGATGAACATGGTGGCTTTTGCGACACTTTCGCCACAACTGCGTACAGACGGTGCGGGATTGTCCAACCTCATGCGCAATATCGGCAGCGCCATTGGCGTATCTTTGACCAGCAGCATCTTGGCCAGCTCGATCCAGACCATCCACGCGCAGCTTGCGGGCCAGGCCAGCCCTTTCAACCGGGCGTTGGGCGTCAACGGACCTTCCTTGATGATGAGTCCCCAGATTCCTTTTGGGTTGGCAAATCTGAATTCTCTCATAGAATACCGTGCGCAAGTGCAGGCTTACTCCAACGATTTCCTTTTTATGTTTGTGGTCTCTCTCCCTGTGTTTGCGATTATCTGGCTGATGAAACGTCCGTCGTTCGTGGCCGGCGCAACCCCTAAGATAGAAGTGGTGGACTAATGAAAACTGCATTCATCGGCCTGGGCGTGATGGGTTATCCGATGGCGGGGCACCTGCAGAAGGGCGGTCACCAGGTCACGGTCTATAACCGCAACCCCGCGAAGGCCGCGCAGTGGAAGGCCGAGTATGGCGGCGAGACCGCCGCGACGCCGGCGGATGCCGCCAAGGGCCAGGACATCGTCTTCTGCTGCGTGGGGCGTGATTCCGATTTGCGCGAAGTGACGCTGGGTGAGAAGGGCGCTTTCTCCACCATTCAAAAAGGCGGTCTGTTCGTGGATCACACCACCGCCTCGGCCGGCATCGCGCGCGAGCTTGCCGCGGAAGCCGAGAAGCGCGGTTTCGGTTTTGTGGACGCGCCGGTTTCGGGCGGCCAGGCGGGCGCCGTCAATGGCAAGCTGGGCATCATGTGCGGCGGCAGCGAGGCCGACTATGCCAAAGCTGAGCCGGTGATGGCCGTCTATACCAAGCTGGCCAAGCGGCTGGGGCCGGCCGGTTCGGGCCAGCTCACCAAGATGGCCAACCAGATCTGCATCGCGGGCATCGTGCAGGGCATGGCGGAAGCCTACAGCCTGATGCGTGCGGCGGGCCTGGACATCGAGGCGGTGACGGAAGTGATCTCCAAGGGTGCGGCGCAGAGCTGGCAGATGGAGAACCGCATCAAGACCATGAGTGCGGGCGAATACAATCACGGCTTTGCGGTGGAGTGGATGCGCAAGGACCTGTCGATTGCACTGGACGAGGCGCGCAAGCAGAACGTCAGCCTGCCGGTGACGGCGCTGGTGGATCAGTTTTACGCCGAAGTGGAGAACTTGGGGGGCAAGCGCTGGGACACGTCCAGCCTTTTCGCGCGGCAGGAGACCGCACGGAAAGGCAACAAGTCATAGAGGTTTGCTTTTAAAATGAGTAAAGAACGGGATTCTACCACCGTACCGGCAAGCCTTGCCGGCGCGGCGGGCGGGCGTGGCTATCATCATGGCGATTTGCGCAACGGGCTGCTGGATGCGGCGCGCTCCATTCTGGAAGAGGAGTCGCTGGCGGCACTGACCCTGCGGGCGGTCGCGCGCAAGGCGGGTGTCAGCCATGCCGCACCCTACCGGCATTTCCCCAATCACGAGGCCCTGCTGGTCGAGCTTTCCATCGAAGGCTTCGACGAACTGCGCGAGGCGATCCACGAATCCACCAAGGCGCCGGGACCGGAGTCCGACCGGATCGCCACCATCGGCGCCGCCTATATGCGCTTCGTCGCCCAGCGTCCGGCGCTGGCGCGGCTGATGTTCGGCGGCCAGCTGCCCAACCGCGACCAGTTCCCGGCGCTGGGGCTGAAGGCGGATTCCATCGGCAGCGAGATCGGCGCTGCCCTGCATGACAGCGCGCTGGGCCTGGCGGTCTGGGCCAGCGTCCATGGCCTTGCCATGCTGGTGCTGGAAAACGTGATCGACCTGGGGCAGCGCCGTTCCGGGTTGCATGTGCTGCCCGCGCGGGCCGAAATCATCCTGCGCAGCCTCTATTCCACCACGCGGGATTGACGGCCGGGGCAAGTCAGGCTTCGCTGGGCTCCAGGGTACTGGGGCGCGAAGCATGCTGGGGAACAAGGGTTCAATTTTCTGCCTTCTGGCGGGTCTGGCGCTAGCCGGCCCCGCCGCGGCGGCCTTGCCCGGGCGTGATACGCTGAACGCCGTCAAGGATGCCGCCACCGGAACCTTCGGAAAGCTCAATGCCGAGATCACCACCGGCACCCGGTCCTTTGTTGCGGAGAGCACCACCAACAACCGCTATGTGATCGAGGCGGCGCGTGTTGCCCGCCAGCGCGGCGCCTCGCCGCGCGTGCTGGCCCTGGCGGACGTCCTTTCCGGTGATGCCCGCACGTCGAGAAGCGAACTGCAGGGGATACTGCACAACTATAACGTCGACGCCCGCCCGGCAGCCACGCTGGATTTCCGCCGCCGCGGCATGATCAATGAGCTGAACGATACGCCCGCCTTCGAGCGGCGCTATCTGGCGCAGCAGATCCTGGCCAAAAGCGAAGAACGCATCCTGCTGCGGCGCTATGCCGGCAGCGGCAAGATCGTAGCGGTCAAGCAGTTCGCCGAACGCCGGTTGCGCCGGGTCGACGAACTGCTGTCTCGCCTGCGGCGGTTGCAGCGCGGGGGCTGAGTTCCGGTCCTGCCAGCATAACCATGCGGGGAACCCTTGTGTTCCGCCGGGCGTTCTGTTGGCAGACAAAGAGAGGTCCTGTGCCTTTTTCGGACTTCGAGCAATCCATCGTTTCCTCCGATCTAAAGGCCGTCGCCCAGCACTGGAATGCTGCGCGGGGAGCAGACCGCATGCCCGCCTGGGCGGACATTTGCCCCTCGGCCATCGCCAGGCAGCTTCCCATCATCTGGTCTTATTCCTACGACGCCGCGGAAGACGAGTTCGTTGGCAGGCTGGCCGGGGAAGCGATCGCGCGCATATTCGGCCGGCCCATCCGGGGCGTGAAGCTGTCCGAGCTGACCACGATCATCAGGCATGACCTGCTGGTGACGCGGTTGAAGCGCGTGATGCAGGAGCCCGCCCTGGTTTCGGGCTATGGCGCGCTGTTCACCCAGCACGAACATTATGGCCTGGGCGAGCGGATCATCATGCCACTGGCCACGGACCGTCAGAATGGCGACGCCATTCTGGGCGCCACGCAATACCGCACGCAGGGCTATATCGCTTCAGATGCGAGCCGGCTGCGCGAAACAGAGCAGTGGTTCTCTTTGTCCGAGGGTGATGTCTTCGCCCAGAAATCCCCGCCGGCCGGTATCCCTCAGCGTCCGTTGGCCCGGCAGCGGCCGTAGCGGCTCAGATAATAGCCACGCGGGCAGGCGTGCATGGCAGGCCGCATGTAATTGCGCAGGCAGCCGCCATGCGGGCCGCGATGCCAGCCGGGGCCGCAGCCACCGGCCGCAAGTGCGGTGGACGAAGCCAACGCGGTGCTGAAGGCAAATGTCAGGACGAGCAATTTCTTCATGAAAATCTCCCTTGTCAGGCGCGGGAATCATGCCTGATTCGCGGAAGGGCGCAACCGCGAGCCGGTAACAGGCGCCGTTGTTATTTTTGGAGAAGCCTGGCGGCCTCGACCGCGAAATAGCTCAGGATGCCGCTGGCGCCGGCGCGCTTGAAGCCCGTGAGGCTTTCCAGGATGGCGCGGTCCCGGTCCAGCCAGCCTTTTTCGAAAGCGGCCGACAGCATCGCGTATTCGCCTGACACCTGGTAGGCGAAGGTCGGCACGCCGAAACGCTCCTTCACCCGCCACACCAGGTCGAGATAGGGCATTCCAGGCTTAACCATCACCATGTCGGCGCCTTCGGCGATATCGAGCGCCACTTCGCGCATCGCCTCGTCGCCGTTCGCCGGATCCATCTGGTAGGTGCGCTTGTCGCCGGTCAGCGATTTGGCGCTGCCCACCGCATCGCGGAACGGACCATAGAAGGCGGAGGCATATTTGGCGGCATAGGCCATCAGCAGGGTGTTGTGATGGCCGGCCTGTTCCAGCGCGCCGCGGATGGCGCCGATGCGCCCGTCCATCATGTCGGACGGCGCGATGATGTCGCAACCGGCCGCGACCTGCACCAATGTCTGCTGCACCAGAAGTTCGACCGTGGCGTCATTGTGCACATCGCCGTCGCGCAAGACGCCGTCATGCCCGTGGGTGGTGTAGGGATCCAGCGCCACGTCGCACAACACGCCGATTTGTGGTACCGCCGCCTTGATGGCGCGCACGGCGCGGCACACCAGGTTGCCCGCATTGATGGCTTCGCGCCCGTCTTCGGTCTTCAGTGCAGGCGGCGTCTGGGGAAACAGGGCAATCACGGGAATGCCCAGCTGGGCGGCTTCCTGTGCCGCTTTCACCACCTGGTCCACCGACAGACGCTCGACACCAGGCATGGAGGCGATCGCTTCGCGCTTGTTCTCGCCCTCGATCACGAAGACCGGCCAGATGAAGTCGGCCGGCGACAGCGTGTTTTCGGCGACGAGGCGGCGCGTCCAGTCATGGCGGCGCAGGCGGCGCAGGCGGGTGGCGGGGTAGGTGCTCATGCAGGTTCTCTTGCCAATTCGGGGGGGGCCGCGCAAGTCTGGCCGCAAATGACGGTAACCGACCCCCATATAAAGAGCGAAAAGCGCGGTGCCCTGGGCCTTTTGACCCTGGACCGGCCGCAGGCGCTGAACGCCCTGACCCATGGCATGGTCACGGCGATAGCTGACCGGCTGACGCAATGGGCGCAGGATGCGGATGTGCGCTGCGTGGTGATCCGGGGCGAGGGCGATCGCGCCTTCTGCGCCGGTGGCGACATCCGCGCCGTGCAGCAGGCCGTGGTGGCAGGCACGGATGAGGGTGCGGCGCTGCTCCGCGACGAATACCATATGAACGCCCTGATCGGGGCTTATCCCAAACCCTATGTCGCGCTGCTGCATGGCATCAGCATGGGCGGCGGCGCCGGCCTGTCGGTGCATGGCCGATACCGGTTGGCGGATGGGTCGCTGACCTTCGCCATGCCCGAGACCGGCATCGGTTTCATTCCCGATGTCGGCGCAAGTTATTTCCTGTCGCGCCTTCCGTGCGAGATGGGCCTGTATCTCGGTCTCACCGCCAGCTCCATCGGACTTGCAGATGCCCTGGATGCAGGCCTGATGACCCATGCGGTGCAGCGGGACGACTTCGATGCGGTGCTGGACGCACTGGCGAACGGCACAGACGTTGACGAGGCGATCACACCCTTTGTCCGCAAACCTGGGCCCGGTCCGTTGCGCGAGCATCGCCGCCGCATCCAGACGATCTTTTCGGCATCGTCGGTGGAAGCCATCCTGGAGCGGCTGGACCGCGATGGCAGCGATTTCGCGCAAGCCACGGCGCAGGTCATCCGCAGCCGTTCGCCCACCTCGCTCAAGCTGGTGTTCCGCCAGTTGCGCGAGGGCGCGATGCTGGACCTGAAAGGGTGTCTCGCCATGGAATACCGCTTGGCGCTGCGGGTGCTTCCCGCCCATGATTTCCGCGAAGGCGTGCGCGCCGCGCTGGTGGACAAGGACCGCCGGCCGCAATGGCAACCGTCGTCCCTGGCCGGTGTTGGCGATCTGGACGCTTTCTTTGCGCCGCTGGGCAAAAAGGAATTGTTCGAAATTTCTTGAGTCCGTTTACCACTTGTTTGCCTTAAGCCGACACAATGGCTGTGCGTGGGAAAGTGTTGCCGATGCAACCGCACATTTTACGCGTCTTTAAGACATCCCGCCTAGTCTGGCCTTAACAACAAGGTGGGCCCCGCAAAAAGCGGGGAAAGCAGATGACGGCAATGGCCAGACCGCAGGCTGCGGAGGCGCTTAGTGGCGCTTCTTCGGTTCGCAAACATTACCTCGAGACTCTCAATCTCGTTGAGCGGCTGCATCGTCAGCTTCTCGATGTGATCAAAGATGAACTCGATCGCCGCGACGAACGCGAGATCAACTCGGTTCAGGCGCTGCTGCTGTTCAATGTCGGCGACCAGGAATTGACGGCGGGCGAATTGCGCACGCGCGGCCACTATCTGGGCTCCAACGTCTCCTACAATCTCAAGAAGCTGGTGGAAGGCGGATACATCCACCATGAACGCTCTGAAGCCGACCGCCGCTCGGTGCTGGTGCGCCTGACCCGCAAGGGCGAAGTGGTCCGTGACATGCTGCGCGAACTGTTCGATCGCCATCTGGGCTCGCTGGAAGCGGTGGGCAATGTCGGCTCCGACCATCTGGAGAGCCTGAATACGACCCTCAAGCGTCTTGAACGCTTCTGGATCGACCAGGTGAGATTCCGCCTCTAGGCACTGCCCTTACGGATGTGTCATGGCGGCCTTCATGACCGCCATTCCTGCCCGGCGATCCCGCGACTCAGCTAGTCTGCCTCTATGAAGGGGCTGATCACCATCCTGGCGCGCCATGGGCGCTTCTACGTCGCGCTGATCAGCGGGCTCGCCACCGTTGCGGTGGCACACCTGCTGGGCTTTGACGCGCCGTTGCTGGCGGGCGGTGACGTCTTTTATATCGTCTTCCTGGTCCTGATCGGGGTGATGATCTCCGGCCAGAAGAAGGCCGACCTCAAGAAGCGCGCAAAAAGCGAGGACGAGGGCGTCGCCATCGTGCTGGTGATCACCGTCGCCACCATGGCTTTCTTCTGCGATGCGGTGTTTACGGCCCTGAACAAGAAACATGGCCTGGAAATCGGGCCGCTGGTGCTGGCGGGGATCGGCGCGCCGCTGGGCTGGTTCGTGCTGCACACCTTGATGGCGTTCCACTATGCCAACATTCATTATTTCGACGATCCCGACTGCGAAGGCGACGAAAAGGACCTGGATTTCCCCGGCCGTGGCGATCCGGGCATGTGGGATTTTCTCTATTACTCTTTCGTGGTCGGCATGACGGCCCAGGTGTCCGACGTGCAGGTGCTCACCACGGTGATGCGCCGCGCCACCCTGATCCATGGCGTGGTGTCTTTCTTCTTCAACACCGTCTTCATCGCTATGGCGGTGAACGCGGGTGTTACTTTGGCCTCTTAGGGTGAGGAGCGTTCCGCCGAAGGCGGACGAAATGGTCCAGTGGACCATTTCGAGCGACGAACGCCCGTAGCGTTAGCGAAGGGCACGGGGAGGTGCACGTCAACGAACCCTTTTCGGCGGCATTGGCACGAAGGCGCTGACCCGTTTCTTGTATTCGGCATAGCCTGGGCGGCGCTCGTCCATCTTTTCTTCCATCAGGCTGACGCCGGAGACCTGCAGCAGCAAGAAGGTGAGCAGCAGCGGCGATAGCAGCAGCCACCATTGGTGACTGGCGCCGAAGCCGATGGCGAAATAGCCCCACCACATCGCCGCCTCGCCGAAATAGTTGGGATGGCGCGACCAGCCCCACAGCCCCCGGTCCATCACCCGGCCCTTGTTGGCCGGATCGGCGCGAAAGGCGGTGAGCTGAAAGTCCGCCAGCGCCTCCAGCACCAGGGCAGCGGCGGCCAGCGCGATGCCCAGATAGTCTAGCCACCCCATCGCCACATGGCTGTACAGAACCGCCGCAACCAGCGGGGCGGGGATGAACCAGATGAGAATCGCTTGCAACAGGAACACCTGCAGCAGGCTCGCCCACCACCAGTTCGCACCGAACCTGGTCCGCATCGCGGCATAGCGATGGTCCTCGCCCTTGTGGCGGGCCCAGATATGGGCGGCCAGCCGGATCGCCCACAGATTCACCAATAAAAGCACGGCCGAGGTGCGCGGCCCGCCGGCCTGGCCCAGCCAGGCGGCGAGATCCACAACCCCCGCCACACCAGGGCCCCAGAAGATGTCCACGATGCTGACGTCGCGGATGCGAAGGGAGATCAGCCACAGGACGACGGCAGCGCTTATGGCAAAGACAAGGCCCCAGATCGGGGGTGATAATACCGGACCAGTCATGTGACAAATTGCGTGGAATCAAACACTTGTTTCGCGCTATCGTGGCGCATGCGGGCATAGACCTGTGCAAAGGCGTGAGTCATGGCGTTTTCCTACAAGTCCAAATTCCAGGACGCATTGACGGCCCTGCGGCGCGAAGGCCGCTACCGGGTCTTCGCCGACATTCTGCGCGAACGCGGCGCTTTTCCCAAGGCGGGACTGCACGATCCGGAAGGCCGCTATACCGACAACAAGGGCAAGCCGATCACGGTCTGGTGCTCCAACGATTACCTGAACATGGGTCAGCATCCCAAGGTGCTGGCGGCGATGCATGAGGCGGTGGATGCGGTGGGCGCTGGCAGCGGTGGCACCCGCAACATCTCCGGCACCACCCATTATCACGTGGAACTGGAGCGCGAGCTGGCCGACCTGCACGGCAAGGAAGCGGCGCTGCTGTTCACCAGCGGCTTTGTGTCCAACGACGCCACCCTGAGCACCCTGTCCAAGGTTCTGCCCGGACTGATCATCTTCTCCGACGAACTCAACCATGCCTCGATGATCGAGGGCATCCGTCATGGCGGCACCGCCAAGTATGTCTTCCGCCATAACGACATGGCGCATCTGGAAGAATTGCTGGCAACGGCCAATCCGGCGGCGCCCAAGCTGATCGCCTTTGAAAGCGTCTATTCCATGGAGGGCGAGTTCTCGCCCACCGCAGCGATCTGCGACCTGGCCGAGAAATACGGCGCGCTCACCTATATCGACGAAGTCCACAGCGTGGGCATGTATGGCCCGCGCGGCGCCGGCGTGGCAGCGCGCGACGGCACCATGCACCGTATCGACATCATCGAAGGCACTTTGGCCAAGGCGTTCGGGGTGATGGGCGGCTATATCACCGCCTCTGCCGAGTTGGTGGATTGCATCCGCAGTTTCGCGCCGGGCTTCATCTTCACCACCTCCCTGGCGCCGGCCATTGCCGCGGGCGTGCTGGCCTCCATCCGCCACCTGAAGTCGTCGGATGTCGAGCGCACGAAACTGGCGGAACGTGCCGCTGTGCTGAAGAAGAAATTCACCGCCGCCGGGCTGCCGCTGATGGAAAGCCCCAGCCATATCGTGCCCTTGATGGTGGGCGATGCGGCGCTCTGCAAGGCGGTGTCGGATTCGCTGCTGAAAGATCACGGCGTCTATGTCCAGCCGATCAACTATCCCACCGTGCCGCGCGGTACCGAGCGGCTGCGCTTCACGCCCAGCCCTGCCCATACCGATGCGATGATGGATTCGCTGGTAGAGTCGCTGGTGCTGGTGTGGGACGCCCACAAGATCGCCCGCGCCGCTTAAGTGGTTGGCAAAGAAATCTTCGTTGAATTCGTGATCCTGGGAAACTCGCTCAAGGCGACGGCGATTGATCCTGACTCCGGTCTTGAGGCCAGCGTGATTGGCCCCGCCAATGCGCCCCGCCATGCGATGGCAGAGGCCGCCCGCAACAAGCTGAACTTCATGGCGAAGAAGAAGACCTAGGTTTTTTTTTGCGCTTGCCCTTGCGGTCGCCGCCCTTGCCCAGGCCGATCTTCTTGGCGAAGTCGCTGCGCTTCTGGGCATAGTTGGGCGCCACCATCGGATAGTCGGGCGGCAGGTTCCAGCGTTCGCGATATTCGCTGGGCGACAGCTTGAAGCGTGAGCGCAGGTAGCGCTTGAGCATCTTCAGCTTTTTACCGTCTTCCAGGCAGACGATGAAGTCGGGCTGCACCGACTTTTTCACCGACACGGCGGGCGCCCGGGGCAGGGACCGTGTCTCAGCGCCGGCGAAACCGCCCAGGGTGGCGTGGACATTCTTGATGATCCCCGGCAACTCAGCGGCCGAGACCGGATTCTTGGAGACATAGGCGGCGACGATTTCCGTCACCATCCTGAGAATGTCTTCCTCACTGTCCTTGCCCATAAAACGCGCTGCCCGATCTTGCCGCCGGCCACTATAGGCCAGCGGGGGTGAGAGGAAATCCCAGCTTTTCCCGTACCTTGCAAGAAGGTCTTCATTTCTCGCGCAAACCGCTAGATTTGGTGCCGGGGAAGGGGTAAATCCGCCATTCCTGCGCGGGGGCGCTATAACCGGCCCCCTTGCCCCTTCTGGTTGCAAACGAGGACTTGATGTCGGCTGCCGCTAATTCCGTGAATTCCACTCCGTCAGGCTTTTTCACGCAAGGCTTGGAAGCGGCCGATCCGCAGGTCTTCAGCAGCATCCAGGACGAGCTCAACCGCCAGCGCGACAAGATCGAACTGATCGCCTCGGAGAACATCGTGTCGAAGGCCGTGCTCGAGGCCCAGGGCTCGGTGCTGACCAACAAATATGCCGAAGGTTATCCCGGCAAGCGCTACTACGGCGGCTGCGAATTTGTCGATGTCAGCGAACAACTCGCCATCGACCGCGCCTGCCAGCTGTTCGGTGCCGCCTATGCCAACGTCCAGCCCCATTCTGGCGCCAACGCCAACCAGGAAGTCTTCTATGCCCTGCTGAATCCGGGCGACACTTTCATGGGTCTGGACCTGGCGGCCGGCGGTCATCTCACCCACGGCCATCCGGCCAACTATTCGGGCAAGTGGTTCAAGCCGGTGCCCTACACCGTGCGCAAGGACGACCAGCGCGTCGACATGGACCAGGTCGCCGCCCTGGCCCGCGAGCACAAGCCCAAGCTGATCCTGGCCGGCGGCTCGGCCTATGCCCGCACCTGGGACTTCGAAGCCTTCCGCAAGATCGCCGATGAAGTCGGCGCCTATTTCATGGTCGACATGGCGCACTTTGCCGGCCTGGTGGCGGGCGGGGTGCATCCCAGCCCCATCCCGCACGCCCATGTGGTGACCACCACCACCCACAAGACCCTGCGCGGCCCGCGCGGGGGCATGATCCTTTCGAACGATCTGGATCTGGGCAAGAAGTTCAACAACGCCGTCTTCCCCGGCCTGCAGGGCGGCCCGCTGATGCACGTCATCGCCGCCAAGGCGGTGGCCTTCGGCGAAGCGCTGAAGCCGGAATTCAAGACCTATGCGAAAAATGTGATCGAGAACGCCAAGGCGCTGGCCGAAGTGCTCAAGTCGAGCGGGCTCGACATCGTCACCGGCGGCACCGACACCCACCTCATGCTGGTGGACCTGCGGCCCAAGGGCGCCAAGGGCCGCCCCACCGAACATGCGCTGGACCGCGCCGGCATCACCTGCAACAAGAACGCCGTGCCCTTCGACACTGAAAAAGCGGTCATCACCTCGGGCATCCGGCTGGGCTCTCCCGCCGGCACCACCCGCGGCTTCGGCACGGCCGAATTCCGCGAGATCGGCAAGCTGATCGTGGAAGTGGTGGACGCGGTGGCCAAGAATGAAGCGGGCGACGCCCAGGTGGAACAGAGCGTGGCGCGCCGCGTCGGCGAGCTTTGCCGCCGCTTCCCGATTTATCCGTAAGAGGACAAAGAGATGCGTTGCCCATTCTGCGGACACGAAGACAGCCAGGTGAAGGATTCCCGTCCTTCCGAGGACAATTCAGCCATTCGCCGCCGGCGCCATTGCCCCGAGTGCGGCGGGCGTTTCACCACCTTCGAGCGGGTACAGCTGCGCGAACTGATCGTGGTCAAGAAGAATGGCCGCCGCGAAAGCTTCGACCGCGACAAGCTGGAACGGTCCATCAATCATGCCCTGCGCAAGCGTCCGGTGGAGCGCGAGCGCGTCGACCGCACTATCACCGGTATCGTACGCCGCCTGGAATCCATGGGCGAGAATGAAATCCCCGCCAATGTGATCGGCGAGCTGGTGATGCAGGCGCTGGCCAGCCTGGACAAGGTCGCCTATGTCCGCTTCGCCTCGGTCTACAAGAATTTCCGCGAGACCCGCGACTTCGAGGCGCTGATCGGCGAACTTGAGGGCGATAAGGAATAGTCGTGAACATTCTTATCGTAGAAGCGCGTTATCACCCCGATGTGGCGGACGCGCTGGTGGACGGCGCCAGCGCGGCGCTGGAAAAGGGCGGCGTGCGCTTTGAGCGGATCTCGGTGCCCGGCGTGCTGGAAGTCCCCGCCGCCATTGCCATCGCGGTGCGTTCTCCCAGGCCCTATGACGGCTATGTCGCGCTGGGCTGCGTCACTGGCCCGGCCCATATCGCCGACATGTTCTATACCGAGACCATGCGCGGGCTGATGAGCCTGGGCACCTCCGGTATCTCGCTGGGCAACGGCATTGTGCTGGCGGGCGACGAGGGCGCAGCCCACGACATGGCGACGCGGCAGGATATCGGTGGCGACGCGGCCCGGGCCTGCCTGGCGCTGGTCACCTTCGGCGAGCGCCTCGGCTTCGCACGATGAGTTCCAGCGATTCCAGCAAGGGTGACGCGCGCCATGCCGCCCGGCTCGGCGCGGTGCAGGCGCTTTACCAGATGGAGATGTCGGGCGGCGGCGCCGAGGATGTGGTGCGCGAATTCGCCGAACACCGTTTCGGCGAACTGCCGGTTCCTCCCGATGGGGATTTTTTCGCCGCCATCGTCAATGGCGTGCCCCAGCATCAGGTGGAGATCGACCGCGCCGTCGCCGCATCGCTGTCCGAGAAATGGAAACTGGAACGGGTGGATTCCATCCTGCGCGCCATCCTGCGCTGCGGCGTGTTCGAACTGGTGGCGCGGCGCGACGTGCCGGCCAAGGTCGTGATCGATGAATATGTCGCCGTGGCAGGCGCCTTCTTTGGCGGTGACGAACCCGGCTTCATCAATGCCGCGCTGGACACCATTGCGCGGCGCAAGCGCGCCGCCGAATTCGGGCTTCCGGTTCCCGACGACGAGCTGGATTTCTAGCACCGCGAATTTTACCGAATTGTCGCAAGCGCTCCGTGACGAAAACGCGCAGCCGATTGCCGCCGCCCGCGAAACACTCCGCTTTCGCAACTGCAATATACTTTTTCCCCTGTACGGAGCGCTGGCGCAGGTTCAGTCTCCGCGCAACGAGAAGCTCTTGGGGGACTGATTTGCATGGACATGAAGAAGCGTGATTTTCTTGGCCTTGCCGCCGGCGTCGGCGCTGCCGCGGGTCTTGCCGCCGCCACGGGTGCCGCCGAAGCGCAGGGCCGCCGCCCCAGCCCCGCAGGCCGTCCGATTCCCACCGGTGACCGGGGCCTCGCCAACAGCAATGTGCAGCCTTCGACGGTGGACTGGAACTACAAGCCGCGCCGCATCAACAAGGCGATCGAACTGTGGGAAGACGGCCAGCCGATCTATTACAACGGCTCGGGCCTCGGCCCGGGCGTGGATCCCTATGCCCAGGGCGTCAAGATGGCGCGCACCTGGTACGACGCCATCAATGTCGAGTTCGAACATGGCGCGCTGGACTTCACGGCGCTGCGCGAATTCATGCGCGGGTTGGTGGATGGCGGCCCGACCCGTTCCGGTCACCGCACCCCGGCTGTGACCGGAACGGGTC